>Ga0194037_1000129_pt1 | contig 54841 bp, 49 predicted proteins | sample JunL306m_MetaG_FD_148653 | JGI IMG/M metagenome (GOLD analysis project Ga0194037, IMG submission 148653) | Anoxic zone freshwater microbial communities from boreal shield lake in IISD Experimental Lakes Area, Ontario, Canada - Jun2016-L304-6m | ecosystem: Environmental > Aquatic > Freshwater >... | reverse complement strand
AAATATAACAGTTCGAAAAATTTTAATTTTTTGAACAAAATCATAAGAGGGTAAATTCTAGTGCGCTATCTTTTAAAAGCGCAGCATAATAGCCAACTACTCTGCTTCTGCTACTACTTCTTTTACTTCTGGAATCATTCTTTTCATCATCCCCTCGATGCCTGCTTTTAATGTAACCATGCTAGAAGGACATCCGCTGCAAGAACCTTGCAACATTAAATTTACGATGCCTTCGTTATAACTTTTAAATTGTATTGCACCGCCATCCATCTCCACTGCGGGCTTCACATAATTTTCTAATAATTCTTTAATACGCTTTACTACATCATCATCATCGGCGTTAACGGTATTGCTAGCCTCTTGTTTCATTTTAGCTACTTCTTCTTCATTCACTACCACACCACCATTTTCTAAATACTCTTTTAAGAAAGTTTTAATAGTAGGAATTACATCTTGCCAATCATCTTGTTCTGTATTTTTGGTAAGCGTTACAAAATTGCTGGCTATGAAAACACTTTTAATAAAAGGAAAACTAAATAATTCTTTGGCCAATGGTGAAGCAATGGCTTGGCTTTCCTCAGCAATGTCAATACTCTTTCCAGGGTATAAAAGCTTGTTGGCTACAAACTTCATGGTTTCTGGGTTAGGAGTCATTTCGGTATAGATACTTACAATGGTATTGCCTGTGGTAATCATAGTTTCAAATTTTAGTGCAAATGCCCTACAAAAATAATCAAAAAGAGTAGCAGGAAGAGTCCTTTGGGAGAATTGACCCTTTATTTTTCCGATATCGAAAAGCTTTAGGGTACAATACTCAGCTTGGCGTAGTTCAGCATGATCTTTTTCTCGCCATTTTTATCAAATAGGATAATGGCAATAGGGTTATGGGCCGAGCCTTCAATTTCTTTAATTACCCCAAATCCAAATTTTTGATGTTCTATTTTAAAGCCAGCCTCTAAGACCGTAGGATCACAGGGGGTAAAATTATCCGATGGGATATGATTTTTATTAAGGGTATGTGGGGCAACCACGGGTAAATAACTGGGTTTGCTGCCCTCGGGTTTTTTAGTACTTGCTTTATCTGGGTCGTTCCAACTTTTATTATTTCCCCCATGCATTCTATCATAAGCAGATCCCCAACCAGCGCTTTGGTTTCTAGCTCCACCACCAGAACTAGTTTTATCAATTTGTTCTTCAGGCATTTCATCAATAAAACGGCTAGGATCGTTTTGCACCAATTGGCCATATCTATAGCGGGTGTTGGCATAGGTCAACCACAAATGTTTTTTGGCTCTTGTTACGGCTACATAAAACAATCTTCTTTCTTCTTCTAATTCTTCACGCGTGTTCACACTCATGCCACTTGGAAATAAAGATTCTTCCAAGCCTACTAAAAATACACAAGCAAATTCCAAACCTTTGGCGGCATGTACCGTCATTAATTTTACGGTGTCTTCGTTGCCATTATCATTGTCTGCATCCGTGATGAGGGTAATTTGTTGTAAGTAGGCACCTAGGCTGATGTCCCCCAATTCTCCATCTTCATTGCTTGGGCTTTCGGTCCATTCCTTAATAGAGTTCAATAATTCTTGAATGTTTTCATAACGTGCCAATCCTTCTGTGGATTTGTCTGTAAACAATTCTTTAACGATATTAGTGTGCTTACCCACTTGTACGGCTACATCGTATGCATTGTGTTTGGTGAGTTGATTTTGAAAATATTTGATCATGGTCACAAACTCTTCAATGGCGGTAAGCGTTCCAGCTTTAAAACCAAAGCTTTTTGCTTTTTCTAATACTTCAAAAAAAGTAATATTTTGTTCGCCTGCTATCACCAAACATTTTTCCATGGTGGTTTTTCCAATGCCTCTTGCAGGATAGTTGATAATTCTTTTTAAACCTTCTTCGTCCTTGGTGTTGACAATGATACGTAGATAAGCGATATAATCTTTAATTTCTTTTCTTTGATAAAAGCTAAGCCCACCATAGATCTTATAAGCGATGCCTGTTCTTCTTAAACTTTCCTCGAAGGATCTACTTTGTGCATTCGTTCTATATAAAATAGCAAAGTCTTTATTGTAAAAATGATTTCTTAATTTATTTTCTTGAATGGCATCGGCTATATATTTTCCTTCGTCATTGTCGGTCATGGTGCGTACCAACTTTATTTTATCGCCTGCTTCATTTTCTGTCCACAACTCTTTAGGAATTTGTCCAACATTATTTTTGATAACATGATTGGCTACGCCAATGATGGATTGACTGCTTCTATAATTTTGTTCCAGCTTCACTAGCTTCACATCATCATAATCTTTCTGAAACTGTAAAATATTTTCAATGGTAGCACCACGGAAACTATAAATACTTTGCGCATCATCACCCACCACGCATAAATTTTCATGTACAGCAGCTAGTAATTTTGCAATCTGGTATTGTACTGGATTGGTATCCTGGTACTCATCAATTAAAATATATTTAAACTTATGTTGGTATTTATGCAATACTTCTGGAAAGTTTTGTAAGAGCTCATGCATTTTAAAAAGTAAATCATCAAAATCCATGGCGCCGTTTTTAAAACAGCGTGCTGCATAACTTGCATAAATTTCAGCAATAGCGGGACGATTAGACCGGGCATCTTCCCCCTTTAAAAAAGTATCCATGGAATATTCAGCGGGACCTACTAAGGCATTCTTTGCACTCGAGATACGATTATGTACAATATTGGGTTTATATAATTTATCATCTAAACCCATATCGTTGACTACTGCCTTGATCACAGATCTAGAGTCATCCGTATCATAAATGGTAAAGCTTTTAGGATAGCCTAACTTATCTGCCTCGGCCCTTAGTATTCTTGCAAAGACGCTATGAAAAGTACCAATGTATAAATTTCTTGCGTCGGTATTGCCTAGTGCTTTTTCAACACGCTCCTTCATTTCAGCCGCTGCCTTATTGGTAAAAGTAAGGGCCAATATATTGAAAGAGTCTACTCCGCTATGCATTAAATGGGCGATTCGTGTAGTCAAGACCTTCGTTTTACCACTACCGGCACCAGCAATAATCATGAGTGGCCCTTTTAGATGTAAAACGGCCTCTTTTTGTTTTTCATTTAATCCATTCAAATACGCTTCTTGCATGGGACGAAGATACGTTCAACTTACTTGATTCTATCTACTCGTGGAAAACTTAAAAGATATTTTACAAAAGAAAACCCCTCCCGAATGATTGGGAAGGGTTTATTAAAAAGACTAAAATATTTTTAAGAATATTTATTTTTTATTGGATTACTTCTTTTCAAGTAATTGAAAGAATTGATCTAACTGAGGAAGAATCACAATTCTTGTTCTGCGATTCGCTGCTCTATGTTCTGGCGTATCGTTATCAGCAAGAGGAATGTATTCACTTCTACCTGCTGCAGTCATACGCTTAGGATCGATACCATAAGTGTCTTGTAAAACACGAACAATAGTTGTAGCTCTTTTCACACTCAAATCCCAGTTGTCTTCCATTAAATTACCACCGCTAATCAATTGTTTGGTATCGGTATGTCCTTCTACCATGAATTCAATAGCTGGTTGAGCAGCCAATACTTTAGCTACTTTACCTAAGACCACTTTGGCCTTATCGGTAATAGTAAAACTACCACTCTTAAATAAAAGCTTATCAGAGATATCTACATATACTACGCCTTTGTCTACTTTAACATTGATGTCGCCATCGTTTAAATCTCCAATGGCACCTTTTAAATTCATCACCAAGTTCATGTTGATAGAATCTTTACGTGCCATCGTGCTTTGTAAACCTTGAATGTATAAATCTTTCGCTCCGATATTGTCTAATGATTTTTTGATGCTTTCTGCTTGTGCCCCTGTCACCACAGACATATCTTTTAATTGACTTAAAACAACATTGTTATTTGTCTTTAAGAAATCAATCTGCTTGTTTAAATCATCAATTGTTGATTGCATTGATTTAGACTTATCACTTGCTTTTTCAGCATCGCTTTTACTTTTAGTAATGGCGTCTTGTGCATCGCGGTATTTACCTTGCAATTCTGCATAAGCACCATTCAATTGGCCATATTTTGCTTCTGCTTCTTCAAGCTTTTTAGGGCTTACGCAAGAATAAGCACCTAAGCATACAATGGCAAGGGCTAAATAAATTCTACTTTTCATACTATAATTGTTTTTAATTAATTTTCAATAGCGCTAGGCTAGGGCAAAAATACTAATATAGTTTATAAGGCAAAACAATATTTTGTTAAAGCAATCCCTAGTCTACCAAGTCTTCTGTAATCCCCAAATTAGGAATATATCCCTTAAAACCCTTAAAAAACTGCACAATTTTATGCTTATCTGCCTTTTCGTCTTCAGAGAGCAAAAATGGTTCAGCAAAAACTACGCTACGGGTGCTAAAATCAAGCCCTACCATAACAATGGGCAGATTGGCCTTTTTTGCAATATAATAAAAGCCCGATCTAAGTTTGGTCACTTTTTTACGGGTGCCTTCTGGGGACAAGGCTAGATGAAAGCGTTCTTTTTTATTAAAAATGGCCACTACTTGATCCACCATATTGTGTTGTTGGTGTCTATCCACGGGATAAGCGCCTAAGGAACGCAAAAACCAACCCAAGGGAGGCCAAAATAATTCACGCTTGCCTAAAAAATGTACAAATTCAAAATGCATTTTTTTTCGAATGCCTAGGCCCACGAAAAAATCAACCCAATGGGTATGAGGTGCTACTATAATGATGGACTTAGGCAATTCAAAGTGAAATTTGCCTTTAATTTTCCAACCTCGAACAGTAAATAACCACCAGGCCAATAATTGTTGCATAGTATTAAAAACTAAAGTTAATCAAAACTGACAAATTTTTTAAAATGATCCCCATCAGCTATTTTATTTTTTCAATTATAGCCGCATTCAACACCGGATCTACTTTTTCACTCAGAATAGGAATTAGTGCTACTTTAGGTAAGGTTTGATTTTTTGTATTTTTTTCATACCATTTGTCATAGTATTTTAATAAAATAGCAAATGCTTCTTTATACTGGCCCTCCAAAATATAATTGATTGCATTTTTTGTTTCAAGCCCACCTAATCTTTTTTCAATTCTTTGAGTAGCCTCCATTAAACTTTCCTTATCAAATTTTCCATAGCCCTCCAAAATAAAATCAAGCCTTTCTTCAAATGGAATAGTTAAAAAATAACAGGCACTATTTCTTAATAAATGAAACAAAGCGCTTGGAATCATAACAGTGCCAATTCTTTGACTTTCATCTTCTATCCAAATGTTTTCTTTCCTCTTGTTTGCTTCAAATAAAGCATGTGCCAAAATATTTTCAAACATTTCTTGACTAGGTTGTACTGCTTGTCCAATGGCCCCAAAAGCCGATCCTTTATGGTGCGCCAATCCTTCCAAATCGATTACATTATGTTTTCTGTTTTTTAGTTCATGTAAAATTTCTGTTTTGCCGGAACCTGTATAGCCTCCTAGAACTTTTAAAGGATAAGACAGATTATATTGTGCCAATACCCAATTGCGGTAGGCTTTATACCCGCCCGTTAATTGAACTACTTTATATCCATATAAATCCAATAACCAGGCCACCGCTGCACTGCGCATGCCGCCTCTCCAGCAATGCACATAAATAGTGGGCTTGTAACTAGGGTTATTTGGCTGTTTGTCTTTGATCCAATTTTCAACACTTTCAATCATACCCAGCATCTTGTTTCCAAAAAGGGGCAAACCCGCTTTGATAGCATCTTCCCTGCTTTGTTTTTTATAAGTGGTGCCGATAATGGCACGTTCTTCGTTGTTGAACAAAGGCAGGTTCAATGCAGTAGGAATATGTGCATGTTCAAATTCAGCAGGACTTCTAACATCAATGATAAACGCAGTAGACGAATCAATAATAAATTCTTCGATGGTGATTTTTTGTACTGCCATATTTATAAAGTTAGTTGCTTTAGGGCAGTTTTAAGATCTTCTGTTGAAAAATCAATAAAAGGCGGGGCTTGAAAATTGAAATTACTTGCTTCTTTTAAAGCAATACTTAAATTAAAATATTCTTGTGCATAGCAAAGCGCCCATTTTTTTTCTTCCCATAATTTTCCTAAATACAATTGCTCTGTTTGTCCCGGCGTAGGAATGAAAATTAGTTTTTTACCAAATGGAATTAATTCCATCAAAGTAGTATAACCCCCTCTACAAATAATATATTCAGCACGTTTAATTTCCCTAACTAATTCAGGCGCTGCTAAATGTGCATACAATTTTGCATTTTTGTTTTCCTCAATTATTTTATTAGGTTCGTCTTTAGATGGCCTACCTGCTATCATTACAAATGGAATATTTAAACTGTTGCCTGCTTTCCATAATAAATTTTCAAATAAGGTTCTTTGTGGCTCTGGTCCAGAAACAATACCTAAAAAAGCGCTAGGAGCAGCAATATTTGAATCCGCACTACTGCTAGGGGTATGGATGAGTCTAGACAAGCATCCCATGTACCATAAGGGAATCTTAGGTTTAAGTTTTGGGTTGGACAAAACACCCGATAAATTATTTGAACCAGCCATATCTGGAATCCAACAAGCTGTAAATTTTTTTAACCAAGCATATTGAATTTTTTGAAATAAATGGGTAGCCCATGCAAAAGGCATTTGTAAATTTAACTGATGGGTGATAAAAACACTTGGGACTGCAGGGTGGTAAAAGCCAAATCGATTGTCAGAAATAATAAAGTCAAATTGATATTGGGCTTGTGCTTTTTTTAACCACCTGAATTCACATACTATACTATATATAATTTGAGGCAGCTGAAATAAAAGTAGGATAGGAAGTGTATATCCCCATTGAGCATACCTAATTCTATAGCCCTTTAACTTTAAAAAATGTGCATTAGGTAGGGCTTCTTTTAAAATAGTTTCATGATAGCCTTCGGTAGCAATATATACTTCATAGCCCAGTGTTTGTAAAGCTTGGATGAGGGTAATGCAACGAGTGGCATGTCCCAAACCCCAATCAATGGGGGATATACAAACAGCAGGCTTTTTCATAAAGCATAAATTTAGTCAATATTGTAGCAGCTACCTTATTGATCTATTGAAAAAACCTATCGTTTATTTTTCTAAACTAAGAATCACCCCATTGATGCAATAACGTAATCCTGTGGGTGGAGGGCCATCTTCAAAAACATGTCCTAAATGGGCCTTGCATTTTCCGCATTCCACTTCGGTACGTGTCATGCCATGGCTATGGTCAGGAATATAGATAATGGAACTTTTGGTGATGGGTTCAAAAAAACTAGGCCAGCCACAACCACTTTCAAATTTGGCACTGCTTTTAAACAAAGGATTGCCACAGGCGGCACAATGAAAAGTACCTACTTCCTTGCTATTTTCAAAGGCACTACTAAAGGGCCTTTCAGTTCCTTTTTCTCTTGCAATTTGATATACTTCCGGCGACAAGACTTGTTTCCAAGTACTATCTGGCAAGACCAATTTTTCCTTATTAGTAGTTGAATAGTACTGATTTTTATTTGCTGACATACTGGTTTTATTTAAAGTGGTATTATTAGGTCCTTGCGCGCAAGCCCCTAAACTAAGTAAGAGTAAGCAACCAATTAATTTATTTATCATTTTCATGCTGTTGTAAAAATACTAACAACTATTCATCTTTTTTGTTTAGTTTTTATTTAAAAAAGGAGAATTTTTATAAATCTAAGCGAGTTCAGTATCTTTGCGCTCAACTCTACAGCATGTTTAATTTAATCTTATTTGGCCCTCCGGGCAGTGGCAAGGGAACTCAAAGTGAAAATATCATTGAATCTTTTGGACTACAACACCTTAGCACTGGAAATTTATTAAGAACAGAAATTACCAATCAAACAACATTGGGCATGGAAGCCAAGCGTTTGATGGACGCAGGTCAACTGGTACCTGATGCAGTAGTGATTGGTATGGTTGGTAATTTTATGGATGCAAGACCTGAAGCGAAAGGATTTTTATTTGATGGTTTTCCGCGCACGACAGCACAATGTATTGCCTTAGACGCTTTATTGAAAGAGAAAAACAATGAGATTAATGTGGTCCTAGCATTAGAAGTGAGCGAAGAAGAATTAGTAAAAAGATTATTAGGCCGTGGCTTAACTTCTGGAAGAAGCGATGATACCAATGAAACCATTATACGTGCTAGAATTAAAGAGTACCATGATAAAACAACCGCTGTGGCTACTTATTATGCACAGTTTAATAAAGTAGTAGGTATTACTGGAGAAGGTACGGTAGAAAGTATTTATGCCGATTTGAAAAAAGAAATTGAGGCTAGAATCTAGAAAGATTAATTAAATATTCAAACCACCACAAGCGCTAATCACTTGTCCTGTGATATAACTACTTAAATCACTTGCTAAAAATAAAGTAGTGTTGGCAATTTCTTCTGCTTTACCAAAACGGCCTAAAGGAATTTTATCTAAGAAAGCTTTTCCTGCATCACCTTCATTTAAATAGTGTGTCATGTCTGTTTCTACAAAACCAGGCGCAATGGCATTACATCTTATATTACGACTACCAATTTCTAAAGCAATAGATTTAGTGAAACCAATAATGCCTGCCTTGCTGGCTGCATAACTACTTTGTCCTGCATTGCCACGAATACCAATAATAGAACTCATATTAATAATGCTTCCGCTCTTTGCTTTCATCATGGGGCGAATCACCTGCTTGGTCATATTGTACACGCTTTTCAAATTGGTATTGATAACATCATCCCATTGTTCTGGGGTCATGCGTAATAATAAATTGTCTTTTGAAATGCCTGCATTGTTTACACAAATATCTACCGTACCAAAATGAGCTACTACCTCATTTACAAAACTTTCACAGGCTGCAAAATCGGCTGCATTGGCTTGATAAGCTTTTGCTTTTACCCCTAATTTTTCTATTTGAATGACCAAGTCATTGGCTTTAGCAGCACTACTATCACTAACATAGGTAAAGGCTATATGACTTCCTTGTTCTGCTAATTTTAAAGCAATCGCTGCACCAATGCCGCGCGCAGCGCCTGTTACAATAGATACTTTCCCTGTTAGTAGTTTCATGATTGTTTATTTATACAAAGATAAAGACTTTGTTTATTTTAAGCTTTGATGAATTTTTTTTATTTCATCTACATAAATACGCTCATTGGACAATCTTGGCACTTTGTGTTGACCACCTAATTTTCCTTTTTGTTTGAGCCATTCATGAAAACAGCCAGCTTTGACTGCTGTTATTTGCGGAAGGCCTAGGGCAATATTTTTATGTCTCTTGGCTTCATAGTCACTATTCGCAGCTTGTAAATTTTTATCTAATAAAAGGGTAAAGGCTTCAAGGTCTTTTGGGTTTTCATCAAACTCAATCAGCCATTCATGGGCACCTGTATTTTCATCTGACATATAAATTGGAGCCGCCGTATATTCTTTAATAGACAAACCTAATGTAGAACAAGTCTCACTAATAGCTTTATCACTGTTGTCTGCAATGAGTTCTTCGCCAAATGCATTGATGAATTGTTTTAATCGGCCACTCACTTTAATTCTAAAAGGATACAAGCTTACAAATTGAATGGTATCTCCCACCAAGTAGCGCCAAAGCCCCCCATTGGTAGTAATCACAATGGCATAATTTTTTCCAAGCACTACTTTATTTAAACCAATAGTAATCGGTTTTTCTTTTCCATATTCTTCAATGGGCATGAATTCATAAAAAATGCCGTGTTCTAAATACAAGAGCATGCCTTCTTCGCCTACTCTATCTTGCGCAGCAAAAAATCCTTCACTTGCATTGTAAATTTCTAGGTAATTACAATTGGGACCAATGACTTTATTGAACTGTTCTTTGTAAGGTGTGAAGGAAACGCCTCCGTGAATATACAATTCAAAATTTGGCCATACTTCTTTGATGTTTTGCTTGCCAGTAATTTCTAAAATTCTTTTTAATAAAACCAAGGTCCAAGTGGGTACGCCTGCAATGGAAGTCACATCTTCTTCAATGGTGCTTTGTGCCAAGCTTTCAATTTTATTTTCCCATTCATCCATTAGTGCAATAGATAATTCTGGTGTTCTGATAAAACCAGACCAAAAAGGAGAATTTTGTAATAAGACGGCACTTAGGTCGCCATACTGAATGTCTTCTATAATAGGATGCACTTGATGACTGCCCCCAATCACCAAACCCTTACCCGTTAATAAATCACTATCAGGCATGGCATGATAATAACTGGTTAAAACATCTTTAGATCCTTGAAAATGATTGTCCTCGATGCTCTCTTTAGTAAGTGGAATAAATTTACTTTTATCACTAGTGGTACCACTACTTTTTGCTAACCACTCCACCGGGGTATTCCACAATACCGCTTCTTCACCATTCATGATTTGTTCAATAAAGGGCTTTAAGTCCTCATATTCATGAATGGGCACTGTGGCTTTAAAACTGCGGACATTGAATATGTCTGCAAACTGGTACTTTAATCCAAATTGTGTGTACTGACCATGGGTGATAAGGTCCTGCAATACTTCGCGCTGTGCCGCCATGGGCTCGTTTACCCAATTTTCAATGCGCCAATAACGCAATCGGGCCAATCTAGAGAGTGCGGGGCTAAAAATTTTCATATCCTCCTCACAATATAAGCTTTACGCTTGTATAAATTAAGTAATAATAGCAGTTTTTAAGTTAAACTATTTGGCTTTTTGACCTAGCTCAATGATCCAATCTTTGCGTTTTAATTCAAAGTTGGTACCCAAGTACAAACGGCGTACTTGATCGTCTTCGGCCAATTCTTCGGCAGTGCCATGTTTGAAAATCTTTCCTTCAATTAATAAATAAGCGCTATCACAAATAGATAAGGTTTCATTTACATTATGATCGGTAATTAAAATACCAATGTCTTTTAATTTTAAACGAGATACCACAGACTGTATGTCTTCAACCGCAATAGGATCTACGCCAGCAAAGGGTTCATCCAATAAAATAAATTTTGGATCCACAGCTAAAGCACGTGCAATTTCTGTACGACGTCTTTCTCCACCACTTAAACTATCTCCATTGTTCCCACGTACTTGATGCAAATTAAATTCGTCCAATAAACTTTCTAATTTGTAATTTCTTTCTGCTTTGGTTAATTTGGTCATTTCTAAAACGGCCATGATATTGTCTTCCACAGATAGCTTTCTAAATACACTAGCTTCTTGTGGTAAATAGCCCAAGCCCATTTGTGCACGCTTGTACATCGGAAGTTTGGTAATGTCTTCGTCATTTAAAAATACACGTCCTTCATCTGGTGCAATCAATCCAACAACCATATAAAAGGTAGTGGTTTTCCCTGCTCCATTGGGTCCAAGCAAACCAACAATCTCTCCTTGCTTTACTGAAATGCTTACTTGATCCACTACCTTGCGGCCTTTGTACTGTTTAATTAACTTATCGGTATGTATGGCTAGTATCAATCTATCTATTTTATACAAAAATAAGGGTAAATAAGGCTTTTCGTCTTATAGCTTAATAATATTATATATTTTTGCGCATTAGGGTATTGCGTTAGGTTTCTATTTAGAGACAACCCAGACCCTATTAAAGCAAAGTGCATATGAAGGTTATTGAACATTTGGCCAAGGCCAAAGATACACTGGTATCATTCGAAGTGTTGCCCCCATTGAAAGGAAAAACTATTTCTTATATCTATGAGCACTTAGATCCCTTAATGGAATTTAAGCCATCTTGGATTAATGTAACCTATCATCGTAGTGAGACTATCTTAAGAAAAAAAGAAGATGGCACGGAGGAAAAAGTAGATGTGCGTAAGCGCCCTGGCACCGTAGGTATTTGTGCAGCCATTATGAATCATTATAATGTAGATGCTGTACCTCATATCATTTGTGGTGGATTTTCAAAAAGAGAAACAGAAGACGCTTTAATTGATTTACAATTTTTAGGCATTGATAATTTATTGGTCTTAAGAGGGGATGCAGAGAAAAATCAAAAAACCTTTGTACCCGAACCCAATGGGAACAAGCAAGCCATTGAACTCTTGGAGCAAGTAGTAGGATTGAACAAGGGGGAATATTTAGACAAGGACATCATTAATGGCAGTAAAACTAATTTCTGCATTGGAGTATCAGGTTATCCTGAGAAACATTTTGAAGCACCAAGTATGGAATTTGATTTAGCGCGTGCAAAGGCCAAAGTGGATGCTGGTGCAGAATACATTATGACGCAAATGTTTTTTGACAATAAAAAATATTTCGACTATGTGGATGCTTGTAGAAGCATAGGCATTACTGTGCCCATTATTCCAGGACTAAAACCTATTACAAATAAAAAGCAGTTAACTATTTTGCCCAATATTTTTTATGTAGATATTCCTGCAGATTTAAAAAATGCTATGTTAGCCGCAAGTACCGAAGAAGCCTGTGAGCAAGTTGGAACAGAATGGTTAATTCAACAGAGTAAGGAGCTGAAAGCCGCTGGAGTACCGGTTTTACATTATTATACTTTAGGTAAACCGCAGGTAGTTAAAAATGTAGTAGCTGCCGTATTTTAGCACGCGCCTTATTTCTTTTTGTTGGCGCTCACTAAAAAATCATGGAATTGCTCTAAGCTTAAATTTTTGGCAATAATTTTCTTTTTACTATCTAATAAATAAAAAGTAGGTGTTTTAAAAACATCATATTGTTGACGAATAGTGGTGGGCAATCCGGCTTTAATTTCTTTGTTTAAATCTTCTTCGGTTTGATACACATTGAACCAATCTTCTAAATGATGGTCAGTGATAAAATTTTTCCAAGCCGCCAATTCTTTAAAATTAATATTTACAGAAAAAACTTTTACTTGTAAATTTTTCCAACTCGCCTTGTACAAAGAATCTAATTTAGGAATTTCTTCTTTGCAATGACCGCAGGTAGGATCCCAGAAAGCGACAAAAGTGTAAGCAGATTTTACATCATACAAAGAAAGTTTTTTATCATCAACTGTATTCACTATCAAGCTAGGTGCGGCTAAGCCTAATTGGTTGGCCATCATGCTGTAAGCTCTTTCAGTAATTGATTTTTTAGACTCTTGATTTAAAAGTACCGTATCTCCTTTGGCAAAAAAGTTTTGATACAAATGTAAAAACACTTTGTCCTGACCCATAAATTCTGGTGCAATGTACTTGTTGGTAAATTTAAAAAGTAGGAAAGGATAAATCTCTTTTCCTGTTTTAGCAACAGTCAGCATGTATTGCACTTCTTCTATAATTGAATCAGGTTCGCGTGAAACATAGTTTTTAAAATACTCATCTAATTTGTCTTCGAAAAAAGGAGTGCGAATTAAACGGTTGTCATTAAAAATGACCTTGTCCCAAAAATGATTTTTTACATAATAGTAGGGATAAAGCGAATCCGCTTTGCCATTGACGATGGGCATGGCAGGGGCTTCAGGTCTTTGCATGACATTTAAAAAATAACTCATCATGGATTTAGGATATGCTTTTTTGAAAGCGTCTCTTTTGTCTTTGATTTCTTTGTCTTTACCTAAATAAGCACTTTTAAAAAGTGAGGAATCTGCTGCATTTTTTGCTTCTTTAAATCGATTCTGTAAATTATTTAATTGAGCAAAAAGCCCATTGATGTCTTTGGAATAATTCTGAAATAAAGTATTGTCTACAGAACCAGTAATTACTACTTTGTCTAAAGCAGTGGTGTCTGCCAACATTTTAAAATGTTGGTCTTCGTCAATTAAAAAATCAAATAAGATGGAATATTTTGGAGACACCACAAAATAGATACCGGGGGTTAATTTTTGTTTTGATTCAAATACGCCTTCGCTTTTTTCATTCAATAAACAAGAGTCGGCTAGCACTTTATTTTTACCATAATTGGTGCCTATGTATAACTTTATGTTTTGGTAAGGCTTCATCGTAATTTGAATACTATGACCTAATTTAGTGTTCGTTGCAGTAGGGCTTGTTTTTTTGATTTGCGCCAAAGTCCAAGAAGGAATCAATATTATCAGCCATAAAAGTTTTCTCATAAAACACAGGTTTCTTTAATTTTCAATTGATAGCGTAAAAATAACAATATAAATAACAATCTAGTGTACAATTAGTGCTCCCTTTTATTAGAATTTTACCCTTAGCATAGTACCTTTGATGCAGTGAGAAAATTTAAACAAACCCCTTTATTAGAAAAAGTATTGATTGAGGATTATGCCGCCGAAGGAAAGGCCCTTGCTCGAGTAAATGGAAAAGTAATCTTTGTAGAAGGGGCAGTGCCAGGTGATGTGGTGGATGTTCAATTACAAAAAAATAAGGCCGATTGGGGAGCGGGTTTTGTCAAACATTTTCATAGTTATTCGGAAATTAGGGTGACTCCTTTTTGTAGTCATTTTGGCATTTGTGGTGGTTGTCAATGGCAGATGTTGCCCTATGAACAACAATTGATATACAAACGCAAACAAGTCGTTGACAATTTAACGCGTATTGCCAAAGTGGCCTTGCCTCCAATTCCAGAAATTCTTGGTGCTGAGCAAACACAGGGCTATCGCAATAAAGTAGAATACACTTTTGCGACAGAAAAATTTATTCCTTTTGGAGAATTTAAGGCGATGAAAATAGCTGCAGAAGAAAATCCCAATGCAGCACTACCTGCTAAAATACCCGGAGTAGCGGGTTTTCATGCAAGAGGATTTTTTGAAAAGGTGGTAGAAATTGATCGATGTTATTTACAAGCTGAACCTACCAATGATTTAAGAAAAGCGGTCGTAGATTTTGCCATAGAAAATAACATGCCTTTTTACAATATTAAATTGCATACAGGTTGGGTGCGCAATATGTTTGTTCGGAATACCACCAAAGGAGAGTGGATGGTAAATTTGATTTTAGGTTATGAAGCAGAAAAAGAAAGAAAAGCCTTGTTTGAACTATTGCTTGCCCGCTTTCCGCAAATCACCACCTTATTGTATACGATCAATGCCAAGCGCAATGATAGCATGCAGGACTTAGTGCCTCAAGTGTATTCAGGCCCTGGCTATATCACAGAATTTTTAGAAGATTTCCAATTTAAGATAAGTCCAAAATCTTTTTTTCAAACCAATTCAAAGCAGGCAGAAAAATTATATCAAGTAACCCGAGATTTTGCAGCATTAACAGGCAAAGAAATTGTCTATGATTTGTATTGTGGGACAGGGAGCATTGGCATTTTTTGTAGCCAACAAGCCAAAAAAATTATTGGGGTAGAGATGGTAGAAGAAGCCATTGAAGATGCCAAAGAAAATGCACGCATGAATCATTTAACGGAGACTGCTTTTTTTGCAGGCGATGTGATTAAAATTTGTGATGATGCTTTTTTTGAAACACATGGCAAGCCCGATGTCATCATTACCGATCCACCAAGAGCAGGCATGCATGAAAAACTAATACATAAACTACTAGCCATGGAAGCGCCGATTATAGTGTATGTAAGTTGTAACCCCGCCACTCAAGCAAGAGACCTATCTTTATTGAGCGAAAAGTATAGAGTGACCAAAATCCAACCAGTAGATATGTTTCCGCATACCTTACACATTGAAAATGTGGTACAATTAAAAAGAACAGATTTACTGTAAATAGAAAATTAAAAAAGAATGACTCAATTTAGGCCTACACGTTTTGAAGTTTTACCTACCATAATAAAAAATTTATTAATTATTAATGGGTTAGTTTTTTTAGCGCAAAATACTTTTGCAGGCCCTACTAGTGCTTTTTCTTTTGAAGATTATTTTGCCTTGCATGCATGGCAAAGTAGTTTGTATAAACCATGGCAACTCATTACCCATATGTTTTTGCATGGAGACTTTGGGCACATACTTGGTAACATGTTTGCTTTGTGGATGTTTGGTTCTATTCTAGAAAATGTATGGGGCCCCAAAAGATTTTTATTGTTTTATTTTTTATGTGGAGTGGGCGCAGCAGTCATTCACTTAGCCATACTGTCTTATCAATTGATTCCGATGACCACTGAATACGAACAGCTATTAAGATTAAGCAAAAGCAGTGCACCTGGCTTTACGGATGCAGTGTATGCTTTTTCAAAAGCGCATGATATACCACTCGCCAGAATTTTAGCAGACAACAAAGTAAGCTTGGACACCCCTGGCTTAGCGCCGCAATTGATGGATTTAATTAGTTCTTATCATAACAAAATGCTTAGTACGGCCACCTTAGGAGCCAGTGGAGCTGTCTTTGGAATTTTAATTGCCTTTGTGTATTTGTTTCCCAATACCTATATCTACATTTATTTTCTTTTTCCTATCAAAGCAAAATGGTTGGGCATCTTGTATTTTGCTTTTGAATTGTACAAGGCCATACAAAATTCAGCTGGCGACAATGTCGCAAGATGGGCCCATGTGGGGGGTGCGCTCGTGGGCTTTATACTCGTGTATATTTGGAATAAGCGCAACCGCCATCCATTCGCTTAATTCATTAATTATTTTAAATGCAAGAAATAAGTTCTTCCGAAAAGCCATTGATTGGCGCCGACAACAATAGTTTAATTGCACTTCTTTCTATCAATTTAGTAGTGTATGCCTTCATTGGCTTTTTAAAAACTGTCTATTATTTAAATAGTTATCCCTTAGAACAGTTTTATGCACAAGTCCTGCATCCAAGTATTTTATTTTCAGATTTTCAAACTTTCTTACATCAACCTTGGAGCTTGCTTACTTACAATTGGGCACAGGATGGGTTTTGGATTTTACTCACCAATATGATCTGGTTGACCGCCTTTGGATTGGTATTACAAGCATCCAACTCAAATAAACACCTATTCCCTATTTATTTTTATAGTGGCCTTTTTGGGGGCATTGTATTTTGTTGCCTAGGAGGCAAAGTTCCCTTAATGGGTGCAGGTATCAGTGTAATGGCCATTTCCATTGCCGCCATGACGATTCGCCCTCAATATCGATTGTTAAAAAATATGGGTGGTGGCATTCCTTTATGGGTATTGGTTTTAGGCTATTTAGTGCTACAAATCTTTTCCTTAAAGCATGTTGAAATTGCCATTGTGCTAGCGCATCTAATAGGGGCAGCTACTGGATTTATCTATATTTTGTTATTAAAAAAAGGAGTTGATTTAGGTAAATGGATGCATCAGCTACTACATTTGATGAACAATAGTCTAGCCCCTAAAAAATAATTCCAAGCGACCATGGCAAAAAAATCCAGGATAAGAAATTTAGGAAAGCGTGCCTTATTCTTGTTGAATCTATTGGTGAGTATTTTGTTTTTGTATCCTTTATTTTTTTCACCCATCTCTTTTATATGGCTCAATGGCTTTTTAGGATTGATGGCACCTTATTTGGTGGCGATTGAAATTCTTTTATTGATGCTATGGCTGATTGCCAAACCAATATTTTCATTATTTCCATTCTTAAGTTTGGTGATTGGATGGAAAATAATTTTGGTTTTATTTGCTTGGCATCCAGGCATTCCATTTGCTAAAAAAAAGAAAGACAATACTTTAAGAGTGATTAGCTGGAATGTCAAAGGCTTTAATGGTAATACTCCCGCTACTAATTTAAAATTGCGTACGCAAGAAATTGCTTACTCCATTCAAAAATGGGAACCAGACATTGTTTGCTTGCAAGAATACAATACCAATGAAAGGCCCAATGATATCGCCAATCATAGTTTATATTTTACAAAAAAATTACCGTACTATTTTTTTTCGAAAGATTTTCAGACTACAGAAAAAGAATATTATGCAGGCTGTATTGTTTTTTCAAAATATAAAATTATACATGCAGAACGTATAGGTTTTTTGAATCAAGAAAGTTTAATTGCTGCCACTATATTAAAAGGGGATGATACCATTCAGGTTTTTACTACCCATTTGGCTTCTTATAGGTTTTTGCAGGATGATTTTAATGCGATTGATGAACCAGGGATTGCCAACAAAATGGACATCAATGCCAAGCGTGGTGTTATTAGAAAATTGCGCCATTCCTTTATAGAAAGGGCAGTACAAGCCCAAACGGTACATAACTATTTATCAAAAAGTACCTACCCAAGTATTATAACCGGGGATTTTAATGATGTGCCTAGTTCCTATACATATCATTTAATCAAGGGAGATTGGCAGGATGCTTTTTTAGAAAAAGGCTTTGGTATTGGCGCTACATTTTTAGGTATTTCACCCACTTTAAGAATTGATTATATATTAGCCAATGCATCCTGGGAAGTAAAGGCATGGGAGTCGATTGATGAAAATTTAAGCGACCACCATATGATCATGGCTGACTTAGTTTTAAAGAAGAATTAAGCGAGTTTATTTAAAATAAAATATCTTTGAGCCAATACTCATTATGCCACTCAAGTTATACAATTCACTTACCAGACAAAAAGAAGTTTTCGAACCCTTAAATGCACCTTATGTGGGGATGTATGTATGTGGTCCTACCGTAAGTGGAGAAAGTCATTTGGGTCATGCGAGGCCCTTTATCACTTTTGATGTATTGTATCGCTATCTACTACACGCAGGCTATAAAGTTAGGTATGTTAGAAACATTACGGATGCTGGCCATTTTGAAGAAGAAGGAAAAGCAGCCGAAGATAAGATTACCAGCAAGGCCATTTTAGAAAAATTGGAACCTATGGAACTGGTGCAAAAGTATACGCATTTGTACCACTGGGCCATGGATCAGTTCAATAATTTACCTCCTAGCATTGAACCCACTGCCACAGGACATATTATAGAGCAAATCGAAATGATCAAAAAAATAATCGCTGATGGATATGCCTATGAGGCCAATGGGTCGGTTTATTTTGATGTGATCAAATACAATGAGGTGTATGCTAAAAAAAATCAGCCCTATGGAATTTTAAGTGGGCGCAATTTAGAAGATCAATTAGATACTACGCGTGAATTAGAAAATCAGGACGAGAAAAAAAATAAAGTAGATTTTGCTTTGTGGAAAAAAGCGCCAGCTGAACACATCATGCGTTGGCAAAGTCCCTGGGGTGAAGGCTTTCCGGGTTGGCATATTGAATGCTCGGCCATGGCGACAAAGTATTTAGGCAAAAAATTTGACATACATGGAGGCGGTATGGACTTACAATTTCCACACCATGAATGTGAGATTGCACAAAGTACGGTATGCAATCATGAAATGCCTGCACGTTATTGGGTACACAATAATATGATTACCATCAATGGGCGCAAAATGGGCAAGAGTTACAACAATGTGGTCAAGCTAAGCGAGCTATTTCAAGGTACACATCCTATTTTAACACAGGCCTATAGCCCCATGACGGTAAGATTTTTTATTTTACAAAGTCAATACCGCGGCACCTTAGATTTTAGCAATGAAGCTTTGCAAGCTTCTGAAAAAGCATTGCGCAGATTGATGGATGCCTACGAATGGTTAAAGGCACAAACATTTGCTACAAACACTATTGCTAAAGATGCGCAATTAGATGCGCAATTAAAAACTTGGGTGAATCAGCTTACCGAGTTTATGGAAGATGATTTAAACACGGCCAAGGTAGTAGCCAATTTATTTGAAATAGTACCAGTCATTAATTCCTTGAAAGACAAGCATATTACAGCAGATGCGATAGCAGGCGACACCTGGCAATGGGTACAAGCACAACTGCTTATTTATATTGAACAAGTATTGGGTATACGCGTAGAAGCTGGCACGAATAGACAACAATTGAATGGCGTCATTCATTTATTAATTGAAATACGTAACCAAGCCAAAGCAAAAAAAGATTTTGCGACCAGTGATAAAATACGCAATCAATTAATGGGAATGGGCATTCAGATCAAGGATGAAAAAGATGGAGAAGTAAGTTTTACTTTTGCTTAACCTACCCGATTAATAAATTTTTACTGATGATCACAATCGTCTTCGTGTGCATGATTATGCACACGACAGCTCATGTGGTTATTGATGTGTGCAAAAATGATTAAAAAAGCGGCAGGGAATAGCAACCAAATTTCAATGGATCTAAATAGCATTCTACTTAACATAATTAGAATACCTATCGTAAACAATACCATGGGCCTATAAGAATGATGGTGTTTTTTATAGCCATGGTACAAAGAATAAGTACCAATGGCAAAGGAAACTAGAATCATTCCAAGCTCGAACCTAGTATTGTGTAAAATATTAATACCCAATAAAGGCAAACTGCTAAAAAATAAAGGCAATAGTGCACAGTGTATGGCACAAGCCAAAGAGGCGCCAATCCCTATTGCATCCCAATTCCATTTTTTAAACATAGCCTAAAGGTAATTCAAATACTAGCAGAAAAATAATATTACCTTTGGAGCGTCTTTATAAGACGATTAAATTTTTCTATTTATGTCAAAAAAACTACTGGGCTACGTATTATTTTTTGCCCTATTGCTAGCCGCTTTTTATTATTTTTTATTTAAAGGGACAGATAATTGGAAAGTACAATTGCCGGTTTTGAGTTTTGTACAGCCCTTTAGCTTTACCAACCAGGATGGCCAACCTTTTACAGATAAAGACCTCCAAAATAAAATTACAGTGGTAGAATATTTTTTCACCACTTGTAAAGGCATTTGCCCAAAGTTGAATACGAACATGAAGGATATCTACGCTATTTATAAAGACCAAGCCGATTTTCAAATTGTATCACATACTTGTAATCCAGGAACAGACTCTGTTCCCGTATTAAAAAGATATGCCGATTCTTTAGGTGTAAATACGAAAACCTGGGTTTTCTTAACCGGAAGAAAAGACAGTTTGTACCAAATCGCCAGAGGTTCTTATTTGTTAGATGATCCAAAAAACAATGTAGAAAAAATAGAAGATCAATTTATGCATACCCAATTTTTTGCTTTAATTGATAGGAATGGAAAAGTAAGAGGCAAAATTTATGATGGCTTGAAAGCCTTAGAAATTGAGCAATTGAAACAAGACATTGCTAAATTGTTAAAAGATAAATAAAAACTCCATGATATTTGTTACAGGCGCCAGTGGTTTAGTAGGATCACATTTAATACAATCATTAATAGCTAAGAACAAACCAGTCACAGCCTTGTACAGAAATGAAATACCTGCATTTGAAGGCGCAGAAAAAGTAAAATGGGTGGAAGGAGATTTATTAGACATTGTTTCTTTAGCCGAAGCCATGGAAGGGGTGCGTCAAGTGTATCATTGTGCAGCCATTGTTTCTTTTGTACCCAGCCAAGCGGTACGAATGATCAAGGCCAATCAAGAAGGTACGGCCAATGTGGTAAATCTTTGCATCGAAAAACAAATTGATAAATTGGTCTTTGTAAGTTCTGTTGCTGCCTTGGGTCGAATCCGAGAAGATGTGGCGATTGATGAAAGTATGAATTGGACAGCAGCTACCAGCAATAGTGTGTATGGACAATCTAAATATTTAGCCGAAATGGAAGTATGGCGAGGTATGGGGGAAGGTTTGAATGTAGCTATCGTGAATCCAGTGATAATTTTTGGCGCAGGAGATTGGACCAAGGGTTCTTCTGAAATTTTTAAATCGGCTTATGATCAATTTCCTTGGTATACAAAGGGGGTGAGTGGATTTGTAGATGTATTGGATGTGATTGATTCGATGCAATTATTAATGGACAGTCCCATTACTGGACAACGCTATGTGATTAGTGCAGAAAATTTAAGCTATCAAACCGTATTCACTAAAATTGCGCAAGCATTTAATAAAAGACCTCCTCATAGAAAAGTAACACCACTATTGGCAGCCTTAGTTTGGAGATTAGAAGCTTTAAAAGGAATGCTTACGGGTAAAACACCCTTGCTAACCAAAGAAACAGCGGCTACTGCTCAGGCTGTAGTTCATTTTAATAATGAGAAATTCTTAAAAGCCTTTCCTGATTTTAAATATCGTTCGATGGATACGACCATCAACAGAGTTTGTGCTGAGCTAAAGAAACTACATCATCTAGCCTAGGCTATTCCATCATTTTTTTCCAAAGCTGCGGGATGCGTTTGATCCAAACCAATTCTCTTCTTTTGATGCTTGCTTCTTCGGCGGGGAATCCCATGTATACTTTATTGCCTTCAATATCTCCTACGACTCCGGTTCTTGCTAATAAAGTTGCATTCTCGCCAATGGTTAAGGTTTTACCCACCCCAGCTTGGCCCCAAATGGTGACCCCTGCCTTAATTTTAACCCCACCGGCCACACCCACTTGCGCAGCAAATAAACAGTTGGCCTCAATTTGAGTGTCATGGCCAATATGCACCATATTGTCCATTTTAGTGCCCTTACCAATAATGGTATCTCCACTAACCCCTTTGTCAATGGTACAATTGGCGCCTATTTCTACTTTGTCTTCTATGATGACTCTACCACAGCTTGGCATTTTTTTAAACCAGGCAGGACGATTCTTTTTTGTATTGTAATAAAAAGCATCACTACCAATCACAGAGCCTGCTTGTATAATTACTTCATCCCCAATAATGGTATCTGGCAAAAGGGTAACATTTGGATAAATCACACAGTTTTTCCCAATCACTACACCTGGCCCAATAAAAACATGGGGCATCACAATAGTGCCCGTACCAATGATGGCTTCTTTACTTATGGCATCATTCGCTATGATGAAAGGTTTAAAATGTTGTACAATTTTAGTATAAGCTTCAAATGGATCAGCGCAAAACAATAAAGTCTTGCCTTCTGGTATGCTTACCTCTTTATTATTGATAATGATACAAGTAGCTGCACTATTCAAACAGGTTTCATAATATTTTGGATGATCTACAAAAACAATATCACCCATTTCTACTTGATGAATTTCATTCACACCAGTAATTTCTAATTGCGTATTTCCTATAATTTCAGCGTTCGTAAAACTTGACAACCATTGTACCGAAATAGGTGCTGGGAGCTTCATAAGTATGTTTTTGGCCTAAATCAAAGGTAACAAGGGTTTTTTGTAAAAAAATCTTTTTACCCATTTTATGTATAAAAAAACAGCAGCTTGGCCTTAGTGCATAGCGTTTTATGGATCACTATAAGATAATAAATTAAAAAAATGGTATCTTCTGAAACGCTTTATTCATCAATGTTTCATTCCATTTTAAAAATAATTCAACCTAAAAATATTTTTAATAACTTGAGTTCATCATCCATAAATTAAATTTTAAATGATCGTCAATTTTGCCCAATTGTGGATAACGTCAATAAATTTGTTTAAAATATTTTTTGAATTAGAAAAAAGTATAATTAATATTGTGAAGGGAATCTGATTCCCGTACTTACTAACCCATCTATATACGAGGTCCTCTTGAGCATTCAGGGGGACTTTGTTTTTATAGAAACTTTTATTTTTATCAATCATTATTTAATATACAAACCCTTCCAAGTACTGAGTCAATTTACTTCTACTGAAGGTAAATTGTGCTTAAAGGATATAGTAGAAGTACCTAAAGATGTATATCCGATTGGTAGATTAGATTATGACAGTGAGGGTTTATTGTTCTTAAGCAATGATTCCAAATTGAATCATCAACTATTGCATCCACAATTTGAACATGCAAGAATATATTGGGTTCAAGTAGAAGGGGAGATCACCCATGAAGCCATTGCAAAGCTTACACAAGGAGTATCTATTAATATTAATGGAGTAATGATCAAAACAAAGCCCGCGCGTCTTGCCCTATTAGAAGCCCCGGTAGCAGTACCTGAAAGAAATCCACCCATTCGATTTAGAAAAAATATTCCTACGTCTTGGGTAGAAATTGAACTAATAGAAGGAAAGAACAGACAGGTCCGAAAAATGTTTGCCTCTGTTCAATTCCCTGTATTGCGCTTAATTCGGGCGCAAATAGGAACATTTACCATAGAAGGCATGATGCCAGGCGACCTTATTAGCTTAAGTCCAGAGGAGGTTCAAGAAGGCTTCTTTCGTTAATTGACTGCTAAGTTTTACTTTTGCACTAATAATATAACATCAATGAGTCAATCGCTATCAGAACAGGAAATTATAAGACGTGAAAAATTGCAGCATTTAGAAGCTGCGGGCATCGACCCCTATCCAGCCCCTTTGTATCCTGTGACGCATTATTCAAATGAGATCAAGGACAACTTTACAGAAGAAAATAAGGAAAAGTATGCTGCTGTTTGTGTAGCAGGAAGGATTATGAGTGTAAATGACAAGGGTAAGGTACTTTTTGTTAAAATACAAGACGATAAGGGCATTTTACAACTATATATAAAGAGAGATGAAATTTGTCCAGACGAAGACAAGTCTTATTGGGATGCCCTTACTAAAAACGGAATGGACCTTGGAGATATTATAGGATCTACGGGTTATGTATTTATTACAAAAACGGGAGAAACATCGGTTCATTCAAGTACTGTTACTTTATTGGCAAAATCTTTAAAGCCTCTGCCGGTAGTTAAAAGAGACGAGGAAGGCAATGTATTTGATGCAGTCACCGATCCTGAATTTAGGTATCGTCAACGCTATGCCGATTTGATTATCAATCCAGCGGTGAAAGAAACTTTTGTAAAAAGAACTTTATTGGTGTCTACCATTCGTGAATTTTTAAATAGTCGAGGAGCCTTAGAAGTAGACACCCCAGTTTTACAAGCCATCCCAGGAGGTGCAGCAGCAAGGCCTTTTGCTACCCACCACAATGCATTGGATGTGCCTTTTTATTTGCGTATTGCCAATGAATTGTATTTGAAAAGATTAATCGTTGGAGGATTTGAATGGGTGTATGAGTTTAGTAGAAATTTTAGAAACGAAGGCATGGACCGTACCCATAATCCAGAGTTTACTGTTTTAGAATGGTATACGGCGTATAAAGATTATTTATGGATGATGGAAATAACCGAGCAATTGTTTGAAAAAATTGCACTCACCTTACATGGCAAAACCGAATTAACGGTGGGGGATAAAACCATTAATTTTAAAGCACCATTCAGACGCATCAGTATAATTGAAGCCATCCAAGAAAATACAGGCATTGATATTACGGGCATGGACGAAGCTGCCTTAAGAGAAGTTTGTAAAAAATTACATATCGATGTGGCCCCTACCATTGGTAAGGGTAAATTAATAGATGAAATTTTTGGATCGACCAGTGAACCTAAATATATCCAACCTACATTTATTATTGACTATCCTATTGAAATGAGCCCGCTGACTAAAAAGCACCGCAGTAAGGAAGGCCTGGTAGAGCGTTTTGAATTAATGGTCAATGGAAAAGAATTAGCGAATGCGTATACAGAGTTGAATGATCCTATTGATCAACGAAAGCGTTTTGAAGAGCAATTAGGTTTAATGGAGCGTGGCGATGATGAAGCCATGTTTATAGATCATGATTTTTTAAGAGCCCTAGAATACGGCATGCCACCTACTTCAGGTATTGGCATTGGTATAGATAGATTATGCATGATGATGTTGAACCAACCCTCTATTCAAGATGTGTTGTTCTTCCCTCAAATGCGCCCCGAGAATGGTACAGATTAAGTGCTTTTGAAATATAGCACTTAATCTGTTACCCTCTAATGATTTTTAAAAAGGAGAACCCGAAGGTTCTCCTTTTTATTTCGCTATGCTTAATCGCGGTAATTCAAAGCGGGCTTAATATCACCTAGTAATGCTTTGTATTTATAATCACCTTTAGATTTAGTAAATTCTTCTATTGCTTTTGCAAGTAATACAGGATTGCTCATTAAATCAATCGCAGTGAGTGCCATTGTTTTACTTGCTACCAACATTCCTTTTGTACCAATTTCAGTACCACCGGCTGCTACTGCTTGCCAGCTATGTGCTGGTGTACCTGGCACCCAAGTGGCTGCACGTAACCCAACAGTAGGCAAGGCATAGCTCACATCCCCTACATCGGTGGAACCACTATTACCTTCATTCACATAGCTTAGTGGTCTAATAGTAGCTGCAGTAGCAACATCCACTTGTGCACCAATAAAACTAGGTTGAATTTTTTTCGCAAAATTTAATTCAGCTTCTGTGTAAGTAACGCCACCCACTTTTTCTAAATTAATTTGCATGGCTTCGGCCAGTGTTTTATTAATTAACAAATCATGTGTTCCGCCAATAATATCATATTTCATTGTAGTACCAGTTCCAAGTGCAGCACCTTCCGCAGCCTTAACTACTCTATCAAAAATTTCTACCACATCTTTACGCTTGGGATGACGAACATAATAATAGGCTTCTGCAAAATCAGGCACTACATTCGGTGCTTTACCACCACTGGTTATGATATAATGTATTCTAGTTTCTTGGGGTACATGTTCGCGCATCATATTCACCATATTGTCCATACCTTCTACTGCATCTAAAGCAGAACGACCTTGTTCTGGTTGTGCTGCAGCATGTGCTGAAATACCATAAAATTTAAACTTAGCAGATTTATTAGCCAATGCACTGGTAGTAGTTACAGCATTTACATCATCTGGATGCCAATGTATCACAGCATCCACACCATTAAATAAACCTGCACGTACCATATATACTTTACCACTTCCACCTTCCTCTGCTGGACAGCCATATACTTTGATGGTTCCTTTTAATTTTCCTGAAGCTATTAATTCTTTAATCGCAATGCCTGCACCCACCGATGCAGTTCCAAATAAATGATGACCACAACCATGGCCTGCATTTTTACCAGCAATAGGATTTTTTTCTGGACTAGCTGTTTGTGCTAAACCCGGAAGGGCATCATACTCAGCTAAAATACCAATCACTGGAGATCCCGAACCATAAGTAGCCACAAATGCAGTTGGAATTTCAGCAACCCCTGTTTCTACTGTAAAGCCTGCTGCTTTTAAATTCTGTACATGCAAGGCGGCGCTTTTATTTTCTTTATAGCCCACTTCTGCATATTCCCAAATTTGCAAGGCTGTTTTTTTGTCGGCTTCATAAGCATTGTTCAGTGCCAATAGTGCGGCTTCTTTATTCGCATTTACTTGTTGTAAAGCAGGATCAACTTTAATTTTCTTCTGCGCTACTACCTGTAAGCTCATCAACACCAATGCCATTAATAAAATTCTTTTCATACTTGTTTATTTAAATTGAAATAAAAAATGTTTATAAAATATTATAAAAATAAATCGTAAAATAATTTTGCACCAGGCACTACTGAATAATGCGCTAAATCGGTGATGCCCTCTGCTGCCAATACTTCTTCGTCAGTAAATAATTTTCCTGTGTAGGCTAATTTTTCTTTGCTTAAAATAAATAAGGCGGCGTCGGCGATAATGGCGGGTGTTCGACTCATATTGGCCAACATTTCCCCACCCAATAAATTTCTTACCGCAGCTGTATCAATGGTGGTGCGGGGCCACAAGGAATTACAAGCAATATTATCTTCTTTAAATTCTTCCGCCCAACCCAAGGTTAACATACTCATATCGTATTTTGAAATGGTATAAGCCACATGCGGTCCCAACCATTTGGGTGCCATATTAATGGGAGGAGATAAAGTTAAAATATGTGCATGGGTAGATTTTTTCAAATAAGGCAAAGCATGTTGTACCACTAAAAATGTACCACGTACATTGATGCTGTGCATTAAATCAAATCTTTTACTAGGCGTATTGGCAGTATCAGTTAATTGAATGGCACTAGCATTGTTAATGACGATGTCAATCCCACCAAATTTTTCCACCGTTTGTTGAATGGCCGCCGCAATTTGTGCTTCATCTCTAATATCAACTTGCACGGCCAAAGCTTTTACGCCCAAGGCTTCTACTTCGGCAGCTGCAGAAAAAATAGTGCCTCCTAGTCGCGGATCTTCTTGTACCGATTTTGCTGCAATCACAATATTGGCGCCAGCCGCCGCTAATTTTAAAGCCATCGCTTTTCCAATCCCCCTGCTACCACCTGTGATAAAAACAGTTTTTCCTTGTACAGACATTATTATTTATTTAAAAATTAAAAACAAAATATAGTAAGATCCTTCGAATTTTATTTTAGTAAAAAATCAGCAATGAGTTTTTCAGTTTCGCTACAAGCTAAGGCTAAATCATTATTTTGTATGATGGCATTAAACTGGTTACTAAAACTAATTTCATAGGCTGCTTTTTCTAATCTCATATTTATACTCTCAAACGTTTCTGTTTTTCTATTTTCCAATCTTTCTTTTAAAATTTCAATAGAGGGAGGCATGATAAAGATGGACAAACAGTTGGTCCCCAATTGCTTTTGTACTTTAATGGCCCCTTTGACATCGATGTCTAAAACAGGAATTTTACCTAGGTTCCAGATGCGGGTCAACTCCGATTTTAAAGTACCATAATAGACCCCTTCATAGACCATCTCGTATTCTAAAAATTCATTTTGGTAGATGTATCCTTCAAATTTGGCCAATGAAATAAAATGATATTCTACTCCATCTTTTTCAAGGCCCCTAGGCGCCCGGGTAGTAGCGGAAACCGAAAAGGACAACAAAGGCATTGTCTTTAATAAATAAGCAGCAATAGAAGTTTTACCTGCCCCGGATGGAGCGGTTAAAATAATTACTTTCTGTTGGGTTTGGGACATCCTTACAAATTTATAGGGCATTGTTTGCTCGCCCTAAATTACACAAATACTACCTAAATAAATAATTATATAAGGGGTTTAAAAAACCTACAATTATGATGTATATTTAGCAGTACAAAAATTCATTCCCTAAAAATAGAATTATGAAAAAACAACTATTTACTTATTTGTTGATTGCTTTAGCCTTGGTCGCTCAAGCCCAAAAGCCAGCAGCCGAAGAAGCAAGTTCAAAAGTAAAATCTGAGGACAAAAACCCAAATTTTAAACGCGAGCTTTCTTTAGAAGCCAAAACAGAAAACAAAGGTGAAGTCACCATCAAAGGTCAGAAAGTCCCTTATAAAGTAGTTTCAGGTACCATGCCTGTTTGGGATGAGGATGGTAAAGCCATTGCTGGTGTATTTTATATTTATTATGAACGTACGGATGTGACGAATAAAGACGAGCGTCCCTTGGTGATTTCTTTTAATGGAGGACCAGGTACAGCAAGTGTTTGGATGCACTTAGGTTATACCAGCCCAAAAAAATTAAAAATTGATGACGAAGGTTATCCTATTCAACCTTATGGATTCGAAGACAACCCTAATTCAATTTTAGATGCAGCGGATATTGTTTATATAGATCCAGTGAATACAGGCTTCTCTAGAATTTTAGATAAGTCAGTACCTGTTTCTAAATTTTTTGGTGTCAATGCAGATATCAAATATTTAGCAGATTGGATCAATGCTTTTGTTGCTAGACAAAAACGTTGGGCTTCTCCTAAATTTTTAATTGGAGAAAGTTATGGTACTACCCGCGTTTCTGGTTTGTCATTAGAATTACAAAACAGACATTGGATGTATTTGAATGGCGTGATATTGGTATCACCCACCGATTTAGGCATTAAGCGTGAAGGGCCTACCAGCGCTGCTTTGCGTGTTCCTTATATGGCAGCCACTGCTTGGTACCATAAAAAATTGGCCGCTGATTTACAATCCAAAGACTTAACCGCTTATTTACCAGAGGTAGAAGCGTTTACTGTCAATGAATTAATTCCAGCCATTGCACAAGGAGGTGCATTGAATGCAGAAAAGAAAAAAGAAATTGTAAAAAAAGTAGCCCGTTATACAGGTATTGGTGAAACAGAAGTAGCACAACTTAGTTTGACCATTCCTTTTGATTATTTCTGGAAAGAATTATTAAGAGACAAAGGAAAAACAGTAGGTCGCTTGGATTCTCGTTACATAGGCATGGATAAATTAGATGCAGGTGATAGTCCTGATTACAATGCAGAGCTTACTTCTTGGGAACATTCTTTCACGCCTGCGATCAATATGTATTTGAGAGATGAATTGGGCTACAAAACAGATTTAGAGTATTATATTTTTGGTCCAACCCATCCTTGGGACAATACCAATAACCATACTGGGGATGATTTGCGTCAAGCCATGATGCAAAATCCTTATTTACATTTATTGGTTCAGTCAGGTTATTATGATGGTGCCTGTGATTATTTCAATGCCAAATACAATATGTGGCAAATGGATCCTGCTGGAAAAATTCAAGACAGAATGTTTTGGGAAGGTTACCGCAGTGGACATATGATGTATTTGCGCAAAGAAGATTTAGCAACGAGCACCGATCATTTGAGAACTTTTATTAAAAAGAGTATACCAAAATTTGGCACTCCGGCCAAATTTTAAATATAAAGATTATTAAAAGAAGAACCCCGATATTGAAAAAATTCGGGGTTCTTCTTTTATGATTTGGCACGCCTGCAAAGTTTTAGATCGTTAAAAAAATATAACGACCTAAAACTTTCGATAATGATTTTTAAAATCTAATAAATTAGATTTTGTTTAAAATAATAAATGATTAAAAGAAGAACCACGATATTGAAAAAATTCGGGGTTCTTTATTTTTAGCTTATTTCCAAGCAAATAGTAAAGGCAAAAGCAACACTACAAATCCCGCCCAGGCTGCATATATAGGTAAATAGCTTGCAATACAATCTTGCACTTTTACAAGGTCTCCTTTTTTTCTAATGACTTTTATTAAAGCTATAAATACAATAATTAAGTTAATAAAAACTAATACATTACTACCTAGCACAACTACTCTATTAGGGGTTATGCCCCAAGTCCAAAGACGAAATAGAATGGCCGATAAAGCAATGATGTTAATACAAATGGTTAAAAAGGAAAGACCCAATAAAAGTATAGAAGTAAAAAATTGATTCTTGTTTTTTCCTTTTTCAACTATGGAGAAAAATATTAATGCTAATACTGCCACCAAAAGCAAATTATTAATCAATAGCAAGTTTCTGTCGTTAAAAGGATATTTTCCCATATAAATTAATGCGCTCAAATAAATTAATAAATTCATAAAAACCAATGGGGTGAAAATTTTAGCAATCAATGGCGATATCCAGTTGGTTAAATTGGGATTGTTGTAAATCAAATAGGTAGCCAAAATAGGAATAGCGCCAATGGCCCAAATGGCGATATGTTGCATATAAAATTGCTCAATTTTAATGCCAATCAATTCAAATAACCCAAAGGTGATAACCGTAAATAAAATACAAGAAAGTAGTAGCACCCCAGACATAATCAACAAATCGCCATTATATTTAAGGTAATTGATTCTCTTTTCTTTGTTAAAAAAATCATTGCCTAAATATGCATAACCTAGTATGGACCACAACAATATTGGCAAGTGAATATAGATGAGTTGGATGCTGCTACTTTTTGAATTATTCGGCAAACAATTTAAATACAAAGCCAAAAGTGCAATAGCACCCCCTATAATTATTTTTTTATTGAATGAAAGTTTTTGTTTCCAAATAAAATAGGCGCTGATAAAAGGAAAAATAAGAAAGGCAGTATTTCTAGTAAAAAATAATTCTTTCTCTACTCCAGGTATGTTGGATATATTGGCTACTATACCAGCAACGATAGCCAAAATAATGATGCAAAGAATTTCTTTTCGATCAATAATAATTGATTTTTTTTCATTGTAATTAAGTCTGGTATTCCAAAATATAAAATATAGTTGGTCTTTTTGGCTTGCATCCAATTCATTAAATGCCTGTGTAAAGCTTTGCTTATCCTTACGATATAATTCTTCTAATTGTTTTGGATCATTCAACGAGCGAATTAATGTTGCTTTCATAAAAAACATTTTAAAGATGATTACTTATAAAAACCCAATTACTTACCTAAGCATGATTTTTAAATACGCTTTATATGCGCACCCAAGGCTTGTAGCCTTGCATCAATGTGTTGATATCCTCTATCTATTTGTTCAATATTTTGAATGGTACTTTTTCCCTCTGCACTTAAAGCAGCAATCAGCAAGGCTTGTCCAGCACGGATATCAGGGCTACTCATGGTAATACCACGGAGCGGATATTTACGGCCCAAACCAATCACCGTAGCACGATGCGGATCACACAAAATAATTTGTGCACCCATATCAATTAGCTTATCTGTAAAAAACAAACGGCTTTCAAACATTTTTTGATGAATCAATACACTACCTCTAGCTTGAATGGCCGTTACTAATACAATGCTTAATAAATCGGGGGTAAATCCTGGCCATGGATTGTCGTATATGGTTAAGATACCTCCATCCATAAAAGTTTGTATCTCATAAATATCTTGTGCAGGAATATATATGTCATCTCCTTTGATGGTAAAATCAATGCCTAGTAAACGAAATTTATCAGGAATAATACCCAAGTGTTCAATGCCTGCATTTTTAATCGTGATTTCACTTTTGGTCATGGCGGCTAGTCCAATGAAGGAACCAATCTCAATCATGTCTGGTAAAATACGATGGGTGGTGCCGCCTAATTTTTTGACCCCTTCAATTTTTAAAAGATTACTTCCTAGGCCAGTAATTTTTGCACCCATCTTATTCAACATTAAGCAAAGCTGCTGTATATAAGGCTCACAGGCTGCATTGTAAATAGTGGTGATGCCTTCGGCTAAAACAGCCGCCATTAAAATATTGGCTGTACCTGTAACAGAAGGCTCATCCAATAACATATAGGTGCCTATTAAATTTTCTGCTTTTAAGGTGAAACAAGCAAGCTTCTCGTCATAAGCATATTTAGCACCTAATTTTTCAAATCCAATAATATGAGTATCCAATCTTCTTCTTCCAATTTTATCTCCACCTGGCTTGGGCAAGTAGGCAATTTTAAATCTTGATAAAATCGGTCCAGCTAACATTACACTACCACGCAATCTTCCACTTTTTGCTTTAAAATCATCTGAGGCTAAATAACTAGGATCTATTTTGTCTGCTTGGAAACGATATTCCCCTTCTCCTAATTTTTCCACCGATACACCCATGGCTTCCAAAAGTTCAATCAATAAATTAACATCTACAATATTGGGCACATTTGAAATGGTAATGGGCTCAGCGCTTAGCACCACAGCAGACAATACTTGCAGGGCTTCATTTTTTGCACCCTGTGGTGTAATGTTTCCTTTAAGTGCATGACCTCCTATAACTTCAAATGAACTCATTGTATAAATATTTGCTATACGAAAATACATGATTCGCTGCACTTTCCTATCGCTCTAAAACAATAAATCCCATCTAGCAAAGGCCAAATGGGATTTCAATTATTTCAATACTTAAATTAAAAACGTTTCTTAAAATTGCGGTTGTTGTTATTGCGTCCGCCACCACCACCACCTGGTCCACTAGGACCACGTCCTCCACGGTTATTGTTGTTGCGGTTGTTTTGCCAACGACCACCTGCAGGACGGTATTCATCCCTTTCAAAATTCTGATTGCGGTGTTTGATGTATGGAGTATTGCTAAATTCAAGTTCGCCACCAGTGATGGCATTTAACTCCCCTCTAATGGTATCATCTTGCACCAATTCTTTATGCCAGTTGCTATAAGCCAATTTCATATAATGGGCAATCGCATGCGCAAAACCTGCTTTCTTCTCTTGGTCTTGTTCTGCCATGGCTTTATCAATCACCAATTCTAGGTTTTTGCCCAAGTGTGCATATTTGATTTTACGCTTTGGATAAGGAATAGGATCAGGCTTCTGCTTGTAGGTTTCCTTGGTAGGAATTGGATAAGGACTATCTAGATCCAATTGAAAATTGCTCATAAAAAACAGGTGGTCCCATAATTTATGCCTGTAATCTTCGATATTCTTGAGTTGAGGGTTTAAAAAGCCCATGAGTTCAATGACTACCTGCGCCTGTTCTAGTCTTTTGGCACGATCTTCAATGGTCATAAGATGGTCTACCATCTTTTGAACATGACGTCCATACTCCCTCATCCCCATAATACTTCTTGCTGTATTGTATTCCATGTAATTATTACTTCTCGAGTAACAAATGTAAGGATTTATTTTATCTTCGTACCATGGAGCAGCTCTTAGCACAAATCGAAACCATCCAAAAAGAAATCGCCGCCACGGTAGCCACTACCTCGGCCGACGTGGAAGCCTACCGAATTAAATACTTGGGAACCAAAGGTTTGGTAAAGCAAATCATGGGTGAGATGAAAAATGTGCCAGTTGCGCAGAAAAAAGACTTTGGCCAAATTTTGAATGCTTTTAAAATTTTAGCCGAGGAAAAACTTGAAAATTTATTGGCTGCTATGGGTGAGGCAGATGAGACCAATACGCTAATTGATACCAGTTTACCAGGCGATCCAGTTGCTGTTGGTACCAGACATCCTTTGAACTTAGTGCGCAATCAAATGGTTTCTATTTTTAAAAGATTAGGATTTGCCGTAGCAGAAGGACCAGAGGTAGAAGATGACTGGCATAATTTTGGAGCAATGAATTTACCAGCCGATCATCCAGCGCGTGACATGCAGGATACTTTTTATGTGCAAGAAGGAACTGAAAATAATTCGGCATGGTTGTTAAGAACGCATACTTCAAGTGTACAAGCGCGTGTGATGGAAACGCAAAAGCCACCTATTCGAGTAATTTGTCCTGGCCGCGTTTACCGCAATGAAACTATATCTGCAAGAGCACATTGTTTTTTTCATCAAGTAGAAGGATTGTATATAGATGAAAATGTAAGCTTTGCCGATTTAAAACAAACCCTTTATTTTTTCGTACAAGAAATGTTTGGCAAGGATGTGAAAGTAAGATTCCGTCCAAGTTATTTTCCTTTTACAGAACCTAGTGCGGAGATGGACATCAGTTGTCAAATTTGTAGTGGCAAAGGATGTAATATTTGTAAGCATACAGGATGGGTAGAAATTTTAGGTAGTGGTATGGTGCATCCCAATGTGTTAAAAAACTTTGATATAGATCCTGAAAAGTATACTGGCTTTGCCTTTGGTATGGGTGTAGAAAGAATCACTCAATTAAAATACCAAGTAAACGATTTACGTTTATACGCACAAAACGACTTGCGCTTTTTACAACAGTTCAAGCGTGTCTAGAAAATAAATATGTTACACAATACCAAGGGGATTGTTTTACGTGTCACTAAATATGGGGATACGAGCATTATCTTAACTGCGTATACAGAACTTTTTGGTTTGCAACAATACATCGTTAAAGGGGTAAGAGTCACTAGCAAAAAAGGGGCCAACAAGGGCGTGTTTTATCAGCCCGCTGCTATTTTACAAATGGAAGTGTACCATTCCCCAATGAAGCAATTACAAATGATCAAAGACGTGAACTGGGATTTTGTATATCAAAACATTTATTCAGATGTCTTACGTAATGCAGTAGCCACGTATATTGTAGAGGTCTTACAACAAACTATGCAACCAGAACCTCATCCAGAATTGTTTTATTTGATAGAAGATACGTTTAAACAATTAGATAAAGGGGGCCCTCATTTGGTGGGTAATTTGCCTATCTATTTTTTAATCCATTTAAGCCAAACCATGGGCTTTGGACTGCAAGGAAAATACAGTATAAGCACACCAGTACTAGATGTGCGTGAAGGACAATTCGTAACAAGCACTCCTACGCATCCCTATTTTTTAGAAGGGGCTGAAGCACAAACTGCTTCCACTTTTTTACAAGTTCAATTTTACAATGATTTAGACAATATAGTTTTAAACGGGTTGCAAAGAAAAAAAATATTAGAACTCTTTCAGTTGTCGCTAAGTTGGCACTATAAAAAATTTAGTGAAATTAAATCCCTACCTATATTACAAGAAGTGTTGCGGTAAAAATCTTGATAAAATAACATAGTTTAGTTTATATATAGACTTTATTTTATTTATATTTAAGTTCATAAAATTTATCATGGAAGTACATCATCCCCATCATTCTCCCAATGGAGCACATTTAAAGAAAAAATTTAAAGAATATATTTTTGAGTTTCTGATGTTGTTTCTGGCAGTTACACTGGGTTTCTTTGCCGAAAATAAAAGAGAATTTTTTGTAGAAAGAGAAAGAGAGCATCAATACATGCAAAGTTTTTATGAAGATTTAAAAAGAGATACAGCGGAATTAAATGCAGTAAGAAGAACTTATGTCAAGCAGATAGGCAGATTGGACACCACTGTAAATTATATTTTCGAAGGGAAGAATGATACCGTATCCATTGCTAAATTATATGAATTGAACCTAGGCACCCTAGGAAGTAGAGGCGTTAGATTAATTGAAAGAACGACAGCGCAATTAAAAAACGCAGGTGGTTTGAGACTTGTTGAAAACAGTAAGATTAGCGATCAAATCGCCGTTTATTGGCATTATGCCTCCTATATTCAAGCTTATGGCGAATCTACCGAAGAACTAAAAATACGCGCAAGAGAAAAGTCCTATTCTATTTTTAATAATAATTTTTATCAAAATCAGGAAAGAGGGAATAATAAATACAAAGTAAAACCAGGGTCTAAATTAATGACCAATGATAAAAATACTTTAATTGAATTTGCGAATCGACTCACCCACATCAAAAATGCGCTCAATAATGTTTCTATAGTACTTCTTGATTCCACTGAAAAAGTGGCCATAGATTTAATGGCAGCGCTTAAACAAGAATACCACGTAAAATAATATACTATGGAAGTACATCATCATTCACATCATCCAAAAAAATGGAAAGAATATCTTACTGAATTCTTAATGCTTTTCTTAGCAGTAAGTATGGGTTTTGTAGCAGAGAATCTAAGAGAAAAGCATGTTGAAAATGAAAGATCGGAGGAATTAATTCAGGCCTTTATCATTGATGTACAAGAAAACCAAAAACAATTAGATTCTATCATTTTAAAAAATCAACAACTTTCAACTTATTTAGACTCCTTGAGTATGAATCATGCAACAGTTAATCATACAATCAATTTATCTGATTTAGCTTATTCATTAAATTTTTGGATGTACCGTTTTATAAACCGTAAAACAATATTTGAGCAAATGAAAAGCTCAGGAGCTTTACGATATATTCAAAATAAAGAAATGTTAAAAGCCATTTTGCAATACGAGGAGCATGCTAGTCTTGCCGAAACAAGATCAATGGAGGCAGAAACTCAACAATACTATGATCAATTCAGACCTGGTATACAAAAATTGCTCCCCCCCTCTTTTTTTATTTTGAGAGGAATGGGCAAGTCTTCTATTAGAAGTATATCTATTGTTGTTCATCCTGGATTTTATAAAAATTTTAATCCACATGAACAGGAATTACGAAAACAGTTAGCCGAGACCAAGTTATCCATAGATCAAATAAGAGATTTATCAAAACTTTGGTTCCATAGAGAGGAGCGATTGGAGCTTAGTTTAATATCACAACTAGGACTTAAAAAAGAGGGGATAAAATTGCTTCAATTATTAGAACATTCAAAATAGTTAATCGTTGTTTTTACTTCTATGGTGTCGGCGCCACATGATAATTATTATTGCGAAGATGCCAAATAATATGGGGAATGTCATAATAGAAATTTAATACCACAATCTACGAAAATTAGATAGCTTTATTCTAATATAGCTTATGAAATTCATCATCAAAATTCTAGCCATTCTATTTATTGGCATAAGCGCAAGTTGTTCAATGATCAAACCAACTGGAATGAATAAAACCATAATTGATTATCAAGCACATCGAGGAGGCAGGGGCTTGATGCCTGAAAATACCATTCCCGCCATGTTAGCGGTGATGGATAATGAAAAGGTAACTACTCTTGAAATGGACTTAGCCATTACCAAGGATAAGCAAGTAGTAGTTTCACATGATCCTATTTTAAATCCATTAATTACCACAAAGCCCGATGGAACTTATATTAAGGCAGATGAAATCAATAAAAATATTATTTATCAAATGAATTATGCTGACCTTGAAAAGTATGATGTGGGTTTAAAACCGCATCCTGGTTTTAAGGGTCAAAAAAAATTAGCAGCTTCAATTCCAACACTTAGCAGTTTAATAGATAGCGTAGAAACAAAGTCAAAGACTATAGGCAGAAAAATGAATTATAATATTGAGATAAAATCGGTGGAGGGTAAAGATATTACCGAACATCCGGCTCCTGATGAGTTTGTGGAATTAGTAGTAAATATTTTAGAAAAGAAAAATATTTTGGATAGAACAAGTTTACAAAGTTTTGATCTAAGGCCCCTTCGTGTACTACATGAAAAATATCCTAGTATTAAAACTTCCTATTTAGTGTTTGGTGCAGACTGTGCAGATGCTGAAAAGCAAATTGCGTTACTAGGTTTTCAACCTACTATTTATAGCCCAGAATATAAATATGTAAACCAAGCAATGATTGACTACTGCCATCAAAAAAATATTCAAATCATTCCTTGGACGGTGAATACAAAAGAAGAAATAAATACTTTAGTACAATTAAAGGTGGATGGCATTATTACAGACTATCCAAACTTGTATTAGTAAGTAGTTTGTATTAGTCACTAGAAATAATTATTAAATAAGTCGTTGGGTAGAACTTGTTTTTGAAAGAAGTCCATTGGTATCAACACCCTCTATTAAAACAACCCCTGGTTTTTTTCCTTTTTCAAAACTACCCAATACCTTATCCATTTGTAAGGCACGAGCCCCATTAAGTGTTGCCCAGCCAAGTATTTCTGAAAGCGGAATAGAAGGATGATGTTTTTGAATAGTTTTTATTTCATCTAAAATATTTAAAGACCAATTACTGGCATAGCTATCGGTACCTATGACTATCTCAGCATTATTAGTACGCAACAATTCAATGGGAGGCATCGTTTGTTCAATGTACTGATTCGCATTGGGACATAAACACCAAAAACTATTGGGCATTTGTTTTTGAACCGCTTTAATGTCTGCAGCACTCGTAAAACTATTATGCACCAAAATACTTCTAGCTGCTTTTTTAAAATAAGGCAGCACCGATTGCAAACTACTTAGTCCTGTGGCTTCAAAAAAATCAAGCGATACTTTTGTTCTTTCATACATCCCTAAAAAAGAACCAGATTTTTTTTCAAAGAATTCATTTTCATCACAAGTCTCTTGATTGTGCATGGTAATGGTATGTGCACCAAAATGATTAGACAGCAATTTCCATAAATTAAAACTTACCGAGTAAGGGGCATGGGGTACAAGTGATGCACGAACACAATTATCTTGAAACGCATCTTGTATTTTCAAGCCCGTTTGCATTTTATCATAGGCACGTGTTGGATCTAAATCATACAATTCAACAAAACTATAATAAGCAATCTTGTGTTTTTCTTTCAACGAGAGGGTGTCTAGGGTATTACATATATCTCCCACCGCCACAATTCCATTTTGATACATTTCTTCTTCTGCTGCTTCAATCGCTTCTTCCACAATAATTGAATCTACGCTTCTTAAGGCCACAATTTGTTTTACAAATTCTTGTAATCCTGAATGCGCAGGTATCATGCCTTTCATATGCGACAATTCCAAATGGCAATGTGCATTGATCAATCCAGGCGTAAGTATGCCTTCAAAACTTTGAATGTCTTCTCCAGCATCTTCTATCCCCACCAAGCCTTCGATAGTGCCATCCTTCTGGGTAATCAAAACCAGCTGGTCCTCTATTTGCTCGGTGCCAGTAAAAATTTGAGTGGCTTGGAATTTATGATACATATATATAAGTAAGATTTTGGCCCTATCGCCTTAAAAATAGACCAGAATCACCGAATTCTAGATAAAAACCCCTTGAAATAATAATCAGCTGCCTCTAATCTCTATCTTAAGTCATTGATTTTCAGTACCTATTTAGTATGATATATTTATTGATACAAAATATTTATTGATAATCAATCAGTTATAAAGATACAAAATAAAAACAATGCTCTAAATATTGGGAAAACCCAAAATCCGCTCGTACCTTCGCCCTCCCTTATAAAACAGGGATTATTTTATGGCTGTCGGGATAGCGCAGCCTCATTAAAACAAAGAATTATGAGTAAACTACATTTCACCACGAAGCACGCCAACGCGGCTACTGTTCAACATGGCTGGTACATTGTTGATGGTACTAATCAAACCGTAGGACGTATTGCTTCAAAAATCGCAGCTGTTCTACGTGGTAAGAACAAAGCTTATTACACTCCGCACGTTGATTGTGGAGATTATGTAATCATCATTAATGCAGAAAAAGTAAAATTGACTGGAAACAAATTCCATGACAAAATTTACTTAAACTATTCTGGTTACCCAGGTGGTAAAAAAGAAGAGGCTGCTGAAGATTTAATCAAGCGTCGTCCAGAAGTAATTATGGAAAGAGCGGTAAAAGGTATGTTGCCTAAAAATCGTTTGGGACGTAAGATGGTAAAGAAATTGTTTGTATATGCTGGTGATAAACATCCTCATACTGCACAACAACCAAAAGAATTTAAATTTTAATTAATTCCAAATATAAATAAATGGAAAAGCAAACAAATGCAGTAGGTCGTCGTAAGGAAGCAGTAACACGCGTCTTTGTTAGTAAGGGTAGTGGAAATATTACCGTGAACAATAAAGATTACAAACACTATTTTCCTTTAGTGTATTTACAAAATCAAGTAGAAGCTCCTTTAAAGACTACCGATTTAATGGGTAAATACGATATCGTCATCAACGCTCAAGGCGGTGGTTTAAAAGGACAAGCAGAAGCAGCCAAATTAGGTATTGCTCGTGTATTAATTGAATTGAATCCTGAATTGCGTCCTGCTTTAAAAGCAGCTGGACAATTAACGCGTGACCCACGTAGTGTTGAGCGTAAGAAATTCGGTCATAAGAAAGCACGTAGAAGCTTCCAGTTCAGTAAACGTTAATCCAACAATTTTAACATTAATTCATTACAACAAATTATACACATGGAAAATAACACTTCATTACAACAGCAATTACTGGAGGCCGGCGTTCACTTTGGTCACCTTAAAAAGAAGTGGAACCCTAAGATGTTGCCTTATATTTTCGCAGAGAAAAAAGGTATTCACATCATTGATTTAAATAAAACAGTCGATCATTTACAAGAAACAGCTGCTGCTTTAAAGCAAATTGCAAAAAGCGGTAAGAAAATTATGTTTGTTGCTACTAAGAAACAAGCAAAAGAAATTGTAAGCGAGTGTGCTAAAAAAGTAAACATGCCTTACGCTACAGAGCGTTGGTTGGGTGGTATGTTGACTAACTTCAACACGGTTCGTAAGAGCGTGAAGAAAATGCAAAGCATTGAAAAAATGTTAGCAGATGGAAGCGCAGACAGCTTAACTAAAAAAGAGCGTTTGACTTTAGGTCGCGACAAAGATAAAATGGAAAAAGTATTAGGTGGTATTGCTCAATTGGGCCGTTTGCCAGCTGCTTTGTTCTTAGTAGACATCGGACATGAGCATATTGCACTTGCAGAAGCTAAGCGTTTAGGTATCCAAACATTTGGTATGGTAGATACCAATTGTGATCCTAACAAAGTAGACTTTTCTATTCCTGCAAATGATGATGCAACAAAATCTATTGCTATTATTACCAACTATATTACTGCAGCTATTGCAGAAGGTTTAGCAGAGCGTCAAGCATCTAAAGATGACGAAAGCGAATCTGAAGAAGGCAACAATGAAAACGAAGCAAAAGCAAAACGCATGGAAGCCGAAGCCAATGCAGAAGGTGGAAGAGGCAAGCGTGGTGCTGGTGCAGCTCCAACTGCTCCTGGTGCGCCTAAGCGTCGTATTCAAAGTACACGTCGCCCAGCAGGTAAATAATTAATTATCCAATTGGGTTATTGGTGTTCTACGAATGCCAATGACCCAATTGTTTTTAATTCAACTACTTGATCTTTAAAAACAATTTCAAATTTATTTTTAAATTATAATATTATGAGTACAATAACAGCTACTGACATTAATAAATTACGTCAAGCAACAGGTGCTGGTATGATGGATTGCAGAAAAGCATTAACTGAAACAAACAATGATTTTGAAGCAGCGATAGATTGGTTACGTAAGCAAGGCCAAAAAGTAGCGGCTAAGCGTAGCGACCGTGAAGCAAAAGAGGGTGTAATTATTGCACAAACTTCTGCCGATCATAAAACTGGTTTTGTAGTTTGTATTTCTTGTGAAACAGATTTCGTTTCTAAGAATGCAGAATTCGTAGCCTTTGCACAAGTGATTGCAGATGCTGCAGTTGCCAACAATGTAAAGTCTGCTGCTGAATTAAATGAAGTAAGCGTGAACGGCACAAAAGTGTCTGATATGATTAATGATAAATTAGCTTCTATCGGAGAAAAAATTGGTGTGGCTAAATTTGAAAGAGTAGAAGCATCTTATGTTGCTTCTTATATACATGGTGCCTACAGAATGGGTGTATTAGTAGGTTTAAGTGCAGAAGCTGCTGAAGTAGGTAAAGACTTAGCCATGCAAATTGCGGCGATGAATCCAGTAGCGGTAGATCCTGAATCAGTGCCTGCTGAAACAGTTGCCCGTGAGCGTGCTATCATTATAGATACCATGAAAGAAGATCCTAAAATGGCTGGCAAACCAGAAGAAATGATTGCTAAGATTGCAGAAGGCAAAATCAATGCTTTCTTTAAAGAGCAAACCTTATTAGCACAAGCCTTTGTAAAAGACGGCGGTAAAACAGTGGGTGAGTATGTAAAGTCGGTTGATGGTGCATTGAAAGTGACCGAATTTAAACGCGTTGCTTTAGGTTAATTGTAAAAAAATTTTAAAAATTTAATTTTTTTACAATTCGTTCGCTAATGATTTTTCAAAGCACCCCATAAACGGGCGCTTTGGGATAAGTTTAAAAATTCAAAAAATTTAATTTTTAAACTACCCCACTCTAATGATTTTTCAAAGCACCCCATAAACGGGCGCTTTGAGGAGTAAATACCTTAAGATCTAATGAAATATACAGGGTCCCCCCGATAACTCGGGGGGACCCTTTTTTGTTGCCTCAAAATTCTTATCTTGCAAGTATTAAATAAGCATAACTATGTTGCCAAAATACAAGCGTGTATTATTGAAATTATCAGGGGAGGCATTATTAGGAAATCAAAAAACAGGAGACCCCTTTGATCCAAAAATTATTGAGCAATATGCTAATGAAATTAAGCAAGTAGTAGAACTAGGTGTTCAAGTAGCCATTGTTATTGGAGGTGGTAATATTTATAGAGGAATGAATGAAGCAGATAGTGGTATTGAGCGTGCGCATGGTGATTACATGGGTATGTTGGCTACGGTGATTAATGCGATGGCCATTCAAGCCATGCTTGAAAAAATTGGCGTGTATACGAGATTGCAATCTGCCATCGTCATGGAGCAGGTAGCAGAACCTTATATTCGTCGTAAAGCATTGCGTCATTTAGAAAAAGGACGTGTGGTCATATTTGGAGCAGGTACAGGTAATCCTTATTTCACTACCGATACAGCAGGTTCACTACGTGCCATTGAAATGAAGGCAGATGTGATCTTAAAAGGTACCCGCGTGGATGGGGTCTATGACAGTGATCCTGAAAAAAATCCATCAGCAGTAAAATTTGAAACCATTAGTTTCCAAGAATGTATTTCAAAGAATTTAAAGGTAATGGACACTACTGCATTCACTTTGTGTATGGAAAACAAATTACCCATTATTGTATTTGATATGAACCAGCCAGGCAATCTATTAAAAGTAGTGCAAGGGGCTGCGATTGGTACCTTGGTGGGCTAGTAAAGAAGGCGATTTCGCCACTGATGTAATTTATTCGAGTTCTTGTATAGGCTCACTTAATTTTATAGTATGCAAAAATCAATTTATATATTTCTTATTGTTTGTTGCTCATTTGCAATCAATGCAAAAGCTCAAAAAGCGCTTAGCTTAAAGGAGGCCGTTGCAACAGCATTAAAAAATAGTTATGACATTCAATTGGTAGAGAACTCATTGGCTATTGCAAAAAACAACAACGATTTAGGTGTTGCAGGTGCCTTGCCTACCATTGCGGCCACTGCCAATGACAACAATACCAATAGCACCTTACAACAACAATATGCAGACCCTGCACGAAATACCACAAAATCTGGGGTAGATGGTACCACTATAACTGCAGGTCTCTCTGCCTCAGTAGTAGTTTTTAACGGATACCGCATCATGGCCACCAAAGAAAGATTGGCCGCTATCGAAAAACAAAATACAGTTTTATTACAAGCGCAAATGCATAATACAGTGGCACTGGTCATGCAACAATACTACAATGTGGTGCGTCAACAAGCTTATTTAACAACCATTGAAAAATCAATTGAAGCAAGTAACCAAAGATTAGACATTGTAAATACGAAAACACAAATTGGATTGTCTAATCAGTTAGATGTATTACAATCCAATTTAGATTTAAATGCACTCATACAAGCAAAACAAAATCAATTATTGGTAATAGATCAAGCTAAAGCAGACTTGTTAAACTCAATGGTGATGGCACCTACCGAGCAAATCATTATCAAAGACAGCATTCTTGTGTATGATCAAATAAAATTAGCAGATGTGGAAGCTAAAATAAAATTAAATCCAAGTTTACAATCTGCAGAACAAATCATTAACATCAATCAGTTTATTGAAAAGGAAACTAGGGCATTGATGTATCCTACATTAAGAGCCAATACAGGGTATAATTTTAGCAGCAATAAATCAGCAGCAGGGTTTAGTCTATTGAATGAAACATATGGTCCTTATCTTGGCGTAAGTTTATCTGTTCCAATTTATGCAGGCACTGCTTCTAAAAGAAATTATAAAAATGCGAAAATAAATACAGATAATGCTAAAATTAACTACAAGAGTACCGAGCATGACATGAGTACAGAAATGTATAAAACTTATCAAGCCTATCAGAATAATTTAAAGCAAACACCTATTGAACAAGCCAACTATATTATGTCTCAAGACTTATTAGGCCTGGTCATCCAAAAATACCAATTGGGTCAAGCTACGATGGTTGATGTGAAACAAGCGCAACAAAGTTTTGAAAATGCAGGCTTTAGATTGGTAAGTTTGCGTTATGCAGCAAAAATTGCCGAAATAGAATTGAAACGTATCTCCAATCAGCTTACTTTTTAAGCCAGCTCTTTATGCAATCCAAGCTCCCGAATATTGGCACGAGTATTTTTACTATTATGAGCCAATTAGCGGTGCAGCATAAAGCCATCAATTTAGGACAGGGCTTTCCCGATTTCCCTATGAGTGAGGCACTAATTGATTGTGTCACAGAAGCCATGAAAGCAGGTGGGAATCAATATGCACATACCTATGGTGTTCCTATACTAAGAGAGCGGCTTGCTGAGAAAATCAATTTCTTATACCAAACTACCATCCACCCTGAAACTGAAATAACAATTACGCCCGGTGGCACTTATGCCATCTTTTCAGCTTTCTCCACCATTATAGAACCCGGAGATGAAGTGATCATTTTTGAACCAGCTTACGATAGTTATATTCCCAACATTACCTTCAATGGAGGTATTGTCGTGCCCATTGCTTTAGAGTTTCCTAATTATAGTATTCCATGGGATAAAGTAAAAGCGGCTATTACTAAAAAGACAAAAGCCATATTAGTGAATACGCCACATAATCCAACAGGCGTAGTAATGACCAAGGAAGATATGCTTCAATTGCAAGAAATAGTATTGAGCAATCACTTATACTTGATCAGTGATGAGGTATACGAGCATTTGATCTATGATCAAAAAAAACACGAATCGGTCATTAAGTATCCCGAATTATTCGAGCGTAGTTTTATCTGTTTTTCTTTGGGCAAAACCTATCATTGTACAGGATGGAAACTAGGCTATTGTGTGGCGCCTGAAGGATTAATGAAGGAGTATAGAAAAATTCATCAGTTCAATGCCTTTAGTTGTGATACCCCAAAACAATTAGGCATAGCGCAGTACTTGGACAATAAAGAAGCTTATTTAAGTTTAGGTAATTTCTATCAAGCAAAAAGAGATTATTTAAGAAACTTATTAGCAGCCACTCCATTTAAATACCTTCCCTCTTCTGGTTCTTATTTTGAGTCTTATAGTTATGCGGCCATTTCAGAGGAATCTGATACGCTATTTGCCCAAAGATTGGTCAAAGAATTTGGTATTGCTGTTATTCCCATGTCGGCATTTTATCATGATGGCACTGATCATAAAGTAATACGACTATGCTTTGCAAAAAAAGAAGCCACACTTGATGCAGCTGCAGCCTGTTTACAAAAAATATAATTGAACATAAATCATTTTATTTTATGTTAACCATTCGTAGTCATTTTTTCAAGCATTTTAATTACACTCCTATGCTTGCCGTGCAATCTCCAGGGCGTATTAATTTAATCGGAGAACATATTGATTATAACCATGGATTTGTTTTACCTGCTGCCATTGATAAATACATCCAAGTAGCCGTTGGCAAAAGAAGCGATGGTGTGATACATATGGTGGCATTGGATTTGGGCGAAACGATTGTTATTCCTATAGAAAATTTAAAACCTCATCCTACACAATGGGTGAATTATATTATTGGGGTAGTAGATGAAGTACTAGAAAAAACAAATTACCCAGGAGACCTAGTTCAAGGATTTGATATTTGTATACAAGGCAATATTCCTAGTGGTGCAGGCTTGTCTAGCTCTGCAGCCGTGGAGTGTGCGGTGCTATTTGCGCTGAATGAATTGTATGGATTACAATTAACCAAAATGGAGATGGCCTTGATGGCACAAAAAGCAGAACATCAGTTTGCTGGTGTCAAGTGTGGACTGATGGACATGTTTGCAAGTTTACATGGACAAAAAAATAAAGCTATCTTGTTAGACTGTGCAAGCTTGGCTTATACCTATTATCCTTTAGCTTTAAATGAGTACAGCATTATTTTATTTGATACTCAAATTAAACATGCGCTGGCTAGTTCAGAGTACAATACCCGTAGATTAGAATGTGAGGCAGGAATAAAAATGATACAAGAAAAATATCCCTCCATAAAAACATTCAGGGATCTTAATATAGAACAAGTAGAAGAATGTTTGGCATTTAATAATAATTCAATCAATGCTAAAATATATCAAAGATGTAAATATGTAGTGGAAGAAATGGAGCGTGTCCAATTAGCTGTAAAAGATTTAGCAGCTGGTGATATGGAAGCTTTTGGAAAAAAAATGTTTTCCACCCATGAAGGCTTATCAAAATTGTATGAAGTGAGTTGCCCTGAGTTAGACTTTTTAGTGGAAGCGGTCAAGCAAAATGAAAATGTGATTGGTGCTAGAATGATGGGTGGTGGTTTTGGTGGCTGTACCATTAATATCATTAAAAAATCGGCAGTAGATGCCATCAGCAAAGAAATAGCTGCAAACTATTTAAATAAATACAACAAGCCTTTAGCGGTTTATAGAACCAATATAGAAGCAGGCACCCACTTACTCCCATAAAAAAACCAGCCTTTTTGAAAGCTGGTTTTTAATTTATTTAAATCTTAGAAATTACTTGGTAGAAAAACCGTACACCGTTGTTTGGTGATAGGTTTCACCTGGCTTTAATAAAGTACTTGGAAAACCTGGCTGGTTAGGACTATCAGGGAAATGTTGGGTTTCTAAAGTCAAGGCATAATGCTTATTATATACAATCCCTTTTTTAGTACCAGTTAAAGTGCCGGTTAAAAAATTACCTGTATAAAATTGAATTCCAGGCTCGGTAGTGGCTACTGTTAAAAAACGTCCACTGTTGGGTTCATAAACAGAAGCGATTTCTTCTAAGCCTTCTGCTTTGTTCAATACCCAATTATGGTCATAACCTCCTGCTACTTTATCAAGATCCTGACCTACTTTTTTAGGGATAGTAAAATCCATCGGTGTACCTTTTACATCCAATATTTCTCCTGTTGGAATTAAAGAAGTATCTACTGGAGTAAATTTATTTGCTTTCAATTGAACAATATGATCATAAATATTGGGTGACTTACCAGCGGTTAAATTAAAATAAGCATGGTTGGTTAAATTAAGTACAGTGGTCTTATCTGTGGTAGCGGTATATTCAATTTTAATCGAATTGTTTTCAGTTAAAGTATACACTACTTGCACTTTTAAATTTCCTGGATAACCTTCCTCTCCATCTTTACTTAAATAAGTTAACTGAATACTAGAATCTCCAGGTAAAACAAGGGCTTCCCATATAACTTTATCAAAGCCTTTTAAACCCCCATGTAAGGATTGACCATTATTGTTGATGGCTGCTGAATAAGCAACACCGTCTACTTTATAAGCCCCTTTAGCAAGTCGATTGGCGTATCTTCCAATGATGGCACCAAAATAAGGATTGCCTTTTTGAACATAACCATCAATAGACTCATAGCCTGTAATTACATCACCCAAGGCACCTGCTTTATCTTTGGTAATTATTTTGGTAAGGATGGCACCATAATTAATGATACCCACTTGCATGCCAGCAGCATTGGTTAAAGTATATTCCGTAATGGTTTGGCCTTCTAAAGTTCCAAAACTTTTTGTGGTCACAGTTGCAGTATCCATACTATTTTTATTTGTATTGTTAAATGAACAAGCCATATTGAAAATGGATAAAAAGCAAATTAACAATAAGCTAGCTACTAAATATTTTTTCATAATTACTTGTTTTTTGTTTTAAAAATTAATACCAAGAACCATTGATGATTTCATCTCCTTTGGCATTGTTGTTGGCCATTCTTCTTTTTTGGTTTCTTCTATGTATAAATGTAGTAATAAACATCAAAGGAATAAAAATAAATGTTAGTGGAGGAATACCTAGTATACTAATCCATTTGCCACCAAAATGACGGCGCATAGGTCTGCGTAAGCGTTCTGCAATAATGTACATAGCAGGAACAATGAACAAAGTCATAAAAAACGCAAAAGCCAATCCGTAAATAATGGTCCAACTTAATGGTTTCCAAAAGGCTACGTTATCTCCACCAAAGAAAATATGTGGATTTAACTCACTAAATAAAGTTACAAAATTGATGTTAAAACCAATGGCAATAGGCAAAAATCCTAAAATCGCAGCAAGAGCGGTTAACAATACAGGAATAATTCTTGTTTTACCAGCTTGTATGACTGCTTCCTTGGTTTTGTAACCCCTGGCTCTTAATTCATCCGCAAATTCAATGACCAATATTCCATTTTTCACTACAATACCAGCCAGTCCTACAATACCTAAGCCCGTCATCACACCAGATACTTTCATACCAAATATAGAGAAGCCTAAAAGCACACCTATAATACTAAATAAAATCTCTGTTAAGATAATCACCGATTTAGAGATAGAATTAAATTGTAAAACCAATGTAAACAAGATCAGCATTAATGCAATGATCAAGGCCTTACCTAAAAAAGCAACGGTTTCTAATTGTTGTTCGTTTTCTCCCGTTTGTTTTACACTGACTCCTTCAGAAATACCTTTAAAATTGCCAATGTATTGAGCAATCACTGCATTGACTGCAGTAGGATTATAGCCTTGATCTAATTTTACATTGGATCTTAATTGAATCAATCTTTTTTGATTTTTTCTATTAATGCTACCAAAGGTATTGGTGGGTTCAACTTTTACTAAAGAACTGATAGGAATATTTTTGACCATACCTCCTGCAGCCATATCTCTAAAAGATAAACGCATATTCAATAAGTCTACTAAATTATTTCTTTGCAATTCTTCATTTCTTAATTGAATTTTATATTCATCCTTACCGTCTTTAATTTTAGAAACTTCTTTACCAAATAAAGCGGTACGCAATTGCATGCCTACTTGTGCACTACTTACGCCTTCAATCAAGGCACGGTCTCTATCAATGGTTAAGGTTAATTCAGGATTCACTAAGTCTACATCCATTTTTAACCCATCAATACCTGGAATTTGTGCAGCGTCTAAATAATTTTTTAAACCTACCGATGTTTTTACTAATTTGTCAAAATCATCTCCTTGAATTTCAATATTTACTGGAGGGTCTGTTGGCGGTCCGCTGGATTCCTGCGTTACTGTAATTTCAGATCCAGGAATACCCTTCATCTCGCTACGAATAGCATCTAAATAGGGAGCAGTCGATTTACCATGTCGTTTTTCATATTCAATAAAGTTCACTTGCACACGACCTAATTCAGATCTTGTACTTCTATCGCCGCGCATAGGATCACCAGCACCTACTGCTACATTACTTATAATACTTTCCACGAGCGGATTTTTTTTATTATTGTCCATTTCCAAAGCCTTGGCTACTTTTTGTTCTACTACTTTAGTAACAGAATCTGTGTAGTTTACTTTACTTCCCACTGGTAATTTTAGATAGACATATACTTGATTGGGATCTCCTTTAGGAAAAAACTCAATACCTACTCTGCCTGTACTAATGCTAATGCCAAAAACAATAAAGGATACAATCAATAAAACAAAAGTACCTATCAATAATTTTACTGGTCTCCATCCATTTAAAGCACGACGTAAGATGCGCTCATAAGTATCCATTAATTTAGGTAGGGTACGTGTTTGGAATTTTTCAATTAAATCTGTGATAAAATATTTATTGGCTACGACCAAAATCATAAAGAAAATCAATAAATTACCTAGGAAGGTAAAGCCCATCAAGTCTAATAAAATCCCTATACCAATAGGAATCCAGAAACCTTTTTTCTTAAACATGGCCGATTTTGGTTCCTCAGATTTTACTTCTTCGTGGTTCATGAAATCTACTGCAAATACAGGGTTCATGATAAAGGCCACTACCAATGAAGCTGCCAAGGTGAAGATTAACATGGCAGGTAGGTAAATCATAAATTTACCAATAATACCAGGCCAGAACAATAAAGGGAAGAAAGGCGCTAAAGTAGTTATGGTACCTGCTAATACGGGAACGAATACTTCCCCTGCGGCCATTTTTGCAGAAGTAGCGGCTGTTAATTTTCCTTTTCCTTGAACAAAAATACGGTGTGTGTTTTCTATGACCACAATGGCATCATCTACTATGATACCTAAACCAAATAAGAGGGCAAATAAAACCATGAAGTTTAAAGTAATGTGCGAGCCCACTAATAAGTCACCAGCTGGTAACAATACAAAGGCAACAAACATACTCAAGGGTACCGATAAGGCGACAAAGAAGGCATTGGTCACCCCCATAAAGAACATCAATACCAACAAAACCAAAATAAAACCAATGACAATCGAATTGACTAAATCGGTAAAAGAACTTTTAGTTCTAATACTTTGATCACCTGAAATAACGGCTTTCACATCTTTGGGTAAATCATTGGCGCTTGCTTCTTCCACAATTTTTTTCACTGCATCTGTGGTGGCAATTAAATTTTCACCATTTCTTTTAATGATATTTAAAGTGATTACATTTTTCCCATCCAAACGCGCATAACTCTCATTGTTCTTCACAGTATCTTTAATAGAGGCTACATCTCTTAAGTAAATTGGCGCTCCATTAGTATTACGTACAATTATATTAGCAATATCATTCGCATTTTTTAATTGACCTTTTAATTGTAGGTTGCGGTTCATGGTACCTACTTCTAATAACCCCCCCGATAAATCTAAATTCTCTCTTTGAATGGCTGCGCTGATATCATCAAAACTAATACCTGAGCTTTGCATTCTATAATTATCTACATTAATTTGAAATTCTCTTTCCGGAGCTCCCACTAAATCAATTCTATTCACTTGTGAGATACTTTCTAATTTATCTTTTAAATCATCCGCATATTTTTTAAGTTGAACTGGGCTATAATTACCACTAATGTTTACATACATAATCGGCATGTCACTGATATTTAATTCAATGACCCTAGGTTGTTGTGTTAAATCGTTTGGTAAATCCGTTTTAGCTTTATCTACCGCATCTTTTACTTTTTGTAAAGCAATTTCTGGCTTTACATCGGTACTAAATTCAACCGTTATGGCTGAAAAATCTTGTTGAGAGGTAGAAGTGAATTTGCTAATCTTTACCCCACTGATACTCTTGATTTGTTTTTCAATAGGGCGAGTGACTAAGTTTTCTATATCCTTAGGGGAGTTACCTACATAAATGGTTTGCACAAAGATATTAGGAATGACAACTTCAGGAAAGTTCTCTTTAGGAAGCGTAAGGAATTGATAAATACCACCTAAACTTAAAAACAACATCACCAAATAAATGGTGGTCTTATTGGTAATACTCCATGAAGTGGGTTTAAATTCTTTAAACTTTTCTTTTATTTTATTGATAGTCGACATAATGATCTATTAAGCTTTTTTTAAATTATTTATCTGAGGTCGTAATGGTTTGACCATCAAATAAGGTTTGATACCCTTCGGAAATTACCTTGTCACCAGCTACTAAGCCAGTTAATATTTCAATACTATTACCATAGTATTGACCTACAGTCACTACTTTTTTACGTGCCATTAGTTTTCCATTTTCCATTACCGCTACATAGATAAACTTTCCTTTCTCATCGTTTTGTAATAAGTTAATAGGGGCACTAATCGCATTTTTTTGTTCGTAGTCTTTAATTTTAACTTGTACCAATTGATTGGGACGGAAGTTTTTGTCAATGGGTAATTTTGCTTCCACATAAAAACTTCTACTCAAAGGGTCAATCACATTGCCAACTACTGATAACTTTGCACTAATTATTTTTTGAATGTCTGGAAAGTTTAAACTTGTTTCTGTACCTACCTTTACTTTACCTGCATAATTTTCAGGAATCATGGTGGTTAACTTTAAATGCGCCATGTTCACAATTTTTATTTGACCAGGCCCCATAAAAAGTTCACCCACTTTCACATTTACTTCTTCAGCCACACCATCTACATCACTATATACACTGGTATAAGCCAATTGATCACGTACCATACCCAATTGTTCTGAAGCAGCTTTTAACTGACTAGCCAAGGCATCTGCATTGGTTTTAGCAGTCAATAATTGTATTTCACTTCCAATATTTTGATCCCAAAGATTTTTTTGTTTGTCGTATACTGCTTTGGCTAAAGCAGCTTGAGATTTTAAGGTTTCAATATTTTGAGTAGCTGCAGCGGCGCTTTGCTTGATCAATGAATTATCTAATTGCAAGATCAATTGACCTTTTTTTACGAGATCCCCTCTTTTTACAAATAAGCCTTTTACTTGGCCACCACCTGCACGTGGGGTGACAAAGGATACGCTTTCAGATTCTATTTTACCTTGTAGTTCAATGTAATGAGTAAAATCTTGAGTGGCAATAGGACTTAAAGTTACTAAAGTTGCTTTCACTATTTCTCCACCACCTGCTTTAGAAATTTCATTCTCTAGACTCGCAATTTTTACATTTAAATCCAAACTTTGTTTTTTTAATGCAGCCAAACTTGCTTTTTGACTTTCCATGCTGTTCCCACCACCACAAGCTGTGGTCAACATTATCATTAAAACCAATACTACTTTAGAAAACTTTTTCATTATTTTATTTTTAATATTTATTATTTATGTTTTTATAATTTTCCACTCGCTTTTAATAAATCTACTTTAGAGATTAAAGCAGTGTATAAAGCGTTCATGAAATTATTTTGAGCACTAACTAAATCGGCTTGAGCGGCAGAAATTTCGGTGTTGGAACCGGTACCTGCTTCAAATTTCTTTTTGGTTTGTTGGTAAACATTCTCCGCCAACTGCATATTCTTCTTTTGAAATTGAACAGTGGCTACCGAGGAGATATAATTTAATTTCGCCTGTGTCATTTCATTGTCAATATTGTTTTTTAAAGCGTCTAGTTGATTTTCAATTTGCTTTAATTCAATCTTGGTTCTTTTTACTCTTGCCTCTCTAGCAAAACCATTGAATAAGGGAAGATTTACGTTTAAACTCAATAAAGAAGTGGTGAACCATTTACCTCCTTCAAAAAAATCGAATTTTGAACGTTGTGCATTTTGAGAATAAGCACCTGAAAAATTTACAGTAGGTAGATAACTCAATTGGTAGCGCTTCACATTGTACTCGCTTAATTTTCTTACTGTGCTTAAATATTGGTAATCTTTTCTAATGCCGTATTGAAAATCGTTCTCTACTAGTACATCCGTACTTAAGCTTTGTTCATTGATCACTTCTGTCAAAGCCAAGCTGTCTTTCACTGGCATACCCATCAACATTTTTAAACCCATAAAGCCAATGGCAACGCTGTTGTTGGCTTTTATTTTTTCAGTTTGTAAATTGTTCAATTGAACACTTACTTTGTCCACATCTAATTTTTCAGCAAAACCATTTTTATACATAATTTCTGCATCGTGTGACAATTTGCTTAAACGTTCAATATTGGCATCTAAAATATTTAACTGTGTTTTACTAGCAGATAATTGATAGTATATTTTATAAATATTTGCTTTGATGGCCTCTTCTGTTACGGCTGCATTTTTTCTTTGCATTTCTAAAGAGGTCTCACGTGCTTGTAAGGCAACAAAGACTTGACCATCAAACAACAACTGTTGAAAATTACCACCGTAGTTGGCATTGTATTTGGTACCAAATTGAACGGGGATAAAAGTACCAGCTGCGCCACCAAAAAATTGACCAGGCAAAAGAGAGGTAGGAATTTTAGTGTAATCAGTTCCACCAATATTGGTTCCAATGGTTGGATAAGCGGCGGCGGCTATTTCTCTATTAGTTTGAATTTGTGCATCAATGGCTAGCAATGCATTTTTTACCTGTACATTGTTTTTTTGTGCATAGTCTACACATTGCTCTAAACTAAAGGCATTGACTACTTTATTGCTTTGTGCTATAGCCTTGCTTGCTATCATTAAACTAAAAAGCAGTATTAAAAAATTTCTCATTTGGGATATATTTATTTTCTTGTTTGTTTTATAATTTTATATTGTTTAAGCTTGATTAAGCTTATAGGCATCCATTAATTTGTGGCCCTCTAAAGTGGCTACACCATATACAAAATGTTCTATGATTTGTAAATTCACTTTAAGCATATCAAAT
>Ga0194037_1000128_pt1 | contig 54850 bp, 48 predicted proteins | sample JunL306m_MetaG_FD_148653 | JGI IMG/M metagenome (GOLD analysis project Ga0194037, IMG submission 148653) | Anoxic zone freshwater microbial communities from boreal shield lake in IISD Experimental Lakes Area, Ontario, Canada - Jun2016-L304-6m | ecosystem: Environmental > Aquatic > Freshwater >... | reverse complement strand
TTGCGGCAGGCGTCCAGCATGACTATGTTGACCCGACTCTTGCTGTTGTCCATCTCTTCGAGCAGCTGGTTGACGTTGACTGCCCGATACGGCACCTTGGCCTCCGAGTCTATGTTGGCATCCACCGGCACCATGTAGTTCTGTCCCTTGACCTGCAGACCGTGACCGGCGTAGTAGAAGAGCGACGCGTCGCTGTTGGCTATCTTGCGGCCGAAGTCGGTGATGGCTTCGTCCATCTCCTCTTTGGTCAGGTTCTTCCTGGCGACGACCTCGAACCCGAACCGCCGCAAGGCAGCGGCCATGTCGTCGGCGTCGTTGGCCGGGTTGGCCAGCTTCGGCATGCTGTCGGTGTAGCGGTAGGCGCTGTTGCCGATCACCAGCGCCACACGCTTGCGGCCGTCGCGGCTCTTCTCGACTGCAGCCAGGCTACGGTCGTCACTGTCGGCCTTCCTGGCCTTCTTCCTGGTGGTTTCGGCGGCGTGAACAGGGGGCGTCAGGAACGGCTGCGCGAGCAGCAGGGCTACAGCAAGGGTGAAGAGGTATCTCATTCTGTTCTCCGGAGCATGAAGGTTAAAGGGAGGCAAGTTGGCGGGATACTACAAGAAATGGGGATGTGCGTCAAGAGCCTGAAGAAGTACAGGTAATGCCAGGTGCCTGGACACTCTTTCAAAAATCTGATAGACCGAAAATAGCAAATATGCTATAGTGCAAACATGCCTTGGACAATCACTTACTACAACGATTTTGTACAACAAGAGATCCTCGCAATGCCGTCTGGTTTTCTCGGTCGTTATCTCCGGTATTCCGACCGAATGGAGATATACGGCCCCGATCTCGGTATGCCGCATACTCGTGCAATGGGAGATGGACTTTTTGAATTGCGACTGAAAGCAGCAGATGGAATTGCACGGGTTTTCTATTGCACAATGGTTGGCCAAAAAATTGTTATGTTACATCAATTCGCCAAGAAATCCGATAAAACACCGCCGAGAGAGCTTAAAACGGCACAACGAAGAATGAAGGAGTACAAAAATGCTCACTCACAAGGAACTTAAAGCCCGTGCACTTGAAAGGGCAGATGTAAAAACAGAATATGATCGACTGGATGAAGAGTTCCGATTCCTTGACGAATTTCTCAAAGCTCGTGCTGCCGCAGGTGTCACACAAGCTGAAGTAGCAGAGCGAATCGGCACAACACAGTCCGCTGTAGCCCGTCTTGAGTCAGGACGAGGGAAGCACTCTCCATCAATCGCCACATTGGAAAAATATGCACACGCCCTCGGTTGCCGTTTGGAGTTGCGATTAGTCAAAGAAAAGATCTCCAGAAAAGTAGAAGTTCAAGCTACCCGTTCAGCCGGACGCACTAAAAAACAGTGTGCCGCTTAAAATCTCGCCTCCAAAACAAAAACAACACAGAGAAAGAACAAAATTTCCAACCAGAAAGTTAGACCCGCCCAAAAACCGGCGGTCAACTTCATGTCCGTTGAGCAAAAGCGAAAAACCAATGAAAAACCGAGTTACGTGTCTCAAACCGCTGATAAGAGACAACGCAAAATGGATTCCATGCGAAACGAATGTTCGACCGCTTTTCTTCTGAGAAAAATTGGCTGATATGGAAAAATGAAAAACTGAAGTGAAATAAGGGTGCCACCGGGGGGTAAGAGTCACTTATCCTGACAGGTTGAACAGAACATTTCTATTGAGCTAAAAGAATAGTTAACGGTATAAATCTATATACCTTCCATAGCCTCCTTCATTACCTCTCTCAACTGGCTGAATTTATTTATGAGGTAGTTTTGTCACGGATAATCCCTGGGTAATGTTCCTTTACGCATTCAGGACAGACACCATGACTAAACATTGCATCTGTATGTTGTGAAATGTACATTTCGAGTTGATCCCATGATTCATGTTCGTTGCGGATCTTCTTACAGTGCATACAGATGGAGATAATCCCCTCCAGATGCTTCATTCTAGAAACGGTAGCCTCTATTTCCTCTTTCTGAAGAGTCACGGTCTCTGTTAAAAGCTTTTGCTCTGTCAGTGCCCTATTTAGTGCCAGATTTGCTTCATCAAGATCAAAAGTTCTAACCTTTACACGCTGTTCAAGGGTTGCAAATATTTCTTTTAGATGCTGTGCCATACCAATAAACGATCTTCCAAGCTGCCCCATCTCGTCTTTACGATTAATATCTATAGTTTGGTATTCGTCCCATGATCCCTCTGCTAATAGTTTCGCAGCCATATTCAAATTAGTAATGGGTGTGGTCACCCAATTTGCTGCCAACATGCCCAAGACGATGGAGACTATAAGTGTGACAATGCAAAGCAGTATAGTGCTATTTCTGTTAGTATCAATCTGACTCATGAAATCTGCTTCTGGGATAATAATTGCCGTCAACCAGTCAAGTCCAAATTTATCAGCATATGGTGACACATAGAGCAAATAACGATTACCTGCTACAGTAAATGTATGTTTTTGCTTTCCTTTCAAGGTAGAAAGGTCTGGAGTTTGCTTAAGCAACTCTTCACTGGATAGCTTAATCAAGCTGGTTTTACTTTGGCGAAAATTCAACCGAGTGGCGTTAGCCCCAATCAACGGTTCGTCGGTAGATGAGGCAACCAGGTCGCCTGACCGCTCAATTATAAATGCCATCCCTGTTTTACTGACTTTGAGTTCCTTTAAAAAACGATTTACGTCTCTAAAAACGAAAGAACTGCCGAATACGCCTTTGAGATTTTCTTTTTGATAAAAAGGTCTAACTGCCGTGATTGATAATCCACGACCACTAAAATCGACATAAATAGGGCTCCAAGCTGCCTTTTTAGCTTTAACTGCAGTTTGGTACCAAGGTCGAGTTCTTGCATCATAATTGGGCTTCTGCTCAGCCAGTTTAATTGTTTGCCCATCAGAACCAACATCATAGTAATCAGCGCGGCCTTGGGTTGAGGCGTTGGTACGCACAATTTGCAACTGGTCTGAATCAGTTTTACGAGAACCATAAAATTCCCCAGAACTTGTTCCTATGTAAGAGAAGCTTATTTCTGGATACTCCTTCAGTTGTCTCCAAAAGTAGTGTTCAATTTTCAAGACATTTTGAGACGCAATATTTGCAGTTTCGTCAGGGAATAAGTTATTTTCAACAAATTGATTTTCATGTTGCAGATTAAGAGCTTGAGGGGTTGCGATATAGTTATTGAGAGTATTATCAATACGCTCTTCCATGGACTCTGCTAATTTATCGGCCAAATAATATACTGAGCTTTGGCCTGACTGATAGGAGAGATAGCCCACCAAACTGACACAGGCTATAATCAGCGCCACAAAGGGAAAGATCAAAACAGTCCTAAGTTTAGATATTCCCAGCAGTTGTGAGTTGTATTGGTAAAATGTATTTCTGATGGATTTAAAATTCATTATGATTCCCATTATCTAAGCAATATCGTGGAAACTACTTATTATCTAAACGATATATCCATACTTCTGTAACAAGGGTACTCACGGAGTTTTGTTTTCTTCTTGATTGATATAACATACTTCGCTTGATAACTTATTGATATTCGATAAGCATGATTGAATTTGCATAAATGGGCAACGTTAACATCTAAATCTGCCTTCAAATATTATGCTGAATTGATTCAGTGCTGACTTCTAGACCCTGATAGGCATTGTCCACTTTTTGGGAATGTTCCTCAGAGCCAGGTAGATCAACTTGAACATGGCTTCGTCGCTGGGGAAACACTGCCGGATCTGTCTGCTACAGGAAAACAGGAATGGAACGACAGAGGATTATCTCTTCAGGGGTGACGCTAGCCTGATAGGCGAGCAGTTCAACGCCAGCCTCGGCAGCCTGGCGCAGCAGTCTACCGTAGACTGGATCAATGGCATCTGCCGGGGTCACGGCAGAGGCATTTGCGTGCTGAACCACAAAAAAGTTGACTGCACGGGCACCGCCAGCCACCATGGCCATCAACTCGCGCAGATGTTTCTGCCCTCGCGTCGTTGCTGCGTCGGGGAAACGGGCTATACCATTTTCCACTAGAGTGACATTCTTAACCTCTACATAACAAAGTCCCGGTTCTTCCAGCAGCAGATCAATCCTGCTTCGCTCACTACCGTAGCAAACCTCCTGCCGGATACGTTCATAACCCAGCAGTTCGCTTACTATCCCTTGCTCGATCCCTTCGCGGACCAGATGGTTTGGCAGGGAGGTGTTGATGCCGATCCAGCAATCATCGGCGTGAACAAGTTCCCAGGTATGAGGGTATTTTCGGGAGAGGTTGCCACTCCGGGAGAGTAGTACCGGACTGCCGGGCGCAGCACAACCGAGCATGCTGCCCGAGTTGGGGCAGTGTGCGGTTACCACGCTGCCGTCGGACATTTCCACATCTGCCAGAAAACGCTTGTAACGGCGCAGGAGCAGCCCTGAAGCAAGTGGTTGCGGGAGTTTCATGCTTCCCTCATATATCGTCGGTTAAATGTCATGGCGTCGGACATAACGCCGCCCAGTCGGTCAATAGTTCCGCTAAATAAGCTTCCAATATGAATGACCCTATATCCCGGCAGGCGCCAGCAGGTAGAGTATCAGAGGAAGCGATGAAATGAAGTGACATGCCACTCCCTGCTTATCGGTGGGGAGCATGCTACAATCAACACAGTTAAGTATTTCGACAAAAAAAGGGCGCTGCAATTGGCAACGCCCTTCCTGTTTTATACTTGCCCTATTTACTATCAGGCTTCATTCTTTTTTGCGCGACGCTTGCCGTAGACTGCAAGACCAGCCATCCCAAGACCAAGCAAGGCCATCGTTCCTGGCTCTGGTACTGGTGCACTTTGTGGAGGTACATCATGCAAGTAGAAATCTGCTGTGAAATATCCAGTATGGGTTCTAATATTTTCAGCAGATAAAGTAATATCAAGAATACCTGAAGCGCCTAAATTATAAGAATATTGAACAGGTAAAGATGGTAAAAAGAAATTATCAAAACCAGAATAAGTGGGGTGATCAAAAATAAAATTTGATCCAAAGGTCATGCCACTAACTCCTTGCACATCAATGGTGAATCCTGATGCTGTGCTTTGAGAACCATTCTCTAAAAGATTATTTGTATAAGCAAAAATGTTTTCAGTAACATGAGCTCCTGCTGTTAAATTCGCATTCGCTGAAATACCTGAAAGTGTGACATTTGTAAGAGGCGCATGCGGTAATAGGGAAACATTATAATAAATTGAAGTAGCCATTGCATTCGTTGCCGCCAACATCAGTACCCCTGCCAACACAGCAAATACTCTCTTTTTCATTTTGACCCTCCAATTTTATAAATATCGATCTTAACACTTTAATTAGCAAAACAAATGCCAACAATATAACCGCTTAATTTGCTGAAGAAATATAACTGCGATAAAAAAATAAAATAAATCTCGTAAACTTTCCCGACACCTCCTGAGATCATGAAGCATTGTAGCAAACATCTGATTCACTTCTGTGGATATGCAAATACAAGCTTCAAAAAACCCGCATGTGAGAATTCCATGCGAAACGAATTTTCGACCGCTTTTCTTCCGTGAAATTTTGGCTGGTATAGATAAATGAAAATCAGAAGTGAAATAAGGGTGCCACTGGGGGGCCAGATCCTGATTGGTTGAACAGAACATTTCTAATGATCGAAAAGAATGGTTAACGGTATATTCCAGCAACGCCGGACGCATTGTCAGTGGCGGTAGTGCTGCTGCAGATGTCTCCGGCATGCCGTTATTTATTCTCCCAGCCGTTTTTATATTTTTTCTCTCTCAAGTCGTTCAGATGGCTTGATTTCTCAACTCGAACCTGCTACCCATCGAGTTATATTGCTGTTTGAGGGTGAGACCATGCGCATCAAGGACACTTTTTCGCTCAAAGAATTAGATAAAAACACCAGAAATACGTCGCCTTTCAAAAAAACATTAAACTCTTTTTTTGCGGCAGAGTTGACACTGCATGAAGAAGAAATTGAAACGCATGAACAGTACGTCGAAGCGTTGCGAAAAGAGATAGAATCAGCCGGCAATAAATTGACTTTGGAACCGACTTTGGCAAACTTCAAGCAATTCCGGGACCTTTTAAGCAAACTGGCGAAACGGATCAGTGCGGAGGCATACCGTCTAGAGAAATTTGGCGGGACTCCTCAAAATCCCAGGTATTATGAGATCATCACCGTCATCAACAGTGAGGCCGATAAACTTTACAACCTTATTGTCCAGGAAAACCGGGACCATATGGCCATTACAGCAAAAGTGATCGGCATTAAAGGATTGGTTGTTGATCTGGTGACGTGACGTACACCAGATGAAACACCAGATGAAACTGTTGCCTGAAATGAGGTGTCTGTGTATTATCCCCACATTACTAATTGATCGGAGGATGCCATGAGTCTTAAAAAAGTCGGTATTTTGACAGGGGGAGGAGACTGCTCAGGACTTAACGCCGTTATTCGCGCTGTTACCAGATCTGCCATTATCGAACACGGTGCCAAGGTCGTTGGTATTGAAGGAGGATTCGAAGGTCTGGTTTTTAATCACACTCAGGATCTTACGATCAGGAGCACCAGAGATATTCTCACACTGGGGGGTACCATTCTGGGCACCACCAACAAGGGCAATCCTTTTGAGTGGCGCGAGCAGAATCAGGATGGCTCAATAAGTGTCTACGACTATTCGGACAGAGCGGTACAAACCATTCGGGATCTTGAGCTTGATTGTCTTTTTGTCGTTGGCGGTGAGGGCACGCTGGAAATCGGTTATAAATTTCAGAACAAGGGAGTTCAGGTAATCGGTATCCCCAAAACTATCGACAACGACCTGGACAAGACAGATTATACCTTCGGGTACCAGACTGCGGTGCAGGTTGCCTGCGATGCGCTTGACCGTCTGGCTACCACCGGCCGCAGCCATCAAAGGGTCATGATTCTTGAAGTCATGGGGCGCACAGCCGGATGGATTGCGCTTGAGGCCGGCATTGCAGGCGGGGCCCACATCATATTGATTCCTGAAATACCCTACGATATCGAGAGTGTTGTTCAGAAAATACGTCTTCGAGCCAAGGGTGGAAGTCCCTATAGTGTTATCATGGTGGCGGAAGGAGCAAAACCGGTCGGCGGGGACGTCATTACCCTGGAATCCGCTACCACCCGGCTTCAGGGAGTGCCGCAACTGGGCGGCATCGGTTTGCATCTGGGCAACGAAATCAAGGAGCGGATCGATCTGGAAGTTCGTTGCACCGTGTTGGGACACATTCAGCGAGGCGGGTCACCTACAGCTTTCGATCGGGTATTGGGAACAAGGCTTGGGAGTCATGCCGTTCAAGCGGCTGCGGAAGGCATGTTTGGCGTCATGGTTGCTCTCCGGACGCCGGACATTATTCTGGTGCCGTTACATGAACTTGCCGGCGTCGTCAGGCGTGTCCCGCCCGACTCTCAATTGATCAAATGCGCAGAATCAATCGGAATCAATATGGGGCGAGAGGCCGCTTGAGGGAATAACCGGATCAAAAATGTTGCATTTTACTGAATGTTTATGTATTGTTCGCATTTCTGTTTTTGGCATATGCCGGACATGTGAAAATATTTCTGCTTCAGTATCGCTGTTTTTGTAGAGAGGTTCTGGTAATCATGCATTACAAAATCAGGGTTTTTTCCGGAAACTCCAATCCCGACCTGGCGCTAAAAATTTGTAATTGTCTGGGTGTTCCCCTGGCTTCTGCCCGGGTGCGTTGCTTTTCCGATGGCGAAGTCATGGTCGAGATCGGTGAGAATGTGCGTGGCCGTGATGTCTACGTGATTCAGTCTACCTGCGCGCCTACCAACGATAACCTGATGGAGCTGCTGGTCATGACCGATGCGCTCAAACGGGCTTCTGCCGCTACCATTACTGCTGTTATCCCCTATTATGGTTACGCCCGACAGGATCGCAAAGCGGCCCCGCGTACCCCGATCACTGCCAAACTTGTGGCAGATCTGATTACGACTGCCGGTGTCGACCGGGTGGTGACTATCGATCTGCATGCGGCTCAGATTCAGGGTTTCTTCAATATTCCGGTTGATAACCTTTATGCTGCGCCGGTGATACTGAAATATTTGAAAGAGCGCTTTAACAGTGATGAAGTTGTCATGGTTACCCCGGATGCCGGTGGAACAGAGCGCGCACGGGCATTTGCCAAACGTCTGGAATGTTCTCTTGCCGTTATCGACAAACGTCGCACCGGACCCAACGTGGCTGAGGTAATGTATCTGATCGGCGATGTGCGGGATAAGATTGCCATAATCCTCGACGACATGGTCGATACGGCCGGTACATTGACGCAGGCTGCCAGGGCGCTCAAGGATAATGGAGCGAAGGTCATCTATGCCTGTGCCACCCACGGCGTCCTCTCCGGTCCGGCCATCGAACGCATTAACAATTCCGACATAGAAGAGGTTGTCCTGACTGACTCTATTCCTTTGGGCAACAGGGAACAGATGACATCGAAAATAAGAATCCTGTCCGTAGCAGACCTTCTGGCCGAGGCTATCCGCCGCATCCATGAGGACGAATCGGTAAGTTCACTTTTTGAATAAGCAAGCACTATATCTGGAATAGGACGGGGTCAGCCCGTCACTAACAAGTGGAGGAAGAGTATGCAACAGAAACAGATGAATATTGAACTGCGCACCGGGACCGGAAAAGGCGTAAGCCGCAGACTTCGCTGCGCTGAAATGGTTCCGGGCGTTGTCTATGGCAAAGGGATGGATCCGATGCCGATCAGCATCAAAGTTGGCGAACTGAAGGAAGCCCTGTCCGGAGAAGGTGGCCAGAATAACCTGATCACACTGGTCGGAGGAGGAACCCTGGACCAGACCATGGCCATTGTTGCCGATCTTCAGCGTGATGCCATCAAAAGGACATATGATCACGTTGACCTTCACCGCATCAACATGAACGAGAAACTGCGCGTGACCGTACCGGTGCTCCTGAAAGGCACGGCCGCCGGTGTCAAGGAAGGGGGGCTTCTGGATCTGGCCCACCACGAGCTGCACGTCGAATGCCTGCCGGCCCACATTCCTGACCATATCGTGATTGACATCACCCAGCTCAAAATTGCTCATTCGATCCATGTCAGCGAGCTTTTACTCCCGGAAGGTGTCAAGGTTCTGGATAACCCCCGCACACCTGTTGTCAGCGTTCTCGGTAGAGCCAAGGAAGATGCAGTGGCAGCTGCGGTCTGACATTCAGCGTAATTCTATGAGTACGTTTATCATAGCGGGGCTGGGCAATCCCGGCCCCCAGTATCAATGGACCCGCCACAATGCGGGTTTCTTTTTTTTGGATCGGCTGGCCAGCCAGGAGGGCATCGCCGTCACCCGCAAAACATTCTCCAGCCTTGTCGGGGAATGGAGCCATAACGGCCATCGGCTGATACTGATCAAACCGCAGACATTCATGAACCTCTCCGGCAGAGCGGTCATGCAGGCATTGCAGTTTCACAAGCTCCCCGCGTCACAGTTGATTGTCGTTCATGACGAACTTGATATCCCCTTTGGTGCCGCGCGCCTCAAACAGGGTGGCGGGCATGGTGGTCATAACGGATTGCGCTCCATCATGGAACTGCTCGGCAAAGGTGATTTTATCCGTTTGCGTATCGGCATAGGCAGACCTCCCCATGGAGATACATCAGGATATGTACTCGGAAATGTGCCGCCGGATCAGATGGAACAGCTGCCGCGCGTTCTTGATGGTGGCCGGGATATGGTGGAGCTGATGCTGGATGAGGGGCTTCCCAAAGCGATGAGTTTGAATAACAACAGGAATTTTCTGGAAGGATAGAACCGAGGCGATCGGGTTTAATGTTTAGTTGACGGGCCACCCGGACGGGTGGCTCTTTTTGCGTTTGTACGAAGTCTATGTTTTGATTGTACCTTGTCATAAATATATGCTACTTGTTTCAAACTCCTGTCGAAAATGAGCAACACATGACCAGGCTTCTTTCAATGTCGATTCGCAAGCAGATTATGATCCTCACCGTGGCGATGATGGTTGCTCCGATGGTGCTCATCATTTATTCCGCAACAAACCAGCGCAAACAGGATATCCAGGAAGCGCACCTGCTGGTTGAGAGGCTGGCCAACCGGATCAGCAATGATCAGAACGTCATGCTCTCCGGTGCCGAGCAGCTGTTGAGCACCCTGGCGTACATCCCGGCGGTGCAGCAACGTGAAGTCGATGCCGTCAAGAAGCTCCTGGCAGAACTGATGCGGATAAACCCTCAATATTCCAATCTGCTGCTGATGGACAGCAGTGGACTGCTCTGGGCTTCGGCAATTCCGGCCACGGGGGCCATTTCGTATACCGACCGGAGATACTTCAAAAATGCGATGGCGTCAGGCAGATTTTCATCGGGTGAGTACGTCATCAGCAGAACGATCAACAAGCCGGTGATGAATTTCAGTTACCCGATCAAAGATTCTGCCGGTAACATTACGGATGTGGCTGTTGTTGCCTTCACCCCTGACACGTATGCAAATCAGTTCAAAAGCGACAGACTCCCTGCCAACACATCGCTCCTGCTTGCCGATAACAAAGGAACCATCCTTTTCAATCAGACGGCCCCGCAAACCATTGGAATAAAAGATCGGGATGATCTGTTCCGCCGGATGTCAGAAGGCCATGACGAAGGGACTTTCGAAGGTTCCAGCAATACCGGAGTTCAGCGCTACTTTGCCTATCGCAAACTGCGGCTGGGCAATGAAAAGACTCCGTACATGTATGTCCGTGCCGGAATACCGGTTAATGACGTTCTGAAAAAAACAACCTCGCAGATTATATTCAACGTCGGCATCATTTCGTCAGTCATGCTGCTGTTACTTGCCGTGACCGTTTATATTGCCAGGCACGGCATTATTCACAAAATTGACGCTCTCAGATATGCCACTCAAAATGTGGCCCTGGGGAATCTCGATGTCCGCGTCTCGGATCAGGTTTCCGGAGGAGAGCTCGGCGAATTGGGGGAGTCATTCGACCACATGTCCCGCAGGCTTTCGGAGGAGATGGCTGCGGTTAACCTCAATATCACACAGCGCTTGCAGGCTGAAGAGGCCCTCAAGCAATCCAGACAGCAACTGATGGATATCATCGATTTTCTGCCCGATGCAACGTTCGTTATTGACAGCGACAAAAAAATAATTGCCTGGAACAGAGCCATGGAGGAGATGACCGGTGTCTGCAAGGAGGATATGCTCGGTCAGGGCGATAACGCCTGCACAATCCCTTTTTACGGTGAACGAAGACCGCATCTGCTCGATCTTCTTGATATCGACGATGAAGAGCTCAAGTCGAAGTACCGAAATATCATCAAAAAAAGGGAAACGCTGTATGCCGAGACAGCAACCCCCGCCCTCTATGGAGGGAAAGGGGCATATGTCTGGGCAATAGGCGCGCCCCTTTATAATGCCGACGGCGAGCGGGCCGGCGCGATAGAATCGATTCGCGACATAACCGAAAAGAAAATTGCCGAGGAGCAGCGCAACAATGACGTGGCACTGATCGAGAGCCTGCTGCATAACTCGCCGGCCGGTATACGGGTATTCGATGCCGAATCAGGACAGTGCGTGCTTGTCAATCAGTCGGCGGCAGATATCGCCGGCGGTTCCCGCGAACAGCTGCTGGCGCAGAACTTCAGATTGCTTGACTCCTGGCGGGAGTCCGGACTGTTATCCCGTGCCGAAGAGGTTGTCTCAGACGGAATTCCGCGCAGTATTGAAGTCGACCTGCATACCAGCTTCGGGAAAGATGTTGCGGTTACCTACCAGATATCCAGGTTCATGGTTCGTGACCGCCCGAACCTGCTGGTCATTGGACGCGATATTTCCGAGGAGAGAAGACTGGCTGCCGAGCGGAAGAGGATCGAAGATCAGATGCTGCATTCCCAGAAGCTCGAAAGCATGGGCATTCTTGCCGGTGGTATTGCCCACGATTTCAACAACATCCTCACAGCCATAATCGGTAACGCCGATCTTGCGCTTATGCGCCTCAACCCGGAGTCTCCCGTCCTTGAAAACCTGCAGCGGATAGAGAAGGCAGCCGGAAGGGCTTCCGACCTGGCCAGGCAGATGCTGGCCTATTCGGGTAAAGGGAAGTTTGTTGTGGAGAGTCTGGACATTAACCGGCTTGTTGAAGAGATGCTGCACATGCTTGAGGTCTCGATTTCCAAGAAAGCAGTACTACGGCTCAACCTGCTCCACCCGCTACCCACCGTTGAGGCCGATGCCACTCAGCTGCGCCAGATAATAATGAATCTGGTTATTAATGCTTCAGAGGCTATTGGTGACAGGAGCGGGTTTGTAGCCATAACCTCCGGTTGCATGGAGTGCGACCGGAAATACCTGAAGGATGTCTGGCTGGATGAAAATCTTTCCGATGGCCTTTACGTCTACCTTGAAATTGCTGATAACGGTTGCGGCATGGACAAGGAAACCCTTGCGAAGATTTTCGACCCCTTTTTCACCACCAAGTTTACCGGGCGTGGGCTTGGAATGGCCGCAGTTCTTGGCATAGTCAGAGGCCACAAGGGAGCAATCAAGCTTTACAGCGAACCCGGAAGAGGCTCTACGTTCAAGATTCTGCTGCCGGCCAGCCACAAGCCGGAAGAGGCGCTGGCCACCGCTGGAGGTGATGTTTCATGGAGAGGGGCCGGGATGGTTCTCCTTGTTGATGATGAAGAGATAATTCGTGACCTTGGCAGCGAAATGCTCCGGGAACTCGGTTTTCAGGTAGTAACGGCGGTAGACGGCAGGCATGCGCTGGAGATATTCAGACAGCGTGATGACATTAGTTTCGTCATGCTCGACCTGACAATGCCGCATATGGACGGAGAACAGACCTTCAGGGAACTTCGGCGTCTGCGACCGGATGTCAGGGTGATCATGTCAAGCGGGTATAACGAACAGGAAGTTACGCAGAAGTTTGTCGGCAAAGGATTGGCCGGTTTCATACAGAAGCCGTACAGGCTTTCTACGATGAGGGATGTTATCAGCACCATATCGGTTTAACATTATGGACTCACATCAATACATACTGGATGAATCTCTCGGGTTTTTGACAGGAAGATTATGCCGCTTGATTCTCAAGAGGAACGTGGAAAAGTTTTATCAACATGGGCTTCCTCTGACGTCGGAACAGTGGATAGTTCTCGTGCATCTGTGGTCACAGGATGGAATCACACAACAAACATTATCTGATCTGATGCATAAAGATAAATCAAGCACTGCACGTCTGATCCGCGATCTGGAAAGCCAAGAGTTATTGTGTCGCGCCACCGGCGACAAAGATGCCCGAGAGAAAACCGTCCACCTGACTGAAAAGGGTAAAATAGTCATGAAACAGGCAACAGGGCTCGTTCATCAGGTTCTCGAAACGTCCTACACAGGCATAGATGCTGAAGAGTTGACAATATGCAGGAATGTCCTGAGGCAGGCGTATAAAAATCTGCAATGATTTTTTTTGATACATTAGTTGATTGCATCCACCATTGAAAGAGGCCGGAGGCCACACATGATCTTGAACGATCGACAATTCAAGTACCGCATTGCAACAGGAATTGCGATCATAAACCTGATCGTTTTCGGCCTGTCCGGCTTTTCCATATACAATAGCAGACAACATTACGAGGATCAGGCCAGGATTGAAACCGGGAATCTGTCCCGTTCGCTGGAGTTCATCATCTGTGGCATTCTCGACAACATTGATCTGGCATTATGGACTGAAAAAGCCGAAGCGGAACGGCAACTGGCGAGTGGAGGTATCAGGAAACTGCAATTTGATGCTCATATTACCAACACTCTCAACAGGATTCCCGAGATGGCCAATCTGCGCATGGCCGACTCCAGGGGAGATATTCTCTATGGTGTTGAGGCAGGTTCAGGGGCAGTTGCAAATGTGGCAGACCGGGACTATTTCACGCATTTACGGGATAACCCCGCGTCTGAATTGTTCATCTCCAAACCTGTTCTTGGTCGAATATCAAAGAAATGGATTCTGATAATTGCGCGTCGGGTCAATAACCCGGATGGTTCTTTTGCCGGCGTCATTCACGGCAACATACCAATCGATGTAATCCAGAAACAGTTCGCCTCCTTTGAACTCGGCAAACGCGGCATGATCACCCTTCGCGACAAGGATTTGTCGATAATTGTCCGCTATCCGGAGACGGAGAAGAGCACTCCCGGCAGTTATTCTGCAACAAAGGAGTTCGCTCAGAAGATTCAGGCGGGGCAGATGACCGGCAGCTATAAGGTAATCAGCAAAGTAGACGGAATAAAACGGATCCTGTCGTATCGGAAGGTTGAGAACTATCCGCTTATTGTCAATTGCGGACTTGCTTCGCAGGACTATCTCGTGGCATGGCACAAGGAGATTGTTAAACAACTGATGCTGGTTGTGCTTTTTTCTCTGTGTACCTTGGCCGGGGCACGCTTTATCCTGAACTCCTGGAAGCAGAAACAGCTGGCTTTGGATGATCTGAGTGACGCACGGGACAAGTTGGAACACCGGGTCGCAGAACGGACTGAAGAGCTGCAGACCGTCAACGGGAATTTGCTGGAACAGCGGGCGCAACTTCAGGAGGAAGTAACTCATCGGCAGGTTGCACAGGAGGAGCTCGCCCGGAAGAACGAACAGCTTGAGCAGCAGATTATAATTCGCAAACATGCTGAAGAAGAACGGAACAGGTTGGAAGACAAGATGCAGCAGACCCAGAAACTTGAGAGCCTTGGGGTGCTGGCCGGTGGTATAGCGCATGATTTCAACAACATTCTGATGGCCATTATCGGCAATGCCGATCTGGCTCTGATGAGGCTTAACCCTGAATCGCCGGCCAGAGACAATCTGCTCAAGATCGAACAGGCTGCAGCGCGGGCCGCAGACCTGGCCAGGCAGATGCTGGCCTATTCGGGTAAAGGAAAGTTTGTTGTTGAAACTCTTGATCTGAACCGATTGCTGGAAGAGATGCTTCATATGCTGGAGGTATCCATTTCCAAGAAGGCGGTTTTGCGTCTTAACCTGAATAAACCGCTGCCGGCAGTGGAAGCCGATGCAACCCAGATGCGTCAGATCTTCATGAATCTCGTCATCAACGCATCCGAAGCCATTGGTGAAAAGAGCGGTATCATCGCTATCACCACAGGCTGCATGGAGTGTGACGCAGGCTACCTGAAGGATGTCTGGCTGGACGACACCATTTCCGCCGGTTTGTATGTTTTTATTGAAGTGGCGGATTCCGGGTGCGGCATGGAACATGCCACCCTGCAGAAGATATTCGATCCGTTCTTCACGACCAAATTCACCGGACGCGGTTTGGGCATGTCGGCGGTACTTGGTATCATCAGAGGACACAATGGCGCCATCAAGATATACAGCGAACCGGGCAAGGGAAGCAGTTTTAAAATCCTCCTGCCTGCAACGCAGGACAAGTCGGAATCACCAAACGTTGAACACCGTCTGAATGATTGGAAGGGGACCGGCACCGTATTGCTTGTCGATGACGAGGAAACGGTGTGCGCTATCGGTGCCGAAATGCTGAAGGAATTGGGGTTTCACGTCATCACTGCCGACGATGGACGGGAAGCGGTCGCAGTTTTCAAAGACAACCCGGACATCGGCTTTGTAATTCTGGATCTGACCATGCCTCACATGGATGGCGAGCAATGTTATCGTGAATTGCATCAGCTCAGGCCTGACGTCAAGGTGATCATGTCCAGCGGATTTAACGAGCAGGAGGTAACTCAGAGATTTGTGGGTAAGGGGCTGGCCGGATTTATTCAGAAACCATACAACGTGTCGGTTTTGCGTGATGCGATTATGAAGATGGATCACTAACTCAATGGGGGTGTGTTATTATGGACACAATACGAAAAGCCGCCTCACCTGTTCAGAAATTGAATGTGAGCTCTCCTGCCAATGATATTCCCACCCACTTTGCTGCTGCCGGGCGAAAAACAGACGCTGAGCTGAATGAGGATATCAGACGGGCCACCACCAATACCTTTATAAACGGCCTTATGACCATCGCAAACGGGCTGTTTGCTGTTTTGAACGATAAACGGCAGATTATCTCCCTCAACGACTCCTTCATCAGGCTTTTGGGAGTCGAAGACCCCGGTAAAATATTGGGATTGCGTCCCGGCGAGACGGTCAATTGTATCCATGCCTGTGAAATGCCGGACGGTTGCGGGACATCTGAATATTGCTCCACCTGTGGCGCCGTTCTTTCGATAATTGCAACCCTGGAGACCGGGTTGCCACAAGAACGCACCTGTGCGATTACCATCGAAAAAGATAACCAGAACGTTGATCTTTATTTCAGTGTGCGCAGTTGTCCTCTGGTAATTGACGGCGACCTGTATGTTCTTCTCTTCCTGCAGGACATCAGCATGCAGCAGTACCGGGCCTGCCTGGATCGAACCTTCTTTCATGATATCAATAACATCCTTTGCGGACTGATCGGAAAGAGCGAGCTGATAGCTCTTCGCGCTCAACCAACGGAAGATAAATTGAAAGAGCTGCATCATATCGTCCTCCGGATTGCCCAGGAGATATCCATTCAGAATTCTCTCCAGAAATCGCTTGATATGACCTACAAACCCCTTTACGCTGAAATCAGGGCCAACAGCATCCTGACAGAAGTTGAGCAACTTTTCCACGATCACCCTTTGACTGCGCACCGCAGACTTGAAGTGATTTTTGCGCCGTATGACATCACCGTTACCACGGATTTTCATCTGGCAAGCCGGATTGTCATCAACATGGTTACTAATGCGCTTGAAGCGACAGACGAAGGGGGAACGGTTACGTTGTTTATTGAACCGCATCAAAATTCGATTTCGTTTTGCGTGAAGAATCCCGGTGTAATTCCGGAAGATATTGCACGAAGAATCTACCAGCGGAATTTCAGCACCAAAGGCAGTCTGGGAAGAGGGTTTGGAACATTTTCAATGAAATTATTCGGCGAACAGGTACTTGGCGGTTCGGTGCAATTTGAATCTACGGACGCACATGGGACCATTTTCAGATTCACTCTTCTCTCGCAATAATAATACCCGGAAAGGTCACCATGTCATGAATCTTTTTACCCCTTCGACACGAAAAAACAATCGCATGCTGTTGACCCTGTTCCTGTGTGTGGTGCTGACCGCGCTGTCAGTCAGTTGCCTTGCCGCAGACACGGTTCGCATCAACGGCTCCGGAAGTGCTCTTGACATGCTGAAGCCGATGATTGAGACATATCAGAAGACCAACCGGGACGTCCGCCTGCACATTGAAAAGCCGCTGGGTAGTTCAGGCGCTATCAAGGCGCTGCTGGCCGGCGCTCTGGATATAGCTGTGACCAGTAGAGCGCTCAAGCCGGAAGAAATCGCACAAGGGGGGCAACTGCGGGAGTTCGGCCGCACTCCGCTGGTCATGGTGACCGAAAAGAGCGTCCAAAAGTCGAATATCACCACAAAAGAGCTTGAAGAGATCTATTCCGGCGGTACCTCAAAATGGCACAACGGCGAAACCATCAGACTGGTTCTAAGGCCAAGGGAAGATATTGACACCCAAATACTGAGAGGGCTTTCCCCCGGTATGGATAAAGCAATTACCGCTTCCCAGTCCCGTCCCGGAATGATCGTTACCGTCAATGATGTTGATGCATATACAACCATTTCAAAAACGCCGGGCGGTCTGGGAGCATCCGGCCTGACCAGCCTCCTTACCGAAAAACTCCCCCTGAACATCCTTTCACTGAACGGCGTGACGCCTTCTCCAATGAACCTGGCCAGCGGGGCCTACCCGCTGTTCAAGGCAATCAGCTTCGTAACCGGTTCAAGAACATCGCCGGAAGCGCACACATTCATCACCTTTGTCTTTTCGCCGCAGGGACGTGCTATTGCATCAAAGGCCGGCGTTCTCGTTACCGCCGGGAAGAAAGCGGACAAGTGAGAAATGTTGGCCGTTCCATAGAGCTCTTTTCGCTGCGGGTGATTTTGGGTATCTCGTTACTCATAGCGTTCGTGCCTCCGGTTACGTATTATCTGGTTTCATATGAGTACCTGCGGGGAGTTCTGGATGTGCAGTCAGAGTTGAATGCCTATGCCGTGACCGGCATAGTCCGATCAAATCCCTACATGTGGCGCTATGAGTCACTCCGGCTTTCCGAACTGCTCGGGCGGACCGCCAGCGATAACGTTGCCGAATACAGAAGCATTCATGATGCCAAAGAAGTGCTCATCGCATCCAATGATATTACGGTACCAGCGCCACGTATCACCCGCAGCAAAAATATCTACGATGCCGGAACTATCGTTGCCTACATCAAAATTACACGCACCCTGAGGCCGATCCTGCAAAGGTCGACTCTGCTGGCAATTTTTTCATGCGGACTTGCGACTCTGGTGTTTTATTTTTTCCGTTCTTTTCCCGCTAAATCCATTAAAGCGGCCTACCGGGAGCTGGCAGAGAGCGAAGTTAAATACCGTTCCCTTTACGAAACTATGCTTAAAGGAGAGGAGCGCTACCGGGCATTGTTCAATCAGGCCGGCGAAGGGATTATGATCATGTCCGAAGAGGGAGATATCATTGATGTCAACGAATCGTTCTGCAGAATGCATGGTTATGATAAACAGGAAATTCTGAGTATGAATATCAGAGATCTTGACACGTTTGGAGGCATACAGGAGGCGCCTGAAAGGACGCACGCAATGTTGGCCGGGGAGTCCCTGACATTCGAGGTGGAGCACTACCACAAGGATGGCCATGTTTTCCCGCTTGAGGTTTCGGCAGGCTTGATCACGTACGGCGAAGGATCAAGTATTCAGAGTTTTCATCGCGATATCTCCGAGCGCAGGAAGGCCAGGGAGGAACAGACCAAACTTGAAGCCCAGCTCCAGCAGGCCCAGAAAATGGAATCGGTGGGACGATTGGCGGGCGGAGTGGCTCACGATTTCAACAACCTGCTGACTGTCATCTCCGGTTATGCAGAACTCGGTATACTGGAGACCAAGCCTGGTCAGCGGGTCCATACCTTCTTTAGTACAATTCAGGATGCCGCCCAAAAATCTGCCGACCTCACACGACAGTTGTTGGCCTTTGCCCGCAGGCAGACCATCGCCCCCATAGTGCTCGAACTGAACGAAATGGTGGCGGGCATGCTCAAAATGCTGCAACGGCTGATAGGGGAGGACATTCATATCGTCTGGCAACCTGCGCCAGATCTCTGGTTTGTCAACATGGACCCTTCCCAGATCGACCAGATTCTGGCCAATCTGTGTGTCAACGCCCGCGACTCCATTGCAGGCACCGGCACGATAACAATTGAGACAGCGAACAACTTCATCGATGAGGCGTACTGTGCCAGACACGCGGGTATCAGGCTCGGCGATTATGTCCGGTTTACCGTCAGCGATAACGGCTGCGGTATGGACAAGGAAACAGTGGCAAAGATTTTCGAACCGTTCTTCACGACCAAGGAACTGGGCAAAGGTACCGGCCTGGGGTTGTCCACGGTTTATGGTATCGTCAAACAGAACAAAGGTTTTATCAACGTCTACAGTGAACCGGGTATCGGAACGTCATTCTCGATTTACCTGCCCCGTTTTGAAGGTGATGTTACGCAGTCGCTGACGGAAGAATCGGCGGAAGCGGCCCCGCACGGCCAGGAGACGGTGCTTCTGGTGGAAGACGAGCTGGGCATCCTGAATTTGGCCGCGAGTATTCTCACAAGCCTCGGCTATACCGTGCTACCGGCAGACAATCCGGGCGAAGCTGCCCGTATTGCCGGAAAACACGCCAGTGAGATTCATCTGCTTATAACCGACGTGGTCATGCCTCACATGAACGGCAGGGACCTGGCTGATAGTTTGAAAGTTCACCATCCGCACCTCAAATGCCTGTTCATGTCCGGATATACAGTGGACGTCATTGCTCAATATGGCGTACTCAACGAAGGGGTCAATTTCATTCAGAAGCCGTTTTCGTTGCGCGATCTGGCGACCAAAGTACGGGATGTGCTGGAGAGTGCATGATAGAGTCCAACCGCCGCGAATACGGTCACCTGTACGACCTGCTGACCTTTGCGTCACCTGAAAAGCTCGTTGAAGCCGGCAAAGAACGAACAGAGCTGCTGCAGTGGCTGGATCAGCGCGCCTCTTTCGGGTACGCCGGTACCAAGGTGGATTGCAGCGGTCTCTCTCCCGGTTGCCGGTGCTGCGGTGATGGCGGCTGGTCCTGTCTGTTCGTCAATGGCCGCTGCAACGGGCGATGTTTCTACTGCCCCACGGCGCAGGACGATGATGGGCCGCCGGTTACCAATGGTCTGGCATTCTCCGGACCGGAGGAATATGCAGCCTATGTGAGTGCCCTTGGTTTCAGCGGCGTCAGTATCAGCGGCGGTGAGCCGTTGATGACGCCGGATCTGACTCTGGCCTATCTGGCAGCTGTTCGCAGGCGTTGCGGTGATGATATTCACCTCTGGCTCTATACCAACGGCACACTCCTGACAGCTGAGCTCTGCCGGCGTCTGCGGGATGCCGGCCTGGACGAGATCCGCTTCGATCTGGGGGCAGTCCGCTATCATCTCAAAAAATTGCGCATGACGGTGGGTTGCATCAAGGTGGTAACGGTGGAAATTCCGGCTGTACCGGAGGATGAAGAGCTGCTGAAAAGCAAGATGGTTGAAATGGCCGATGCAGGTGTCAATCACCTCAATCTGCACCAGATGCGGTTGACACCGCACAACTTCGGCCCGCTGACGGAGCGGGGCTATACCTTTCTCCATGGTGAGAAGGTCACGGTACTTGAATCGGAGCTTTGCGCATTGCGGCTGGTCCGTTACGGGCTGGAGCAGGGTATCCCTCTGCCGGTCAACTACTGTTCATTCCCCTACAAACGGCGCTTCCAGCACTCAGCCGCCCGGCGGCGTGCGGCCCTGATCGCCTCCGTTTCCGGCGAGGTGGTGACGGAATCCGGCTATCTGCGTATCCCTTCTGCAACAGGTGTACGCTACTGCGAGGCATCTCTGCTGCAGAATCCAAGCTACCGACATCCGTTCCAGAAGATCATGCTGGAAACCGGTCGTGCCTTGTATCTGGAGCGACGGGCGCTGACGTCGGAACTGGAACTGTCGGATGCTGAATTGTCTGCTCTGGAAGCGGGCCGGCCACCGGAGCGGGTTGCCCGCTTTGAACAGATTGAGAGCGGTCTGGCCGAGTATTTCTGATTCTTTTTAAAGACCCCATACGACAATAGTTGCATGATCCGAACTTGCTGCATCCTCAATAGATGCCCTCCTGAAGCAATTTCCGTTTACTCCCTGTCAACTTATGTCGTATGGGTCACATTCGATTCAATCGGCTAACCATTAGATTTATAGAGTTAAATTCACACGTTGTTGTTGGCATGTCATCTGCTGATATTAATTCATGCTATATTAAACTAAGAGGTGTTGATGCAGACTCATCAAGTTGTTATTACAACACCCGCAAATATCCGTGCAGAGTTGCCCGGACCAGCCGTAATAAAACCCAACCTGGTACTTGTCTTTGCCGCTCCTGTTTTTTTTGAACAGGCGGATTTCAGCCCGATACTGGCGGAGTGTTTTCCTGATTCCTGCGTGGTCGGCTGCTCCACTGCCGGTGAGATTTGCCATGAAGGAGTGCTTCAAAATCATTGTGTTGTCACTGCAATCCGTTTTGACCACACATCAGTAGTTACCACATCGACCCCTCTTGCCGATATGGCCGATTCACGTGATGCCGGTCGCCGTCTTGCTGAAAATCTTTGTGAACCGGCATTACAAGCGGTAATGGTTTTCGGACAGGGACTTAAAATTAATGGCAGCGCTCTGATCGAAGGTTTGACGGATAAACTCGGCACAGCAATCCCGATAACGGGAGGACTGGCGGGGGATAATGGTCTTTTTGCGCACACTTGGACCATCGGGCCTGAAGGTGTTTCAAACCGGGCGATTGTAGCGGTTGGTCTGAGTGGCGACCGTCTGCAGTTCAGTCATGGCTCATTCGGGGGGTGGGAGACATTAGGGCCTGCCCAAAAAGTCACACGTTGCCAGGGTAATGTTTTATTTGAACTTGACAATGGGCCTGCGTTGCCGATCTATAAACGATACCTTGGTGATTATGCCAATAAACTCCCTGCATCCGGTTTATTGTTTCCTTTTGCAATGCTCGGCGAAGACCGTAACACGGTTGGTCTCATCCGCTCCATACTGGGGGTAAATGAAACGGATGGCAGCCTTATCCTTGCCGGCGAAATAGCGCTGCATGGCTATCTTAAACTGATGCATGCCACAACCGACGCTCTCGTTGACGGAGCGGACGCGGCAGCCCAGGCTGTTGCGCAGATGCGTGGACAGACCGGGAGGGGGCTGGCGATCCTGGTGTCATGCGTCGGTCGCAAGCTGGTGATGGGTAACCGTGTTGATGATGAAGTTAAAGCGGTTGCCGCTGTTCTCGGTCATGAGACAACACTGACCGGGTTCTATTCATACGGCGAGATCAGCCCGATAGCCCCCGAGGCCTGTTGCAAACTGCATAACCAGACAATGACAATCGTATTTCTTGCAGAGTTGTGATATGCCGATAATGAACAGGGAATTGGAGAAATTCGAAAGCGCGGAACACGCCGGAACGGCTCTGAAAGTACTGGAAGCCCAGATCCAGCAGCTGTATAGGCAAACGTGGATTGCCCTGTTTGGAGGCTTCGTTGTCGCTGTTTCTATCTGCTATCTGCTCTGGCATGTTGTTCCTCCCTGGAAGCTGTCATTATGGCTTGCAGTTTTGTTTCTGGTCAGCATGGCACGGGGTATCCTCTCTGTTTCATTCCATCGGAGAGAGCCGGCAGCCGGTGATATCGAGCGGTGGGCGACACGGCATGTCATAAGCGCTTCAATGTCGGGCGTAACGTGGGCGTTGCCCTCCTTTTTTCTGTGGCCGGCTGCCGTGTCAATATATCAGCTGGTATGGCCTATCTGCATACTACCTCTGAGCGCTTCAGCCGTAGCAACCTACTACACATGGAAACGCTCATATATTTCTTATCTCACCCTCTCGGTAGTTCCGGTATCACTCCGTTTTATATACGAAGGCGGCCCGCTGTACACCGCCCTGGGAACGCTGAGTCTGTTCTTTATCGGTATCCTGGCCCAGACGGGCAGGGTGATTCATGCTGCCAACGTGCGGGCGCTGGAAGAAGGCTTTCGCAATGAAGCGCTCAGTGTTTTCCTGGTTGAAGAAAAAGCTAAAGTGGAAGAGCGCACCGCCGAACTGACCACTGCCATTAATGAAGCCGGCACCGCTCTTTCACTTGTTGAGGCGACGCTTGATGCCACCGACAACGGTATTCTGGTTGTTGATTGCACCGGAAAGATCACATCGTCGAACAGGCGTTTTGCCCAGATGTGGCAAATCCCTGCCGAACTGATCGCCGCCGGGGACGACAAAGCGGTGATTGCCCATGTACTCGACCAGTTTTCCGATCCCGCACTTTTTCTGCGCAAGGTCGAATCGCTCTACAATACCCCCGCCGCCATATCCCGTGACACTCTGGTTTTCCGTGACGGCCGCGTGTTTGCACGCTATTCGCACCCGCAGACGCTTGCCGGTGAAATCGTCGGGCGGGTCTGGAGTTTTCTCGACATTTCGGATCAGCGTCGGGCCGAAGAACGTGTGCTCCAGCTGTCACAGAATATTACGGATGAACTGGAGCGATCAGAACGTCAGCGCGGCCTGCTCCAGGCATTATTGAGTGCCATTCCCGATCTGGTATGGTTGAAGGACCAGGATGGTGTATTCCTCTCGTGCAATCCGGCTTTCGGCCTGCTTATGGGTGCATCGCCGCCGGAGATTCTTGGCAAAACGGATTTCGATTTTTTCCCGGTTGAAGTGTCTGAAGCGTTTCGCAGTGATGACCGGGCTGCCGCAGATAGCCCGGTTCCAATCATGACGGAAGAGTGGGTTACCTACCTTGGCGACGGCCATAGGGGACTGCTTGAAACCATCAAGACCGCTGTGCGTGACCACGACGACAATGTTCTTGGCGTGTTGGGGATTGCCCGTGATATCACAAAGATGCGGACGCTGATGGATGAACTCGACCAGGCCCGCCGTGAAGCTCAACACTCCAACGAGACAAAGTCGCTCTTCCTCGCCAACATGAGTCATGAAATACGTACACCGATGAATGCGATAATCGGCATGTCCGACCTGTGTCTGGCAACGTCGCTGACTGAGCGCCAGCGGCATTATCTCAGCAAGATCAAATCAGCCTCGGATTCCCTGCTGTATATTATCAACGACATTCTCGACTTTTCCAAGATTGAGGCCGGTAAGCTGCACATTGAAAAAATCCCGTTTGTACTTGATTCAGTGTTTGAACAACTGTCCAGCCTGACTGCTTTACGCGCAGAAAATCAGGGCATAGAGCTTGCCTATGATATTCGCAGCAGCACTCACCTGCTGGTTGGCGACGCATTACGTCTGGGACAGGTGTTGACCAACCTTGTCACCAATGCCCTCAAGTTCTCTGCCGGAGGCAATGTTGTCGTCACGGTTGATACGTCATATACCGATGAAGCCGAAGTGGAGCTCCATTTTTCAGTCAGTGACGAGGGAATCGGCATGTCGGCTGAGCAGGTTGCCGGGCTTTTTCAGCCATTTACTCAGGTGGACATCTCAACCACCCGTCGCTATGGGGGAACAGGATTGGGGCTGGCAATCTGCCGGCATCTGGTAACCATGATGAATGGCCGCATCTGGGTTGAAAGCGCTCTCGGAGCCGGCAGTATTTTCCATTTTACTGCGCGCTTCGGCAATGCAGGTACCGACCGCAGGCAGTGCAGGCAGGGCATGGCTGCCAGACTTGCGGCGTACGACAAGCGTTTGGTGATGGTGGTCGATGACAGCCCCCTTGCCTTGGGTCTTCTGGAGGTGATGTTTGGCCAGCTTGGCCTGACAGCGCATTCCGCCTCTTGCGCCGAAGAGGCTTTGGCACTCCTGTCCGGCGACACCGCCGACAGCTACCTTGCCTGCTTCATCGACTGGCAAATGCCGAAAGTGGACGGGATCGAGACTATTTGCCGCCTGCGCAAAAAGTTCAGCTCATACGGCATTGATATGCCTCCCCCCATGATCCTGGTCACTGCACACAGCCATCATGATGATCTTCCGGAAGTCAGTGACAGGGTTGACGGACTGCTCGCCAAGCCTGTCACAACCCGCCAGCTGTACACTGAACTCGCCCATTGCCTCGGTGTTACTGTCGAAGAGACGCCGGAAATAAACCGGCGAAAGGCAAACAAAACCGTGCACTGGGCACGTTTCAGCAGACTTGATATTCTGCTGGTTGAAGATAACGAAGTCAACCAGGAGGTAATCACTGAGCTTCTGGCCGCTGTCGGACTCTCGGTAAGGCTGGCTGCCAATGGCGCAGAAGCGCTGGCTGAGGTCGCCAGAAAAACGCCGGATGTCATCCTGATGGATTGCCAGATGCCGGTGATGGATGGTTTTACGGCTACTCGCACGTTACGCGAGAAACCGGAATGGCATAGTCTGCCGATAATCGCATTAACCGCCAATGCGATGGTGGAGGATATGGAACGTTGTCTGGCTGCCGGAATGAGCGCGTATCTGGCCAAGCCGGTCAGTATGGATGAGCTTTTCGAACGTCTGCTTCAATGTGTACCCGGTATCGAGGAAGATGAGGCCGCGTCTGCAGCCGTTTTTACCGTGCCTGAAGATACACTGGAATTGCCACGGTTCCCCGGCATAGACACTGTTTTCGGCTTGAGCAGCGTTGCTGACAGCCTGCCTCTGTACATCAGGGTGCTGAAGCTGTTCAGGGACAATCTTGGGCAGAGTTTCGAAGATCAAATGACCGGGGCCCTGGCAACTGGTGACTGGGAAACAGCCGACAGGCTGGCTCACTCGCTTAAAGGTGTTTCGCGCACACTGGGTGCGCTGGATCTTGGTGATTCGGCTGAAATACTAAACTCTGCCGCTAATAACCACGATGCCGCACAATGTGAGGAAATTTTTCCTCGTGTGCTTGAACAACTGAAGATAGTCACGGCAGGTTTAGCTGATCTGGAAGGTTTACTGGATGAACCGAAGCAGCCGGTTCAGGGAGCCGGCACTGCGGTGTCAGATGTTGTGCCTATGTTGGAAAAGATGGCGGAGATGCTTGCACAAAGGGACACCGAGGCGGTTGAATTTGCACTTGACATTACTTCCGGTTTTGCAGCAACTCCTTATCGCGCATCCTGGGCAACTATAGCGAGTGCGATTGAACGTTATGATTTCAAAAATGCCGCTGCAGCACTTGAGTCTCTGCAAAATATTGTGCGGGTAAATGGTGCTGTTTACGTTGGAGAAAAACAATAATGGATGAGCCTTGTACCAACACTATTCTGGTCGTCGATGATGTGCCTGAAAATATTTCCGTGCTATCAGGGATTTTGCGTGGAGAGTACAGGGTAATCTTTGCCACACAAGGCGTAGATGCCTTGCAGATCGTGCGCCAGCAGCAGGTTGATCTGATCCTGCTCGACGTGATGATGCCGGAAATGGATGGCTATGAAGTGTGCCGCCGGCTTAAAAACGATATCACGACAAAGGAGATTCCGGTTATCTTTGTCACCACGTTATCAGAAGCAAGGGATGAGGCGTTCGGTCTCGAACTGGGCGCCGTTGATTTTCTGCACAAACCATGTCATGAGGCAATTGTTCGTCTGCGAGTTCAGATGCATCTTGAACGATACAATCAGAACCGGACGCTCGAACGATTAGTGCGGGAACGTACATTCGATCTTGAAGATACCCGTGTTGAGATCGTCCGTCGCCTGGGTCGCGCAGCCGAATATCGGGATAATGAGACAGGAATGCATGTGATCCGGATCAGTCATACCGCACGTCTTCTTGCTCTTGCTGCGGGTATTTCCGAGAATCAGGCCAATCTGTTGTTCAACGCGGCGCCGATGCACGACATAGGTAAAATTGGCATACCTGATGCGGTGCTGCTTAAGCCCGGAAAACTGGATGCCGCAGAATGGGAGCTCATGAAGACCCATCCGGCGATCGGTGCCGAGATCATTGGTGAACACTCGTCCAGACTGCTGCAACTGGCGCGCAGGGTGGCGCTTACTCATCACGAAAAATGGGATGGCAGCGGTTACCCTCATGGCCTTGTCGGCGAGGCAATTCCTGTAGAGGGTCGTATTGTGACAATTGTAGACGTGTTTGACGCGCTCAAGAGCGAACGCCCCTATAAACGCCCCTGGCCAACCTCTGAAGCGATCAGTTATCTGCAGGATGAGTCCGGGCGCAGCTTCAATCCGGACCTGCTGCGACTGTTTCTCGGCCTTATTCCCAGGGTCGAGGAGATACTGCACCAATATTCCGACATCCCGTAAAACCGGATTCCGTGAAGGCTGAATGAACAACTTCGGTGGGAGCCGCTCCATGAATCCTGTGCCATGCCCGACTATCCTGGTCATTGACGACGAAATTATTATCAGAAGCTCGATTGCCACCTATCTTGAGGATCTTGACTATCGGGTGCTTGAGGCTGACAACGGCAGCACGGGAATGGAAATATTCCTGAGTGAACGTCCCGATCTGGTAATTACCGATTTGCGAATGCCGGTGATGGACGGTTTTGCCGTGGTCGAACAACTGGCGCTGAAGTCACCGGAAACACCGCTGATTGTTGTGTCCGGCGCGGATAGAGTAGATGAGGCCATTCGAGCCCTTAAACTGGGGGCCTGGGATTATATAAGCAAACCGATCGAAAGCTTCGAGACTGTCATCATTATTCTGGAGAGGATGTTGGAACGGGCCAGACTGCTTCGCGAAAACCGCACCTACCAGCAAAAGCTGGAAAAGCTGGTTGAGGAGCGCACATTACAGGTTCAAGCATCACAAGGTCGCCTCATTCAGGCCCACAAACTTGCTTCCATCGGCATGCTCGCTTCGGGCATAGCTCACGAGATCAACAATCCGAATAACTACATTGCCTTCAATACCGATTTATTGACGGAGATCTGGCGCGACGCCATGCAAGTGCTGGTTGAATACTCAAAAAAACATCCTGATTTCACTCTGGGCGGGCTCCCTTTTGACGAGATTCCATCGACGACGGCTCGACTTTTGAGCGGCCTTGCTGACGGTTCACGCCGGATCAGCTCTATTGTCAGCCAACTCAAGCAATATGCCCGTCCAGGCTCTGATGCCGATCCTGACGGATTTGATGTAAACCGTTCCGTTACAAATGCCGCTACTCTGCTGGATCACCACATACGGCGCATTACAGATTTATTCAGTTTGGAGCTGGGCTCTCATCTGCCTCATGCACTGGGTGTACCGCAGCAGATTGAACAGGTACTGCTAAACCTGATTACCAATGCTTTGCAGGCGCTTACGGGGAGAAATCAGGTGATTAAAGTGATCACCTCTTACGATGCATCAATTGGCGAGGTTGTAATTTCAGTAATTGACGAAGGTCATGGAATGTTGCCCGAAACTCTGGAGCGTTTGAAGGAGCCGTTTTTCTCTACCCGTCACGACACCGGCGGGACAGGTCTGGGGCTTTCAATAAGCGATTCGATCGTTCAGGAACAGGGTGGTACGCTTACCTTTGAGAGTGCACCAGGTAGAGGCACACGTGCTCAAATCAAGCTGAAGCCATATTATCAAAGGAATTAATATGAAGCTAACATCGAGTGATCCGGCCATTCTGCTGGTGGATGATGAAGAAGAGCTGCTGTTCAGCACCCAACTGATCCTGCGCCGGGCTGAATTCCGCAACGTTCAGACCCAGTCTGACAGTCGAAAAGTGATGGACATACTGGCGGAACAGAAGGTTGCGCTGGTGCTGCTGGACATGACGATGCCATATATTTCCGGTAAAGAACTGCTGAGCTCTATCAAGGAAAGCTATCCTGAAATCGGCGTTATCATGCTGACAGCTGTAAACGACATAGATACGGCTGTCAGCTGCATGCAGGCCGGGGCAGACAACTATCTGGTAAAACCGGTAGAACGCGACCGTCTGATTTCTACCGTGCGAACCTGCTATGAACTGGCCCGTACCAGAGGAGAGCTGCATCGCATCCGCCGCCATCTCTCCGAAGGTACTCTGGGAAATGAAAAAGCGTTCAGCCGCATTATCACGGTCTCACCAAGGATGCGCAGCATCTTCCTGTACCTGGAATCAGTGGCTCCTTCCCGGCAGCCGGTTCTGATAACCGGTGAAACCGGCACCGGCAAGGAGTTGATCGCCCAGGCCGTTCATGACGTGAGTGGCCGCACTGGTCCGTTCGTGGCGATTAATCTGGCCGGGCTGGATGACACCATGTTCAGCGATACCCTTTTTGGTCATCAGCGTGGCGCCTTTACCGGCGCAGAACGGGTGCGTGAGGGATTGATACGGCAAGCGGCCGGAGGCACGCTTTTTCTGGACGAGATCGGTGATCTCACTCCTGGTTCGCAGGTCAAGCTGCTGCGACTGCTGCAGGAAGGCGAATATCTTCCACTGGGTTCCGATAAAGTACACAAAAGCGATGCCCGAATCGTGGCTGCCACGCATGCCGATCTGAAAAAACTCATGGATACGGGCTCTTTTCGGCCTGATCTGTATTACCGGCTCTGCGCACACCGGCTAGAACTGCCGCCACTGAGAGAGCGACATGAAGATCTTTCTGTTCTGGTGGCACACCTTATTGACAAAGCTGCCAGGAGTTTGGGTAAACCTTGTCCGGTTGCTCCGGTCGAACTCTGCCGCTATCTGGCAGCCTACCGCTTTCCCGGCAATATCAGGGAGCTGGAGGCGATGATCCATGACGCCGTGGCCCGTCACAATGGACGTATCCTGCCGCTTGATTCTTTTGCCGCTGCCATCGGCAGCAATCTGGCCGTGCCTTCCGCCGAGCTGCTTAACGCCAGCCGTTGCCAGGTCTGCCCTTTTGGCGAAAAATTTCCCACTTTGAAGGATGCCGAAGAGCACCTTGTTTCGGAAGCGCTCCGCCTGGCCGGCAACAATCAGCGTCTGGCCGCCGCCTATCTCGGTATTACCCGGCAGGCGATCAACAAACGGCTGTCAAGATCATCAACCCAGTAGTTCGTTTCACAAATTTATTATACTTTGAAATTTGAATTCTGATAGTGTATATTACATAGTAATACAGCTTGGAAGGGGTTCAGATGAGAAGAAATGCAAGCGTAACACTCGGGTCTCATTATGACGATTTTATTGATACACAAATTAAAGCCGGTAGTTTCTGCTCTCGCAGCGAGGTTGTGAGGGCTGGTCTCAGCTTGTTAGAGATGCATCAGGCCAAAATCAAGGCGTTAAAACACGCCATTGATGTAGGGCTTACTAGTGAATCTGTTGAATGCTCCTATGAAGATTTTCTGTCCCGAATGGAACAGGAAGACAGCTTTACAGCATGAAATATGTGATCAAGAGAGCCGCATTAGCAGATTTAAAGGACATAGCAAGATACACAAGGAAAAGCTGGGGCAGAAATCAAGAGCAGGTCTATATCAAAGGCATATTTGATTGTTTTGAAAAGATCGCCTCGCAAGAGATTTTTAATGTTGATTTTTCATACATCAAGGAAGGATGTTTTAAATGTAAGATCAATCATCATTTGGTTTTCTTTCGATGGCTTACAGATGGGCGTCCGGAAATAATCCGGATTCTGCATGAAGAAATGGATATCCCGCTGCAATTGGTAAAATCAAAATAAAGGCGCGCCCACCCACTAAATAGACTTATTCCACGCAGAAACTAGCCTTAATATGGTACACTAACCCCAACGGACGTATAACAAAGTATCATTCAAAGAACCTGACTCCCCTGCGACGGAAGTTGCGTCAGCACCTTTTGCATATCCTGTATAAAAACAAATAATAACAGTCTGTTATCATCTATTACATAATGCCTCCGACAAATCAGGTCGCATCCTCCTCAGACGTATTCTGCTTGTAACATACTGTTTTTTAGTGTAAAATTCCAATATCACCATTGGCACATTACCTGCTCGTTCGAAAGAGCAAGGTTCCATATTTTAAAACAATTTTAAACCTGGAAAAAGCATTTGGCCACAGAGAACACAGAGTTCACAGAGTAAAATCAAAGAGGATGACTATGACTACCTGATGGAAACAAACGCCGAATTTAAGAGTGCAGGCTTGATGCGAATTTCTTACCCCGATCTGCCTGCCGGATTAAAGCGTTATATTCTCTGTAGTCACAAGGTGAGTGAGGACGTGATACATAAAATCAACACCGCTATCAAGGTGGAGAAAGTACACTGATTCAGTTCTTCCGTGAACATTCCCTCTCCCCCATGGAGATTATCATGAAAAGCAGCTGGAACGACGATGGGACATATTCTGTTCAGGTTGATGGTGACTGGACTGTATGTACAGTAACGAATCATCTTCAGATTATTGCTGCGCAATCTTTTACAATTTCGGATCTGTCGCTGCATTTTTCGAAGCATAATCCGGCCGGCAAGGTAATTACCGAGCTCGATCTGAACGGCATCACCTCAATTGATGACAGCGGTTTCAGGATTCTGCACCTCTGGCAGGAACATCTGAAAAAACAGGGTTTCAACCCAGTAATCATGCACAGGAATCCGGATTTCTGTCAGAGAATATCCGGCACATAGTCAATTCACCACTAGAGGGAGATTCGCATCATGGAATCAACATTTTTTGCACCCGCAGGTAGAGCGGATGATTCTCAACTATCTCAGCAGCAGCGGACGGTATCACAGGCTGCATTCATAACTGCAATGCTTAACGCGGTGCCGGATATGATGCTGATACTGAACGAACATCGCCAGATTGTTGCAGCAAACAAGAGTTTGCTCTCCGCATTTGGAGTTACAGATCAATCTGCATTGGTTGGTACGAGGCCGGGCGAAGCGGTCAGTTGCGTTCATAGCAGCGAAGGCCCTGACGGATGTGGGACTTCAAAGACATGCTCAGTTTGTGGAGCCGTCATGACCATCCTTGCAAGTCAGGAAACCGGAGTACAGGCTGAAGGTGAATGTCGGATCATAATTTCCAGAGATGGCGGAACGGCTCTTGACCTTGAGGCTACGGCAACACCCATTGATATAGCAGGAATCCCCTTTACAATTTTTGCACTCAGGGATATTGGTCCAGATAAACGAAGACAGGTGCTTGAACGCACGTTTTTCCATGATATCCTTAATACTGTCGGCGGCATCAGCGGCATTGCAGGGATGCTTGTAGACAGCGAAACTTTAACAACAGAATCAGAGACCGAATACAAGCAGCTCATGGTTGAACTTTCAGAAAACCTGGCGGAAGAAATCGCACAGCAGCGCCGTCTGCTGTCAGCAGAACGTGGCGAATATATTCCTGATTTTAAAGATACCAATCTCCGGGAAATGTTGCAGGAAGTCTGTAAACTGTACGGCAATCATATTCGTACCCCCGACCGCACGGTTCTCCTGGAGGATTTTCCGGAGTACCATCTGAAGACTGACAGCTCCATGCTGCGTCGTATCGTCGGTAATATGGTATTGAATGCTCTCGAAGCCACTCCTGTTGGCGGGATTGTCCGGGTTGATCTTATTATCAGTGCCGAAGATGTCAGCATAACGGTTACCAACCCTGGCGAAATATCTGAAGATGTGCAGCTGAGCATATTCAAGCGCTCCTTCAGTACCAAGAGCTCATCCGGCCGGGGTATCGGCACCTACAGCATGAAGCTGTTCGGTGAACGCTACCTGGGTGGTAACGTAAGTTTTAACTGTGCAGACGGGAATACGGTATTCCATATCAGACTTCCGATTTAAGAGATTGCGAACCATTATGCCCACACCAGCAACCGCCATTTCCACGAAATACAGCGTCCCGCTTTTGCTGGCTCTGATTGCCGCTGGTCTGGCGGGCAACCATTTCAAATATCCTATCTTTCTCAATATAGACTTCCTCTTCGGCAGCATCTTCGCCATGCTTGCGCTGCAGTTCTTCGGGCTTGGACGGGGCATTGTCGCTGCCGCTGCCATTGCCGGATACACCTACATCCTCTGGAATCATCCCTACGCCGTCATAATACTGACTGCTGAAGTCGCAGTTGTCGGATGGCTGATGACCCGCCGCACGTTCAGCATGGTAGTGGCCGATACGATTTACTGGCTGTTTCTCGGTATGCCGCTGGTCTACCTGTTCTATCACGTTGTCATGCAGGTTCCCCCCAGCAATACCTATATTGTCATGACAAAGCAGGCCATGAACGGCATCGCCAATGCGCTGGTCGCCCGGTTGATCTTTACTGCAGTAATGCTCCGCAGTAGATCACAACTCTTTTCCCTGCGCGAAGTCATTTTGAATCTGTTTGTATTCTTCATCATGCTGCAGTCACTGGTGATGCTTGCTACCACAAGCCGATCCGATTTTACCGAAACCGACCGTCATATTCGCAGCAATCTTAAACATACCAGTCAACGGTTGGATCACTATGTTGCAACCTGGCTGAAAAATAGAACATCAACCATTGTAAGTCTGGCTGAAATGGCAGCCACCAGATCTCCGCAGCAGATGCAGCCTTATCTTGAATTGACAAAGAAGTCGAATGTCAGTTTTCCACGGGTCGGATTACTGGACCACACCGCTACTATAACCGCTTACGCCCCTCTGGTTGATGAAACAGGTAAGAGTAATATCGGCATAAGCGCAGCAGATCGCCCCTACCTTTCACAGCTTAACCAAAACCTCAAGCCGATGCTCTCGGAAGTTGTCATGGGCAGGGTAGGCACCCCAAAGCCGAGAGTATTTATGCTGGCCCCTGTGTTGATCCGAGGAGAATTCGGCGGCTATGTTGTTGGGGTCATGGATCTGGAGCAAATACGGGCGCAACTTGACAAGAGTCTCTCAGAAAACTTAACGCTTTACACATTGCTGGATAAAAACGGCAATATCATTATGACCAACCGCACCGATCAAAAGGTCATGACGCCCATAGATCGCGGCAAAGGGTCGCTCAATCGTCTTGATAAAGATGTCAGTCAGTGGATTCCGGCTCTGCCTCCCAATACACCTGTATCGGAACGCTGGAAAAAATCATTCTATGTTGCAGAAACTTCCATAGGCGACCTGGCCGAATGGAAGTTGATTCTTGAGCAGCCGGTTGCACCATTTCAGAAAAAACTTTATGACAGCTACACAAACAAGTGATGTTGCTATTTCTTATTCTGCTCTGTGTGATGGCACTGGCAGAATTATTGAGCCGTAAGGCCATCTTAGCTCTTGAAAAGCTCCGTCTGATCACCATTGATCTTCCAGCTAAACTGGCCTCAGGCAGCATTGAAATCGTCTGGCCGGAAAGCGGCATTACAGAGACGAACCAGCTAATCTGCAATTTTAAGGAAATGTCGGATACTTTGCTGGAGCGGGATCTGAAAATTGTATTGCAGGTTGAGCAAATGAGACAAGCGCAGGAGATGGCAAAGATCGGCTATTGGAGTTTTGATATAAAGTCCGGCATACCAATATGGTCGAGTATGATGTTTGAAATTTATGGTCGCGACCCGTCTTCGAATGTTCCGAATTACTCAGAACATCAGGAGTTAATCCATCCCGATGACTGGTTGTTTTTTGACAGCGCCGTCCAAGGTTGTATCGCAGGCACTCCGCTACACCTCGTCTTTCGTGTCATTTTCCCTGACAAAACCGTCCATTACCTTGAAACCCAGGGTTATCCTCAATATGCTGTTGACGGGAGCATCACTACTCTCATTGGCACGACACAGGACGTCACTGAACACAAGCTGGCAGAGGAAGATTTACTACGATCAAAAGATGAACTCGAACATTTGGTGGAGGAGCGGACGGCAGAGTTACAGGTTAGCGTATCCAGATTCAAAGCTATATTCAATTCATCTCCAGTCCCTAAGGCTTTGAATGATGAGCAAATGAACATAACTTTACTGAATCCCGCATTTATCAGGACTTTTGGTTATGCGTTGGAAGAAATCCCTACTGTGGAAAAATGGTGGGCAAGAGCTTATCCTGATCATGAACACCGGCAATATGTCGTCGATGCCTGGAGCACAAGACTGGAAAATGCTACAACTGAAGGAGGAGCATTTGAACCGATAGAGGTAACAATAAGATGCAAGGACGGCACGGATAAAACAGTAATAGCTAACGCGGCTCCTCTTGGAGAATCATATTCAGGAGAACATCTCGTTATTCTCTTCGACATCACCGAGCGCAAACAGTCAGAAGACGCTTTGAGCCGACTTGCCAGAGAACAGTCAATTATTCTCGACAATGCTGGTTTTGGAATCTCGTTAGTCCGGAATCGTCAGCTGATATGGGCCAATAAAACCTTTGGCAAATTATTAGGATACGATTCGGATGAAATGAAAGGTAGCAGTACCAGCAGATACTTCTCGTCACAGGAGGAGTACTGCCTGTTCACCAAAGAAGCATTTCCGGTGCTGGCATCCGGGGAAACTTTTACAACGAGCCTGCAAATGCCCCGAAGTAACGGCACAACGTTTCGTGCGCGATTTACCGGTAAGGCAGTCAACCCGGAAAATTTGTTTGATGGAATTATCTGGATTCTTGTTGACGAAACCTCCGAGCATGAACTGAAAAGAAAATTACTGGCATCAGAAGCATTTATGAGTAGTGTTATTGATCAAAGTCCGATCAATATGTGGGTCGCTGATGAAAAAGGAACCCTCATTCGGGCAAATAAGGCATTACGAGACCAACTCAAGGTAACTGATGACGAGATAGTTGGGATATATAACATTTTTGACGACCCAATAATTGAAGAACAGGGGTTCATGCCTCAAGTGCGTGACGTTTTCGACAAAGGACGTACCGCCCGTTTTACTATCACCTATGATACCTCTCGGAACAAAAATCTGAGTCTTGAAACCACATCGAAGTCAGTGCTTGAAGTGACCATTTCGCCGGTTCTTGATTCAGAGGGCAATGTCACGAATGCCATAATACAGCACCTGGATATCAGTGAACTGAAACAACTGGAAGAAAATCTCACTACCTCCAAAGAAGCCGCCGAATCCGCAAACCGGGCCAAGAGCCAGTTCCTGGCCAACATGAGCCACGAGATCCGCACCCCCATGAACGGCGTGCTCGGTATGACACAGCTTCTGGAACTGACCGAACTGACCGCAGAACAGTATGAGTACGTAGCCGCCCTTAAACTTTCCGCCAAAAACCTGCTTACCCTGATCAGCGACATCCTTGACCTGTCTAAAATCGAGGCGGGAAAAATAATCCTGGAGTTGGCTGAATTCAGCCTGCATCAATCTATCAACGGTGTTGTCCTGATGCAAAAACACTTCGCATCTGTAAAGCACATTGCTCTGGAGCTGAATCTATCCAAGGACATCCCTCCTCTCCTTGTGGGCGACCAGTTGCGGATCAAGCAGATCCTCCTCAACCTGGTTGGGAATGCCGTCAAGTTCACTTCACAGGGGAGCATTGCAATTTCAACGCAACTCCTGGAACATCACGATAATTCTGTACTCATACAGATAGCGGTTCGCGACAGCGGGATTGGCATCTCATCCGAGTCTCTTGACACCATCTTCAAGCCGTTCACCCAGGAAGATGGCTCAATAAACAGAAAATTCGGAGGTACCGGCCTCGGCTTAACCATCAGTCTGCGCCTGGCAGAGCTTATGGGCGGCACCATCAGCGTAGAAAGCACCCAGGGCGCCGGCAGCTGTTTCACCGTCACGCTTCCTTTTACCGTCGGCAGGGAAGTCGCCTCCATCCATCCCGCAACCTCAATAACAGCATTCGGCTGGGATGGCCCGCCACTGCGGATACTGTTTGCAGAAGATGATCAGGTCAATATAAAGTTCGGGTTATCACTGCTCAGAAAGATCGGATTTGATGTCACTGTTGTCGAGAATGGCAGGGAGTGCCTCGCAGCACTGGAGCAAAGTACATTCGGTCTTGTGTTGATGGACATCCATATGCCGCTCATGAATGGTGAAGAAGCACTGCGCGAAATCCGCTCCAAAGAACAGGGAACAACACTCCACCAGCCGGTCATCGCCTTGACGGCCTACTCGATGCGAGGCGATATGGAGCGGTTTCTGGACGAAGGATTTGATGGCTATGTATCGAAGCCCCTGATCACCAGGGAGCTTGTTGCAGAGATAAAGCGGGTCATGAGTTGACAATCACGCCCTGCCAAAGGTACTCTTTATTCAATACTTGCATATCCGGATACACGGTTGTTGAGAGAAAGTGTCTCTGAACCAGATAGTTGGAGCATCCCATGAGCATACCATTTCCCAAATCCATACGATCCCAACTGTTCATTATCGCCTTAATAGTGGCCTTCCCGGCAGTTTGTGTCATCTTTTACTCCGGTTTTCAGTCACGGAACGATGCAATTTCCGAGGCCCGGCGGGACACTTTGAAACTTGCGGAAATTATCGCAACAGAGCAACAGCATCTGGTTATCGGTGCTGAACAATTGATGACCGCTTTGGCACAACTTCCCGATGTAAGGAAGCGGGACACAGCCCGGGTCGAGCCGGTTCTGAAGAAGCTTCGGGCATTAAACCCGATGTTTTCAAATATTTTCATAGCGGATCTCGACGGTCTTGTCTGGGCCACTGCGGTGCCTGCCACACCTCCTTTTGTCATATCGGACCGGCGCTATTTTAAAAATGCCGTGGCAAGCGGTCAATTGTCATCGGGCGAGTACGTTGTCAGTCGCGCCACAACCAAACCGGCCTTTAACCTTGCCTATCCGGTGAAGGATGACCAGGGCACAATAATCGGGGTGATAAGTGTAGGATTCATTATCGACAAGTACCGGCAATTGGTGGAACGCCAGCATGTTCCGGAAGGTACCAGCTTCGTACTCGTAGATCACCGTGGAATAATTTTGTCCAGGGCCATTGAGCCGGAACGGTATATCGGAAAACCATATACTCCTGACAGTTTTCGAAAGATGCTGGAAGAGCCTGATACTTCCACCACTATACGGACTGGAATTGCAGGCGACCGGAGGATCATCTCGCTTCGGAAGCTTTATCTGCCGGGCGAAAAAAATCCGTACATGTTCATCACCGCCGGCGTGCCGGTTGACGTCGCTCTTCGTGACGCCAATCGGCTCCTTTTAAAAAGTGTGACCTTTTTCATGTTATTCCTGGGGGCAGCATTACTGCTTGCCTGGTATTTTGGCAAGCGCTCCATTTCAGACCGGATCAGAGTGCTGGAAAACGCTTCTCAACGATTGGCTGACGGTGATCTCCATGTCAAAGTATCCTCCCTGATTTCAGGAGGAGAATTGGGACGGCTGGCTGACTCTTTTGACATCATGGTGCGGAAACTTGCCGAGTCTGACAAAGTTCGACAGGACAAGGAGTTCATGCTGCGGGAGCAAAACAACCAGCTTGAGATGGAAATGGGAGAGCGGCAGAAGGCACAGGAGCAGTTACGCGAGAAAGAGCGCTTTCTGCAGACAATTATTGATACTGAACCGGAATGCGTCAAGATGCTGGACATTGAGGGCAATCTTCTCCTGATGAACCGATCCGGCCTTATGATGATTGACGCAGAATCATTTGATCAGGTAAAGGGTCAGAATGTATGCCCGCTTGTGGTTCAGGAGTATCGCGATGCCTTTCTTCAGCTGACCGTCAATGCCTTTGCCGGGAAGTCGGGAATGCTCCGTTTTGAAGTTGTGGGACTGAAAGGGCGGCATGTCTGGCTCGAATCACATGTCGTTCCGTATCGCGATCAATCAGGAGATGTGGTCGCCTCCCTTAGTATTACCCGTGATATCACCGGGCAAAAACATGCTGCTGAGGAGCAGCAAAAAACAGCATTTATTCTGGAAAACCTGGCTGATGCAGTCTACTGGACTGATATGAAAGGCAAATTTTTGTATGTCAATAAGGCTGCCTGCATAATGCGGGGATATTCCCGCGAAGAATTACTCTCAATGAGGGTTGCTGATACGGATCCCAATTACCCTGTTGAGGCGTGGGAGGCTCATATGGAAGAGCTTAAACGTGATGGCAGCCGCCATTTTGAAACCATTCATCAGGCAAAGGATGGCCGTTTCATTCCCGTTGATATGGCGGTGTATCATTTCAATTATGAAGGCGTCGAGTATAACTGTGCAATCGCACGCGACATAACAAGACACAGGTCAGATGCTGAAGAACGGGAAAAACTTGAAAAACAGTTAATTCAGTTGCAGAAGATTGAATCCGTCGGTCGTCTGGCCGGAGGCATTGCCCATGATTTCAACAATCTGCTGACCCCGATTCTCGGCTATTCTGAACTGCTTAAACGAAATATCCCGGCCGATAGCGCTGATAGTGAGAAAATAAACAGTATTATCCAGGCCGCTGACAAGGCCAGGATACTAACCAGGCAACTGCTCAGCTTCGGCCGCAAGCAGATTCTCGAAATGAAGACCGTAGACATGAATGACGTCATAACGTCCTTCTATCAGATCCTGCGCAGGACTATCCGTGAAAATATCGATATCCGGCTCCACCTGACGGAAGACAGGCGAGGTATCAGAGCAGACATGAACCAGCTTGAACAGATGATCATGAATCTTGCTGTCAACGCCCAGGACGCAATCGCGGGAAATGGCATCATAACCATTGAAACCGAATATGTAACCCTGGACGATGAATACGTCCGCCAGCATGCGGGTGTAACAGCCGGTAACTACCTGATGCTGGCAGTTACGGACACCGGAAGTGGTATGGACCAGCAGACGCTTGCAAATATATTTGAACCGTTTTTCACCACAAAAGGTATCGGCAAAGGGTCAGGCCTCGGGCTTGCGACAGTGTATGGTCTGCTCAAGCAGCATGGCGGAAATGTCTGGGTGTACAGTGAAATTGATAAGGGCACCGTCTTTAAATTATACTTCCCGCTGGTTGACGAGAAACCGGATGTCTGCATGGAGACAGTATCGGAACAGCCGGTGATACAGGCGGATGGCCGGGTTATCCTGCTGGTTGAAGACAACAATATGGTCAGGGAACTTGCCCACGATGCACTGCTTGGCTACGGGTTTACCGTACTGGCTGAAGAAGGTCCACTGCAGGCGATTAAGATAAGCGAAGGGCGGCATATTGATTTACTGGTATCTGACGTGATCATGCCGGACATGAACGGTCCGGCACTCCATAAGTGCCTGCTCGAAACTCATCCCGGTTTGCAGGTGATCTACATGTCCGGCTATACCAACAATGTCATTGCACATCACGGTGTTCTTGATAAAGGGATTAACTTTATCCAGAAACCTTTTACTATTAATGATCTGGCCAGGAAGGTTGAAGCTGTTTTAAATCCTCCTTGATCCATCCGTAAAAAGTAAAATACTGTAACAGCCTAAAATATTAGTATAAATAGCAAGTTTTAACTTGACGCCAAGTCGGTTTTGTGGTAGCAATCTCCAATCATTTCAATGAGATGAATGGAGATCGGATGTTTTACACCAAAGACCACAAAACCATCGACATGTTCGATCCTTTTGCCTTTCTGGAGGCCAAACGGAGAACTCTTCTGCACTCGACCTGGGCAGGTCTTTTCCGTGATGAAATACTGCCGGTACTTCCAGTCGAACTATTAGCTCCACTTATCACGATTTTATGGGACGTCCCACGAAAGAACTGTACGCGATGCTTGGGCTCATGATCATTCAGCAGATGGACCCGAAACAGCTATAGTCGCACTATTACGGCGCTACCTGAATAAGGAGGAAGAGGCCCGTGCTCTTGCGAGAGAACTATTTGTCTCTTCTGGCGACATTGAACCGGACGTGCGTGCCAATACTCTGAATGTCAGAATTCATCGAATGGTAAGCCCGGCTCATGATAGGGCTATCGCTAGACTTCTGGAAGAATTAACCAAGCAGGAGTTCTGCCACCCCGAAACCGGAGTTGAATCCCTCCGACTGGATGTGGAAAAACTGGCAGATTATATCTTGCGGCTGGCTGTTCCTGATGCAGATCGAAAAGTGATCCCGCTACGAAAAGCAGCATAATGCTTTATCTATTACGCTTGACGTAATACACCGGATAAGATAGGATTGCTCCTGATGATAAAGAACTTCCAGAACAAAGACACTGAGGCGTTATTTAATGATCGCCTTGTAAAGCGGTTTCAGGCATTCGAGCGGCAGGCACGACGGAAGCTTTATTACCTGCATAGTGCCAAGACTCTTCAAGACCTGCTTACACCACCGGGGAACCGGCTTGAAGGATTAAGCGGCGACCGTGCAGGTCTTTACAGTATCCGGATAAATGACCAATGGCGGATATGCTTTAAATGGATTGACGGCGATGCGTACGATGTTGAAATTGTAGATTATCACTGAAAGGACACAACACTATGCCAACCTGCCTTGACCCAATACATCCCGGAGAAATTCTGTTAGAGGAGTTTTTGCAGCCAATGGGAATCAGCATAAACCGGCTTGCCCGCGGGATCGAAGTACCACCGGGGAGAATCAGCACTATCGTCAATGGCAAGAGATCAATAACGGCAGATACAGCTCTACGTCTTGGAATGTTTTTCAACGTATCACCTGAATTGTGGCTGAATCTGCAATCTGATTATGATTTGCGCATTGCCAGAAGAAATACCGAACTTCACATTATACCTTTCAAACTGGCAGCATAAACAGTGAAACAGCCAGAATGAAGGACATTGAAGAATCTGGCTTTTCTGCCGTTTCTGATGCTTTGCCGTGCTATTGCAATGGCAAGGTGCGTTTTGCCGCTGCCAGTGCCTCCCACCATAATTACGTTGGTGTGTCTGTGATAAAATTCCCTTCGTGGAGATTGCTTACCTGCATCTCGGTAACCGTCAACTGAGGGCATCTTGAATTGCAGTTGGTAGTATGGGAGTATTACAATACTTTGGCCGTACTCCAGTTATCGGGGAGTAGTTCGTGGATAAGTTTCGCGGGATGGGCCATGATACGCCGCCGCACATCTTCCAGATATTCCTGCGGGTTGATTTTCAGGTTTCGGCATGGCTCCCCCGTTTTTGACGTGGTTTTTTTGACGTGGTTTCAAGACCACGTCACTGGCCACGTCATAACCATAGGATTTCACCGTACCAAATAGGGCTTATAGTGCAATAGATAATAAAAAACCCTTGATTTCTCAAGGGCTTTTGTACCACATCGGACTATGCCGGATTATGTAATGGTGCCGAAGGCGAGACTCGAACTCGCATGGGCGGTTGCCCGCCACCCCCTCAAGATGGTGTGTCTACCAGTTCCACCACTTCGGCAATTGAATGTCTGTTTAGCACATGACTAGCTGGTAATCAAATTATTTTTGAGTCGGCGCACCCGTAGAAGTGGTCACCGGTTTACCCTGGACAGGCGGTACAACCGGTTTCGTTGTTCCAGGGGCGGCCGGTGCTTTGCTGCTGCTTGCCGGCGCGGTCGGCGACGGAGCTTGGGCAGGCGCAGGCTTGCCTTTGCCCGACATGATCGAAGAAGAAGACGGATTACCTGAAACATAGGCCAGCGTCAACGAAGTCAGCATGAAGATAACAGCCGCGCCGGTTGTCATCTTGCTCAAAAATGATGTTCCTCCACCAGCCCCAAAAACTGACTGACTGCCGCTGCTGCCAAAAGACGCACCCATTTCGGCGCCCTTTCCAGACTGCAACAGGACAACACCGATCAGAAAAATACTTACTGCTACATGTAATAATGTGAGAACTATCGTCATTCCGTATCCCCTGGCAATATTTTCAAGAAAGTTCATATACCATAAAAACCAGCAGGCTGTAAAGCTCTAAGTGACTTATAGATCTCGAACGAAAAAAAATGAATGGCCTCAATCGTTAAATCGGACAATCGCGGCAAAGGATTCAGCCTTGAGGCTTGCTCCGCCCACTAAGGCCCCGTCTATGTCCGGTTGGGACATCAAGCCCTTTACGTTATCCGGCTTGACACTCCCGCCATACAGTATACGGACGGTATCAGCAGCAGCTTGTCCGAAAAGGCGTGTCACCAGTTTGCGGATAAAGGCATGTACCTCCTGTGCCTGTTCGTCACTGGCGGTTTTGCCTGTTCCAATAGCCCATACCGGTTCGTAGGCGATAATCATTTTGCTGACCACTTCCGGAGAAATTCCTTCCAATCCAGATTGAATCTGGGTTTCAATGACAGAAAATGTTTTATCAGATTCCCGCTCCGCAAGAGTTTCTCCCACACAGACAATGGCGGATAATCCGGTCTGTATGACAGCTTTGGCTTTCTTGTTGACGGTTGCATCAGTCTCACCAAAATACTGGCGGCGCTCAGAGTGGCCAATTATGACATGGCTGCAGCCGGCGTCTTTCAACAGTTTCGGTGAAACCTCACCGGTGAAGGCCCCCTCTTCTTCCCAGAAACAGTCCTGGGCCGCCAGATGTATATTAGAACCCAAAGCCGCCTCGGCCACACGACCAAGGGCTGTAAATACGGGAGAAACTACTATTTCTACATCCTTTGTTCCTGCAACAAGAACTTTAAGTTCGTTGACCAGCGCAGTTGCTTCTCCAATAGTCTTGAACAGCTTCCAGTTTCCCGCAATGACAGGTATACGCATAAAACCTCCTATTTTCTGGCTTAAACTTCCAGTGCTTTGACACCCGGCAGGGTTTTTCCTTCAAGCAGCTCCAGAAAAGCGCCGCCACCGGTAGAAATATAACTGACGCGGTTCTCTACACCTGCCTTGCGAACAGCCGAGTCAGTATCACCGCCACCGATGATGGTAGTTGCAAAGCAGTTGGCCACCGCCTCCGCAACTGCGTAGGTACCGCGAGAAAACGCGTCCATCTCGAAAACCCCCATCGGTCCGTTCCAGATGACCGTCTTGGCATCTCGCAGGGTTTCGGCAAAAAGGGTTGCAGATGCCGGGCCGATATCCAGTGCCATCCATCCCGCGGGAATCTCCTGGGCAGTCGTAATAAAATTGGTGGCGGTAGCCTCAAAGAGATCAGCGACCACACAATCCACCGGCAGATAGAACATGACCCCCTTCTCGCGGGCCTTGTCCATGATCGTACGGGCGGTGGGAATCAACTCGTCTTCCACCAGGGATTTCCCGACGTTGTAGCCCATCGCCTTGAGAAACGTGAAGGCCATTCCGCCGCCGATTACTACCTTGTCAACCTTGTTGAGCAGGGTTTCCAGCACCTCCAGTTTGCCGGACACCTTTGCGCCGCCCAGAATAGCCACCAGCGGCCGTACCGGATTCTGCATTGCCTTCTCAAAAAAGGTCATTTCATTCTTCATCAGGAAGCCGGCTGCTATGACCGGGATATTTTTTGTTATTGCTTCCACCGAAGCATGGGCGCGATGGGAGACGGCAAAGGCGTCATTGACATAGATCTCGCAGTCGTTGGCCAGCTTATTGGCAAAGTCGGCATCATTTTTTTCTTCGCCGGGATAAAACCGCACGTTCTCAAGCATTACCGCTTCGCCCGGCTGCATGGCGTTAACAAGTGCGTCCACTTCAGGACCGAAGCAGTCCGGCGCCTGTTTGACTGTTTTGCCCAACAACTCGGAAAGCCGCCTGGTGGCGGGAGCCATAGAGTATTTGGACTTCTTTTCACCTTTTGGCCGTCCCAGATGAGAAGCAAGAACGACCTTCGCCCCTTGCTCCAGAGCATATTTGATGGTGGGGACAGCGCCGGTTATCCGGGTATCCTCGGTAATGTTACCCTCTTCATCCTGCGGAACGTTGAAATCAACTCTTATAAAGACCTTTTTTCCCTTGAGATCCTTGAGCTGATCGATATAGAGAATCGGCATGGCAAGCCTCCTTGACTAAAATGTGAGTGCTGTGGCAAAAAAAGAGGGGGAATCACGTTCCCCCTCGCGGTGTACCTTCATCTTCACACTATTTTTTTGAAGCGATCAGGTGGAAGAGATCAACAACCCGGTTGGAGAAGCCGCACTCATTGTCGTACCAGGAGAGAACCTTAACCATGTTGTCACCGATTACTTTTGTACAGGCGGCATCAACAATTGACGATAGCGGGTTACCGTTGAAATCAATGGAAACCAGCGGAGCCTCTTCAAAACCCAGAATACCTTTGAGAGCACCTTCGGATGCTGCTTTGAGAGCAGCGTTAACTTTGGCGACATCTGCATTTTTCTTAAGCGAAACTACCAGATCAACCACCGAAACATTAGGTGTCGGCACTCGGATAGCCATACCGTCCAACTTGCCTTTCAACTCAGGCAGTACCAGAGATACCGCTTTGGCAGCACCGGTTGTCGTTGGAATCATGGACATGGCGCCAGCTCTTGCGCGACGCAGATCTTTATGAGGCAGATCAAGGATGTTCTGGTCATTGGTATAGGAGTGCACCGTTGTGACGAGGCCTTTCTCTATTTCGAATGTCTCATGCAGTACTTTGGCAACCGGAGCCAGACAGTTTGTGGTGCAGGACGCATTTGAAATAACATTGTGCTTCGCGGGATCGTATAAATGATCGTTGACACCCATGACGATAGTGATATCTTCGTTGGTCGCAGGAGCGGAAATGACAACTTTCCCGGCACCGGCCTGAATATGCATCTCGGCTTTTTCCTTCGAAGTAAAAAGCCCGGTTGATTCAAGAACTACATCAATTTCGTCCTTTTTCCAGGGCAGCTCGGCCGGATTTCTGACAGCATATATCTTGATGGATTTGCCATTGACTATCAGGCTGTCAGTGGTGTGTTCCACATCACCAGGAAAGATGCCGTGTACGGAATCATACTTGAACAGATGCGCCAGTGTGGCGGCATCCGTAAGATCGTTAATTGCTACAAATTCAAAATTATTATCCTTAACTGCAGCTCGTAATACCATCCTGCCAATCCTGCCGAAACCGTTGATTGCTACCCGTAATGCCATGTGCTGCCTCCTATGAAGTAGAATATCTTGCGTGATCAGAAAAACTCATATCCTTTCACGTAGCGTGTTTTCTGAATAATAGAACATAAAAATGAATCGTCAACTATATTTTTGCCACAAACGTGCTTATGATTGAATATGAAATTCCCGGAAGCACTGTTCGCCACCCTTATCCGCCCGCCAGCTTGACCCTGAAGCCACGAGTCTGTAATTCAAGCATCAATGTGTCCCGATGATCGCCCTGAATTTCGATGACTCCGTCCTTGATGGTTCCACCACAGCCACAGCGCTTCTTTAATGCGCCGGCCAGTTCCTTGAGAGCAGTTCCCGCCAACGGGACTCCGTTGATGACAATAACAGTACCGCCGCCGCGTCCCTTGGTCTGGCGCTGCAGTCGCACCGTTCCGTCTGATTGTGGTGAAGCGGATATATATTCTCCACTTCCCGGCTTTATTCGACCCGTTTCCGTTGAATAGACAACAATGTTGTGCGAGTTGCCTTTCATTTCCCCCAGTCCCTTGCATACCTGAAATCACGGTCTATGGTCCGGTTCGATACCTTGGCAATTACCGGCAGACGCCTTTTGAAATGAGAATTCTGGATTTTGGAGTAGATACTGTCAATGAAGTCACCGGCCAGACCGGAATGTATAAGCTCTTCCCGATTAAGGCGCTGATCCACCATGCGGTACAGCAGTTCGTCCACCCGGCGGTAGGAGAAACCAAGCTCCTCTTCGTCTGTCTGACCGGCCCACAGGTCGGCCGAGGGCTGTTTTTCGATCACTTCGCGGGGAACCGCCATTGCTTCTGAAAGTTGCCAGACCTGGGATTTGTAGAGGTCGCCGATCGGGTTCAGGGCCGAGGCCATATCGCCGTAAAGAGTACCGTAACCAAGCAACAGTTCGGTCTTGTTGCTGGTGCCGAGTACCAGTGCCCGCAGACGGGCGGAGTGATCGAAAAGGATTGTCATCCGCTCGCGGGCCATCTTGTTGCCGCGCCGCATATTATCAGCGTCGGGGAACATATCGAAGTAGGCGTCCACCATGGGGGTGATCGGTACGATCTCGAAGTTGACACAGCAGGCAGCGGCCACCAGACGGGCATGAAGTTCACTCTCGGGATTGCTTGACTTGTAGGGCATGCAGATGGCGTGGACATTCTCCGGGCCCAGCGCCTCGGCGGCAATAAAAGCAACCAGGGCGGAATCGATACCTCCGGATAGTCCCAGCACGGCTTTTCTGAGCCCGACTTTGTGGACTTCATCACGCACAAAGTTTACCAGCAACCGCTGTAATATTGCAGTATTTGCCGTCAATCCTGACATGAGCGCCCCCTTTCCCGCTCTATGCGCCGTAACTCCTGCATGGTTACAAACAGGTTCTCGTCGCGCAGCATGGGGGAGAAAATCCGCTCACGTCGCAGACAGCCTTCATCCAGAGTCGCGGTGATGAAGTCTTCTTCAAGCATGTTTCCCCTGACGATTGACTCGCCGGATGGCGAGACGTACTCCGAGCCGCCCCAGAAGTTGATTCCGTCCTCAAAACCGACCCGATTACAGTACAGTACGCGACAGTTGAGGAACATTGCCGTTGTGGAAGTCAACTGTTGCCAGGCCGTAGCCGAGTCGAGCGATTCGCCTCCCACGCCGCGGCCGGGGCTGCTGGAGAGACATATCAGTGTCGTTGCACCATCCATGGCCAGGATATACGAGGCCGACAAGTGCCACATGTCTTCACAGATCAGGAGGCCCATGCGGCCATGTCTGGTGTCGAAGGCCCGGAAGCGCTCGCCGCGTGCCAGATAACGTTGCTCATCAAACAGGCCGTAGGTGGGGAGGTATACTTTGCGGTGCAGATGACTGATGATGCCATTTTCAAGATAAATTGCAGAGTTGAAGAATCGGTAGTCATCGGTTACTTCAACAAATCCGACTGCTATGGAGATAGTGTGGGAGAGCTGTTGCAGATGTTGGATCTCTGGTGAATCAATCCGCAGCGCTACTTCCGGTACGAGATCTTTCAGGAAATAGCCTGTCAGCGCCAGTTCCGGGAAGAGCACCAGGTCGGCCCCTGCGGAAACCGCCTGTTTGATCCGCTCTTCGACCAGTGCCAGGTTGTCGTCAACACAGCCGAGTTTTGGTTTTATCTGAACCAGAACGGCGGTAAAATCCATACGTTTCTCCTTGATTATGGAAACGGATACAATGGTTACGCAAAAAGCGCATCCAGGGCGTCAAAATCAAAAGTTTCCTCCGCCAGACTGCGTACCAGCTCCAGCTTCTCGGTATCTTGCGAGGTCAGCTTGGAAACGTCTTCGGTAATGATCCGGTATAGTTCTGCGGTGGTATTTTGTTCGGTGCGCAGGTAGGGAATTTTGCTTCGATCCAGGATCTGCTGAGTGATCACGCTGATCGGTATGACCCCCGGAATGAGCAGTCCGGCAATTTTTCCACGATAGGCAGGGATCTGGTACAGGTTGGCCATGGTCACCAGCAGTTCGTCGCGACTGCTGGTAACAATCAGAAAGGTGGAGTCTTTTAAAAGTTCGGCTACTCTTTGAGTTGAAGCTGCACCGATTTGCACGTGGTTGATGATGCGATGTGAATCACGTTTGTTACCTTGAAGAGGAAGCCCCAGCAGGTTGGCAACCCGGCGCAGAGTCGGGTTGGCCAGTACCGGATGGTAATCAAATCCGGCCAGCACCTTGAACGGTTCCCCGGCAAAGCATCGCCGCAGATAATCAATGGTTCTGTCCCGCTTCTCCGGGATCAGCTTGTTTGCCAGGATGGCCCGGACATCAACCCCTTCTTTTTCAAAAAGAGCGAGGTTCATGTAGACCGAATCCACAACGTTCCCCAAACCGCCTCCAGTGACCATCAATACCGGTGCGTTCAAAATCTTGGCGATACGGGCATTTGACAGTTTAATTACCGAGCCGACGCCGACGTGTCCGGCGCCCTCGATAATCAGGAAGTCGCACTTTCTTTCCAACTCTGCGCAGGCTTCAATTACCCGCCGTTGCAAATCACCTACGGCCAATTCACCGTCTACCACCTGCCGTGTCGAACCCGAATGCAAAACAACCGGTGACATCAGGCTCAGGTCTTTTCCCAGATTGAATACCTGGGCCATCAGAGCAGCGTCCTTGTCAACTTCCCTGCCGTGCAGCAAGGCTGGTTTCGGGCCAATCGGTTTGATAAAGCCAACCCGCGCATATCTCTTGAGTGCCAGGTGCATCAAAAAAAGGCTTGTGGTCGTTTTACCGGTATTCTGTCCGGTGGCTGCTATGAAAATCTTACGCGCCATGTCTCATGTCCCTTGCCTCACTTTTCGCCACTTTTATGCGAATTTGAATTGACTCACAATTCGTCGCAGGTCGTCGGCAAGCGCGGAAAGTTGTCTGGCGGCAGTCGCCGATTGATGAGCGCCACGGGATGTCTGGGCGACGACTTCCGTGATCTGAAGCATGTTGCTGCTGATTTCAGAGGTCGTTGCGGTCTGTTCTTCGGCTGCGGTGGCAACCTGGTGTATCTGGGAGTTGACATCGTTGATCTGCTGGAGAATCTGTTCAAGAGCCTTGCCGGAATCAGCCGCCTTCTCACTTCCTTTGGCAACTTCACTGACCCCCTCTTCCATGGCGATCACGGCGCTTTTCGTTTCATGCTGGATGGCTTTGATCATTTCACCGATTTCGCGCGTCGCCCGGGTGGTACGCTCGGCCAGCGCCCGTACCTCATCGGCAACAACGGCAAAACCTCTCCCCTGTTCGCCCGCCCGGGCAGCCTCAATCGCCGCATTCAGAGCCAGCAGGTTAGTCTGGTCGGCGATGTCTTCAATGGTGCCGACGATTTCACCGATCTGGTCGGAACGACTGCCAAGACTTTCAACCGCTCTTGCGGAACTTTTTACCCGTTCGGCAATGCTGTTCATAACTGAAATGCTCTCGTTAACAACCTCTGCACCGGAAACTGCGGCGATACTGGCCTGTTGAGAACCTTCCGAGGCCATCTGGCAATTCTGCGCGATGTCGCCTGATGTAGCCGACATCTCTTCACCCGCCGTGGCAACAGTTTCGGCCTGAGCAGATACTTCTTCGGCCCCGGTGGCTATCTGTTCAGCATTAGACTGGAGCTCTGTGGCTGAGGAAGATACCAGCTCGCTGGTCCGGGCGATCTGGGTGATGATCTTTCTGATCTTTTCCACGAGTGAGTTAATTTCATCGGCCAGCTGCCCGAATTCATCATTGGATGTAACGTTGATCAGTTTGGTAAGATCTCCTTCTCCTCTGGCGAGATCGGTCACTTTGGCGACAAAGTCGTTAAGCTTCTTCGTAACGGTTATCCGCAGGACCAGCATCAGACAGATGAAGCTGGCGGCAAGCGCTACACCTCCCGAAACGAGGAGCCAGAAGGCTGCCTTTCTACTGGCGGAATATCCCTGCTCGATACTGGTGCTAAGCCTGAGCGCACCCAGAATCTTGATATCCTTGTCATGACAACCCTGGCAGCGTTCTTCGTTCAGGAGGGGCAATACGGTTTCAAGAACATGAGTGCCTTTTTGGATTCCCTCTGAATTTGCAGTTTTGTGGCTTTTTAAAACTTCGTCAACAAGGGAGTCACCTTTCGCTCCGGTTCCGCGCTCGTTACCCTTCTCATTGTAGATGGAAAGACCTTCCGCCCTTTTATGTTCAATTACGTTTTTGACGTAGGCATCAACCTTTTTCATGTCATCTGCCATCATGGCGTCTTTTATGTCGTCACCCATCAGATTGACAAAAACAAGGCTGTTTTCACGCTGCAGCCCCACAAGCGCCTGATTTTCCAGATACAGTGCCGAGCCGCCCACAATTACAAGACCTGTTATCAGGGCCAGGGATGCCGCCAGCAGAATCTTGGTGGCAATTCCGGTTTTCCCTCTTCCTCGCGACGTCGAAGCTGTAAAATCCTGATGTGACATACAGTACCTCCTTGGAGTGATCAAGTTTTGAGCCTTGCCGCAGCACGGGCACATTATTATCGGACGGGATACAGATACAATATTTGCGACGGAGTGATGATTCAGAAACTGAATGAAATGGTTGTACACCAAATTATTAATAATGTAAGCTTTTTTTTTTGTCCGCAGGTTCCGGCAGGTAATGCGCAAACTGTCAATCAGCCGGCATCCTTTACTTTTTGTTTCCGTTTTTGTAAAAATATGCCATTACTTTGCAGGAAAAGCATCAGCGACAGCGTACTTGCGTGGGAGAGTTATGAAAATAATAGATACAATAATGACGGCCAAGCAGTTTATATCACTGGAATATTTCCCGCCCAAGGGGCGCGGAGAGTGGCCACTCTTTTTTCAGACGGTCAAGCAGTTATGCAGTCTCAACCCTCTTTTTGCTTCTGTCACGTATGGTGCGGGGGGAAGCACACACAGAGACACACTGGAAATTGTCACTCGTCTGCAGAAAGAGCATGGTCTGGAATCCATGGCGCATCTTACCTGTATCGGATCATCACCCGAAGAGGTGGTACATTTTCTGAACGAACTTGCATCTGCCGGCGTCGGTAATGTACTGGCTTTGCGAGGGGATCCGCCCCAGGAGACTGCTCCGGGCCTGCCACCTTGTTCGAACCTGCAGCATGCCTCTGATCTGGTCAGTTTTATCCGATCATCCCACCCCGACTTCGGGATTGGTGTTGCAGGCTATCCGGAGTCCCACCCGGAATCGTCAAGCCCGGAGGCCGACCTTGCCTATCTGAAGCTCAAATGTGACAATGGCGCCGATTTTGCGATAACCCAGCTGTTCTTTGACAACCGTCTGTACTTTGACTTTGTGCGAATGGCTCGATCCGTCGGCATAACCAAGCCGATTATCCCCGGCATTCTGCCGGTAGTCAGTCTGAAGGTTATCAAGAGGATTGTATCACTGTGCGGCGCCACCATACCGGCTGATTTTCTGACGAATCTTGAAGAAGCGGATCTGCGTGGCGGAGCATCGGCCGTGCAGAAGGTCGGAGTGGCATTTGCCCGGGCTCAGGCGCAGGAACTTCTGAATGCCGGCGTACCGGGAGTACATATTTACACTCTCAATCGGGCTGAAGTTGTACGGGAACTGGTGGATGGACTATTGCCTCGCTCATCTTAAAGCACCAGAGCACCTTGCTTGTTCTATAGTTTATGGACATAAATTATGCATGGAGTAGAACCATGACTATCAGCCAGGAACAATTTGAGACCATTGTCGTGCTTGCCAGTTCCTACGGTGTGACCCGCCTGTTTCTTTTTGGCAGCGCGCTGGACAATCCATCCGAGGCTCACGACATTGACCTTGCCTGTGATGGTGTGAATGGCTGGAAACTGTATGAACTTGCAGCACGGTTGGAGAATGAATTGAATATTCCGTTCGACCTTGTGCCACTGACGCCACCAACCCGTTTTACCAGATTGGTTGAGACCAGAGGCAGGCGACTGATATGACAAACCTGGAACTCAAAGAAGAAATTGCCATTGAGCTTGAGGCCATGAACACGATTGTGGATGAAGCTGTTGCCTTGTTCCATGATATTTCCGGACGTGACGCCACCATCAGGGAAAAGACAGCTGCCGCCGCATTTATGGCGCAATTTTACGGTGGAATTGAAAACATTCTGAAACGGATACATCGATGCAATGGGATAACAACTCCGTCCGGCGATTCCTGGCATATTGAAATATTCAAGCGTTTCTGCAACTCTCCGTACCCCGGACTGCCACTCCTCTTCGATGAAAAGCTTGCTCATCAACTTGCTCCGTTCCGAAAATTTCGGCATATTGTGTATCATGGCTACGGGTTTCAGCTTGAATGGGAGCGCATGATTGATGGACTTGAAGCAATAAAAGGTGTTCATATGAGTTTTACTGTCGCCGTGTCTGCGTACCTTGATACTTTGAGTTAAAATCACCGTTACTCCCGCGCAAACCGATACTCCTCGCCGGTCAGAGCGGCGATGCGGAGCATGATGCTGTTGGTGGTGCGGTTCAACACCGCATCGTCCAGCGCCGCGTCTTTCAGATGATCAAACCGTAACGGTTCGCCGATGTGAATACTTTGCCTTGCGCAGTTTCGACCTTTTGTCCCTCACCGACATGATCTCCCACGTACCTCGCATGCCTACCGTTTGCGCTTGCCAACGCCTTTTATTTTGTGTCTTCCAAATCCCACTGATGCAACACTTCCAATACGCTTGCAGGCGATTCCACCGGCACAAGATGACCGCAATTCGGAACGATTTTCAGTTGCGCATTTTCAATTGATTCTGCAAGCCGCTCTGAATGACCAATCGGTTCTGCAACATCTTCATCACCGACCATCACGATTGTTGGGCAAGATATTTCACTCAATTGAAGAAATTTGTCGGAACGGTTCAACACCGCCTTGACACAGGGAACGACGCTGTTTGCCTGCCTATCACCGAGGTTCTTTTTAAAAGCATGGGCGGTAACAGGATGTTCATAACGGAAATGGCTTGAATCGCCTGAATTGATGTTGAAAAATCTGGAAGGGGTTGATGAAAGCGACCGGCAACTGCTCTACCGGATTACGGAATGGATGAAGGAAAGGCGGGGGTGATGGGACGGCTGTAAACGTGTTCAGCCTCGATCAATACGAAGCTGAAACTTCTTCTTGCATCCACATAATAATTGTAAGATAATGTGTATAAATTATGCCAATAGAGGTGCATTATGCTAGCCAGAACCAATGTAGTCATAGACACTGATCTGCTGGATGAAGCCGGACGCCTTACCGGAATCAGGACCAAAAAGGATATCATCGTCTGCGCCTTACAGGAATTGATCAGGCAACGCAGCCGAAAACGTCTGCTTACTGTCCGCCATGCTGCTCTCTGGCAGGGTGATCTGAATGCTTTACGGGAAAATCGCCATGACCTTGGTTGATACCAGCGCACTGATTGAGTTCCTTAACCGCACCGGCTCTTTATCTGACAAGGCTGTTGAAACGCTGATCACGAATGACGCAGAGATTGCCATTGCGGATATCACACTTACCGAGGCGCTGCAGGGCATTCGAAGCGAGCGGGACTACCATGAAGTACGGGCTTCGCTGTTGACGTTTCCGATACTCTCCCTAAAAGATCATGATTCCTACATTAAAGCCGCAGATATGTACAGAAAATGCAGAACTAAAGGCTTGACCATCCGCAGTACGGTTGATCTGCTGATAGCGCAAACAGCCATCGAGAATAACGCCGAGTTGTTACACAATGACCGTGACTTTGAGGCTATCGCCTCTGTCTCATCACTCAAACTGCATGGTTCTGCGAACTAATTTACCCATGTCACCCCGCTTTTACCGATAGTCCTCCCTTCTTCGACATCTGGCTGGCCGATCTAAACCCGATCAGGGGGAGCGAACAGTCTGGCATGCGAATTGTTGAGGATTATCTTCGCATTCTCATGGGGCTGTAAGCAGCCCTTTATATAAACCAACCATCATATCTCTTTTGCCGTTCCGATCGACATCACCGCTTCACCCTCGGATCCAGCGCATCCCTGATTCCCTCACCAAGCAGATTGTAGGAAAGCACCGTCACCAGTATCGCCAGACCGGGAAAGAATGACAGCCACCAGGCAAATTCGATATAATCCTTGCCGGAGGTGAGGATGTTGCCCCAGCTGGGGGTAGGTGGCTGAATACCGATGCCGAGAAACGACAGGGCTGATTCGGTCAGTATGGCGCCGGCAACGCCAAGCGTAGCCGAGACAAGCACGGGAGAAACAGCGTTGGGGAGGATATGGCGGAAGATGATGCGCGAACTGGAGCAGCCGATGCAGCGCGCCGCAAGAATGTAGTCCATTTCACGGATGGAGAGGGTTTCGG
>Ga0194037_1000127_pt1 | contig 55004 bp, 57 predicted proteins | sample JunL306m_MetaG_FD_148653 | JGI IMG/M metagenome (GOLD analysis project Ga0194037, IMG submission 148653) | Anoxic zone freshwater microbial communities from boreal shield lake in IISD Experimental Lakes Area, Ontario, Canada - Jun2016-L304-6m | ecosystem: Environmental > Aquatic > Freshwater >... | reverse complement strand
TCGATATTGTTACCACCGAAAGCAGGAAAAACATCGAAGCGGTTTTAACGGGCATTTGCACAGGAAGCATCTTCAGTAAATTTGAACTGGACGAAGGGAGAAGCTATCAACCCGGCATACCGAAAGCTCACTACAAGCTCACATTCTTTTCGCAATGGGACAAGAAAGAGCAATGGATCTTGCTGGATGTCCTGTTTGAAGAGCATGGCTATCCGACACTTGTGCAAGCCCCGATTCTCAACGAGTGGATTCAAACAGACAAGAGACTGGTTACCGTTCAAATACCTTCAGCGGATTCCATCTCAGGTGATAAACTCACCGCTTATGCACCCAACACCGTAGGTATTCAATTCAGGGTTGAACATGCCAATGGTGGCGTTACCGAAAAACAAATGGAGGTTATGAAGCAACTTTTTGATATTGGCATATTGTTCGACAGAATAACCAACCTCGATCATCTCAGAACATCCGGACTCATTGAAAAATACACAGTGCGTGAACTTCTTCGGGAAATGGAGACACTCACCAAAGTGACCTATACCGGTAAGTATGGACACATACTCACTGAGCTTACAAAAGCACAACGGGAGATTCTCAAGGAACTCAATATTGAGGTGCCGGACATGGCCTCGTCATAATTTGCTCGGGAAATTAGGCTGTAACTGAATGAAGGTGATTTTTGATATATTTGGCAGACCTGTGCGTCTTACAGAAAATCGCCTGGGGCATATTGTTGAAACACATCCTGAAATGGTTGATCAACTCTTAAATCTTGAAGAGACGCTTATAAATCCTTATGCCGTGATTGAATCGATTAATGATAATGCAGTTCAGTTATTTTATCGAAAGTTTCGTCACATCTCTTTTGGTGACAAATAGTTATGCGTGGTTGTCAAAATACAATCAACAGATAACTTTATCATAACAGCCTATATCACTGATGCAATAAAAAAAAGGACGGCAGATATGGAAAAAAATATAAAAGTCTGGTTCGATAAAGAGTCGGATTTCCTTGAGGTTATGTTTGATGTTACAGCGGGATATTTCAAGGGGACCGAGAATGAAGATGTGATGGAGAAAGTTGATGCTGATGGAAATGTGATCGGATTTTCAATATTGCATGTGAGTCAGCATGAAAAATCACCGATCTCTTTCCGGGATTAAGAGCAGTGTGGCATGATGTTCGGAATGCGCGCCGAGATAATTACAATATCCTGGAGAGCGTTTATGAGGAGTTTTTCGACTGGTACAAATATGCCGTGGGAGTAACACGGAACCTCAAGAATTTGCATAACGCCTCTCCACAATCCCCTGACTCAACAGAGGGAACTCATTGCGCCCGGAAACCATTTCCATACAAGCCGCACCATTGCATGAAACCCTTTTATTCTGTACACTAATAACCATTTTCCAGAACAACGAACACGCATGAACCATGAATATTGACCGGCGCCTCTTTCAGTTGCTTAAAGAAGAACGGATGCCGTTTATCGTTTCGATCATATCGGGAATTTTTGCTGCGGGAATGCTGGTTACCCAGGCTTACTACCTCAGCCAGGTGATCGACAGCGCCTTTATCCAGAAAAGCGGCGTAGAGAGGCTCTTCCTGCCGCTTGGCCTTTTTGCGCTTTTCAGCAGCCTGCGGATGGCCTTTAACTGGTTCTCGCATACCGAAGCAAACCGTGGCACACTGATCATCCGCGAGAAGGTGTTCGCCCGACTCACCAACACGGTTGGCGCACTCGGGCCGATCTATGCCAAATCGGTACAGAGCGGATGCCTCAGTACCACCCTGCTGAAAGGAGTTGAGGCCCTCGATGCGTATTATAGTCAGTACATCCCCCAGATCTTTTTTGCTCTTTTTACGCCGCTCCTGATTGCGGGCACCGTCATGCCCGGCGACCCGATCTCCGGCGGCATTTTGCTCCTCACGGCACCCCTTATCCCCGTCTTCATGATTCTGATCGGGAAATCGGCCAGCGCCATGACTGAAAAACAGTGGAAAACTATGAGTCGGATGAGCGGCTTTTTCCTTGATATGCTGCAAGGTTTGCCAACCCTGAAACTCTTTGCGCAGAGCAAGCGGCAGCATGATGCCATTGAAGAGTCAGGCGAAACATTCCGCCACGCCACCATGCGCGTCCTGAAAGTGGCTTTTCTCTCTTCCCTGACGCTTGAACTGGTGGGCACCATCGGCACCGCCATCATTGCCGTCGGTATCGGTCTCCGGCTTATGGCTGGTCAGCTCACCTTTCAGCACGCCCTCTTTGTGTTGATACTCACCCCCGACTTCTATCTCCCGCTACGCCAGCTTGGCACAAAATTTCATGCAGGAATGGAAGGGGTTAGCGCCTCAAAAGAGATCTTTGCCATTCTTGACCAGAGCCTGCCTGCTCCCGTGCAGAAGTCTGCCTTTGCGGTGCAGGAGATCGCAGGAAAGCACTCTATTCTCTTGAGTGATGTGAGCTATACCTATCCCGGAGGCTCAATGCCAGCGCTTGAGGGGATCAATGCCACAATTCCCGCCGGAAAAACTACAGCCATCATTGGCCCGAGCGGTGCGGGAAAAAGTACCTTGATCAACCTGCTTCTCCGCTTTCAGGAGCCGGATGCGGGAGGCATCACCATCGACGGCAACCCGATTCACGACATCCCGCTGGCGGTTTGGCATCGCCAAATTTCATGGGTTCCGCAGCACCCCTACCTCTTCAACGCCACACTGAGAGAAAATATCCTCCTTGCAAAGCCACATGCTTCAGCAAGGGAAATGGAACTCGCACTGAACAAGACAGGCCTCACCACCTTTGTTAGTACGTTGCCCGAAGGACTTGATACCTTGATCGGTGAAGAGGGGGCACGGCTGAGCGGCGGAGAGGCGCAACGGGTGGCGCTTGCCCGCGCCTTCCTGAAAAATGCCCCACTGCTGGTGCTCGATGAGCCAACCTCGCACACTGACCCTGAACTAGAAGCGGCCCTGCGCAGCTCTATTCAGGAGCTGATGAGAGGGAGAACCACCGTCATCATTGCCCACCGACTCGAAACCATACGATCCGCTGAACAAATTATCGTCGTCAGCCACGGGAAAATCACCCAGTGCGGCACCCACAAGGAGCTGATCGCCAACGAAGGCTTTTACCACGACAGCCTGCTGCTGCAACAGGAGAGTCCATCATGAAAACATTTTTTCGCCTTATTGCACTGGTCAAACCATACTTCTTGTGGATGGCCCTTGCCGCACTCATCGGCTTTGCCACCACCGGCAGCGGCATCGGACTCCTGATGACCTCCGCCTACATCATCGCCAAGGCAGCTTTGCAACCGCCAATGGTGACACTGCAACTTGGTATCGTCGGCGTGCGCTTTTTCGGCCTTGCACGGGGAGTGTTCAGGTATGCTGAACGGCTCATCTCCCACAACATCACCTTCAGGATTCTCGCAAAACTGCGACTCTGGTTTTACGATGCCATTGAACCCCTCGCACCGGCGCGCCTTATGCACTTCAAGAGCGGCGACCTGCTGCAACGGGTTGTTGACGACATCCAGAGCCTCGAAAACATCTACACCAGAGTGCTCGGTCCACCGCTTACCGCACTGATGGTAGCCGCACTGATGTGGTTTCTTCTCGGGGCCTACTCCCTGCAGGCGGCGCTGCTCATCCTCTTTTTCCATACCCTTGCTGGCATAGGCGTACCGATCCTCACCAAACAGTTAAGTCGTGGTGTCTCGGTCGGCATCATGAAGCACAAGGCAGAGCAGCAGGTGATGGCGCTCGACCTCTTCCAGGGCATCGGAGAGCTGCAACTCTACGGAAAGCTACCGGCACACCTCACCGCCATGCAGAGCGCTGAAACCGGCAAGCTCCAGCTCCAGAGAAAGAACACCATCATTGAAGGGTTGCACGAATCGCTCACCGGCCTCCTCATGAACGGTGCCCTCATTGCCATTCTCTGGGCACTCATTCCCTCAATCTCCACCGGTGAGGTCAACGGAATTTCGCTCACCGTCATCACCCTTGCCGTCATGGCCTCGTTCGAGCCTTTTCTCCCGCTGCCATCCACCCTCAAGCACCTCGAAGCCGACCAGCACGCCGGAGAGCGCCTCTTTGAAATTCTTGATACCAAGCCGGAGACCGTTGCCCCGATCTCTCCCCTGCCCTTTCCGGCAGAGCATACCATCAAGGTCGAGAAACTCAGTTTCACCTACCCCGGCAGCCCCACCAAAGCACTCGACAACCTGACCTTCACCGTTCTTCCGGGAGAGCACATCGCCATCGTCGGCCCGAGCGGCGCAGGCAAATCGACCATCACCTCACTCTTCATGCGCTTCTGGAACAGCAGCGAAGGGAGCATCTCAATCGGAGGGCACAACATCAACCTCCTGGATCCCGAAGAGCTGCGACGCAACATCGCCCTGGTCTCCCAAAAAACCTACCTCTTCGCCGAAACCATCCGCGAAAACCTGACCCTTGCTGCCCCGGAGGCCACCGACGAGGATCTCCAAAAAGCGCTTACCGCCGCTGGCCTCAGCCACTTCACCTCAAAACTGGACGAATGGTGTGGCCAGCACGGCATGAAACTGAGCGGAGGAGAGCGCCAGCGCATTGCCATAGCCCGCGTTCTGCTGCAACATGCCCCAATCATGATTCTCGACGAAGCAACCGCCAACCTCGACGGCGTGACGGAGAAAGAGGTAACCCAGACACTGAACAACATCAGTGCAGGAAAAACGCTGATCACCATTACCCACCGACTAAAGGCGATGGGGCAGTATGACCGAATTCTTGTGCTTGAGAAGGGACAAATTGTGGAGCAGGGTGTGCACGGAGAGTTGATGGCCGGAGATGGGCTTTATCGGAGAATGTGGGAGTTACAGCATGTGGCGGAGATCGTGGGGTAAGTGATCTGACAGCCTTTGTAGAGGACAACTCTCAGCCATGAACGCGAAAGCCCCGCGACTCCACCATGCAAGCATCGTCCTTTTTGCACATGGAGCTCCTCACCGGTTTGTCAGCAAAATTGAAATGAACACCATCATCCTGGTAGAAAAAAGGAGCAGATTTACTCCAGGCTGCTCAATTTGTAGACCCTCTTCTCGGCCACGAGCCCTTCCGTAGCTTTCAGATAGGCTTTGAATGAATCGGTATTCATGTGCATCTCCAAAGATGCCTGACTCGCCCAGGTTTCGTAAAACATGAAAGCGGCAGGATTGTCATTATCCTGGTGCATAGAGTAATTGATACAGCCATCCTCTTCTCTTGCAACAGCAACAAGTTTGAGCAACTCGCTCTTCACACTCTGCACTGACTCCTCTTTGGCAACAACCCTGGCAATAATTATCAGGTTTGACATAACTCACTTCCCCACTGTTTGATTAACGTTTATATCCGCTTTCGGTGTGCTGGCCTGATCGCTGGCACCGCTCCTCATAACTATCCAGAAAAAAAGCAAAGTTATCCTCTGGAGTTCATCCGAAAAGCAATATTTTGAGTTTTAGCTTCGAAGGAATAAACAGAATCTCTGTCGAGTGAGCAAATATTTTCAAACGAAAAAGTGTTATTTAACAGAACCCTTTCTTGAGCATTATGAGTCATTCTGTTAGTAAAGTATGCTTTATGACCGGAGCAACAGGTCTCCTGGGAGGTAAAATTGCTCTCTCTCTTGCTGGCCAAGGATATACTCTTTTTTTTACCTGGAGCTCGTCGGAGGAGAGAGCGACTCGCATCCTTGAACAGATCCGCTGGATAAGTCCTGCATCACAGATGGTTTGTTGTGATGTCTCAAAAGCCGGTGAAATCAGTCGGGCTTTTGCCACGTTTCGGGCACAATTCGACCGGCTTGACTTGCTGATCGCCAGCGCCTCAAATTTTTTTCGCACTCCTCTGCCTGATGTCACCGAAGAGGAGTGGGACAATCTGGTCGATACCAATCTGAAAGGCACCTTTTTCACCATGCAGGAGGCAGTCCGTATCATGGAAAAACAGCCATGTATCTCTCGAATTATCACGATGAGTGATATTTCGGCTGAGCTTGTCTGGACAAACTTTGCCCCCTACACGGTATCGAAAGCCGGCATCCAGCACCTGACAAAAATCTTTGCCAAAAGGTATGCCCCCCGAATCCTCATAAACTCTATCGCACCGGGCACCATTACCACCAATCCTGACACCGAGATGGAGCAACAGGAAGAGAGTATCAATAACATCCCCCTCAAACGACCTGGCAACCCGCTTGATATTGTGAAAGCAATTCTCTTTCTCCTGGAAAGCAATTATATCACTGGTCAGATTATTAATGTTGATGGGGGAAAGCTTCTCAAGTAAGTGAAGGATGCAAAGACCATATTGTTTTTATATATTACTACCGACATGCAAACACACTTCATATCAACCGTTTTGAACGCTTATGGAACAGCAAGTTCACGTTACGATGCACGGCAGTAAACCAAGTGACCCTTCAGGAAGGGCGGAGGCTGGGTCTCATGCTTTTGTACCAAAACCGGATAAAAATATCGGAGAGACGTTGTCGGATGTTTTGTTGTTCTTGAGGGAGAGTGAACCAGGGCGATTAGTGATGCAAGGCGCCGAAAAGTCGAAAGAGTATATCAAAAAGAATCCGGCGCAAGCGATGCTCATTTCCTTGGGAGCAGGAGCTTTGATGGGTCTGTTGATAAAGAGAAAGCGGTAAAGATAGTATTGAGTGCAGAGACTATGATGAACGGCCAAACGCCTTTAAAAAAGAAAAGTGGGCTGCAGAAACTGATTGATGATACCGCAGTGTCCACCTATGAGGATGCCATGTCTATTATTGAGGCTAAAATAGAACTGCTCAAGATAGAAATGACTGAAAAGATCTCTCTTGTCGGAGCTGCCGTGGTGCTTGGCGTTATCCTTGTTGTCGGCACGAGTTATTTTATCACCACCATTGCCCTCCTTGCCGGTGAGCTGCTGGGACATCCTTTTCTTGGTTATCTTCTGGTAAGCCTTATCTTTCTGTTGTGCTTTCTTTTTTTCAGCAAATTCAGACCATTACTTCTTAAAAACCTGATCCAGAAATTTCTTTTATCCGTCCATGACTATACCAAATGAACCGTTAGTCGGCATTCAGGCACGCATCGAAGAGCTTCATAATACTATTGCGGAGAAAGAGGAGCAGATCAAGGCAAGAACGCAAAAGCTGCAACAGGATCTCAGGAAAGAGTTGGCCCTTGGACAGCTTGTCAGACATCACCCTGTCACGGCCGCAGGGGCTGCGTTTGTTACCGGTTTTGTGCTGGCCAGAGCGTTAAAAGGGCACAGCAGATTGACATCACGGCAAGAGACCGTTCATCATGCCCCATCAACCATTTTTTCAACCGAGAGTAAAACAGCCATTTCGACCATTGGGCTCGAAGTATTGCGCTCTTTCAAAGATCTTGGATTTACCTACCTTCAGCGATACCTCGAAAGGAAAATCAGATAAACGAAGAGTTATACCCCGCCTTTTGAAACCGTCGGTCAACATTCAAATTTTTTTGCAGTGACGATAAAGCAGAACCTGCCAGTGTTACAGAATAAAGAACACTTTTATGTCAACAGAAGCGCGAGAGAGCTTTTTCATCATACTGATCGTGAGTTTCTCCTGCTCTCTGGCTCAGGCGTTGAGAGCCTGAAAAGATCCGAAAAACAGGCGGCACTCATCAACACCTTTCTGAAGCGGCAAAAGGGTTCTGACGCAAAAGAAGTGCTTCCAGCACAACTTCACGGCATGAAGCTGCTCCACGAGCTGTTCCACGCTGTTATGGTCAAAGCTATAGCATTAAAGCAACCGAACTTTCTTCAAAACGTCTTTGGCTCTTTCAAGGAGTCGCTTTCCCCTGAGCTTTCAGAAGAGTACCTGAACCGGTTTGTAACATCTTTTCCTACAGAAAAAATATACAGTGGAGATGACTCTTCCGATGAATGGCTGAAGAGGCACACGAATAAAACGGAAGTGCTTGAAGAGTCGTTCATGGTCTGGCTGAATAATCAAAATCCGGCGCTTGAGCAATTTGCCGATTTTCTGACGGATCAACTGACCAAAGAGAGGGCATACCAAAAGCTGATCATGACCATGCGCAGCTCAATGCAGGCGATGGGGCCGGTTGGCGCAGAAAATCTTGATCTTGCAGAGCTTCTCATCAGCCCCATAAAACACGCACCGACCTCCATTCTTGATCAACTGCGTTATATCAGGCTCAACTGGGCAGACTTACTGGACGACTCGCCATTCTGGGGCCTGCTTGCCGGTGCGATTGATTTTATTGAAGATGAGGATAAATATCTCTTCTTTGAAAAAATAGCCCAGGAGAAGGCGCTTCGCAACGATGGATATGAGTTTGAAAAAGAGGCACACGTCCCTGATTATACCTTTGATGATGCGAATGCTCCGGCAAATTACTCTGTTGATTCGTCATGGATGCCGGAAGTGGTGATGCTGGCAAAGAGTACCTACGTCTGGCTTGATCAGCTCAGCAAACTCTATCGCCGCCCGGTCAACCGTCTCCAGGATATTCCGGACGAGGAGCTTGACACGATCGCTGATCGTGGATTCACCGCTTTATGGCTGATCGGACTCTGGCAGCGCAGCTATGCTTCGCAAAAGATTAAGCAACTTCATGGTAATCCTGAAGCAAAAGCTTCGGCGTACGCACTTGAAAAGTATGATATTTCTGACGATATCGGCGGCTACGACGGCTATTTGAACCTGATGCACAGGGCAAAACAGCGTGGCATCCGCCTTGCAAGCGATATGGTACCGAACCATACCGCCATGGATTCTGAACTGGTGCGCAATAATCCGGACTGGTTTCTCTCGACCTCTACGCCACCTTATTATAATTACTCGTATAACGGGCCGAACCTCAGCAGCGATCAGCGTTATGGAATCTATCTTGAAGATGGATACTGGAACCGCTCCGATGCCGCCGTCACCTTCAAGCGGGTTGATTATTTGACAGGCGACACCCGCTATATCTATCATGGCAACGACGGCACCAACATGCCCTGGAACGATACCGCTCAGCTCAACTTTCTCAGCGCCGAAGTGCGCGAAGGGGTGATTCAGCAGGTTCTCCATGTTGCAAGAATGTTTCCTGTTATCCGTTTTGATGCCGCCATGGTGCTGGCCAAGCGGCACATCCAGCGACTCTGGTTTCCGTTGCACGGCCACAGCGCCGCTGTCCCCTCCCGCTCCTCCCACTCCATGAGCATGGCGGAGTTTGATGCCGCTATTCCTGAAGAGTTCTGGCGTGAGGTGGTTGACCGCATTCACCAGGAGGTACCCGACACGCTACTTCTGGCTGAAGCATTCTGGATGCTTGAGGGATACTTTGTGCGCACGCTTGGAATGCACCGAGTCTACAACAGCGCCTTCATGCACATGCTCAAGAAGGAGGATAATGCTAACTACCGCTATCTCATCAAGAACACGCTGGAGTTTGATGCCGAAATTCTGAAGCGGTATGTCAATTTCATGAACAACCCGGATGAAGATACCGCCATTGCCCAGTTTGGCCGTGGTGACAAATATTTTGGAGTCTGCATGATGATGCTCACCATGCCCGGGCTCCCGATGTTTGGCCATGGACAGGTGGAAGGTTTTACCGAAAAGTATGGCATGGAGTATGCCAAAGCCTACTATGATGAACAGCCTGACGATCATCTGGTCTGGCGCCACTATCACGAAATTTTCCCGATTATGAAGAAGCGCCCGCTCTTCGCCGAGGTGCGCAATTTCTTCCTCTATGATGTGTATTCGCCCTCGGGGTCGGTTAACGAGAATATCTTCGCCTACTCCAACCGACTTGGCGACGAAACGGCGCTTGTGATCTTTAACAACTGCTTTGAACAGGCGACGGGCTGGATTAAAATGTCGGTTGGCTACCGTCAGGATGGCGAAATCCGACAGAGTACACTCTCCGAAGGGCTTAATCTTGGCCACGAGGAGAACACTTTTGTTGTCTTCAGGGATCATGCCAGTGGCCTCGAGTTTATCCGCTCCTGCCAGGAGATTGCCTACAATGGCCTGATGATCGCTGTGGATGGATACAAGTACAATGTTTTTCTTGATTTCAGGAAGGTGTATCCCTCAAAACTGAAACCCTATTACCGGCTTGCCGCTGAACTCAATGGGCGCGGTGTTCCGTCAATCGAGCTGGCAGCGCTCACCATGAGCCTCACACCGCTCCACCGCATCATTACGACGGCGCTGACCACTGAAGCTGAGGCTTTTGAAGAGGAGATATTTGAAGCAACACTGACGACCTTGCTCGAAGCGGTTGCCCGCCAGTTCAGTGAGTTGATGGAAAAAACGCTTGACGTGCCAGAAAACCTTGCAGCAGAGGCTACGGAACTCTACAACCAAGCGCTTTTACTGCCAGGCATGCTGAAGAAAACACCAGAGTCGCGCAAACTCCAGACTGCTCTTGGCCTGAGCACCGATGATGGCGTGGCTTATGAAACTATTGCAAAACATTGGGTTATCCTCGACGCGCTGCAACAGATGCTCACCGCAGCCAGCTCGCTCAACCAGAACGTCATTGACGACTGGCTGATGAGCGACGCACTGCGGGTAATCTACGCAGAATCCAGCATGATTGGCATTCCGGGCGAAAACCTGCCTGACCTGCTTGTCTGCCTGCTCACGCCCAAACCTGCAGCGGAACCAGGTGCAACGCTCGAAGCGCGTCTGCTCGCTGGCATCAAAACGCTGAACAACACGAACCGCCACCATCTGGGTCGCCTGCTGCAATTTGAAGAGCGCCACTACAAAACCTGGTTCCGCGAACAGCGCTTCAGCGTTCTTGTGGCGTGGTTTATCATGCAGGATTTGCTGCGAGAGCCAGCAACAACCGTCGCCGAATGGCTGGAAGCATCAGAACAGCTTGATATGCAGACATTCCTTGCGGGGTATGAGATGGTGGAGTTACTGCGTGAGGTGCCTCAAAAAGAGTGAAATCCGTTCCCGCCTGAGGGTAAACTTTTTCTTATTTTCAGGTTCTCGATACATCGCTTTTTCAATTATTGGAGGCTGCGAATAATGCAAGTTTTAAAATGGGGTAACTCTCTGGCAGTAAGATTTCCCGCTTTGTTGGTGCATGGTGTGCGTTCGGGTGTTGCCATATGTTTGCCGAATAACAAAAACAGAAAGGAAACGACAATGTCATTTGAATTCCAGTGGGTCGAAACCGCTCATTCTCTTGGCAGGCCAGTGCCAGAACCAAAGGGGCGGTTGATGTATGCGTGACTTGTAGTCTTCAGTATGCTTACACCATCCCCTTCTTCGGAAACTTCAGAAAACTGAAAAGCCAGGTGAACAGATCGCCCAGAAGGTGGAACCAGTTCACGATAGTTTGTTCAAGACTTTTGAACAGTTCTGGAACATGACCTCCGGTGATCTGGAGCCAGGCGGCGTACAGCACCACAAGAGCTGCAACCATGAGAAGAAGCTCCACAATTTTTTTGAGCGAAGAGAACAGAATCATCACCGATATGATGACCGCAAGAACAAAAAATACCGGATGATGGGTGAGATATTCGAGCGTTTTTTCCATGAGCGTCTCTTCTTTCGTTAAAGGTATTCCTGTAAAATAGCGGCAACTCTGGGTGAGGGCGAAACCTCAGCCAGTTTTGCCCGTGCAGCAAGCAGCTCACGACGCATCGCACTGGCCACTGCCGGATCGTCAAGAATCACCCGTGACTGGCGGTATATCTCCTCTCCGTTCGCTTCGTGCTGGAGCAGCTCAGGGACGGCCCTGTCGCTGCTCAAGAGCCCCTTTGCCACAATATTGGCCAACGCAATATTCTTCAGTTTCACCAGTTTTTTCCCAATCTGGTAATTAATCTGCCCGGTTTTGTATACAACAATCATCGGTACCCCAAAGCAGAGGGATTCAAATGTTGCTGTCCCGGAAGTCACCAGCACCAGCTCGCTGAACTGCATCACCTCATAGGCTGAGCACTCAAGAATGGAGAGATCGCTATATTCCGATAACGCGCTATAGACCTCCCTGTCGAGATGAGGTGCACGCCCAAACAGAAAAGCCACCGGCCCATCGAGACTGAGCAGACGGACAGCTTTCAATAGCTCCGGCAGCATATAGGTAATCTCCTGCTTGCGACTTCCCGGGAGAAGACCGACCAGGCGGGTTTCAGGTGCAAGCAAATGCTGCCGCAGGAAATACTCCCGTGATGGAAGATCAAGTTCAGCAAGCTCTTCGATAACGGGATGACCGACAAATTCCGCTTTAATACCGTGACGGTGGAAAAATTCAACCTCAAAATCAAAAATAACAAGGAGCCGATCAACATCACGCCGGATGGCCTTCACCCTCCCCTCTTTCCAAGCCCACACCTGGGGAGAGATATAATAAATAACCGGAATGCCAAGCTGATGTAAAAAACGAGCCATCAACATATTCATGCCAGGATAATCAACAAGTAGCGCTGCAAACGGCTTTTCGCGGCGCACAGCCTCCTTCAGCTCACGAATAACCCGACGGAGAAACCCTGCATGTTTGACCACATCCACCATTCCCATAATGCTCATCTGCGCGGTATCATACAGCAACTCAGCTCCAAGTTGCCGAATTTTTTGACCGCCTATGCCAAAAACCATGACATCAGGCCTCGCTTTCAACAGTTCAGAAATGGCTCCCGCAGCATGCATATCTCCGGAAACTTCACCTGCTATAACAAAAAGTTTTTTTGCCATCAAAAGAGTTCATTGGATGAACGACAGGAAATCTGTATCTTTCGCACTGATTTGTTTATTATTTAGTAGCAAAAGCAGCAGAAGAACAGGTTTAATTATATCAAAATCAATAAAGAATGCAAGTTAAATTCGGTACTGACGGATGGCGCGCCATTATAGCAAAAGATTATACCTTTGATAATCTGAAACTTGCGGCACTGGCTTCGGCACGTTACTTCCTGGGGCACCCGAACAGGGCAAAGGGAGTCTGCATTGGGTACGATACCCGCTTTATGTCAAAAGATTTTGCTGAGTATACTGCTGAGGTCTTCTCTTCACAGGGTCTGAAGGTTTTTCTTTCAAACAGTTTTGCATCAACTCCTGCAGTCTCTCTTTATACGAAGTCAAAGCAGCTTGCTGGCGGCATCGTCATTACCGCTTCTCATAATCCATCAATTTATAACGGCTTCAAGGTCAAGGCATCGTACGGAGGTCCTGCGCATCCGGAGGTCATCGCTGAAATTGAGAAAAATCTGGAGCTGATTGATCCAGCAACGGAAATCAAGTCAGACAAAAAGCTCATTGAGATGGTGGACATGAAGGGCTTTTATCTGAGTTATCTCAAAAGCAGCATTGACCTTCCCCTGATTCAGGAGTCAAGAATCAAGATCGCGCACAATGCCATGTATGGTGCTGGCCAGGATATGCTTACGAGCCTTTTTGATGAATCGATGCTCAGTTGCTATCACTGCAGCATCAATCCTGGATTTGGCGGAATAAACCCGGAACCGATGCCCCAATATCTTGGGGAATTTATTGAGTTCTTCAAAGAGGTGGAGCCTGATGTTGCTATCATCAACGATGGAGATGCCGACAGAATTGGCATGCTGGACGAAAATGGTGCCTTTGTCGATTCCCATAAACTTTTTGCTATTATCCTTAAAGATCTGGTTGAGGAAAAACATAAAACCGGTGAAGTTGCCAAGACATTTGCCCTGACCGATGTAATCGATAAAATATGCCAAAAGCACAATCTTGTCATGCACGAGCTGCAGGTTGGCTTTAAGCATGTGAGCAAACTCATGACCACGAATAATATTCTTATGGGTGGTGAGGAGTCCGGCGGAATAGGCATTACCGCTTTTCTGCCAGAACGGGATGGTGTCTACACTGGTCTGCTGATTCTGGAGATGATGACCCGTCGTGACAAGACTCTTTCACAGCTTGTGGAAGAGCTTTATGATGAATATGGATTTTTCTGTTACAATCGACTTGATCTGCATGTCAGTGATGCAAAAAAACAGGCCATTATCGACCGAGCTTCAGGAGGAAAACTTGATCTTGTTGCCGGATACAAAGTCCTGAAGTTCAGCGATCTCGACGGTTACAAGTATCATTTTGAGGGTGGATGGATGCTTATCCGTCCATCAGGGACAGAACCAATTTTACGAATTTACTGCGAAGCCGACTCGCAGGAGAAGGTAGACAAGGTACTTGCCTTTGCCTCAAAGCTTGCATGAGAAGAGTGCCGAACTGAAAAAAGCATTGATAACCTCAAAAGATGAGATGTTCAGGAGCCTTGTTGCCGAACATCAGGAGATGGTTCTCAATACATGTTATCGCTTTGTTTTTAATCGTCAAGATGCTGAAGATCTCGCGCAGGAGGTCTTTGTTGAGGTTTTCCGATCTCTGGGGCAGTTTCGCGAAGAGTCAAAACTTTCCACATGGATTTATCGCATTGCTGTAACAAAGTCGCTTGACCACCTGCGCCGTCTGAACAGAAAAAAGAGATTCAGTTCATTGAAAAGAGTTATTGGCCTTGCAGATACTGCTGATGACATTGCCGCCCCCTCGAAGAACAATCCAGCAGAAGAACTTGCCGGCAATGAGCGGTTAACAGTATTACAGAATGCCCTTGATACCCTTCCAGAAAGTCAGAAAATCGCATTTCTTCTCAGCAAGCAGGATGGATACAGCAATCAGGAAATTGCTGATATCCTTGAAACATCAGTCTCTGCGGTGGAGTCGCTGGTGCATCGGGCAAAAAAAAACCTTCACAACAAACTCTATGCCTATTATAAACATCATTGATTTTTATCGAACGCCACAAGTTTTTGATAAACATGTCGTCTTATTGAGTGAAACCGGAGGTCGTGATGAAACTGATCAATGAGAAAATAGAGTTAGAGGTGTGCAAAACTCTTGAAGTGCTGGATGAGATCAAGCCTCTTGAGGTTCAGCATATTTTCAGAGTGAAACTGATGCAGAGGATAGACGTGGATCTTAAACAGAAAAGCAGTAATCGTGTAGTGAGTCGTTTTGATTACAGGCTCGCATATATGGTACTGCTCCTGATCATCAATCTTGGTTCGGCATTTGTGTCGCTTCGACAGAATGCTGACCAGTCAATGAAAAACATTGTTCAACTTGCCGATATTCAAAGTGATGACTACCCGGCCCAGGAATTTGCTTATTATGATCAAACTACCTCTTATGAGCACCGATTACCTTGATCTGCACGATCTGAGTATCATGAACACATACAGAACAACACACAAAAACTCAATGGAGAGATGATGAAAAAAACAATGATGGTAATAACAGCCTCGCTGCTGTTTGGTTTTGCTGGCGCTACAGCCGTAACGGCTTGTCCTGGAGCCATGGGAGGCGGTGGACAGGGTGGCGGCAGAGTGCATGGATGTGGAGCGGGGATGATGGAGGAGCGTCTTGGTCTGAACGATAAACAAAGTGAGCAGGTTGAGGAGCTCCGGGCAAATCAGTACAAAAAAGTATCCGCCGAAAGAAGAAAACTCGCTGCTTTGGAAAGGGAGCTACAGGCCGAATCGGTGAAAGCAAAACAGGATAAGAAAAAAATTGATCAGCTTTCAGAGAAAATTGGCAAACAGCATGCGGCCCTTGCGCGTCTGCAAAGCAATCACATGGCTGAAGTATCGGCGATATTGACACCCGCACAGAGGGACTCCATGCGCACCATCATGGATGGCAGACCCGGACTGAATAATTGTATTATGAAACAGAGGTAAGTTTATCCCCGTTGAAGCGACAAAGAAGCGGGCCTGAAAATATATGGCCTGCTTTTTTGTGTGAACGAGAACCTGATATTGATACCACCATGAACTTTCTCGCATCGAAGCGGCTTGTTACGGCAGCACTGGTTCTTCTTGCGCTCTGCAATGTCACTCTTCTGAGTGTGGTGTTATGGCAGAAGAGCTGCGGTTTGCGAAACCCGCCAGGAGGCTCCCAATATGGCCATCATAGAACATTTATTGAGTCTCTTGCTCTTAACAAATCACAGGCACTCTCTTTCAGCAAACTGCGTCAGGAACATTTTAACAAAGTCCGTCCTGAGATGGAAAGCATTATCCTGCTAAAAAAAGAGTTAGTAGAAGAGTCGCTCAAATCAAGGCCCGAAGGCAATAAAATTGATACTCTTGTGTCACGTATAGGTGCCCATCAGATGAGTATTGAACGTGAGCTTGCCTTTCATTTTCATGAATTAGGTAAAATTTGCACCCCGACACAATGCGATTCGTTGAAAGAGCTTCTCAACCAAATATCTGCTCATAAACATGCCATGAGAACAGAGAGGTGGATTGAACATCGCCCATAGCAACCTTGCTCGTCACCTTTTGCGCAATCTCATACCCACTTTCACCATAACAAGCCTAGCCTCCTGACGAAAGAGTACTACCGCAATCGCAAAATAAAAAAGCAAAAATACTATTTTGCTGGCCAACACCACTTGGATGCTTAAAAATTCAGCACAAACAGTATACTGGACTATTGCCATAACGATACCTGCAACAAGAAGCAAAAAAAGCTTGAGCCAGTCGTGACTGATCGGAAAAACTCTGAGAGAGTACCATGACATAACAAAGCACATGATCGCAGTGCCAGCAACAATAGCGTAAGCAGCGCCATCCATCCCGTTCAGAGGAATAAACCACCAGCAAAAAAGAGCGGTAACGGCGGCACCAGTAAAAGTGACGACAGGCAGATAACGGGTATTGCCGGTGATAAGGAGGCCAGCAGAAAGATTGGTTGATATCATGTCAAAAACATAACTGAGAAAAATCCATGGCAAAATGGAAAGCCCGATCCAGTATCGGGGAGGAAGCAGGTAAAAGCTTCCGGCATAGTGGTAACGAACAAGATCCGGGACAAAAAAAGTGGCCGCAAGTGCCAGAAACATGGTCAGAAGAGTTGAAATGCTAAGCACATTCCGAAAAAGTCGCTTGGCCTCAGGATCTTTGGAATGCTGTAGAAAAAAAGGCTGCCACGCAAAACGGAAGACCTGGATAACAAGTTGCAACACCACCCCAAATGCCGCAATCCGGCCATAAATTCCAACAATATCCGAAGCCTGATAACCCTCACCATAGATTCGCTCAATCTCCTGTGCAGGAATGCGAATTAAGATGTTCCTGTCAATAAGATGAATTAATAGACCGGCAATTCCTGTAGGAACATACGGCAACCCTATTCGCAGCATAGTGCGCAACTGCGTTGATGAGTAAAAAAGCCTGAACTGATGAAAAACCGGCATAACCAGCAAAAGACTTACCAGAGAGCCAAATGCCTCAGCAATAAAAACTCCGGACAAGCCAAAATGAAAAAAAACAATGAGCAGAATTGCGCTGATAACCACCGCGACCACTCCAACCACTCTTGCAAAGGCAAATTGCAGCGCTTTTCTTTTAAGGCGCAGCTCTGCAAAGGGTATAACCAGAAGGGTGTCGAGCCATAAAATCAGAGCTGCAAATCGGACAAAAAGGTAGTCGCCGGGAGAGAGGCCTATCAGTTGAGCAATATTCGGGGCAAAAAAGAGAATAAGCAGCGCAAAAAGCGTTGAGGTAATAAACAGGGTGATAAACGCCGTTGAAAAAAGTTGCGTCTCATCTCTCTCTTTGTGTTCAGAATCCGAGACAACTTTAAGATAGGAGGTCTCAAGACCATAAGAAAACAGGACATTGGCCAGTGCTATATTGGCATAGATAATGGTCTGTACTCCATTGTCAAACGTGGAAAGTTTGTTTGCATAAAAAGGAACAAGAAGATAATTGAGGCTACGCGCAAGAATGGTGCTTGAACCGTATATCACGGTATCCTTGAAAAGGAGCTTGAGTTTTGACAGCATGCAAAAGGAATGTCAGTGAGACTTAAACGTTATCTTTGTTGACCGTGCCTGCCGTACCATTTGCTTGAGCCGCTGCCTTTCTCTGCCTGATCTCCTCTTCATCAATCTGAAACCTTCCATCCTTCTGAATAACGGGAATTCTTGAAATCACATCACTCAGATGTCGCTGGGCCTCCTGCTGCTGCTGCTTGAGTTTGTCGAGTTCCTCCTTGTTCAGGCCAACGGGATTATCTTTGTCAATAAGAGTATCCTTGAATGACTCAATAACCAGATTCTGCTCTTGTTTCATATAGCCCAAAAATTTGCGAAACAGAAAAACAAACAGAAAAAAAATGAGCCAGGAGGGGATGAGAAGAAAAAGCCAACTCATAAGAATAAGGTTATGTATTAGCAATCAAAATATTATTTCACCAATTTAGACGATATTACCTTTTATAAAAATAGGAACCAACCATCTTTTGCATCTATTCCTCCTGAAGACTATGAGCACACTCTCCAACCTCAAGCCTATGACCGTCAGCGGACAATCGATTCTGGAACAGGAGGCGCAAGCTATTCTTTTAATGGCTCAACGGCTTGATACCAGTTTTTCAAATGCAATTGAACTGTTGGCTTCATGCACGGGAAAAATAATTATCTCCGGTATGGGTAAATCTGGTATTATTGGTCAAAAAATTGCGGCAACAATGTCCTCAACAGGCTCAATCGCTCTTTTTCTGCACCCGGCGGATGCCGCTCATGGGGATCTTGGTATTGTCTCCCATAACGACGTTATTGTCTGTTTATCCAAAAGCGGAACTACTGAGGAACTTAATTTTATCATACCCGCGCTCCGCCAGATTGGAGCCAAAATTATTGCACTGACTGGCAACCAACGCTCATTTCTTGCACAAAACGCAGACATCACTCTTGACACAGGCATCGAAAAAGAGGCTTGTCCCTACGACCTGGCACCAACAACCTCGACGACAGCGATGCTGGCCATGGGTGACGCACTTGCAATTTGCCTGATGCAACGGAAAAAGTTTACACAGCGAGATTTTGCACTGACTCACCCGAAAGGATCACTTGGTCGACGACTGACCGTTAAGGTAAGTGATATTATGGCTAAGGGTCATGCTGTGCCTGTTGTTGAGAAACAGTCGTCTGTGACAGACCTTATCCTTGAAATGACCTCAAAACGCTATGGTGTAAGCGCTGTGGTGAATAGCGACAGATCTCTCTGCGGAATCTTCACCGATGGTGATCTGCGTCGGCTGGTACAGAGCGGAAAAGAGTTTTTGAATCTCAACGCTGGAGAGGTCATGACTGCACAACCCAAAACAGTAAGCCCGGAAACAATGGCCAAAGAGTGCCTTGACATCCTTGAAACATATCGGATAACGCAGCTACTGGTGTGTGACACTGAACGACGACCGGTTGGCATGGTGCATATTCACGATTTGATTACCCTTGGGTTCTAAGGATTTATTGGGCTTGAGAGAACTCATGGCGCTGAAGAGCGGATGAGTTCTACCCAATGCCTCCATCGTATTCTTTACCGTCCGAGAGCTTTGATCATGGCTTCGCCAATGTCTGCAGGGCTATCAACAACGTGGATCCCTGCTTCCTCCATGGCTTTGATCTTGTCTGCAGCAGTCCCTTTTCCACCTGAAACTATGGCACCTGCATGGCCCATTCTGCGACCTGGAGGCGCCGTGCGACCAGCAATAAATCCTACGACAGGTTTTTTGAAATACTTCTGAATATAGGCTGCGGCCTCCTCCTCTGCACTGCCACCAATTTCACCGATCATCACCAGCCCTTCAGTTTCATCATCAGCCGCAAACAGCTTCACTGCATCTATAAACTGGGTGCCAATAATAGGGTCACCGCCTATCCCGATACAGGTTGATTGACCAAGACCGACCAGGGTAAGCTGGTGAACTGCTTCATACGTCAGGGTTCCACTGCGGGAAACAACGCCAATGCTCCCTTTTTTATGGATAAAACCAGGCATGATGCCGACTTTAGCCTCTCCGGGAGTAATTATGCCAGGACAATTTGGCCCAACAAGCACGGCACCCTTCTGCTTGACAAAAGCAAAGGCCTTCATCATGTCATTCACTGGAATGCCTTCAGTAATGCAAATGATCACTTTCAGCCCGGCATCGGCAGCCTCCATGATTGCATCAGCCGCAAATGGTGCCGGCACAAAAATAACTGTTGCATTGGCTTCCGCTTTTACAACAGCTTCACGTACTGTATTGAAAACTGGTACCGGACGACAAAATTTGTCTTTTTCATTGCCATGATAGAGAAGATCACCTTTACCAGGAGTAACTCCCGCAACCACATTGGTTCCATATTCAAGAATCTGGGAAGTATGAAAGGTCCCTTCCGCACCGGTTATCCCCTGCACGAGCAGGCGGGTATCCTTGTTGACTAATACGCTCATAGTACAGATTTTTTAGATTAATGATTAATGGTTCTTGGGATGCTCCCTGAGATTACCGAAAGTGCTGCATCCGCCTGGCAATACCAAGCAGTTTACCTTCTTCAAAGAAATTACAGATCAAATGAATACCAACAGGAAGATTCTGACTGTCAAACCCAAGCGGCACACTGATTGCCGGCATGCCAACAATACTTGCCGGGACGGTAAAAACATCAGCCAGATACATCTCAAGAGGGTCACCAGTTTTATCTCCTATACCAAAAGGAGGAAATGGTGAAGTCGGCCCCGCAATAACGTCAACTTTCTCCAATGCTTCACGGTATCGATCCTGAAAAACCCTTCGAACTTGCTGCGCCTTTTTGTAGTACGTATCATAATACCCTGCGGAAAGGACATAGGTGCCAAGCATGATCCTGCGTTTCACCTCTCTGCCAAAGGCCTCGCTCCTCGAGTTCACATACATATCGGCCAGATTCTCTGCTTTTTCAGAACGATATCCATACCTGGCACCATCAAAACGAGCAAGATTTGATGATGCTTCTGCAGTCACAAGAATATAGTAAGCTGCTATGGCATAAGAGCTGTCAGGAAGGGTAATGTCAACAAGTTCAGCCCCCTGGTCGCGAAGATCAAACAGCTTTCTCTTGACTAGAGAGGCAACATCAGCATTAAGACTTCCCGGAAAATACTCCTTCGGCACTCCAATCTTCAACCCCTCTACCGAAACAGAGGCCATTTCGGATGAGTATGCTGGTACTGCGTGAGATGAAGAGGTCGCATCACGATCATCACGGCCTGCCATAACCTCAAGGACCAGTGCGGCATCATCGTTGTTCATGGCCAATACACCTATCTGATCAAATGAAGAGGCAAAAGCAACAAGCCCATAGCGGGATATCCTGCCATAGGTTGGCTTCAGTCCGACAATATTGCAAAATCCTGCTGGCTGCCTTACAGAACCACCGGTATCTGAACCAAGCGCAACCATGGCAAGCCCACTGGCAACGGCAGCAGCCGAACCACCTGAGCTTCCTCCTGGCACTCTTGATTTATCGTAAGGATTGGGAACATTGCCAAAAGCTGAATTTTCATTTGAGCTTCCCATGGCAAACTCATCCATATTGGTTTTACCCAGAAAAATAGCATCCTCCGCCTTCAGCCTGAGCACCGAGGTTGCATCATAAACACTTTCATACTGTTCAAGAATCTTCGATGCACAGGTAAGTCTGCTCCCTTTGATCGCAATATTATCCTTGATGGCTATCGGCATACCAAACAATTTACCAGGAGTAGCACCACCCCTGAGTTTCCGATCAAGGGCTTGTGCCCGCTCAAGCGCCTGCTCATGAAATACTGTTATATAGATATTCTCAGCACGACACCGGTCAATTCGTTCCAGATAATAACGGACAACCTTTTCGCAGGTCACCTCACCCGAAAGAATCTTTGAACGAAGATCTTCGTAACTACTTAATTGCACGTCTATTGTGAATTATTTTATGAGAAGAGTGCCAGTAACTTATTTTTCCTTACCTTGCAGCGGATTCCGTTCCGTCTAAAGTTTGTATAATAAGAAATAACTGCATATTATTCAATTTGGGTTGATTTCGTGTGCATTAGTTTATTCATAGATCGCATATCACAGCAATACAGGTCGAGGGAAAAGGTAGTCTCCTACTGATTATATGGCACTTATTAATGTAAAGGATTTTTCATCGGCGCTTAAACCTCACTGGTTTGTCACGGACTCTGACGCAGAAGATAAACAGGTTCAGGCTGAGTTGAAATCATCGTGCGAACTTCCGTGCCATATTGGCATCATTATGGATGGTAATGGTCGGTGGGCTCGATTGAAAGGCAAAACAAGAATTGATGGGCATGCGGCAGGAGTGGAATCTGTCAGGGATGTCGTTGAAGCGTGCTCCCAGCTTGGAATCAAGTATCTGACGCTCTTCACCTTTTCGACAGAAAACTGGAAAAGACCTGAAAAAGAGGTTTCGGCGCTCATGCAGCTCCTTGTTAAGGTTATTGGCAGGGAGAGCCGTAAACTCCACGACAGCAATATTCGTCTCAATATTATTGGTGAGATGCAACTCCTGCCCGAAAGAGTGCGTAAAGTACTCACTGATACCATGGAGCTCACCAAAAACAACAGTAAGCTCGTTCTCAATATTGCCCTCAGCTACAGTGGCAAATGGGACCTTATGCAAGCGTGCAAAGCTATTGGCTATAATATCCAGGCGGGTCTGCTCAGGCCAGAGGCTGTAAACGAGCAACTTATTGCCTCTTATCTGTCGACAGCATCCATGCCTGACCCAGAACTGCTGATCCGTACAAGTGGAGAGTTTAGAATCAGCAACTTTATGCTTTGGCAAAGCGCATATTCAGAAATATATTTTACTAACACCTATTGGCCTGACTTCCGGCGTTCACAACTTTATGATGCCATACGTGAATTCCAGAGCAGAGAGCGAAGATTTGGACAGACGAGTGATCAAGTCCAGACAAAGAACATCCCTGCGAACAAGCTTTAACCTTTATCGATCCGAAACATTTCATGAAACAAAAACAAAAACTGATAGCTTTAGTCCTTATTGCTCTTGCTTTTAATACCACAGAAAAGAAGGTCGAAGCAAAAGATCGCCAGGCAAAACCATCTCGCGCTACAGAACAACAAAAAATAGCAGCTTCTACTAAAGATATTGTTATCGTTCGTTCCATTTCGTTCAGCGGCCTTGAATCACTCAATGAGCAGGAGTTACTCAACAGTCTTCCACTGAAAGTAATGGACAAGATCTCTCTTCCGGGAACGGAGCTTTCAGGTGCCCTGCAGTACCTCTGGAAACTCCAGCTTTTCAAAGATATTAACCTGAGCAAAACCGATCTTGGGCAGAAAAATGTCGGTCTTAAGTTTATTTTTACCGAGCTTCCCGTACTCAATGAGGTAATCGTCAGTGGCAATAACAAGATTGACAGTGACGAATTGATCAAAACAGCGGCACTGGTGGCCGGTAAAAAAATTTCTGATCAATCATTGCTCACCGCTGCAAACCGGATTGAAAAGCTCTATGCTTCAAAAGGCTTTCTGACAGCAAAAGCAGAGTTTCACCAACAGGAACAGACAGGCAACCATGCAAAAGTACTTTTTAAGATTACTGAAGGCACAAAGGTATCTATTGAAAAAATAACCTTTCATGGAAACACTGCCTTCAAGCAAAAAAAACTGAGGGGAGTTTTTAAGGAGACTGTTCAGAATTCATGGTGGCGGAAAATTTTCGGCTCTCCAAAACTGGATGCTGAAAAATTCAATGAAGACAAAAACCTGCTCGTTGAGTTCTACCGGAACAATGGGTACCGTGATGCACGCGTATTGCGCGATTCAATAAGTTATTCCAAAGACAGAAAAGGACTTTTTCTTGACGTTTTTGTGGATGAAGGAAAAAAATACCATATCAGAAATATTATATGGTCAGGCAATACAAAGGATTTTGCTTCAACAGATATTCTTGCAAAAACATTCAGGATTAAAAAGGGAGACACCTATAATTCAACTCTGATCCAGGAAAGATTGAATTATTCACAAGACAACTCCGATGTCAGTTCAATGTATCTTGATCGAGGCTACCTCTCTTTCAAAGCTAATCTTGAAGAACAGGTGATGAAACCTGACATGGTTGATCTGATTATCTCTTTCAGGGAGGGCGAGCCATTTCAGCTCAACACCGTTAATATCAAAGGGAATACAAAAACAAAGGATCATGTCATAAGACGCGAATTGTACACAGTACCGGGCGATATGTTCAGTCGTAAGAACGTTGTGCGAAGCATCAGAGAACTTAGTATGCTTAACTACTTCGATCCTGAGCAGATAACACCCGATATTGAGCCCAACCCTGAAAACAATACCGTCGATCTGACCTACAACGTTGCGGAAAAGCAGACAGATACTTTTAACGCATCGGTAGGATATAGCGGAAGTGGATTTACCGGTGCTCTTGGTGTCACCTTCAATAATTTTGCATTGAAAGATATTTTCAATGCAGAGGCCTATCGCCCTTTACCGCACGGAGATGGGCAACAACTTGGATTTCAGTGGCAATTTGGAAGTTATAACTACAAAACACTCAGCCTGAACTTTACAGAACCTTGGGCATTTGGAACACCCACCGCCGTTGGTTTTTCTGCATTCAAAACTCATACTGCGTACGACTACACCAACGACAGTATCGACAATCCGACTGTTATTGATCAGTATGGCACAACGCTCTCAGTCGGACGACGACTAACCTGGCCGGACGATTACTGCTCAGTTAATTTAAAACTAAAATACCTGCACAGTACTGGAGGATTTTTAAGTTTTGTCGATTACACCGATCCAAATGCACCGACCAGGGCGGATGAATATTCGATCATGTTGACAACAACCCGAAACAGCATCGATAATCCGGTTTATCCGAGACGAGGCAGCAAAAACTCTTTGACGGGACAGCTTGCTGGCGGTCCTTTGCCTGGTACGGTTGATTTCTATAAGTTAACAGGAGCCTCTGGCTGGTATATTCCAATAACAAGGGATCTTGTATGGAACATTTCAACCCAGCACGGCTATCTGGCCACTTTCAGCAATACCGACTATATTCCTTACACGGAATACTACTATATGGGCGGTAGCGGAATGTCTATTCTGCCAACTGTTCCGCTCAGGGGATATGATGATCGTTCTCTTGGAGCCAAACTGGGTAATAGTTCAGGTAGCTCCAGCCTTTATGCTGGCAAGATCTATTCAAAGTTTACCTCAGAGCTGAGATATCCACTGTCAATGTCTCAATCTGTAAGCATTTATGCACTGACATTTGTGGAAGCAGGCAACCTCTGGCAAAACAAGAGTGCGGTCAACTTTTCGGACCTAAAAAAATCTGCTGGTCTTGGATTGCGAGTCTATCTGCCTGTCATAGGACAAATAGGGCTTGATTATGGCTACGGGTTTAATGCTGTCGAAAGTGTTCCCGCAAAGTCAAAACAGGGCTGGAACTTTCTGTTCAGCTTCGGAACCACGAGTGAGTAGTATCAAGAAGAGCAGGGCGAACTCTGAAAAGTGAAGATCGCTCTGCTCACCCCTGGTTTTTCAGACGAGATATTTCATCACGAAGCTTCGCCGCCTCCTCATAATTTTCATTGGTGATCGCCTCACTCAGAGACACCTCAAGTTCTTCGAGCAAATTATCAGAGGTTGGGACTTCTGCTACCAGCTCCTCAGATTCCCGAACACCCTCCTCTCCCTCCTCTTTCTGCTCTTCCTTGATACCGGCCTCATTCATTATCTCTTCAGTTACAAAAAGCGGCGCACTGAAACGTACTGCCAGAGCAATGGCATCACTGGGACGAGCATCAATCTCATGAACCTCACCGTTCACCTCGCAGATAACTTTGGCATAGAAGGTCTCATTATGCAGCTCATCAATAATAATTTCGTTCACATGCAGATGGAACGCGTCAGCAATATTCTTGAAAAGGTCGTGGGTGAAGGGACGAGGTGGCTTTATATTTTCAAGCTTAAGAGCAATAGCCTGAGCTTCAAATCCCCCTATAATAATTGGAAGTTTTCGTTTTCCCTCGAGTTCATAAAGAATCAGAGCATAAGCTCCATTGGTATGGGGACTGGTTGAGAGACCAAGAATATCTACCTGAAGTTTACGCATGAGCAACAAATTAACAGTTCAACGAGAACACTATCGTGATGTGAATACCGTTCGTTATAACACTAAAGTAGTGTAAATCATTTCTTCTTCAAAAAATCATGTAACGCCGCAATGAGTTTTGGCAGGACAAGATGCACATCTCCAACGATTCCATACTCAGCAATTTCAAAAATAGGGGCATGGCGATCACTGTTAATAGCAACCAAGGTACTGTCGGAGGCAATACCAGCCAAATGCTGGACAGAGCCTGATATGCCGCAGGCAAAGTAAAGGATTGGTGCAACCGTTTTGCCAGTCTGTCCGATCTGTTCACTGTGCGGTCGCCACCCCTCATCAACGACTGGACGTGTAGCTCCTACAACACCTTCAAGCAAGAAGGCAAGCTGATCAAGTAAAACAAAACCCTCTGCTCCCCCGATGCCTCGCCCTCCAGCCACAATAATGGCTGCTTCAGTAAGATCCTGAACTCCTTCACGCATGACAATCCGGCGAAGAAGTGGGAAAAAATCCTCTCGATGGTCAGCACCATAAGGCTCAATGGCTTTAAACTCTATATGATCAGTTGGAAGAGCGTTTTTTGGTAGTGCGCAAGAATCAATGGTATAAATTCTGAGAGGATGCTGAGGATAAAATGATGCGAGAGCAGAAGCGGAATACACCGCTCGCTCGGTGCCACAAGCTGCGCCGGATTCATCAAAGAGTAGAGTCCCGGAAAGCAGGGATGCTTTAAGGCGCAAAGAAAGTTTAGGTGCCAACTCCCTGCTGAGTATTGAATCAGCGAAAAAAAGCGCACTACACACTCCACGTTGAAAAAGCTCAGCGACTATTCGTGCATAATGTTCCGAATTGTACAGGCCGAGCTTCTGATCACTTGCATGATAGATAAGCCCCTGTCCATACATTTTTTTGGAAAGCTGATGAAGATCTGCGGCACCGACAAGAATACCACTCACAACAACATCCTGATGAAGCGCAGCCACTCCCTGAAGAGCGTTCCAGATCTCAATGGAGCTCTTCTTTACAACGCCATCCCTTTGCTCCAAATAGACAAGATATTTTTCCATTAGTGTGTGACTCCTCTTTTGATAACCCGCTTAGGGTAAAAAGAGCTCTTTTCGAAGAACCTTGATCAGCTCTTTCTCGTCAGATATAAATCGGCATCTTTTTTTTCTGCTACACGGCTTGATACCTGTCATGACAACAGAAGGAGGCTCATGGAAAGAGAGAGAAAAAAAGTCAATTGTCTTTTTTCTGGCCTCCATGACTGATTTGATACTTGTTTTACGAGGTGTGTTCAACCCTTTTTCAACACTGAGCAGGGCTGGATAGTGTAGCTCAAAAAACTCAACACCACTCTCTATTTCACGTTCAACCTCAAGACCTTCAGTGGAAACGTGCAATGCACAAATCCCGGTGACAGCACCCATACCAAGAAGCTCGGCAAGCATTGGTGGCACCTGGCCATGCTGAAAATCAGTTGATTGCTTTCCACAAAAAACAAGATCAGGTAAAGTTCCTGCATAAAAGTCAGAAATAGAATGATTTAAGGCAATAGCTGTTTGATAGGGATCAAGAACCATCGTCCGAGTGACAAGCACAGCCCGATCCGCCCCCATGGCAAGCGCTTTTCGAAGCATATCTTTAGCGGAAACTGGCGAAACCGTGAAAACAGTGACACGACTTCCTTCAAAGCGCTCCTTTAGACGTACAGCCTCCTCAAGAGCGTACTCGTCGTAAGGATTTATCACCTCATTGACTCGTAAGAGTTCGCTTGTCTGATCAGAAAATCCGATAACTGAGGCTGTGTCAGGCACAAAGCAGAGGCATACTGCAATATCCATAAATGATCTTGAAGATTTCAGTTGTCTCCATTAAAAAAGCCGCTTGAAAGCGGCTTTTTTAATGACCAAGTGCCCGAGAGGAGATTCGAACTCCTACACCTTTCGGCGCTACCCCCTCAAGATAGTGTGTCTACCAATTTCACCACTCGGGCCTGTCAAATTACTGAGTACATTCGTGTAATCAGTGAGAATAGAAGGACTCGAACCTTCGACCCTCTGCTTAAAAGGCAGATGCTCTACCGACTGAGCTATATTCTCAACCTCAAAAAGGTACATGAGTACCGGAACTTACTTATTCTGGTATCTCTGGCGCTTCTTGTGCCGGTTCTTACGACGCATCTTTTTACGCTTGTGTACCGCCATCTTATGGCGTTTTCTTTTTTTTCCGCAGGGCATATAGTAAGTGTCTTTCCTCTTGTTTTAAAGGCAGATAATATAGGAAGTTTTTTTTAACATACAAACTTTCTCAGGGAGATCAGGCATTCATATATTTAAAAAACTCCTTGTTATCCTTCGTATCTCCCATTTTCTCACGCATGAACTCCATACATTCAATAGGATTCTTGTCAGCAAGATACTTTCTGAGGAGCCATGTTCTGGAAAGTTCCTCCTGTGAAAAGAGGAGTTCCTCCTTTCTGGTGCCAGAACGGAGAATATCAATCGATGGAAATACTCGACGCTCTGAGAGTCGGCGATCGAGCAGCAGCTCCATGTTACCGGTACCCTTGAACTCTTCAAAAATAACATCGTCCATACGTGACCCTGTATCAACAAGCGCAGTGGCAATGATAGTAAGACTGCCACCCTCTTCGATATTACGTGCAGCACCAAAAAAACGTTTCGGTTTCGTCAACGCATTGGCATCAATACCACCTGAAAGGATTTTTCCAGAATGGGGAATAATGGTGTTATGGGCTCTTGCAAGACGGGTAATAGAATCGAGAAGAACAACAACATCCCTGCCAACCTCTACAAGTCGTTTGGCTTTTTCGAGCACCATATCTGCCACAAGCACATGCCTCTCAGGATCTTCATCAAAGGTTGAACTAACAACCTCTGCCGGAACACTTCTGGCCATGTCCGTCACCTCCTCGGGACGCTCATCAATAAGCAGGACAATAAGATAAACCTCAGGATGATTTTTGATGATCGCATTGGCAATCATCTGCAGCAACATCGTTTTGCCCGTTTTGGGCTGCGCAACAATAAGACCACGCTGTCCTTTGCCTATAGGGGTAAAAATATCCATAATCCGGCCACAATATTCGGTCTGCTTGGTCTCAAGCTTGAGGCGTTCACGGGGAAAAAGAGGAGTCAGGTTTTCAAAATAGGGCCGCTCTCTGGTAATCTCCGGATCATTGCCATCTATGGTATTGATCTTCAGAAGAGCAAAAAAACGCTCACCCTCTTTTGGAGCCCTTACCTGTCCAGAAACCGTATCTCCAGTACGCATATTAAAGCGCTTGATCTGCGAGGGCGAGACATAGATATCGTCAGGAGAGGAGAGGTAATTGTAATTGGCCGACCTCAAAAAGCCGTAACCCTCGGGAATAACCTGCAGAACACCGGTGTTAACCATGACATTTCCGCTTTCAGAATCGGTATTCTTCTGTGACTGGGCCTCAATGATCTTGAAAATCAGCTCTTCCTTACGCAAGCCCGCCGCCATAACTCCAAGCTCTTTGGCTAATGCGTGAAGTTCTGATACCTTCTTTTTCTGGAGCATATTGATGTCCAGACCTTTAAAACTCGAATTGTTCGACATTGTATTAATTAGTGTTCAACGCTTGATTTTAAAAACGCCACAGAAAAAGGAAGCACCACATCTCTACCCTGCTGAGTGCATCAATACCATGTTCCATAACAGGGGTCATAAACGGAAATTATCTTTAACGCTTGATCATGTGACATGACAGCAGGAAAAGAAAAAAACAGGGGATGAATGTCTATAATTGAAAAAGGGATAATCACGAAAAGGAGTTACGTGGAGAGTTATTCTCTCTCTTGTCAGAAGAATTTCTGTAGCTTGGCAAAATATATATAAAAAAAAATCCATAAAAAAGGGAACATCACATACCACCGTCAATTATATCACCAGCCAGATAAAAAGATCCAGTAATGAGAATCAGATCATCCGCCCCGGCTCTCCTCCGCAAATAGGCTAACCCCTCTTTTGCATTCTTCGAAACTTTTGCCTCTCTCCCCTCTTCATGACACAAAGAGCCGAGCAAGTCAGCCGAAATACCCCGATCAGAAGGGAGTGGAACCGTCAAAAAAGAGACGTTGAGACGAAGAAGTTCGCGAACTATAGCACGAGCATCTTTATCAGAGGCCAAACCAAGCATGACAAAGACCCGATTATAAAGATGTCGGAATACCAAAAGAGTATTGACCGTCTCGCGCATACCATCTGGATTATGTGAAACATCCAGAAAAATTGCCGGTAGGCTGCTCATCAGTTCAAGCCTTGCCCGATAACCACTTCCTGATAACTGCTCCAGCCCCAATCTGATCTCTTCGGGAGAGATACCGGCATCTTCAGCCACCATCACAGCAAGCGTTATATTGTAGGCATGAAATGTACCTGTCAGTGGTACTTGCAATGCGGGGTAGTGCATAGAGCCAGTCCTGATGTCTAACTCAAGCAAGCCGGGCTTCTGGGATGTTACGCTGCATCGTGCATCTTTTCCGAAACAAAAAAGGGGAACATTGCACAGAGTAGCCATCGACTGTATTGGCTGTAAAGATTCAGGATCAGAAACTGCTGTCATAACTTTACACCCTTTCTTTATAATTGCCGCCTTTTCTGCAGCAATGATAGCAGGGGTTGTACCAAGCCACTCTGTGTGATCCAAACCAATACTCGGTATCACGACATAACGCGGATCAACGACATTCGTTGCATCCAGCCGACCGCCTAAACCTGTTTCAATTATAGACACATCAACTCCTTCATCCGCAAACCAGGCAAAGGCTATCGCGGTGGTCACTTCAAAAAAGGTTGCATGATTCTCACTGGCGGCACTTTGCAAAAGTGAACAGTAGTAAGCCACCTTGTTACGGGGAATCTGTATGCCATTTATTCGGATTCGTTCTGTAAAATCAACCAGATGAGGTGAAGTATAGAGCGCCGTTTTTCTGCCACTTACTTTAAAAATTGACGCGAGTGATGCGGCTACGGTCCCTTTACCATTAGTACCGGCCAGGTGTACAACAAGGCCAAGCCGACGCTGTGGTAGCCGAAGAATATCAAGGAGCTTGTGTATCCGATCAAGACCTGGTTGAATTCCAAACCGGTGCAGCGGATAGAGAAAATCAAGTGCTTCCTGGTAAGTCACCGTTTTACTGCTAACTATTATGAATTGAAAGAAGAGCTGATTTAACGACATCCTCAATCGTTAAGCCAGTATCACCATGTTGCTCGATAATAGTAATGACAGCTTTTTGTACCATGTTTCTGGCAAACCCCAGCGTCACCAGAGCATTAATTGCATCATCGCGCAAGCGGCTTCTCTGAAGAGAGGTGGGTGTTGCCATACTTTCAACCGGGGTGAGTTTCAGAATTTTATCCCGTAACTCAAGAATAACTCTGGCCGCAGTTTTTTTACCAACACCCGAAATGCCATAAAGACGTTCCGGCGCATTGGCCAAAATAGCTTCATGGACCTCCTGTACCGACAATCCGGAAAGTACCGCAAGAGCCAGTTTTGGGCCGACACCAGAAGCGAGCAACAAAAGACGAAAAAGGCGGCGCTCATCTTCACAAGAAAAGCCGTAAAGCTGCAGGGCATCTTCCCGAACATACAGATGTGAAAAAAGAATAACCCCGCTCCCCTGTGCGGGCAATCGACGATAAGTCGTTGCAGAAATAAGAAACTGGTAAGCAATCCCAGAGACCTCGACAACCGCTTCATCAGGCATCACTGCAACCAGCGTGCCACGAAAATATGCAAACATGAATTGATGATATGGAAACCCGGGCTGGGAAGGCTTGCCTGCCCGGATGTCAGGGAACGAAAATCAACTCTGGATACTCCAGCGGAGTAAAGCCCTTAATCAACCTTAGCGTAGCTGTTCAAAAGCCTTGTCAACTGCGATTTCTTGCGGGACGCTTTGTTCGCATGTATGTAGTTTTTCACTCCGAGGCGATCAAGTTTTTGAACCGCTGAACGATAGGCAACCTCGACAACAGCCTTCTCCGCACTGGTATCAATCAATTTTTGCATGGTTTTAACGAGAACTTTCAGCTCTTTTTTCCGCGCTCTGTTTCTCGCATTTCTTCTGTCTGACTGACGCAGTCTTTTCTCGGCCGATTTATGTAAAGGCATATACGCTTGGTCTTGGATAAAATGTTATTGACTAAACAAAAGTCATGTAATATAAAAGAATCAAATCAAAAGGCAAGCAGGAAAAATGAGAACTCTTTGTATCGCTGTTTTTGAGCAGGCTTCTGATGTATATTTCCATCTGGACTTGCTGAGAGCAACAAGCTGCCATTCATCTAATCCGCCCACATTTTTTTCTTATATTGGGCAAAATCTTGAACAAGATAACCTTGCACTTATGAGCCTGATGATCAGCGTCTCCGGAATTAGGGGAATCGTTGGCGAAAGCCTGACTCCCAAAACTCTGACTGCATTTGCAACGGCTTTTGCTTCATGGACTATTCGTCGACATCCCGAAAAAAAAGCTCGTATAGTTATCGGACGGGATACCAGACCAACCGGCAAAGCTATCAGTGATCTGGTGAGCAATACCCTGCTTTTGTGCGGGTGTGATGTCATTGATCTTGGTATCGCCACCACTCCAACCGTCGAAATTGCTGTGGCCGCTGAAGAGGCTGATGCAGGACTGATTATTACAGCATCACACAACCCTGTAGCCTGGAATGCCCTGAAAATGCTGAACCACCTTGGAGAGTTTTTAAACGCTGAAGAGGTGGAAGAACTTCTCGCTATTACAGAAAAAGAGCAATTTGTCACAGCACACTGGGATGGTATCGGCACAATCCGTCACAGTGAAGGATATGACGACTACCATATTGAAAAAGTAGTCCGGCTACCCTGTATCAACCCCGCCGCAATCGCCAGAGAACAGTTCAAGGTGCTGGTTGACTGTGTAGAAGGGGCTGGTTTTTCGATTGTGCCGAAACTTTGTAAACGACTTGGTATTGAACGCGTTGTTCAGGTTGCCTGCGGCGGCAGCGGGCTTTTTCCACGAAATCCCGAACCTGTTGAAGAAAATTTATCTGCCACTATCGCAGCACTTCAAGAAAGTGGATGTGACTTTGCTCTGGTTGTTGATCCAGATGTCGATCGGCTCGCCCTTCTGTGTGAGGATGGCTCGCTTTTTGGGGAAGAGTACACCCTTGTTGCCTGTGCAGATTTCTACCTGAAGCACAAACCAGGTGCGGTTGCTAACAATCTCTCAAGCAGCCGGGCACTTCGCGACATTGCCGACCGATACGGAGTGGCGTGTTACAGTGCAAAAGTTGGGGAAGCCAATGTCAGCGAGGTGATGAAAGCAAAAAATGCGGTTATTGGAGGTGAAGGCAACGGTGGGGTCATTCTTCCAGAGTTGCATTATGGACGTGATGCACTGGTTGGTATAGCGCTTATTATCCAGGCATTTACTCTTTGGCGAACATTGAGCAGGGGAGGCTCGCTGTCGCAGTTCCGCAGGACGTTTCCGGATTATTTCATGTCAAAACAGAAAATTATTCTTGGCCAGCGAGAGGCTGAATCACTTGAAAAGATCTTTACCGATATTGCCCTCCATTACCCTGACGCTGAGGCGAACAGGCTTGATGGATTGAAACTTGACTTTGCTGACAGTTGGGTTCACTTGCGACCATCAAATACCGAGCCCATTGTCAGAATCTATGCTGAAGCTCCATCAAAAGAGCAGGCTGAAGCGCTGGCCTGTGCACTGAAAGAGGGCATTGAAACAAGATGCCCAGGCGAAAAATGGGATGAGTAAACAAAGCTTCACGCCACAGCAGGACGATACCCTGCAACAAGAAAAAAAGAGTTCGGTTGACCGCTATATTATTACTCGCCTTTTCAGATATGTCAAGCCCTATTACAAGCTTGTTGCAATTGCAGTTTGCATCACTATTGCTGGCTCATTTCTTGGCCCGCTCAGGCCGTATCTGACCAAAATTGCTATTGACGATTATATCGCCCGAGGAGATTTTAAAGGGTTAACCATTGTCAGCATTTTTCTTGCATGTGCAATTTTGCTTGATGGTATCAAGCAGTATATCACCACATGGCTGACACAGATTATCGGTCAGAAAGCGGTGCTCGACATCCGAATGGATATTTTTACTCATCTGCAGAAGCTTCCCGCAAGGTTTTATGACCGCAATCCAATCGGCCGCCTGATCACAAGAACAACCAGCGATGTCGAGTCACTCAGCGAGATGCTTTCGAGCGGCATCATCACGATTCTTGGTGACCTTTTACAGCTTTTTTTTATTGTGGTACTGATGGCATGGATTGACTGGCAACTGACTCTGATCGTGCTTGCGATTCTCCCCCTGATGATCTATGCAACAATAACTTTCAAGAACAAGGTAAGGGTAGCGTTTCAGGATGTGCTTACCCATAATGCAAGACTGAACACCTTTTTTCAGGAGCATCTTACCGGCATGACTATTGTCCAGCTTTTTAACCGTGAAAAACGTGAAGCTGGAAAATATCAGGCAATCAATGCCGATCATCGGGATGCAAATATTCGTTCCGTCTTTTATTTCTCTATCTACTTTCCTTTGATTGAAGTGCTCAGTTCGGCTGCAGCCGCTCTTGTGCTTTGGTACAGCGGCTTTCGATTACTCAAGGGAAATCTCTCTATCGGTGTTGTGGTCTCGTTTGTTCAGTATATCTGGCTCTTTTTCCGCCCCTTGCAACATCTTTCTGACAGGTTCAATGTTATACAGACAGCCATTACAAGCTCCGATCGAATTATTCGGCTTCTTGATGAAAAAGAGGGAATAGAAAAACAACAGGGACTGCAAACTCTCACGTCGTTTCATGATTGTATTGAGTTTAAAAATGTATGGTTTGCCTATGAAAGCGAAAACTGGATACTGAAAGATATCTCAATTACTATAAGGCATGGAGAGAAGATTGCTATTGTCGGCGCAACAGGTAGTGGCAAAACAACGCTGATCAACATCATTGCCAAACTTTACCCCTTTGCAAAAGGCTCAGTAACCATTGATGGAATCTCTTTGCAGCAAATTGCTGAAGCTTCAGTACGAGGACTTGTTGGGGTGGTCATGCAGGATGTCTTTCTCTTCTCTGGAACCATAAGGGAGAATCTGGCCTTTGGCAATCCTGATGTTTCTGATGAGGCGTTGCAGGATGCCGCAAAAGTTGTTGGAGCAGATCGCTTTATTCAACAGCTCCCTGGTGGATACGAGTACCGGGTTCTCGAAAACGGCACTGGACTTTCGTCCGGCCAGAAACAGTTAATTGCCTTTGTACGGGCACTTCTTTACAATCCCGAAATCCTGGTACTTGATGAGGCAACCAGCTCGGTTGATACCGAAACTGAATCCTTGATTGATGCGGCGACAGCCCGTCTCATGAGTGAACGCACCTCTATAATTATTGCTCACAGACTCTCTACGGTTCAAAAAGCAGACAGAATTATTGTGCTTCATAAAGGGGTAATCAGGGAGAGTGGAAACCACCAGGAGCTTCTGGCAAACAGAGGACTCTACCACAAACTTTACCTGCTGCAGCACCCGGAACAGACACTCCGCTGAGTGTCGGCCCAACTACAGGCTACTGTCTCGAAGAACACTGACCGGCTCCAGTTTTGCTGCGCGTGCGGAGGGCAAAACTGCTGCCAGTGTACTGATGAGCACTGTTACACCGATGATAAGCAGAAAATAGAGCGGGTTCCACGACATGCTGAAGCCAGTCTTGGTAAGCGCCCCCTGCGAACTCTCTATGGGAAGGCTTGCAAGGAGCTTGATTGAGGCAATGGCAAGCACTCCGCCTGTAAAAGCACCACCCAATCCAACCATAAAGCCTTCAAAAATAAAAAGACTTACCAGTTGTGATGCGGAAAATCCAAGCGACTTCATGATGGCTATATCTCTGCTCTTTTCGAAAACCGTAGTCACCAAAATATTGGCAACTCCGAAACCAGAGACGATACCAACAAAGGCGACCAAAGAGAAGACGATATAACCAATACGGGTAAAAAGAGAGAGTAAACTTGCATTTTCCTTCTGCCAGGTAACACAGTGATAGCCTGTTATTTGTTCCAGTTCTTGCGAAAGGGAGGCATTGGCAAACGGATCAGAGACCTTTAGAGCGATGCCCGAGACTTTGTTCACCGGCAATCCCTCAATAATTTGAGCAAATTTGAGAGAGACCATAACACTGTTATCAACTGCATTGACTCCAGAAAAAAAGATTCCAGCTACCTTGCACTGACGACTTTTTCCAGAAGCAGGAATGACAACAACCTGATCATTCATCTTCAGATCCATATCCTTTGCCACTGTTCTCCCTACCAGAAGCGCATTGGTTGTTTTTTCAAAAAGAGCAACATCTCCCTGAACAAGTTTTTTTTGGATACCACTGATAGCATCCTCCCTGTCCAGGAGAATACCTTTAAGAAGAATTGGCTGATTACGACTCCCTTTTACCGCCATAACTTGTGCATTGACATAAGGGGATGCTGCAGTAATCTTTTTTTTATACTCAGGCGTACTGAAGAGGGCGAGTATTTGACGATAGTTCTGCACCTCCTCTGGTTCAAGCGTCTGAATATTGTCATCAACGCTGGCAACAACGGAAGAGTCCACTTGAGTAAGGAGATTGCGTGGCATCGGATGCATTTTTTCTCCTTTTATCGTAATATGCGGTGCAACATTGACAATCGTTTCGACAAAGGATTCGAGCAAGCCCCTCATCAGTGAATTGGTCGTAATCAACACCATCGTGCTGATCGCCACACCAAAAATGGTGGTCAATGTCTGTCGTCGCCTTCCAAGGAGATGACGTACGGCTATATCAAATAATGTTTTCAGCATCTAAATCCGCCCTTCAAGAGTGGCGGTGAAAAGTTATGGAATATTTTTATTATGTTGCGTTATTTTGTACTAATACTTTTTCGAGCCTCTCTACCCCTGCAGTATGAGTAACACGGCAGATAATATAACAATTGAACGCAAGCATAGTCATGTAGAGATATGTCTGCATGGGGAAGTGGGGTTCAACGGCAAAACAACTGGGCTTGAGCGATTTGAGTTTGTACACAATGCTTTACCTGAGTTGGCTCTTTCTGACATTGACCTCTCGACGACGTTTCTTGGAAAAAGAATCGGGGCCCCCCTGATGATCTCCTCGATGACCGGAGGCTACAGCGCGGCTGCCATGCTCAACAAGCGTCTTGCTGAGACAGCCCAACGGTTCAACATTCCGTTTGGGGTCGGCAGTATGCGACAAGCGCTTGAAAATTCTTCCTATAGAGAAAGTTTTGCCATTACAAGAAAATTTGCCCCCTCAGTCCAGATTTTTGCCAACATTGGAGCGCCTGAAATTTCAAAAGGATTAACGCAGAGTGATCTTACCATTCTTCTTGAGTTATTGGAAGCTGATGGACTGATTGTCCACCTGAATGCCGCTCAGGAGCTTTTTCAACCTGAAGGAAACACTGATTTCCGACATGTACTTGACCAACTTTCAACTCTTACGCATACAATTTCTGTTCCGGTTATTGTTAAAGAGGTTGGCTGCGGCATTTCGGCTGCTGTGGCCAAGCAGCTCATCGAGGCAGGTGTCAGTGCTATCGATGTCGCAGGGGCTGGTGGTATCAGTTGGCAGAAAGTGGAAGAGGTTCGATATACTCGGCAATATGGCCCGGAGAGACGTTTCAGCCAATCGGCTCTTGACGAATTACTGAATTGGGGGATCCCGACAGCCCAATGCCTGCTTGATATCAGAGATCTCAAAAAAGAGCGTTCCGAGTTCAGTGACATTGAGATTATCGCTTCGGGCGGAATCTGCTCCGGAATCGATATTGCAAAATCATTGGCACTTGGAGCACATCTTGCAGCCTCTGCAAGATGTATTCTCAAAGCACTGCATGAAGACACTCTTGAAAAAACTGTTGCAACCTGGTTGAACGATCTCAGGGCAATCATGTTTCTGACAGGTGCAGCAACAATCCACGAGCTCAGGAAGAGAAAACTTATCATCAAACACTGACAGATTTCATCATGACCATACCTATAACCCAGGAACTTGTTGAAAAGAAGTACGCTCTTTACCATAAGAATATCAATGATGCGCTCGGACAATGTTTTGACAAAGAGAGCCCCGTCACACTTTATGAGCCCGCCAGATATATTCTTGAGGGAAAGGGAAAAAGAATTCGTCCATTTCTGACACTCCTTGCATCAGAAGCCGTATGCGGATCATCGGACAATGCTCTCAATGTGGCGCTTGCCGTCGAAATTCTTCATAACTTTACTCTGATCCATGACGACATTATGGATCAGGCTGAACTTCGTCATGGCAGGGCAACTGTTCACAAGCAATGGAACATCAATGCTGCTATTCTGACAGGTGATATGATGATTGCCTATGCTTATGAACTTGCCCTCCAGGCAAAGAGCAACCGTCATGCTGAACTTGTTCATATCCTTAATCATGCAAATATGACCATTTGTGAAGGACAAGCACTTGATATGGAGCTTGAGGAGAAACAAAATGCAACAATTGCCGACTACCTTGACATGATTGCAAAAAAAACTGGTCGTCTCATTTCAGCCGCACTTGAAGCTGGTGGCGTGGCGGCTGATGCGACACCCGAACAGCTTAAAAGCCTGGTGCTGTTTGGAGAAAAAATAGGACGTGCATTTCAGATACAGGATGACTATCTCGACATTATGGCTAAAGATGGAAAATCTGGCAAAATGGCTGGCGGTGATATTATCAACGGCAAAAAAACCTATTTACTGCTTCGATCTCTCGAACTGAGTTCAGGGGCTGAGCATGATCTTCTTAACTCCATCATTGTCAATAAAGGCATTGGTGCGGAGAAAGTAGCCGAGGTAAAAACTCTTTTTGAGCGATGCGGGGTTCTTGAGGAGACTGCCGCATTGATTAATAAGGATACGGAGGAGGCACTTACAGCATTGGACAACCTGCCTCTTGTGGAGGGAAGAGAATATCTTAAAGGATTTGCTAACATACTCATGAACAGGGACTTTTAACCATTTTGGTTATGGCACCTCTTGACATAATGGAGCAGAAGGCTCTTCTACTCCTTTTGACACTTGTTCCTGGTATCGGTCCTGCAAGGATCAAGTCGATTGTTTACCATTTTTCTGATTTGAAAGAGCTTTTGCATGCCGGGATTGATGCACTTGTCACAGTACCTGGTATTGGTGAATCGCTGGCCCGACAGATTCACCATTTTCTTCATCATGCACAAACCAGAGATGGGGCTATGCGGTTGGCCGAAGAACAGGTTAACGGACTTTATCGCTATAATGCAAGCATTGTTACTCTTCTTGATTATAATTACCCACCCCTTTTGAAGGAGATATATGACCCTCCTCCCTGCCTTTTTGTACGGGGAAAACTTCCGGACATGAACTCTACAGGCGTGGCGGTTGTAGGAACAAGAAATGCCTCTCAATATGGAAAACAGGCTACGGCCATACTTTGCAGAGAACTGGTACATCACGGAATCGCAATTTATAGCGGCTTGGCTTATGGAATTGATATGGCTGCACACACTGCAACTATAGAGAGTGGAGGTATAACGGTTGCGGTACTTGCAAGTGGTGTAGACACCCTCTATACCGATCCACAAGGAAAGCTGTGGCCAAGAATCATTGAAAATGGAGCAATTGTTTCAGAAGAGTGGCTTGGATCGGAACTCTCACCAGGTAAATTTCCGAAAAGAAATCGCATCATTGCTGGCATCTCTTCGGGCACAATAGTCATTGAATCAGATCTGAAGGGAGGCTCTCTCATAACCGCAGCAGCAGCCCTTGAACAGAACAGGGAAGTGTTCGCTTTACCCGGAAGTATTTTTGCCCGAACCTCAAGAGGAACAAATAAGCTGATCCAACAAGGCCACGCGAAGGCAGTAATGGGCATAGAAGACATTCTGAGCGAACTTGGGGTAGCATTGCAAAAAGGCTCTTCGGGAGAGACCAAACAACACAAGCAGAACGAACTTCTCCACAGTCTCACTTCACTTGAACAGAAGATTATCCGTTGTATGGGAACAGGACCAATACATATTGATAAACTCGTTACTGCTTCTGCTCTTGATCTACCCACCCTTCTTGTTCATCTTTTTGAGCTTGAACTAAAATCAGCTATTGAACAACAGCCAGGACAGTTTTTCATGAAAAAAGTTTTATAATTTTTCTTGACTCTCAAACGATGAGCATTTGAAGCTTTGTATAGTTTTTTACAGGGGAATTATTACCTTTGGACGTGTGCTTTGACCGTATGCGCTTTATTCGATAGTGATCCTCTATTCAAAAAAACCTAAATCTTTAGATTGATGAATTTTTCAAGCAAATTTATCCCTGTATCCCGCAATATTATGATGGCGGCCGTGCTGGGTGTGGTTATGACAGCTTCCCCGGCATTTGCTGCGCAAGAAAAAACAGGTGTTGTGGATTTCGGCAAGATTATGCAGAAACTACCTGAGACAAAACAGGCTGAATCAACCCTGCAGACCACTTATGCCTCACTACAGAAAGAGAGTGCCGCTAAAAATGTGGAACTACAGAAGGCCGTTGCAGATTACAAAAAGCAGGGTGCATCTCTGAAACCTGCCGCAAAAGCTCAAAAAGAGAGAGAACTTAACTCAAAGGTACAGGCATTTCAGAAATTCCAGCAGGAACAAGGCGGAATTTTTGAAAAGAAACAGCAGGAGATTTCAGCTCCAATTCGTCAAAAAGTGATTGCAGCAATTGAATCAATAGCTCAAAAAGAGGGCTTTACCGTCGTGCTCGAAAAGAATGCGGCACATTATGTCGCTCCTGAAAATGATCTCACGTTCAAGGTACTGGATAAGTTAAATATTAAGTAATACATCCTGATTTGAAAAGAGTCATTGTTCTTTTTCTGTGTGTTATTATGATGGCCAAGTCTGGATGCAGCGAGCCAATGAAAGGTCACCGTGCCGCCAAACAGGATGCTTCTGTTCAGGGTAATCTGGTGCAAGAAAGTTGGAATATCAGAATTGCTCTAACACAATCCGGCCTCTCTCAAGGAATTCTTGAGGCAGAACATGGATCAGAATACAAAACAAAACAAGGGAGTGAATATCATTTTGATCATACTGTCAAAGTAATGTTTTTTGATAGTGAAGCTCTGCCATCGATAGTGATCACAGCTGAACAAGCTGTGATTCATGATAATTGGGACATTGATTTTAGTGGAAATGTTGTGATGAAATCAGGAGATGGGGTTGTTATGAAAACAGAACATTTACAGCGAAGTGCCTGTGATTCTATCATACGCTCTGATCGATTTGTAACAATTTCAAGACAAGAAGAGACAATTCGGGGTGAGGGGTTTGAGGGTGATCAAGCCTTGAAAAGGTATCGGATTTTCCGGGGAAACGGAGAGGCATTTATACGACAAAAATGAAATTGGTTTGTTCATGAAATTACACGTCCTGAAGTCAAAAATCCATAACGCTATAGTAACAAGCGGAGATCTTGAATACGAAGGCAGTATTACGATCGATAGTGAGCTGCTCGAAATGGCAAACATGATTCCAAATGAAAAAGTGCTTGTTGTCAATAATAACAACGGTGAGAGATTCGAAACATACATCATTAAAGGTGATCATGGCTCCAGGGAGATCCAGCTTAATGGTGCCGCAGCCCGATGTGCGTTGGTTGGCGATGAAATAATCATTATGACATTTGCCCTTTTAGACGAGACTGATGCAGGAAACTTTAAACCGATGATTCTTATTGTTGACAGAGAAAACAACCCGAAAAGCAGGCATTATGTCGGCGAACAAGCTCAGGCACTCTTATAATTTTCTCTGAGACACAATATATTTCTCACCGATCAATGGCACTTGCAGTAATAATCATGGCCGCTGGCAAAGGCACACGAATGCAGTCAGACCTCCCAAAGGTGCTGCATAAAGCCAATGGGCGACCCCTTATCGATTATGTAATTGAGACCGCCCAAGCTCTTGAGCCTGCGAAAATTGTGCTGGTCGTTGGCCACCTGGCTCAAGATGTCATCAGTGCGACTGCCAAATTTGACGTTGCAATAGCTCTTCAAGAGCCTCAACTTGGAACAGGCCATGCCATCATGCAGGCAGAGGCCCAGCTTTCTGGTTTTGGTGGAGAAGTACTCATACTTTCCGGCGATGCGCCATTGGTTCATGCATCCACCTTGAGGGATTTGATCGCATTTCATCGTTCAGCAGATGCCGTGGCAACCGTGTTGACGGCGGAACTTGATGACCCGAAAGGATACGGGAGAGTTTTGCGGGAAAAGAACGCAAACAGCGTCTTGAAAATAGTTGAACAGAAAGATGCAACAGAAACAGAGCAATGCATACAGGAGATCAATTCAGGCGTGTATGTTTTTAACGCCCCGGTTCTGTTCGACACTCTTGGGCAGATCACCACAAATAATGCACAAAAAGAGTATTATCTGACGGATGTTTTCGGTATTTGCTGTGGAAATGGTGTACACGTTTGCGCATTCAAAACTGGTGACGCAGATGAGATCGTGGGAATTAATACCCCGGAACAACTTTTGGAGGCTGAGCAACTGCTGCAGCAAAAAAAGAACCTATTTTCTTGAACGCCGGGACTTCTTAGACTCCATGGGTTCTATAGAAACCTGACGATCAGTTGTCGAATGCAAAGATAAAATAGAATCAGCCATATCGGGGGAGTTATCCTGGATTCCGTTTTCATGCATTGAGTAAAACTCTACAAGATTGCCGTCGGGATCCATCACAAAAAAAGCACGACCCTCCCGGCGATGAGCAGGAAGGGTAACAATGTGAACGCCACTGTCGTCCAAATATCGGGCTGCAGCATCGACTTCGGCATCTGATGCCAGCCTGAAGCCAAAATGATCAACCCTGATATCCCTCGCTTCAGGGGATCCGGGTGTTTCAGCCTTTACAAGGACGAGCATATCTGAGTGCAGACGAAGAAAAGAAATATTGGCACCAACCCTGTGATCAAGATCGATACCAAGAATGCCGCAGTAGAAATCTTCAGCCTGTCGCAGATTATTAACGCGAAGAGTTATCTGGTTAATCCCCGTCAGTTTCATCATCATCTTCCGTTTGGACCACCTTTTTTTCTACTGGTTTTTCGAGAGTATAGTCATATTTACGGCTGAAATACTGAGCAACCGCTTTGTGTGACGACTTTTCACGTATTTCAAATTCCAGACTAATGGCTATCTGTTCAGGAAATATTTTGTCAGACTCAGATTCGCTACTTGGATTACGAATCATCTCTTTGTAAGGAAGAAGCTTTTCTTCCAGTTCAGCCCTTTCATCGTCATGTAACCTTTTTGCTTTTTTGGAAATGGCCACCACAGTTTCATACAAGTTTGAGTGAGCACTTCTTAATTTATTAAGATCAACGGGCTTAACCGACATTGTACTTTATTTTACGTTTTTGAAATAAATTTGTTGATAATCGCTGTCACGGTATCGACAGCGGAATCAAGAATATCATTCACAACAATTTCGTCAAACATCTCTGCATATTCGAGTTCCATCACAGCTCGCTCAAGACGCACCTCTCTATCGCGCTCATTTTCAGTCTCACGGACTCTCAGCCGTTCCCGCAAAACCTCCATACTTGGAGGTTTAAGAAACAGTAATAAAGAGTTGTCCGGAAAAAACTTTTTAAGATTCAAAGCACCCTTTACATCAAGATCAAGCAGAATATGTTCCCCTTTTGCAATAATTTGGATTGTTTTGTCAAACAAGGTGCCGTAATAATTGCCAAAAAAGAATTCGTGCTCAATGAAAGCATCCTCCCGGATCTTTGTTTCGAAATCTTCTTTATCCAAAAAATAGTAGTTAATCCCGTCTACTTCCCCTTGTCTTATCTTTCTGGTTGTAGCTGATACAGAAAACCTGATGTTTGGCAGACGCTTGAGCGCCAAATGGACGACCGTCGACTTCCCGGTACCCGATGGCGCTGAAAAAACAATCAGCTTTCCGGAATATTGCTTTTTTTCAACCATGCGACTACTCAATATTTTGCAATTGTTCCCTTATTTTTTCAAGTTCTTCTTTGATCAGGACAATCTTTTGGGAAATCTCGGCACTCTGAGACTTGGACGCAATTGTGTTGGCTTCGCGTAATTGCTCTTGAAGTAAAAAATTAAGCTTTCTCCCCGTACCGCTCTCATCATTGTCCAACTCTTCAAGAAAGAACTTGTTATGGCTCGCAAACCGGGTTAACTCTTCAGTAATATCAAGCTTGTCGGCAGCAAAAACCAACTCCATTTCCAGTCTGTCCCTGCTATAGGCCAAATCCTTTCCAGCAACTGCTTCAACCTTTTCAGTAAGTCTTTTTCTGACGATCTGAAAATTGTCAGCCGCAAGGGTTGTTATGAGTCGAAGTGTAGACTCAATTTCAGCCATTCTTCTTCTAAAATCGATGGAGAGTTCCTTCCCTTCCCGGCATCGCATGACTTTGAGTCTACCAATAGCCTCTTTTACAAGGACTTTTACATCAGGCCAACAATGGGCAACACTTTCAAGAGTAGTAGCACCATTATCAAAAATTTCAGGAAACCTCAGGAGATGCTCAAGCTGAAGAGGTGCATCAAGACCAGCCTCACGTATAAGACCCTCAAGCAGCTCTTTATAGGCTTTAACTTTTTGAACATTGATATTGGCCAATATGGAACGCTCCTCATCCACCTGAATCTGGACATAAGCGGATATTTTCCCTCTCTGAAACTGCTCCCGAATTAACTCCCTCACCTCAAGCTCATAAGTGAGTAGTTGGCGGGGAAGTTTTACGCTGATTTCAGCAAACCGATTATTTACCGAGCGTAACTCTACGAGAGTTTTCAGACCATCTTTCACAGCCTCTGCGCTGCCATATCCGGTCATGCTTTCCAACATAGCTTTATCCCCCAGATGCGTTCTTGTTAAAATGAAAATCCGCAGGTGAGATCACCCGACAGAGATCAGGCAACAACGACTCTTATTTGCGAAGATCAAGCTCACCAATCACCTTGCGGTAGCGATCAATATCGACGTTCTTAACATAATTAAGCATTTTTTTCCGCTTCGCTACAAGCATAAGCAAGCCGCGTCGGGAATGCTTGTCCTTGGGGTGCTGCTGTAAATGCCCGGTAAGATCGCTGATTCTACGGGTGTAAAGAGCTACCTGTACCTCTGGTTTTCCCGTATTCTTTACTGAAGCGCCAAACTGCGTGATAACTTCTGCTTTATACTCTTTTGTCAAACTCATATCTCTTCGGTTGTTATATGATAAATCGATTAGCCGTTAATATAATATTTATTAACAATACAACTCTACCGTTTTTTTGTCTTTTTGAATCTGTTGCTTCAGCGCATCAACATTCAAAAATTTCTTCTCCTCTCGGATAAATCTCAGAAGACTCAACCTGATGTTACACCCGTAAAGATCGCCATTATATCCTAGAAAATGCGCCTCTATTGATAATTGACCTGCGGAGGAGATCGTAGGCCGCACCCCTATGTTTGTTAAAGCATTATATGAAAAGCCACCGAGCACTGTCTGAGCTAGATAAACACCTGGGCGGGGAAGCAGTTTGTTCTTGTCTGTCAACTGTAAATTAACAGTCGGAAAGCCAATTTCCCGCCCCCTCTTCTCCCCTTCAACCACGGTACCAGTAATCATATATGGCGCTCCAAGAAATGCATTGGCCTCTTCAATCTTACCGTCTTGAAGTAATTCTCTTATCCTTGTACTGGAGAAATGTTCGTCGTCAATCAACACTTCCTCGACAACCTCAACGGCAACCCCAAGTTCTCTGCCCACACACTCAAGTGTCTTTCGACTCCCACTCCTGTCACGCCCAAAGGCATGATCATATCCAACAATAATGCTTTGAGCTCCAAGCGAGCCCACAAGAATATTTCTTATAAAATCATCGGAACTGCGCAAAGCGAAATCAGGGGTAAATCGAACAAGCACCAAGAGATCAACACATTGAGCAGCAAGCAGATCAATTTTTTCATCAAGGGTAGTCAATAACCCGAGTGGACCAGAAACGTCACCACCAAGAACACGCCGGGGATGAGGCTCAAAAGTCACGACAACGCTTCGCAGGTTGAGAGCGTGAGCAACTGCCACCATCCGTGCTATAATGCTCCTGTGCCCTTTATGCACGCCATCATAAGAACCTACGGTAACTGCTGATGGAACCGGCAAAAGCTCTACAGGAGTATGTGAACCATAACTGTATCCCTGATGAGTATCATACTCAATAACTAACATACGACCGACTATCCCCCTTCACCTCTGCTGATGATTGATGAGTTCTGTAGAATACTCTCTATGACCTCCGGTACCATTCGGGCAGAACTGAGTTGCCATGAACCAATCGAAACGCGCCTGAGTGAAGCAAGATAGCCTCCAACTCCCAGCAGCGAACCAAACTCATGAGCAATGACCCGAATATAGGCACCTTTGGAGACATGGAGAACGAAATAGACCATCGGAAGTTCTATACGAATAATTTCAAAGCGATGGATACTAATCTCTTTGGCTTTACGATCCTTGATTATAACTCCCTTGCGAGCATGTTCATAGAGACGCTTTCCATTGTGCCAGGCGGCAGAATGCATGGGGGGTTGCTGCATATGCCTGCCAATCAAGCCGTTAGCTGCCGTTCTGATCTCGTTTTCTGTCAAATGAGCAATACCGCAATGAGCATACTCAAGAGTCTCACTGTCGTGGCTCTCAGTCATTGCTCCCAGCTTTATGGCACCATCATAAACCTTGTCAAGAACTTCAAGTGCCGAAATTTCTTTGGTTTTTCTTCCTGTCGCAAGAATAAGCAGACCAGTTGCTTTCGGATCAAGTGTACCACAATGACCTACCTTGCACTTCAAACCGCTTCGCTTGTAGGTATTTCTGATTTTTGCAACCACGTCAAACGATGTCCAGCCATAAGGCTTGTCTATGAGGAGAAAATCACCCTGTCCAGCCAGAGCTTCGCCGCTTATCCGCTCACTACTATTCACGATTTACGACGATTCACCCTGTTCAACAATTTCAACAGGCGATTTCCTCACTTCATTTAAAAGCTGCTCAATCCTGTTGGCTCGTTCATACAGATGATCCTCATGAAATTCTAGCTCGGGAATACGTCTAAAGTGATGACGAATCCTGGATGAAAGAATTTTCCTTATACTTTTTGTTTTTTCTTTCAAAACGGCCATTGCTTCAGCTCGCTCCTCAATGGTACCAATAATTGAAAAATAAAACCTTGCTATGCTCAAATCGGGTGTAATTTTTACATCGACAACGGTAATAATCGGGCCACTTCTTGGAAGCTCCTTTTGAAGAATGGCCCCCAGTTCATGTTGCAACAGAGATGCAACTCGGTCAGTACGGATTGACATGTATCAATAATAATCTGTTCAAAGTTTTCTTTTCTTCTCGACAATTTTATAGGCCTCAACAACATCGCCTACCTTAAAGTCGTCATAGTTTTTAAGGCTCATACCGCACTCATATCCTGCATCAACCTCTTTTACGTCGTCCTTAAAACGCCTGAGCGCAGCAAGCTGACCCTCGTAAATCTGAACGCCATCACGCAGAAGACGCACTTTGGAATCTCGAAAAACCTTACCGTCCAGAACATAACATCCACCGACATTACCAATCTTTGGTACCTTGAATATTTGTCGGATCTCAAGAGAACCCAGGCTCTCCTCATGAAGTTCCGGGGAGAGCATCCCTTCAAGTGCTTTTTCGACATCTTCCAGTACATGGTAAATAACACTGTAGAAGCGGACATCAAGATCTTCCTTCTCAGCCAGTTTTTTAGCATTGACGTTCGGTCGAACTCTAAAACCGATAATGATAGCGTCAGAAGCTGCTGCGAGCAGCACATCTGTCTCTGTAATCTGTCCAACACCCTGATGAATAATCTGTACCTTGACCTCTTCGTTCTGAATCTTCATGAGTCCATCTGCCAAGGCTTGGATAGAGCCATCGGTATCGGCTTTGATGATGACACTCAACTCTTTCATCAACCCCTCTTTAATCTGACGAGCTATACTGTCAAGTTTGACACGCGTACTGCGCCTGAAATCATGCTCACGACGAATCACTTGTCGTTTCTGCGCCAAGTCACGCGCTTCTCTGTCTGTCACCATAACCGTGAGAGCGTCGCCTGATTGTGGAAGATCCTCAAAACCAAGCACACGCACTGGTTGAGAAGGGTTGGCAAACAGAATTCTTTTCCCTCGTTCATCCATAAGGGCACGAACCTTACCCATGGTATTGCCAGCAACAAAGGGATCCCCGACCTTAAGAATTCCGCGCTGCACAAGAACCGTGGAGATCACGCCCTTGCCTTTATCAAGCTCTGATTCAACAATAATACCACTAGCTGGAATATCTCGTGAATAATTCCCCTTCAACTCACGCATTTCAGCTTCCGTCAACACCTTTTCCATCAGTTCTGCTATGCCTATACCTTTTTTAGCAGAAATTTCCTGACATTGATAAGCCCCTCCCCACTCCTCAACAAGTACTCCCGCTTCGGACAACTGAGTTTTTATCTTCTCCGGATTTGCTTCGACCTTGTCAATTTTATTAAGAGCAACCACAATAGGAACTCCGGCCGCCTTGGCATGATTTATTGCCTCAATCGTCTGAGGCATAACACTATCATCAGCCGCAACTACAAGAATAACAATATCAGTCACCTGCGCTCCCCTTGCTCGCATTGCTGTAAATGCTTCATGGCCAGGCGTATCCAGAAAAGTTATTTTGCGGTTCCCGTCCACAGTAACTTCGTATGCGCCAATATGCTGCGTAATACCGCCAGATTCGCCAGCAACAACCTTGCTGTTTCGAATATGATCGAGTAAAGATGTCTTGCCATGATCAACATGTCCCATAATCGTAACAACCGGAGGACGGATTTGTAAATCCTCTTCCGCATCTTCCTCAACAACAACTGCCGTTGCCTCTATTTCGGAAATAAACTCTGCCTCAAAACCAAATTCCAGGGCAATAAGCTCTATTGACTCCTTATCAAGCCGCTGGTTAATGGTCACAAATTTTCCCAAAGCGAAACACTTCTGGATAATATCCTTTGCGGTAATACCCATAAGCTCTGCCAGCTCATGTGGCGAAGCATACTCGGTAACCCGTACAATCATCCTCTGCAGCTCACGAAATGCCTCATCCTCTTCATGTTCACGTTCACGTTCGTTTCTGCGCATTTTGCGGAATTTCTGACGCGAACCCGTGCTGCTTCGATCCTCTATACCACTGATTGTTTTCTGAATATTTGCCGAAATTACCTTGTCGTCTACCTCAATTTTCTTTTTCTTCTTTCCTTTTTTCTTTTTGATAGCTCCACTTTCAGCAACAACTACTTTTGACTTTACCTCCACAACTGCCTTGAGCGGTTTCTTAACAAAAACAGTTTTATCTTCCTCCTTGACCTCCTCCGTCACCTTCGGCTCAAACTCATCCTTTAATGCATCAGCTTGTTCTTTGAAGTTCTTTTTACGATTTTTCTTGTTCCGCCCGGCATGCATGTCAAGAGTTCCAAGAACCGTAAGGCCACCCATCATCTGCGGAGCATCGAAAGAGACAAGATGCTCATTGACTGAAGGCTCATCCTTTTGCGGCTCAAGAGCAAGTGCTGTCTCGGGAATCGAAACCTGTTCCGGTTCGGTGTCAGGCTCTGGCACCGTCAAAAGTTCTGGCAAGGGCTCCGGCAGTAGAACAGACACGGAATCAGAAAGGGTGTGTGATTCTACAATTACCTGACTCTCTGATACATCAAGAAAGGCTGGCTTGTCAGTAAACTCAGCAGATTCTGTAATCGGAATAATGGGTTCAACAAGAGATATCGAATGATCTTCTGAAACAGAAACACTGACAAGCTCTGACTTGATCTCTTGAAACAGTGGAGGTAAGACCGTTGGAACGACAAGAAGAGGAGGAGCTACATGAAGCGGTTGCGGACTGAGTATTTCGCTTAAATGCTGCTCCTTTTCATACGTCTTACGCGACTGTTCTTCCAGCCTTGACAAACGCTTCTCTTTCTCTGCTCTTATCTTTTTGGTCTCATCAACCATCTTTTTTTCAACACTGAAATGACCAAATATCAGCCCATGTATCTCTTCACTGACCATAGAGGATGTCGATGCCACCTTGACACCTTCCTTTTTGACAAAAAGTAGTACTTCCTGCGGACTCACCTGCAGTTCTCTTGCTATATCACTTATCCGATATCTCTTTTCCATGTCCTCAAGGGCCATTACATCCTCCTCTGGATTTATAAACTCTTTACATCTTAAACCAAATAATCAGTCTCTTGGACTCTTCATGATATATCAATCGCCGATTCATCAGGTTCTGGATAGAAATCATCATTAAAAAGACCTTCCAGATCCGCCTCTGTAAACTGCTCTTTCACGGTTTTATAAATATTTTCCGCAATTTTCTTCCAATAACGCTTTTCGTCATCAGTAACTTTTCGCTCCCTTGGTTTGACACTGCTCTTGTAGCTTTTTCCAAAAACGGTCTGCTCCTCGCTCTTTGGTGCTCCCAAAAGAGAGAGTTCAATTTGATCAATTCCTGCTTTGAGTACTTTTTTAGCTGTATCAAGACCACCATCAAGAAGCTGATAAATCATGTCATCGCCAAACTCTTCGCGGAACTCAATAATATCGATGTCCGTAGGATCTTCAGTCGATTTGTCAATGACATCACGATAGACATCTATCTCATAACCGGTAAGTTTTTCAGCAAGATGAATATTGTTACCACTCTTTCCTATTGCGTACTTGATCTGGTCAGGTTTAAGCATGACCCTTGCCTTTCGGGTTTTTATATCCGCATGAATAGTTAACGGATCAATTTTAGCCGGCTGCATCGCCCTTGAAATGTAAATCTGAGGCTCATCAGCATAGTAAATAACATCAATATTTTCATTGTTAAGCTCTTTAACAATGCTTTGAATCCTTTTGCCTCTATACCCCACCGTAGCACCAACGGGATCAATCCGTGCACTCGTTGATTCAACGGCCACTTTTGCTCTCTCTCCAGGAACCCGGGCAATCGCTTTTATGACAATCAGGCCATCAAGAATTTCAGGTACCTCATGTTCAAAAAGCTTGTATAAAAACCGGTCATCAACTCTGGAGACAATCACTTTCATGCCGCCATCCGGTTTTTCACGCTCAACCATACTCCCGTCATCAAGCTTTACTTTTGCTTTCTCGCGCTCTATACGTTTGACATAGAGTTTCATCCTTGGGGTACGGCGAGGATTATCTTTTTTCATCATTTCCGACTTCGGCAATACAAGCTCAACACGATGGTCTTTGGAGGTATTGTAGGTAAAAATAACCTCATTTGCACGAATCTGGTAAACCTCACCGGCAACAATCTCACCCACCTTTTCAAGACACTCTTCATAGACGACCAAGCGCTCCAGATCACGCACTTTTTTCTGCACAGACTGCTTTATAATCTGAATAGATTTGCGACTCAGATAGTCCTCAAGCTTTATCGGCCCCTCTTCATAATAATCACCTATTTCAAGGGAGTCATCAATTTTTCTTACCTCTTTCAGAGAAATTTCAATACTCTCTATATCCACCTCCTCAACAATCTTTTTCAGGATATACACCTCAAAATCACCCCGTTCAGGGTTGATAAAAATGTTGGACTCAACTTCAGGATCATAATCTTTTCGAAGCTGCTTCTGGATGATATCCTTCAGGAGATCGGCAATATCCATTTTGACAGCCGCCACTTCGGTGCGTTTGTCGAGAAAGATCCTTGACTGCTCGATTTCACCAAAAGCACCTGCAATCTGCAACCTTCTGTCCTGCCCCTCATCATGTATCTTCTTTCTGACCATCTCTCTCTAATAGATTGTGCATTTATAAAAGAAAATCCCTGCTCTTCCGATAAAAACTGTTATAACTCAGCCTCAGGTACCGCACAAATGACCTGATCAAGGTACAATAACATACCTTCTGCTGCTGATGTCGGCTTTCTCTTTTTGCCAGACTCGGTCAGAATAACAATCCAACTCTTACCCTCCTCATGCAGTGATACATCCTGAAGATGACCACTCAACTCTTTCTGTTCACCCTCCGAGTCAGTATACCTGATCTTCAAAAGTTTTCCGATATGACGTATGTACTGACGCGGAAGCATAACCGGCTCACCGAGACCTGGAGAAGAGACCATCAGGTCAAAATTGTCACCTGCCAGATCTAAAAGTTCTTCATCAGCCTCAATGATCTCACGAATCCTTCGGCTGAACCAGACGCACTGATGAATACGAATACCACAATCAGCATCCATCAATATCTCTATCTTCCTGCTACTCGCCTTGCCCATTACCTTCACATCAACAAGGTAGGCACCCTCTCCACGCGTACCAACAGATTCAGCAACAAGCTGAAGAACAATATTACGGATACGCTCTTGCATACAGACCTCTTACAAACTTTTACAGAAAACAAAAAAGTGGGGATACCCCACTTTCAGATAAGATAATTCTATCACCTTGCGAAATCAAGTACGGCAATGTAACAAAAAACCAGTCAACAGCAAAACACCTTACTGAGCTTCCTTACCCTTTATCTCTTTATTGTCGTGAAGGTGGCTTTCAATCACTTCATATTCAGCCTCATCAAGAGAGCTTTTTGAGGAATGAGGAGCAGAAGCAACTCCTGTAGAATCGAATCCACTTCGACTCAAAAAAAATAGTACCCCTCTCACAAGACGAACGAGCAAACGAAGAGCCAAACGAATGACCAAAAAGAGAACTATAATAAAAAGAATAAATTTCAGCATCACTGGAGCAATGCCCTTAGGCGATTTTCATTTACCCTGTACTTAAAAGCAGGAACACCATCAACAACAACAACCGGGATCTTAAGCCCGAACTCCGCCTGCAATGCAGGATCACCGGAAATATCTATTTTTTCCAATTCAAACGGGCAGGAACGCTGAACTTTTTCAATCAACTCGAGAGCCTGGTCACACAGACAACACTCTTTCTTTCCAAAGAGGGTCACCCTATGACTCCCGACCTGCATCAAAAATGTGGCTGTGATTGACGCTGCGCAAGCAGCATATGAAACAGAGCCTCCAGAGTAAGCGTGGTCTGCTCAGAGGTCACCAGATTTTTAAGGGAATATTGACCTGTCTCACATTCCAATTGTCCAATAAACAAAGCATAAGAAGCTTTTACCTTGTTAGCCTCCCTCATCTGCGCTTTCATGCTTCTCGATGCCAAATCTATCTCAGTCGTTATACCTGCCTGGCGCAATTGCCAGGCAATATGCATTCCATAATCAGCAAGATCCTGATGCTGTAAAATCAGATAAACGGTTGGCACGCCCTGTGGAAGAGTTGCAAATAATCCCTGTTTTTCCATGATTATCAGCAGCCGTTCTATACCAACGGCAAAACCTGAAGCCGGCACATCAACAGAGGAGCCTAACTCTTTGGCTAATCCATCGTAACGTCCGCCTCCACCAATGGCATCCTGAGCACCAAGTTCGGAACTGGTAACCTCGAAAGCCGTATGACAGTAATAATCAAGCCCTCGTACAAGACGGTGATCAATCTCGTATTTGATACTCCTCTCGTCAAGGTAGAAGAGAACTTTCCTGAAATCATCAAGTGATGAGGCTTTAAGATAATCGTAAAGCCTCGGCGCTCCTGCAACAAGCTCCTGCATGGCAGGATTCTTCGAATCAAGGATTCGCAATGGATTTTTTTCAAGTCGCTCTTTGGAGGCTTCGTCAAGAAGGTCGTGAAAAGGTGAAAACCAGGTACGCAAAGCCTCACGATAGCGAAGCCTGTCATCGGTATCGCCAAGCGTATTGATTCTAAGTTTAAGGCCCCGAAGAGCAAGCGAATCGAACACATGCATCATGAAAGTGATCACCTCGGCAACAGCAGCTGGAGAAGAGACACCAAGTAATTCAGCTCCAAATTGAGTAAACTGACGTTGCCTTCCGGCTTGGGGCCTCTCTTTACGAAACAGCTCTCCGATATAAAACAACTTGTGAACGGGTGCCAACGAAAAGAGGTTTTTCTGAAGAGCCGCTCGCATCACACCGGCAGTCATCTCAGGACGCAAGGTCACCGAACGACCTGCTGGGTCAGGTTGAAAGGAAAACATCTCTTTTCCGACAATATCTGTAGTCGAGCCGATACCTCTCTGAAAAAGCTCTGTATATTCGAAGACCGGAATTCGAATCTCCCTGAAACCATAGACTGCAGCAAGAGTGTTGACGATATCTTCAACATACTTCCATTGCACGGCCTCTTCGGGAAAAATATCCTTGGTGCCTTTGACTGACTGGTACTGCGACATAAAGCGTTATATCTGCGAAAAATCTTTTTCTTCTTCCCGAAAAAGCTCGATCACCTCTTTTGATGACCGGGCAAGCACAAGTTTCTGGCGAAGTTCCTCCCGTCCTGCAAGTCTTGTAATCCGACCAAGCAACTTCAAGTGCTCAGCCAGCATCTCCTCTGGAGTCGCCAACAAAAATACAATCCTGACAGGATCATTATCGATAGAATCAAAATCAATCTCTTTCAGAAGCGTCGCAAAAGCCACGACTGGCTGGATCACACCTGAACTTTTTGCATGAGGCAACGCTAAGGTTTTTCCTATCCCTGTCGACATATCCTGCTCACGTTTAAACACATCATCCCGCAACTTGCCAATATCAGCAACCCCGGGATGATTGGCAACCAGAGAGAGCATTTTTTCAATCACCAAGCTTTTTCGTGAGAGGTCGAGATTCAAAACAATATATTTTTCGGAGAGCAGGCTTTCAATTTTCATTACAACAACCTTGTGCGGTTAATTCTCCTGATGATGTACAGGCCTTTATGGTAAATAACATTCTTTATCAATATAA
>Ga0194037_1000126_pt1 | contig 55102 bp, 55 predicted proteins | sample JunL306m_MetaG_FD_148653 | JGI IMG/M metagenome (GOLD analysis project Ga0194037, IMG submission 148653) | Anoxic zone freshwater microbial communities from boreal shield lake in IISD Experimental Lakes Area, Ontario, Canada - Jun2016-L304-6m | ecosystem: Environmental > Aquatic > Freshwater >... | reverse complement strand
ACGCGGCAAAGTGAGTACAAAGTGTGCACCTTTGCCAGGTCTGCCCCAGGCATCGAGTTCGCCATTGTGTAATCGCGCATCCTCAAGAGCGATGGAAAGCCCCAAACCTGTACCACCACGAACTCGTGCTCGTGAAGGATCAGCCCGCCAGAAGCGATCAAATACTCGAATGAGGGCGGATTCATCTAACCCAGAACCAAAATCACGAACTCCAATTCCAACCTCGGTATCGGTTGCAACGATAGATACAACAACCTCTTGATTATCAGCATGGTCGAGCGCATTCGATAACAAGTTACGCATAATTCTCTCGACGCGGCGTATATCCGCCTTGATGGTGACGATATCTTCGTTAGCTACCACTAGAATACCTGAATCAGTGTCAGCATCGCCTAGCTCGAAGTCCTTGATGCAACGTTTTATAAGAGCGACGAGATCAAAATCAACAGGTTCGAGTACCGCAACTTCTGCATCGAATCTACTGACTTCAAGGAGATCTTCAAGGAGCCTTTCGAAGCGCTCAATTTGGGCAGAGAGTAATTCGGAACTTCGGGCAACCACAGGCTCAAAGGATGTTCGTTGGTTATAGATGACTTCGGATGCCATTCGCAGTGTTGTGAGGGGCGTGCGGAGTTCGTGTGAAACATCTGACACAAAGCGCTGTTGGACGCGCGACAGGTTTTCTAATCGAGAGATTTGCTTCTCGATGGATTGCGCCATTTCATTGTAAGAACGCGCCAATGTTGCCATCTCATCTTCAGATTTGACCACCATGCGCTGGCTGAAATCGCCTTCGGTGAATTGATTCGCAATACGAGCTGCATCACGCACTGGACGAACTACTTGGCGCACTACCAGGAATGTAATCAAGGCGATAAGAAGAATTAACGCTAGACCGGCAACAAGGAGTGAGTTCTTAATGAGTTCGAGAGTTGCTTGCTGGTTACCTAATGAAAAGACGATATACATTTCGTAGAGTCCACCCGATGGGATGGTGACTCTCTTACCTACTACTAGCGAACTTTCAGCTCCACCAGATTTCTGCTTGATATCGGCATAGGCGTACTTCACCTCGCTGCTCTTTGCTACTTGCTGACGTAAGGAATTCGGAATTGATTGTGGGTCGACGAGCTCTGATGACATCTCATACGAGGTGGTTGTGGGCGCGGTCCGAGCTGAACGAACGAATGCAATTTCGTGTCGCGCCTCTTTCACAATCTGGGTTGTGGAGTTGACGATGATATCTGCCAGAATCTTTTTACGTTCTTCAACTGTTGAATTTCGAGAAATCACCAACTTGTATTCAGCATCAAAGAAGGTGAATTTGGATTCAGCTATCGAAGAGGAGAGCCCGGCGGATCGAATTCCATCCGATAGCCGTGAATACAAGGCTGAACCTGCCAGTGATACAACTCCGAGTGAGAGAAGCACTGTCGAAAGAATAACTTTTGTCGCAAGTGATTGCGCAAGTGCCTGACGAATACCCCTCATAGCAAGAGTGCCCTTTACGCTGGGCCGCCCGCCTTATATCCAACGCCACGAACTGTCATAACGATTTCCGGGCTCTCGGGATTGTGTTCCACTTTAGAGCGAAGGCGTTGCACGTGAACATTAACAAGACGGGTATCTGTGCTATGGCGATAGCCCCAGACTTCGCTTAAGAGCGCATCGCGAGTAAAAACCCGACCAGGATCTTTGGCTAGCGCAACCAAGAGATCGAATTCGAGTCGCGTAAGTTGAATCAGCGTTGTTCCGCGATGTACTTCGTGCGCTGTCACATCGATAACCAAGTCACCAATCGTGAGCAGCCCAGTGATATCGGCATTGGTTCGACGTAAACGTGTACGAATTCGTGCGATGAGTTCGGCCTTGTCGCGGAATGGTTTCTGCATATAGTCATCAGCGCCTGCTTCAAGGCCGCGCACAATATCTTGTGTCTCACCTTTAGCACTAAGCATGACTATAGGAACCATAGATTCTTGCCTAATTAATCGGCAGACCTCGATGCCATCAATTCCGGGCAGCATCACATCGAGTAAGACAAGGTCTGGAGGATTATTTCTAAATACCTCCAGCGCCTCGTCTCCACGACTTACTAGATCTACATCGAAGCCGGAACTTGTGAGAACAATTCCAAGCATTTCTGCTAGGTCTTGATCGTCATCGACGACCATAACCAGAGTCATTTAGGAACCGTGCTCCCAAGAGTTGAGGTACATATCTTGTGCTGGTGTGAGCACATCGATACGTCCGCCCATTGACTTGAGTTTGAGTGAAGCAACTTCCTTATCGATATATGTAGGAACTTCGTGAACACCTGCAGGAAGATTCTTGGCTTCCTTAACAAGGTATTCAGCAGTAAGTGCCTGATCAGAGAATGACATATCCATTACTGATGCTGGGTGGCCTTCTGCAGCTCCGAGATTGACTAGACGTCCTTCTGCGAGGAGGAGCAGACGACGTCCATCTTTCATGACATATTCATCGGTCTGGTGGCGCATCTTGGCATTCTTCTTCACTGAATTCTGTTCGAGGTAGGCAACATCGATTTCGATATCGAAGTGACCAGAGTTAGCCATGATTGCGCCATCCTTCATAACCGCGAAATGTTCGTCGCGAAGTACATCGCGGTTACCGGTGACGGTAATGAATACATCTCCGACCTTTGCTGCATCGATCATTGGCATCACGCGGAAGCCTTGCATCATGGCATCAAGTGCCTTTGTAGGATCGATTTCAGTGACAACGACATCTGCACCCATCCCCTTAGCGCGTTCTGCAACACCCTTACCGCAGTAACCAAAGCCGGCTACGACAACGATGCGCCCCGCAAGGAGGAAGTTAGTTGCGCGGAATACAGCATCGAGAGTTGATTGACCTGTTCCGTAACGGTTGTCGAACATGTGCTTTGTATCGGTGTCATTGACCGCAATCATTGGGAATGTGAGTGCGCCATCTTTAGCCATCTGGTTGAGGCGGATTACGCCAGTAGTTGTCTCTTCGCATCCACCAGTGATATTTGGAAGAAGTTCTTTACGGGTTGTGTGAAGCGTGTTGACAAGGTCGCAGCCATCATCAAATACCTGATGTGGTTCGATATCGAGAGCTGCATTGATATGTGAGTAATAGCCATCACGATCAACTGAGTTACGTGCGAATACTGAGATTCCGTATTCGTGGACAAGTGCGGCAGCTGTGTCATCCTGCGTTGAAAGTGGATTGGACGCACAGAGTGCAATCTCTGCGCCACCTGCTTTAAGTACGCGCATCAAGTTTGCTGTCTCAGTTGTTACGTGCATACAGGCTGCAATACGTACGCCAGTAAATGGCTTTGATTTTTCAAAACGTTCGCGGATTTGAGCAAGCACAGGCATATTGCGCTCTGCCCACTCAATCTTCAAGCGGCCAGCGGCGGCAAGTGAAGCATCTGCAATGTCGTGCTTTGGAACAGTGTTAACAGTTGTCATATATATCTCCCTAGTAAAAACGGCTGTTTTTTCTCGCTTGACCTTCGGCGTAGGGCTCTACTGTGCTAGTCGGCAATGGGGATAGCGTACTAGTTAAGAGATTAATACGAGGATGTCGAGGTCTCCCCGAATGGTGTTAAGTACATCATCCCGCACCTTCTTCATCTGGCTCGCCGTTGAAGCCTCAACGTTGAGTCGAAGGAGGGGCTCAGTATTTGATGCGCGCAGGTTGAACCACCAGGTATCGCCATTGATAGTAAGTCCATCTAGGTGATCGACCTCGACGCCGGCTTTCTTTCCATAGACCTTTTCGATGTAGTCCATGGCTTTCTGCGCATCTGCCACAGTTGAATTTATTTCACCGCTTGAGTGATAGCGATTAAATGGGGCCAGTAATTTCGAGAGAGTTATCTTTCTTTCACCAAGAGCGGCTATCGCGTGCAGCGCTGCCAACATTCCAGAATCTGCTTTCCAGAAGTCACGGAAGTAGAAATGTCCAGAGTGCTCTCCCCCGAAGACAGCATTGGTTTCAGCCATCAACTTCTTAATATAAGAATGTCCGACTCGGGAGCGAATTGCAGTTCCACCATTTTCTTCCACGACCTCCTTGACGGCGCGAGAAGAGATTAAGTTATAGATAATATTTGATGATGGGTAGCGCGCCAGCTCGCGAGTTGCGATGAGTGCGGTGAGAGCTGATGGATTAACGAGCTCACCCTTTTCATCGACCAAGAAGCAGCGATCTGCATCGCCATCGAATGCCAAGCCGATATCAGCGCCATGTTTCTTCACGGCTTTCTGCAGATCTTTTAAGTTCGCAGGTTCGATGGGGTTAGCTTCGTGATTTGGAAAAGTTCCATCTAATTCAAAGTACATCTCGATGACTTCAGCGTTCAGGCGCTGAAAGACTGCAGGGGCGGTATATCCGCCCATTCCATTACCGGCATCAATCACAATCTTGAGTGGGCGAATCGCAGCGACATCGACCAGGGTAAGTAAGTGATCTACATACTCTTCGAGCATATTGCGTTCTTTCTCAACTCCAGCGCTGCGCATCGCCATCGGAGTTCCTTCTGTGACAAATTTTTCGATAGTCAGCAAACCAGATTCTTTACCGATAGGACGTGCTCCACTGAGACAGAGCTTTATTCCGTTGTATGCAGCCGGGTTATGACTTGCCGTAAACATCGCTCCGGGAAGATTCAATTTTCCTGAGGCGAAATACAACATATCTGTTGAAGCGAGTCCGATGCGGATGACATCAAGCCCTTGCGATGTAACGCCAGCTGCGAATGCGGTTGCCAGCGTGGGTGATGATGGACGCATATCTTCACCGATAACAACGGTGCCAGGTTCGCGCTCTAGTTCGAGGAAACGCGCAACTGCCACGCCCGTTGCAAATGCAAAATCTGCAGTGAGCTCTTTATCAACCAGGCCACGGATGTCATATGCCTTGAAAATAGATGGACTCATATAAGTATCGTATGGATAAAGGTCTTGGAAAGGGAAATTACGACGGAACTGCGCGCAGGTGTCCGCGGCGCCCTACATTGCCTGGTGCTTGTGCAGCAGTTGTTGCTGCTGTTTCTTCTAGCGGAAGCTGGGCAACTTCTCGAACTGCATCTGCAATTGCCATTAAATCATCGTCACTTGGTCCAGATGTATCGAGATCAATAGCTTGGCGAATTACCTGCCATCCGTTGGGGACGGTCAGTCGAGCTGAATGTTTTTCGCACAGATCATAAGAATGTGGTTCGGAGAATGTTGCGAGCGGTCCTAAAACCGCAGTGGAGTCAGAGTAGATATATGTCAGCGTCATTGACGCGGTCGCACGACAGCTGACGCGCGAACAGACGCGTCCGGTACGTACCTGTGTACTCATAGCAAGAAGATTAGTGGTGGTCAGATAAGAAGTTAGGGATTGAGCACTCGAATATTTGAAGATGGCACAAATGACTTAGTGAGCTTACTTCCGGGGTTGAGTGGAATATATCCATACCCACTTGAGGAGGAGATGAGTGCCGCCCCTGAGGTACCGGCAGAGATGGCGCTAAAGCGAACTGATCGAAGATTCGCAGGGGCTGCAAAGGTTGCAATATCTTGGTCGGAAATTTTCACAGTCTTCGTAGAACCATTTGTGTAAGTCAGATCAAGTTGCACTGAGATGGAGCGGCCAGTAAAGACCAGCGTTGGTGATAATCCGGTTGTAGCCAAGGTGAAGTCTGAGAGTTCATCTGCAGCGGTACTCCAGACAAAGTCGCTCTTCCCGCTTGCGACAGTCTTGGAGAATACTGAAGCGAGGATCGGCTGATCTGAAGAGATATGAAGTGCAAATACTCCAGATGCCATTGTGATATCCATCGGAATCTCTACGACTTTCTTATGCGCCACGGTAATGCCATCTATTCCCACCGGTGAGAATGTGCCATCGGTAGAGCGAATCTCAGCCGAAATGTGCGCATCGACATCTCCAGGGATGAGAATTCTGAGGGTATGCGGAGTCGAAGTTTTCTTATTGGCTTGTTGAGGAATCGCAGGAATTTGAATCGATGTAGATGGATTTCCGGTCGAGTTTACGAGATCGCCGCCTAATGCGCGCAACCCTTTACCGCGTTCGTCAACAACAAATCCATTTACTCGCCCAGATCGCGTGAGTAAATGAATCGCAATTGTTTTTGCACCGGGTGCAAGTGTGGGAAGTGCAATCTGCTGATAAGAATTTGCCTTTAAAGAAATTACCTCGGGGTTGAGTGCACTTTTTTCAGTAAAGATAGTTATTTCAACGAGAGCGCGACCCAAACCACTATTTACCAGATTGAGTGAACCCTTTGAGGTGATATCGGCAGTGGCACCGATAAACCATTGCGATGAAATCGGTGAACTACATGGAACCGAACCAGCCCATACCCCAGTATTTACTTGCCACGCAATGGGAGTCACAGATCCCGCTTCAATCACAGCAGCTTGTGACGCTAACGCATAACGCGAGAATCCAACTGGAGAAGTTGTCAGCGAAGAAGTTCCAGTTTTGCGAGCCATGGTTTTTTGTGATGTAAGTGAGATGGCAGTTGCAAGACCAGCAGTGTTAGGTGGGCAAACCACTGCTGGATAGGACTCTTTGAATCTGCTCGTTGAGACAGTGTGGTTGAGAATGTTGCTCAGCAGGATCACCGAAATCGTAAATGCGAGCAGCGAGATTATGCGTTGTTGTTTCATGCCAACACCGATTCAGAGATCTCGCTCTTACGACGACCAGCAGGAAGGGCAAGCACTACTACGGTAACCAGAACGATGAGAAAGAATGAAATCCAGGCACGTCGTTTAGTTCCGTCATGGTAGATAGAAATATCGCCGCCAGTAGTGACGGCAAAGGTTGGGAGACCATGATCATCTCGTGCTTTTTGTAGGCGATATCCATTCTGCATAATCTGCCACGAGCCACTGTAATTTTCGGTCAGCGTGATAGTTCCGGGGCCCGGTACATAAGTGCTCACACCTTTAAATGGCAAGATAGTTATGTTGCCTGAATAGTCTGTAAAAATAATTCTTCCCGTATCTTGAATGACTCGCCATACGATTCCAGCGCTCGTTGATGAAGTTCGATTAAATCCACCTAGGCCATCGATTGTCTGGGCAATTTTAAGATCTACCGGACTCTTGAGAAAGACATATTTAATTCCATATGTAGCAAATACTTTGCTCGATGAAACTCCGGTGTTATCTACTAAACCTTCTATTGCCGCCGTAATATCAGAGTTATCTTTCGGTACGAGCTCAGTTTCTCCCAGCGATATCTCTCTGCCTCGCGAAGTGTAATATGAAATCGCGATCTCACCGTTGTGGTTATAGGGGCGTAACACAACCGTCTTGGCATCTTTCTCAATAGATAGAAATGCTGGCAGCACTTGAGAAGATGATGTGCGTAATGGTGAGTCTGCACCGGCGCTGGCTAACCAGAAGATTGAGGTAGCTGTGTATGCGACGGTAACTGCCAAGATTGCGGCGATTGAGATGTGGCGGAAATTTAAATTAGATTGTTCAAGTCGAGCTTTGATCTTGTCGAACATCACCACTGCCGCTGTAATCGAAAGTAGCGTTGCTACTGCAATGAATGTTCCCGCGAAGGCGCGCGTTGAATCTGTAGAGCCATTTCCGGTGACAGTAAGAGAACTGACCAGAGTTCCGCCGAGGATAAATGCCAGCCCCAACGTTGCGAATCTGCGAGCTGCGGTTGATGAGAAATATGTGACCAAGAGGATTACTGAAATGGGGCTGAGGCACCACCACGGAAGTGAACCGGGTCCCCCGGGATTTGCGATCAACGCAAGGTTGGGTCCACCACCGGCAAGTGCGAATCCAATATCTCCCCATAACTGGGTTGGGTGTACAAAGAATGAGAACGATCCAGGAGCCGAAAGTAAAAACGGAATAACAATGAAAGTCATGCGCCGCTTGAGGCGTTCGAGAAAGAGGCGATCGCGGTAATTACGATGAGCTGCGATCAAATCTTTGGTAACCGTAAACGCAACTCCCAAGCCAATAATCAAAAGTACCGATGGATTGAAGGCGAAGAGGATCCAGATAAAGAGTGAGTACGCGAAAACGCTGCGCCACGAGCGGTTTTCGATATCTATCCATTGTCCAAGTGCGCCGATAAAGAATGGAATGAGTGCCAGAAAAATAACGACTCCCAGGCGCCCTGAATTAATTGCCGCTAAAGAGACTGGTGACAAGGCATAGAGCGTGGCGGCCCCTGATGCGAGCCACTTATTTGAAGTGTATCGACTGAGATATTTATTAGACGTGAAGAGCAAGATAAAGGGAGCAGTGAGAAAGAAGAACGTAATGAAGAGCGCGATATTTCCCAATGTCACTACGGAAGCAAGAAGCAGTAGCAGAATCCATGGAGGCGTCGATAAACCACTTCCCATTCCAATTTCATGCCAACTCGAAAGATAGAGCTTTACCAACTCTTTATAGTGATGTGGAGATTGGGCAAGTGCTCCGCCAGAAATGGGGCCCAGTCGATGGCGCGTCCAGATAAGTGTGAGAACTGCGATTAAGGTCGTGGCGGCAACAAGTGGTCGCGTGAAGAGCGATCTCCATGATTGTGTAGTTGCTGGTGTCAGTAAATCTTCATCTTCATTGATTGTTAAATCACTTACCGCAGGTTCAAGATCAGAGTTGCGATCGGGAAGTGCAAAGTTTCGGAAACGATTGAGATTGCGGGCAATCGCACTACGAAGCTGTGTGGCACGAGGTGGAATAAATTCTTGGACGACGCGACTTGATACCAGGCGATGCTGCTTTCGCAATTTTCGTGCCGCAATAAGTTCTGCCGGATGAATAAGGAGCGTTGCTACAGCAAGTAGCTCATCACTTGCATAGCCAGGCAACTTGGCGAAGAGATATCCAATAGCCCGAATGAGCGCCCCAAAAAGTAATTGCAGAGAAAGCCAGGGAAGAGTCCAGAAACTTGAATTAGCGAGTAGAACATAGGCCGCATTTTGACGATCAAGTAAGAGTGGGCGATGAAGAAGCGCACCTTTCACATCGATAGTTCGTCGCTCGGTTGCAGCTGCTTGCGCGTGATATCCGATGGCATCGGTGACAGCGATTACAGAGTGTCCGGCAACGCGAACTCGCCAACCAAAATCAACGTCATCGCGGAAGAGCTCGAGGTTCTGATCAAAGCCGCCTAGTTCTTCGAAAACATCGCGCCGAATCAATGCACCGGCTGTACTTACGGAGAGAACTTCAGTAATTCCATCTCGTTGGCCTTGATCATATTCGGCGGTTTCTAAACCGGTCCAACGCGCTCCGTTTGAGCCGATACTGATTCCAGCTTCCAGGAGATGAGATTTATCGTGCCAGCCTAATAATTTAGGTCCGGCCATGACAACGTTAGGTCGATCTGCAATTGATGCGAGGAGTGCTTCAAGTGCACCCGGATGTAAGAGGCAATCATCATGCAGAATCCAGAGCCACTCGTGAACTCCATCAATCATCGCGGGAAGTTGTTCAACACCTCGTGCAATTGCTTCACCAAAACCTGCATCGCGTTCGAGGGTAATGGTTGGGATGCGAGCGCCTTTGAGCAATTTAGGTGAGGCATCAACTGAACCTGTATCAATGGCAACGATGCGATCAGCAGGGTGTGTTTGCGAAGTTATTGATGCAACAACTTCTGGCAGCCACGTTGCTCCATCATGAACAACGAGAAGTGCAGTAACGCGCTGCGAACTCATAAGGGAAACTTATCGTCTGAAATAGTGAGGTAGGCGAAGTACCTGCAATTAAGCAGGGCGACGCTTCAAACGACGGCGCTCACGCTCGGAGAGACCGCCCCAAATACCAAATCGCTCATCGTGAGCGAGCGCGTATTCAAGACACTCTTGGCGAACTTCGCATGAGAGACAGACGCGCTTGGCTTCACGGGTTGAACCGCCCTTTTCAGGGAAGAAAGCTTCCGGATCTGTTTGAGCGCAGAGTGAGCGCTCCTGCCAGGAGAGTTCAATATTCTCTCCGCTAGCGAGTTGGATAGTTGGTCCAGCAGTGGGGGCTGATGGCTTGCCAGTTGATGTTCCTTCTGGGCGGATTGGCATTCGCAAATCTCCTCAAGTCATTAGGGGGCACACTCCGCTATGAAGTGCGTTCTCTAGGTATGAATTACACCCGTGTAATCCCTCTGAGTCAACCCCGAGGTAGAGACTTTCGCGGAAAATTTACGCATAAATCCGCAATTTTTTAGAGTGAAATCGGTAAATCTAGCTTTTTCGAGAGGTAACGGCCGCTTTTTACTGTTCCGGGCGCAATCTCGGTGCCATGTGCGATGAAGCAGTGCGATAAATGTGCGCCAGCGCCAATCGTTACTCCATCGCCGACGATGCAATCATCGAGAGTGGCTCCGGATGCAATTGCGCAACCGGTGCCGATAGAGGTGCCACCAATAATGGTTGCATCGGGTGCAATGGTGGTGCCGGGCATGGCCTGAAAATCACCAGCAATCAGATCTCGTGAGCCTTTAAATAAGGCAGCCGGCGTACCGACATCAAGCCAGTACGACTGCTCTTTATAACCATAAACAGGGCGACCACTGGCAACGAGTCCAGGGAAAGTTTCGCGTTCGACGCTAACGACCTTTCCAAGTGGAATCTGATCAATGATTGCGGGGTTAAAGATGTAGCAGCCGGCATTGATTGAGTTCGTTACCGGGTTATCCATCTTCTCTAAAAATGCAGTGACTCTGCCGTCAGTATCGGTAGGTACACAGCCAAAGGCGCGAGCATCAGCTACATCAATCAAGTGAAGTGTGGCATCGGCTTGCTTGCTTTCATGAAAGGCAATTTGATCTGCGATGGAATGGCGACTCAAGACATCGCCATTGAAAATAACAATTGGTTCGTCGCGGCCAAGTAGCTGCGCAGCATTGGCAATTGCACCACCAGTTCCAAGTGGCTCTTTTTCAACAGCATAGAGAATCTTCATTCCCCACTTACTTCCATCTCCAAAGTACGGAGTAAAAATTTCCGCAAGATAGGAAGTTGCTAAAACTAAAGTGTGAATTCCGGCTTTCTTCGCTGCCAGAATTTGATGTTCAGTAACAGGGAGCCCGGCGACTGGCAACATCGGTTTCGGGTATTCATCAGTAAGTGGTTTCAGGCGAGTGCCAAAACCTCCAACTAAGAGAATTCCGACCGCCACTTATGCCCCCATCTTGGCGTGAATTCGATCGGCCGCAGTATGTATCTGCTCATCGGTAGCGGTCATGGCGATACGTATATAGCGAGCACCGAGTTCGCCGTAGAAGATTCCGGGTGTAGCGATGATGCCCAGATCTGCTAGCCACGCAACAGAGTCCCAACAATTCTCATTGCGGCTTGCCCAGATATAGAGCCCTGCTTCAGAGTTCTCAATCGTAAATCCTGCCGAGATAAGCGCAGGTACAAGCTTGGCGCGACGTGCGTTATAGCGAGCGCGTTGTTCGGCGACATGAGTGTCATCGGAAAGAGCGGCCACCATCGCCTTTTGTACAGGAAGTGGAACCATCATTCCGGCATGTTTACGAACTTCCAGAATCTTGGCAATCAGTTGTGGGTCACCTACAACAAATGCAGCGCGGTATCCCGCCATGGAAGATCTTTTGGAGAGCGAGTAGACACCGAGAATATTGGTGTTATCACCATCTGTATGGTGAAAGATTGAGGTCGGCTTAACCGAGTCACCAAATTCGAGGTAACACTCATCAGATACTAGAACGCTCTTATTTTTTCGGGACCACGCAATAGCGCTGCGATACTCCGATGCAGAGTGCACTCGACCGGTTGGATTAGAAGGCGAATTCACCCAGGCCATATCTGCAACTGGCCAGTTCGAGGCATCGAGATTTACCGCAGTTGGCGCAGATTCGGCGAGCAGCGCGCCAACGAGATACGTCGGGTAAGCAACATCAGGATATAAAACGCTCTGTGCTTCAATAAAAGTGGGAAGCCATGCGACAAACTCTTTTGACCCAATCAATGGAAGTACACCAAAGTCTCCCGTTGCACCGAGAGTCTGCTTGGCCCACGTAGTGATTGCATCGCGCAGTTCCGGTGTTCCGACAGTAACTGGATAACTCGGTGAGTTGGCGGCTGCGCTAAATGCGCTTTGAATAAATTCGGGTGTGGGATCTACTGGTGTTCCAACAGATAAATCAATGGCGCCTTCTGGATGTGTTCGAGCGATAGCGCCATATGGTGCTAAGGCATCCCACGGAAAATCAGGAAGTTTTTGGCGCAAGAGCCGTTACATCTGCATGGTCGGTATTTGTCTCGCCGACCTTGGATGCTCCCCCAGGTGAACCGAGTTCGATAAAGAATTCAGTATTAATCTTCTTGTAGCTCTGCCACTGTCCTGGAACATCATCTTCATAATAGATAGCTTCAACAGGGCAGACAGGTTCGCAGGCTCCGCAGTCGACACATTCGTCAGGCTGGATGTAGAGCATGCGTGTTCCGTCGTAGATGCAATCGACTGGGCACTCTTCGCGGCATGACTTATCTTTTACATCGACGCAAGGTTCAGCGATTACATATGTCACGAAAGATCCTCCATAAGACTGGAAACGGTAGGCGGTAATTCTAACCCTGCGGGAGCGCTCATGCACGATTATGGTTAATCCATGGCCGAGATGAGTTTGCGCACTCAGATATCTCTGGCCCTTGGCAAGCGGGTGACCATCAGGCTCCGCAATAGCGATGGCACCTACAGCGATAGCGTTGGCGTTTTACAGAGTGAGACTGCCCTCATCAATCGTCGATCAGAAACTATTCACTTCAATCTCGATGATGTGGTTGCCTTCCGTGTAATTCCGGTCTTTAACAGGCGCGACCAATCTGCGGGCCGGCTCACTATCTATGACACGATGACGCGGCAATTGCAGAACGTTGCAGGTAGAGATGGTGCGGTCACCATGTACTGCTGTGGACCGACTGTCTATCGCGATGCCCACGTTGGAAATCTGCGAACATTTCTCCTCGCCGACTTAATTAGTCGAACTATTCAGCTGACTGGTCTTGATGTGCAGCTCGTTCAAAACATTACTGATGTAGGCCATATGGCCGATGATTTTGAAGGTCAAGATAAATTACTTCAAGAATCTGAAAAGACAAAGGTCGACCCATTTGAAATAGCTCGAACCTTTGAAGCGCGTTTCCATACCGACACAGCGCTACTTAATATTATTCCGGCCGAAAGTTATCCGCGCGCCTCAGAGACGATGCCAGAAATGATTTCGTCCATCACGCAACTTATCGAGAGCAAGAATGCATATGTAGGAACAGACGGCTCGGTCTACTTCGATGCCACATCATTTCCGACCTACGGCGCACTCAGTGGAAATCGTCTCGATGCTCTTAAGCCAGGACATAGATATGAATTTACCGATGAAGGCGGCAAGAATTTTCACGCAGATTGGGCGCTCTGGAAGTTAGCTGGTGGGCGCACCAAGATGATCTGGGATTCACCGTGGGGCGCAGGATTTCCCGGATGGCATATCGAGTGCACAGCAATGTCTATCAATCTCCTCAACGCACATGTCGATCTCCATGTGGGTGGAATCGATCTACGGTTTCCGCACCACGAAAATGAACGAGCGCAATCTAATTCACTGACTGGTGATGAAACTGTTACTACCTGGGTACATGGCGAACACCTTCTCTTTGAAGGGAGAAAGATGTCGAAGAGCGCGGGCAACGTAGTTCTTCTCTCAGACATCATCGCTCGTGGCCTCGATCCACTCGCCCTGCGCTTTACCTTTCTCGAAAATCGCTATCGCTCGCAGATGGATCTGAGTTGGGCATCGCTCGAAGCGGCCCACACAACTCTCAAACGCTGGCGCAGATTAGTTGCCGATGCGGGAAATGCTAGTGATCTGAAATTTGATCAAGAGCTGAGCGATGCATTCACTACAGATCTTGATACTCCTCGAGCCATGCAGCGGCTGCGAACTATCGAGAAGGATGTGACAATCGGTGCCTTAGATCGACGGGCGCTATTCCTCTTCGCTGATCAAGTTCTCGGTTTAGATGTAGACCGCGCCCCTGAAGAGAAACCACTCACACCTGAATTAGAAGCGCTCCTGGCAGATCGCGTGCAGGCACGGGCCAATAAAGATTGGGCGGCAAGTGATGCGATTCGTAGCCAACTTGATGCGGCAGGAATTGAAATTAGCGATAGTGCGGAAGGCCAAAGTTGGCGCTGGAAGTAATTTAAACTCGTTGTACTACTGCAACAAGTCCGGCAATGAAACCAATTGTTAAGAGTGAACTTCCTGGATTATCACCTTGAATAAGTAGTTCATGGCCAGCTCCAAAGGATCCGGCCTTTGCAATCACTAAGAACCAACCGATGAGCCCAACAATTTTGTAGCGGCGCTTGCCGAAATACCGGCCGAGCCACCAGATTGCACAATACGTTGCAAGAATCGCAATTGCTACACCAACCGGAGGAAGAGTCTGATGAATCAGAGTTGCCGCTATTGCAATAATCGCCCCAAAGACGAATGAGAATAAAGCCTTCATTTACAGTGCGATACCTGCGAAGAGATCTGTTTCATGGCCTGCTTCATCAAAAGGCTCGCTCTTGGAACCTTTGACCAATGTGTAGTACTCAAATCCCCAGACTTGTAGCCCTAAATTATTGGAGAGAGCAAAGAAAGGTCCATCGACTTCGATCTGCGTTGCGTGTGCGCGCATCGCATCCATCTTCTGATTCACATAGTTATTGCCATCTATACGTGCGTGGACAAAGGAATCATCTTTAGCAAAAGGAAGGTCATCGGCACTTTCTGCCCCCATAAAGTCAGAGCCAATCTTCTTCATGGCATCGATACCTTCTTGGATGACAGATTTCGGCATGACGTTCCAATAAATTTTCGGAATATCCCATGATGACTTCTCAGAAGCGGCCATGGCAACGCGATGAGCTTGAATATGGTCGGGATGTCCATACCCACCAATTTCATCGTAGGTAATTAATACATGTGGCTTTACTTCTTCAATCACCTTCACGAGATAACTGGTTGCTTCGTCAAAATTAGCGTTCCAGAATGTATCGGGGCGTTTATTGGGTTCTGTTCCCATCATGCCGCTATCGCGATATTGCTTTGCGGTATCACCGAGGAAACGATGGTCGGCAATACCAAGCGCCTGCATCGCCTCTGCAAGTTCTCCCACGCGATGTGTTCCAAGAGAATCAGTTGCACTGGCTGCCAGATGTGCCAAAGCTGGCACAAGCACTTCACCTTCCTCGCCACGAGTGCAGGTCACCAAAGTTACATCAGCGCCCAACGCGGCATACATCGCCATGGTGCTTCCATTATTAATGGTCTCGTCATCGGGATGGGCATGCACTAGCAGCATGCGATAGCCCTGATAAGAATTCTTCATTAATAGACCGGAAGCGTTGTATCGATTTGTTTCGCCCACGCAATAACTCCGCCTGCAACATGTGAAGCACCAGCGAAGCCAGCGCCTTTCAGAATCGCCAGGCACTCTGCAGATCGCACGCCGCTCTTGCAGTGAAGAACTATCGGTTTATCTTGCGGCAAAGTTGCTAAGACGCTGCCGTCGATAAAGCCTTGCTTAGGAATTAAATGCGCAGTTGGAATATTGACAATCTCGTACTCACTTGGCTCGCGCACATCAATGAGATAGAAATCTTCCTTCGCATCAATCTTAGATTTGAGTTCTTGCACTGTAATAGTTGAACCTGCACTTGCAGCTTGGGCTGCATCAGAGAGAGTTCCGCAGAAGGCTTCATAATCAGGAAGCAGCTCTTTCTGGGTGGCGTTCTCGCTACAGAGAGGACAGTTTGGATCCTTGCGAACTTTAATCTTTCGGAAGGTCATATCCAGTGCGTCATAGACCATCAACGAACCGATAAGTGGTTCGCCAACGCCAGTAAGAACTTTGATTGCCTCGGTAGTTTGTATTGAACCAATCGTTGCGCAGAGAACTCCTAGTACTCCACCTTCGGCGCAACTTGGCACCATTCCGGGAGGTGGTGGCTCTGGATAGAGACAGCGGTAGCAAGGTCCGTACTCTGCCCAGAAAACACTGGCTTGGCCATCAAAGCGATAGATAGAACCCCATACATAAGGTTTTTTCAAGAGAACACAGGCATCGTTGACGAGATAGCGAGTCGCAAAATTATCTGTGCCGTCAACGATGATGTCATATTGAGAGAAAATCTCCATGACATTGGAATTATCTAAACGAGTCTCATGCAAAACTACCTTTACATAAGGATTAATTTCCGCAATTTTCTCTTTAGCGCTTACTGCTTTGCTCTTTCCAATATCTGATTGACCGTGAATAATTTGACGTTGCAAATTCGATTCATCGACAGTATCGAATTCAACGATACCGAGCGTTCCTACACCAGCTGCAGCGAGGTACATCAGCGCTGGAGAGCCCAACCCGCCGGCGCCAACACAGAGAACTTTCGCGTTCATCATGCGCTGCTGCCCCGCCATTGCTACATCAGGGATGATCAAGTGGCGGCTATAACGGCGCACTTCATCAACGGTAAGAGCAGGTCCGGGCGTAACCAGTGGAGGGGTCTTCATAGCGGTAATTCTGCCGTACTGTGCCTTTCGTGGCGAATTCAGTACGATTCGCATAATGAGTATCGATACTGCATCTGCAAACAATTCGCGTTCAGATAAATCACGTCTGCCTCGTGACGAACGTCGCGCAATTTTGCTTGCTGCTGCTCTCGAAGTTTTTACCGCTGCCGGATATCACTCAGCGGCGATGGATGAAATTGCAGATCGCGCAAATGTGAGTAAGCCCGTTTTATATCAGCACTTTCCCTCAAAGCTTGATCTCTATCTAGCAGTTCTCGATCTCCACATTGATTCACTCGTCTATGAAATCCAGAAGGCAATCTCTTCAACTCCGGATAATGAACAAAGAGTGCATGTCACCATCGAGGCATATTTCAACTTTATTGAAAATGAAGGTGAAGCATTTAGGCTTCTTTTTGAGAGCGATATGAGCGTTGAGCCACAAGTGCGCGAAAGACTCAATCGCATGACATATGACTGTGCTGCCGCTGTTTCAGGTGTGATTTCAAATGACACCGGCCTTCCCAAAGAAGCAGCGATGATGCTTGGCGTCGGATTGATCGGCTATGTACAAGTCACGGCCCGCCATTGGCTGGAACGAGATAGCAAACTCACTCGCAAACAGGCGATGGAGCTCGTTGAGAACCTGATGTGGCGAGGAATATCTGGATTTCCCCGTACAGACTCTTAGCGAATAAGATAGGTACATGAGTTCAAAGAAATCTGAAAAGGCATCAAAAGTTCGCATCTCAATTACCAATGTGGGAAGTGAGCTCTCTTTTGATTGTCCTTCAACTCCGGCTGAAATTAAGAGCGCAGTGACTGCAGCTCTTTCAGCGCAAACTCCCTTAAGCCTGCAAGATGTACAGGGACACGAGATCATCGTCCCTGCGGACAAGATTGGTTATGTCGAAATTGGCGAACCAGCTGAACGCCGCGTCGGTTTCGGCGTTGTGTAAGTGAGTCTGACTTTCGCAGATCTTCCTCTTCGTAAGGAAACCATCGCAGCCCTCTCCGAACACGGCTTTACCTCACCATTTCCGATTCAAGAGATGGTGATGCCGATTGCTCTTGCAGATGGCGATGTCATCGGACAGGCCAAGACCGGAACTGGAAAGACCCTGGCCTTCGGTATCCCTGTCATCGAGCGAGTAATTGCTCCCAATGATGCAGATTGGGGTCAGCTTCCTAACCAAGGTAAGCCCCAAGTACTTGTCGTCGTTCCCACTCGCGAACTCTGCGTACAGGTAACCAAAGATATTGAAGAGCTCTCATTTAACCGCGGAATTCGCACACTCGCTGTCTACGGTGGTCGCGCCTTTGAACCACAAATCGAAGCGCTGAACAACGGTGTTGAAATCGTTGTCGGAACTCCTGGCCGCCTGCTCGATCTCTATCGCCAAGGACAGCTCACACTCAAATTTGTTTCTCGCGTGGTGCTCGATGAGGCCGATGAGATGCTCGATCTCGGTTTTTTGCCTGATGTAGAAAAGATTTTTACCAGCACTCCGGCTAGACAACAGACAATGCTCTTCTCAGCAACTATGCCTGGCGACATTATCGCGCTTGCTCGTCGCTTCATGAATCAGCCAGTACATATTCGTACTCAAGATAATGAAGATGAAGGCGCAGTTGTCTCTCGTATCGAACAATTTGTTGTTCGCGCCCATGCCATGGACAAGATTGAGATGCTGGCACGTATTTTGCAGGCAGATGGTCGCGGCCCAACAATCGTTTTCTGTCGCACAAAGCGCACAGCGCAAAAGACATCTGATGACCTAGCAGAGCGCGGTTTCCGTGCCGCAACCATTCATGGTGATCTTGGGCAATCTGCGCGCGAAAAAGCGCTCAATGACTTTAAAGCTGGTAAGTCAGATGTTCTTATCGCAACCGATGTAGCAGCACGCGGTATCGATATTGATGGAATTACCCACGTCATTAACTACCAATGCCCTGAAGATGAAAAGACATACGTGCACCGTATCGGCCGTACCGCACGAGCTGGAGCACATGGAATTGCTGTGACCTTCGTTGATTGGGATGATCTAGCACGCTGGAAGATGATTGATACCGCACTTGTCTTGGGTCTACCAGAACCCGTTGAAACCTATTCTTCATCAGAACATCTCTACGAAATGCTTAATATTCCTGCAGGATCAACTGGGCGCATGACAAAGCCGAAAGCTCCTCAAGCTGAAAAAACAGCGAAGGTAAAGACCGCAACGCCTGTGCAGGATAAGAAATCGACTGAGCCGCGGGTAAAGCGCGAACGTACTCGCACTAAAAGAATTACCAGTTAATTCGCCGCAAAGACCTTAATCGCATTTGCCAACATCTGAACGGCAATCGCTGCAAGTAAAAGTCCAGCAATACTTGCGAGCAAGGTAACGCCTGATTCCTTAATAATCGTGACGATTTTTGTCGAAGCCATCAATACTGTGCCGATAATGATATGGACCGCCAAAATAGCAACAATGAGTCCAATTATCTGAGAATGAGTTTGCGCCTTCTGCACATAAATCATCGTGGCAACAATTGCACCAGGACCGGCAAGTAGTGGAGTTCCTAGTGGAACCATGCCGATATTCTCGCTTGAACTCTCAGTGCCCGCGTTTTTATTTCCGGTGAGAAGCTGGAGCGCTACATAGAGCAGAAGGAGTCCTCCTGCAGCTTGCAACGCTTCAATGGAGACATTCATGTAATTGAGAATTAATCGACCGAAGATGGCAAAAGTTGCAATGACAAAGAGAGACACACCGGCTGCTTGCCAGGCCAGACGAACTCGCTCGCGCTGTGGCTTACTTCCAACCAGACCTAAAAAGATCGGAGTTGCACCAGGAGGATCCATAATCACAAAGAGAGTGACAAAAGCCTGTGTCGCAAAGGTAACTGCTCCTAATGAATTCACTTCGTAACAACCCTTCGCGCATTTGCTTGTGACTCAAGCCGAAGCCATTCTTCCTTATCAGTTACATTTTCTGCTAACCCATTGAGCTTTCCGGTTCCGTGATAATCACTTGATCCAGTAATCACGAGATCGAGTTCGTGGGCAATTGCGCTCAGCGATGCTTGTTCTTCTGCGCTTTGATCGCGATGGTGCACTTCAATTCCATTGAGACCTGCTGCAAGAAGGTCTGCAAAGGTGGAGGCATCGAGGGTTTGGCCACGCCGCGAGGCAAAGGGGTGTGCAATCACCGCTACTCCCCCAGCACTTCGAATCGCTGTGATGGCATCGACTGGAGTAGGTGCGGCATGGGTTACATAATATTTAGATTCATTATTGAGTAGATCCAGAAATGCTTCATCTCTGCTGGCAACGACACCATTTGCAACTAGGGCATCAGCTAAGTGCGGTCTACCAACAGTTGCTCCGGTTGGTGTGGCTTTATAGACATCGTCCAGTGAAATGTGAATTCCGTCGGCCTGTAAAAGTTCCACCATCTTGCGCATCCGGGGAATGCGAGTGTCGCGAGAGTCAGCCAGAAGTTGCTGCATCGCAGTATCTTCGCCATCGAATAAGAGCCCAAGCATGTGCACGCTAATGCCATCGAGAGTCAGACAAGAAATTTCTGCACCCAGGACTAATTCAATCTGCGGTTGCATTGCAGTGATTGCCTCGTTCCAACCCGCTGTAGAATCATGATCAGTAATAGCAAGTGTCGTTACCCCTGCTGCTAGCGCTTTCTTCACGAGCGCAAAGGGCGTATCGGTTCCATCGCTGCACGTTGTGTGGGTGTGGAGATCAATCATTCTTCAGTCATCACAATCTGAGTACGAGTACGTAATACGACGAGGATACATCCGAGCAGAATTAAAATAACCCCCGGAATAATTGTGAGCGTCGGTTGCTTTCCTACTTTGAAGATAAGTGAAAGAAGTGCCGCAACCGGTACTTCAAAGAAGACAATCATGGAGACCACAGCTGGTGAGACGCGTTTTAAAGTGAGATTAAACATCGTATGGCCCAAAATCTGAGCGCCAAGAATAAGGGCGAGCAAAATCCACCATTGCCGGGCTGCAAAATGAATAATTTCTGAGCCGCTCAAAAGCGCCATGGGTAGAGCAGTTGCAGCACAGACGAAGTAGCAGATGGTTGTATAAGAAGTTGTTGCAAGGGTTTGCTGAGCGCGAGAGCCAATCAACATATAGGCAGCTGCAAGTGAGCCAGAAATCAGAGCCGCTATATCTCCTAAGAATGAGCGGCGATCAAGGTGTAGATCGATTCCTGTCACAAGTAACACTCCAGTAAAACTAATGAGCATGCCAAGCCACGCTTTAGTCGGGATATGTCCGCCAGTAAGTTTGACGAATAACGCAGCAAAGATTGGTTGTGTCGCAACGATGGCCGTACCTGCAGTCACGCTCGTCATGCGCATGGAGATGAAGAATCCAACAAAGTGCACTGCTAGTACAACGCCCGCAAGGATTGCCCATCTGACTCCAGTGCGATGCAATCTGTGGCGTAGCGCAAAAGGAAATGTGACCAATGATCCACCGAGATTTCTCCAGAAGATCAAGGTCGGTACAGGCATCGCACTGATTGCTATCAGCGGGCCAGATGAACCAATTCCAAAGATTCCAATAATGAGGCGGATGAGGTCAGGTCGGGCAGGCAGTTCCGTGTGATTATCAACGGTTCTATTCAGCGGCGAGGACATTAGGCAAACCTAGCCGATACCCCACGCGTTACTCTTATCCCATGAGCGGAAATAACTTTAATCGCATATTTCTCGCCCGTCTTGCTGGCACAGCGGTCTTTGACCCAAATGGAGATCCAGTCGGCAAGGTGCGCGATGCTGTCGCGACCCTTCGTTCTAATAATCAATCACCACGAGTGCTCGGTCTGGTTGTCGAAGTTCCATTGCGTCGCCGGGTTTTTGTTCCGATTACTCGTGTGACATCTATTGAATCAGGAACCGTTGTCATTACTGGGCTCCTTAATATGCGCCGCTTTGAAACGCGCACTGGTGAAATCCTGGTTCTTGGGGAATTACTTGATCGCACCATTTCACTTGTCGAAAGCGGCGAGGAAGTACTAGTCGAAGATATGGCGATGGAGCAGAATCGCACTGGCGACTGGCTCATTACTCGTGTTCACATTATGCGCAAGGGTCGTGGCCTGCGACGTAAGGGTGCAACATCTACTGTGACGTGGGAAGAAGTTACTGGATTTGCGCTTCACGAATCTAATCAAGGTGTAGCAAATCTGCTATCAACACTTGGCAATCTACGTGCTGCAGACCTAGCGACCGTAATTCAAGACCTTGCACCAAAGCGTCGCGTTGAAGTCGCGCGCGCTCTCGATGATGAGCGACTTGCAGATGTACTCGAAGAGATGGATGAATCAGAGCGAGTAGCTCTTCTGGCGGAGCTGGAAGGCGAGCGAGCTGCAGATATTCTGGAAGAGATGGATCCTGATGATGCCGCTGACTTGCTCCGCGAAATTGGCGAAGAGCGCGCTCAAGAGCTCATTGGTCTGATGGATCCCGAAGATGCTGAAGATGTCCTTCGTTTGATGACATATGAAGATTACTCAGCAGGTGGAATGATGACGACCGAACCAATTGTGATGACTGCTGATTCCACGGTCGCAGATGCGCTCGCAGCTGTGCGCCAGAGTGAAATATCGCCGGCACTGGCTTCACAAGTATTTATCGCTCGTCAGCCCCTGGAAACTCCCACTGGACGTTTCATCGGAATGGTTCATTACCAACGCCTCTTGCGCGAACCGCCGGCAACGCTCTTGGGCTCAATTGTTGATACAAATACGCAGGGAGTTAATCCCGACGCATCATTGCATGCTGTTTCGTCATACTTAGCTAGTTATAACTTGCTCTCGCTACCTGTGATCGATGCAAATGACCGTCTCTTAGGCGCGGTCACTGTCGATGACGTACTAGATCACTTGTTGCCTACCAACTGGCGCCACGATCATAGAGATTCTGCTGCCACTACGGCTGCGCTCGAGAGCATCGATACTAATTTCACCGAGGAGGTGTAACGATGGCACGCAACTTTGGATTGGATACACCGCGCGAGACACGTCGTTCACTTCGCGGAAATATTGACCCGGAAACTTTCGGCCGTCTCTCTGAACGATTTGCGCGTTTCTTAGGAACTGCTCGCTTCTTGGTTTATATGACTGCCTTTGTTCTCAGCTGGGTACTCTGGAATTCACTAGCACCACGTTCTATTCGGTTCGATGAATATCCATTTATCTTTCTCACTCTCATACTCTCGCTCCAAGCTTCGTATGCAGCACCTCTGATTTTGCTAGCGCAAAATCGACAGGCCGACCGCGACCGCATTGCGCTCAATGAAGATCGTGCCCAAAATGCGCGCAGTATTGCTGATACCGAATATCTCACACGCGAACTCGCAAGTTTGCGTATTGCACTTGGAGATGTTGCGACTCGTGATTACCTACGTAATGAACTTGGCGATCTTGCAAAAGAGATTGTGGAAGAGTTACGCAAGCCCGAGTCTGACGCCAAGTAGCGATTTCTCGCGCACAATCAGCTTTGCCACAATTTCGTTAATCGCCTGAGCGCTAGGGCTATCGGGAGATGAGATAACTACCGGCGCTCCGGCATCTCCACCTTCACGAAGTTCTGGGCTAAACGGAATCTTTCCAAGTAGCGGAACATCGGCACCGATGAGTTGGGTTAAACGTCGCGATGTCTCTTCTCCTCCACCTTCGCCGAAGAGCGAGGTGAGTTCGCCGCACTTAGCGCATGGATACGCAGACATATTTTCGATTACACCAATCACACGTTGGTGGATTTGATGTGCAATTCTTCCAGCGCGTTCTGCAACTTCTGCTGCAGCAATTTGAGGTGTGGTCACAACAATAATTTCTGATGAAGGAACAAGCTGCCCGAGAGAAATTGCTAGATCTCCGGTCCCTGGTGGTAGATCGATATAGAGGATGTCGAGATCGCCCCAGTATGCATCAGAAAGTAATTGCTCAAGTACGCGATGCAGTAGCGGACCTCGATATGCAATTGCATCAGATCGTTCAGGCTTAAACATCTCCATGGAGACGGTCTTAACCCCGAATGATTCGAGCGGAATAAACATCTGATCAATGGCTGTCGGGCGTTGGCCGATGAGACCCATAAGGCGAGGAATCGAATGTCCGTAGACATCGGCATCGAGAATTCCAACTCGCAATCCTTTTTCGGCAGAAGCCACCGCAAGATTTGCAGTCAGAGAAGATTTACCGACTCCGCCTTTACCTGATGCCACACCGATGACACGCGTCAATGAATCTTTCTGAGCAAACGAGATAAAGCTCTCGCGTCCGTTGCGAAGTAACTTCTTAATATTGGCACGTTGTTCTTCATCCATGACGCCAAAGGTGAGTTCGACGGAGTTGATATCGGCAACCGCTGTAACCGCCGCCTCGATATCGCGCTGTAAGCGATCGCGCATAGGGCAGCCGGAAATAGTCAGAAGAATCTCTAACTTGGCAACATCTCCAATAATTTCAACAGATTTGACCATACCGAGCTCCGGTAGTGCGCGATGGAGTTCGGGATCTTGAACTGTTGCTAACGCTGCATGAACGGATTCAAGAGTTGTCATAGTAGATCAGGGTCAATTTTACTTGTGGTGCTGGCAGCGCTCTTCGGTGCATCTTCATCGAGGACGTTAGCGAGTTGTTTTTGAATGAAGGTCTTAGGGTTGAGATCCGTTGGCTTAAGATCTTCAAAGCCAGGTCCGAGATTCTCTTTCAAATCATTGGTTGCATTGGTCGCCATCTGGCGGACTTTCTTAATGAACTTCGCCGCTTCAACTGCAAATGTCGGCAACTTATCTGGCCCAATAAGAATCATGGCGAGCACAGCTAGGCCAATGATTTCACCCGCACCAAAGTCGAAGAACATAGTGACGCAACCTTACCTTGCTACTTCGATGCCGTCAGAGTCAATGAAACTGACCCGGTTGTAGCACCACGCTTATATGTCACTGACACTGTATCTCCAACGCTATGGGCGCGGACTGCCACGATGAGTTCTTCTGGAGATGTAATTGCGCGGCCATCCATTTCGGTGATGATGTCACCTGATTTGAGTCCAGCCTTCGCTGCTGGCCCGCCGGGCATGATTGCCTTATCGCTCTTTGCAATAAGGGCACCGTTACCGGAGTAATTCATATCTACTGAGATTCCCATAACTGGATATGTAGCTTTACCATTTTTAATCAGCTGATCTGCAGTCTTACGGGCTTGATTAATGGGAATTGCAAAACCTAGTCCGATAGAACCTGATTGAGTACCCACGCTCGCCCCAAGAGAAGCAATCGCAGAGTTGACTCCAATTACTGCACCAGTTGCATCGACAAGTGGTCCACCAGAATTTCCAGGATTGATAGCTGCATCTGTTTGCAGGGCGTTGATAAATGAGTTGTCGGTATTAGATTCGCCGGCAGTGACAGCGCGATTCTTGGCGCTGATGATTCCAAGTGTGACGGTGCCAGATAGACCGAGCGGTGATCCAATGGCAATAACCGAATCACCGACTGCAACTTTATCGCTATCGCCAAATTGGAGAGCCTTGAGATTAACGCTAGTGATCTTTAATACCGCTAGATCGTATGCGCTATCACGACCAACTACCTTGGCTGGATAAGAAGTACCATCATTGAGTTGTACGGTGATATTTCCACCGCTCGTGACTGATGCGGCAATTACATGGTTATTGGTCAAGATATAGCCTGAGCTATCGATGACAAAGCCTGAACCGGTTGCGCCACCAGTTGTCGATTGCGCATCAATGGAGACCACCGACGGAAGTACGCGCTGCGCAATTTCTGCAACAGATCCAACTGGACGTTCAATGGTCGAAGTTGAGCGGACCAAACTAACCGAGTGTCCAAATAACGACCCTGTTGATGAGGCGCCGATAGTGCCAGCGATTATTCCTACAACAATTGCAATCAGGAGCGCGCTCTTTACAGTGATGCTTCGACTGAGCCCAGATTTGCTGGGAGCCTCCCACCAAGGTCCATGATTAAAGTTCGTGCTCATATATGTATTCTGCTACAACTTAGTAGCGAGTAATAAGCCATCACCTGTAGGAATCAGTGAACTCACCCAGGATTCAGTATCGTTTTTAATTGATTTCCCAGCCTCACGGAGAGCAATGGTCTTGGGGTCACGCTGGGCAGGATCTTGTACTTTGCCGCCGCCAAAGAAATTATCGATTACAAAGACTCCACCGCTACGAAGTATGCGATGTGCTTCAGAGATTGCAAAGCTGAGATCTTCAGGATTATGTCTAAATACAACTAAATCGTATGCGCGATCAGTCAGCTTTGTCATGACATCCATAACTGAGTTTGTGATCAAACGAAATCTGGACTGTTCAATATCGGCATCAGCTAGCGCTAATTTGGCAATAGTTGAGTGCTCCATCTCATCATCGATGGAAGTGAGTGTGCCGCTGGCAATCATGCCTTCGAGTAACCAGAGAGAGCCAACTCCGGCTCCGGTACCAATTTCCACGACTGATTGCGCGCTCAGTTGGTGTGCCAGATGGCGAAGATAAGCGCCAGTTCCTTGCGTGACATCAACGGTGCCGATCTCCAGACCGCGAGCGCGCGCTGCAGCTTTTACCGAATCTTCTGCAATAAAGGATTCTGCATAAGAGTGCGGTGTGATGTTCATGAGAGAGACACTATCCAATCAATGAAGAATCGCACGCCGAAACCAGTGCCGCCTTTCGCATTTTCACCGGTGTCAGTCTCGCTACGACCAGTGCCAGCGATATCCAGGTGGAACCAACGGCTATCGCCCACAAAATGTTCGAGATAGAGCGCTGCAGTGACAGAGCCCGCAGAGTAATTGCCTTTGCTGGCATCGTGGTTCAAATCTGCAATATCGCTCTCGAGTGAATCGGTGTAGTCATCAACGAGTGGCATATGCCAAACCCGTTCTCCAGATGATTCTCCGATGGCGACTAACTCTTGCGCTAGTTTGCTATCTCGGGTGTAGAGCGCTGCATATTGTCGACCTAAGCCAAGAGTTGCTGCGCCAGTCAGGGTTGCAATATCGACTAGATAATCTGGATCTAATTTTTCTACTGCATATCCCAGGCCATCGGCAAGAACCAGGCGGCCTTCTGCATCAGTATTGATAATCTCAACAGTAGTTCCGTCATATTGAGTAATGACGTCAGAGGGGCGCTGAGAAGTTGCAGATAAAGCGTTCTCGGCACACATCATAAGAACTGTGACCTTCACTTGTGCTTGCAGATCTGGCAGTGCGCTAATTGTCGCTAGTGCTGCCGCCGCTCCAGCCATATCGCTCTTCATCGCCGTCATAAATTCATATGGTCGCTTGAGCGATACGCCACCGGTATCGAAGGTGATTCCTTTACCGACAATCACAATATGTGGAAGCGCCGAAGCTGAACGCGCCTTACCTTTGGGCACGTAAGTAATTTCAATAAAACGCGGTCCTGGTTTCGGTGAAGAATTTCCGACTGCGCGCAGGCCTCCAAACTTTGCCAACTCTCGTCCAGAAAGTACTGAAATCGCAAGCCCCTTTTGATCTGCGAGCTTCTTTGCCTCCTGCGCCATCCAGAGTGGATTCTTAATATTGGAGGGCGTATGAATGAGATCGCGCGCTGTGTAGAGAGCGCTCGCAATTACCGAAGCCTCTCGAACCGCATCCTGATCTTTAGTAGCAATTGAAATTGTGGCTATCTCGGCAACTTTGCCCGTCTTGAGATTCCAGGTATATGCGCCGAGCAGAATCGAGACAGCGTGTGCGCGAATCTCTAATCGTGATTGGGCACAGAGTGATACCAGTTCGATTGCCTTGCCGCGAACTTTCCGCCCTAAGGCTGCGCCTGCGGTTCGAAGCGCAGGCAAACTTTGATCACCTACGTTGACGAGAAAGAGTCGATCTACATCAGCGCCATCATGGAAGACTGGAATTTCAAAGATCTCTCCCGCTTTATTGCTCGGTGAGAAGAAAGTAACTTCATCGATGAGATTGATTTCAAAATATTTTTCAAGTGAGGAGATGAGTCTGGAATTTCCGATGAACTCAATTTTCTCATCTTTATCTTTGGTAAAACCTAGCGCTATGACATCGGCCGTAGTAAGTAGCTCTACTTCTGGCGCAACGGAGTGAAGAATTTTCGCTAGCCCGCTCTACTTCTTGATAAGTGCGACAGCGGCGCCGAGGGCTGCGCTGAGGTTATTTGCTTCCTGAGGATTGAGTTCGACCACGAGGCGTCCGCCGCCTTCTAGTGGAATACGCATAACGAGGGAGCGAGCTTCCTTAGTAACTTCCATAGGTCCATCACCGGTACGAGGTTTCATAGCTGCCATGGTGGGGACTCCTTGTTGAGCTCGGGTGCGGACAAACTCTTCTGCAAGAGTTAAGAGGAGAAGTATCTCGCAGAATCAGCCGGGGGTGAAATCGGCGTGAGCGCAGATTTAGAGCCCTAAAACCCCCTTGAGGCGAGCTTTGCCCGACTCGATAACAACAATTACCGCCCTTTCCGGAACGGCAAGCAGGTCAGCAATATCGCTACTACTTTTAGAACGTAGGTAATGCAGGGTCAAGATGATTCGCTCTTCTTCAGGAAGGGAAGCGAGCAACTCCGCCAAGGTTTGAGGGTTGCTCTGCTGACTCATAGGAATAGAGGTTACTCGCTCAATTCTTAAAGAATCCATATTAATTGAGTCAAGAATGACACCGCTTCAGCCAAAAGAGCGTGCAAAGCGAGCGAGCGATATGCGCACGCCAATGTAGAGAAATGGCGATATCAAGAGAAAGAGCGCTTTAGGAGCGATGATCGTTTCAGACCAGTCAAAGTAGCTGCCACCATGTGTTGCTTCACGAAGTTTGAAAGTACCAGAACCTTTGAGCACTGCTCCAACATGTTCAACATCGCATTGCACGGGTGGATCCCACCGAGTCACCGTCATTAAATCTAATAGACCAAAAGATTTGAAGGCGGGATAGCTTCGGTAGAAAGGTCCGGTAAATGCGGCAATAGATGTGCCGATACCTTCGGTGATATCTGACGTTACCCAGACTTTAGTCTGCAACATCCAATCCCCTTGTGAGTTCCAGTCAGCGATCTTCTTCCATACCGCTTCGCGCGGTGCCTTGATATGGATACTGATTGAGAGAGTATTACTTGCCATGTGCAATTCTGACTGCTTCATCAACACTTTCAGTCCAGTGGATTAATTCACGCATACCGGGTTTTACAAAGTTCTCATTCTCGAGATGTTCGACAAGTGCATGGAGTGGTTCATACACTCCGTAAGGATCAAGAATGATTACTGGTTTATCGTGGAATTTAAGATATCTGCCGACCCAAATTTCAAAGAGTTCTTCCAACGTACCAAGCCCACCGGGCAAGGTGATAAATGCATCAGACATATCTTCTATCTTCGCCTTACGGGTACGCATGGAATCAACGACAATTAACTCATCGCTTTCGTGATCGGCGAATTCAATATCAACTAGTTTCTGCGGGATTATCCCGACAGTGCGACCACCGACACTTCGTGCGCCTCGTGAAATTGCCCCCATTGCAGATATATGGCCGCCACCAGAAACGAGTTCGGCTCCACTTCGCGCGATTCCTTCACCAAGATTGAAGGCTAAGTCGATAAATTTCGAATCAATCGCTGGTGATGACGAACAGAAGACCGCAATACGCATGCCGCACAGGATAGGGGTTAGGCTTAGAACATGTCTTCTTTAGCTCATGGCCACGGAATCGCAACTATTGCTGGATCTACAGTGCTCGATGTCTGGTTTCCGGCACCATCACTCGGTGCCCTGACAGGTTCTCCTGATGCAACGCTGACTTCGCTTGTAGGTTCAGATGAAGCGCGTGGAGTGACTCGCGAAATTGTTTCCCTCGAAATTGACTTAGCGCAAGCGCCGAAAGATGCCAAAGATGCCTACCTACGTCTGCATCTCTTATCGCACCGGTTAGTAAAGCCACATGGACAATCACTCGATGGAATATTTGGACTACTCACAAATGTTGTGTGGACTTCACATGGTCCATGTTCTTTAGATGGTTTTGAAGTTACCCGGGCGCGCCTCAGAGCCAAGTACGGACACGTCACAGTCTTCGGTGTCGATAAGTTCCCCCGCATGGTTGATTATGTAGTTCCATCAGGAGTTCGCATTGCCGATGCTGATCGTGTTCGTTTAGGTGCTTATCTCTCTAGTGGCACAACTGTGATGCATGAAGGATTTATCAACTTCAATGCCGGAACGCTAGGCACTTCTATGGTTGAAGGAAGAATTTCTGCGGGAGTTGTAGTCGGTGATGGAACCGATGTAGGCGGTGGCGCCTCCATCATGGGGACGCTCAGCGGCGGCGGTAAAGAAGTTATCTCAATTGGAGAAAAGTGCTTGCTCGGCGCTAACTCAGGGCTGGGAATTTCACTCGGTAATAATTGCGTTATCGAAGCTGGCACATACATCACCGCTGCTGCAAAGGTAACTCTTCCAGATGGAGAAGTTGTCAAAGCTGGAACGCTCTCTGGAGCAAATAATCTTTTATTCCGCCGTAACTCACTTACAGGTGGACTAGAAGTGGTGATGCGCACCGGTACATGGGGCGGGCTTAACTCAGTTCTGCATGCAAATTAAGATGCCAGGCGAAAGTACGGAGAAGCTAGTTTTACGCGACTTCTAAAGGTGTCCCCGCGAAGCAACTTGGTAGATCCATTACTTGAAGTTCCTTTTATATAAGTAACCGCTCCTGCAGCATTACGAGAGATAATTTCTAGCGAGACGATATCTGGCAGAAGAAACGCTGTAGCTACAAGTGATTGGCTAACCGTTGCACTCCAGGATGCAAAGCGGGGATTGAGTTTGCTATCTAGGCTCGCCGGATCTGCAACTGATTGCGTATATGTACTTGCCTCCCCCCAAGCATCTCGCGTCGTTTGGGTTGCTCCACCTGATGATGAGAAGAAATAGGCCTGAATTGGTTGGCCATGAGCGACGATGGCCAAGCTCGTTGTGGAATCGATATTCGTCCTGGTGACTGCGGCCTTCCATAGCGCGCCTACCTTTTTCTCAATCTCTTTCGAATAACCGACAAAATTTTGGTCAGCGATATTTGCATAGACCTGGCAATCGCACGATGTCTTCACCGTTCCTAACTTAGAAAGCGCGTACGAACGAGAAGCAATGGCTTGCGCTTCGAGAGCTGCAGCAGGCCATGCAGATGACATCTCGCTAATCCCCCACAAGTACTCATCGTGGATACTGAGAGAATTTGTAACTTCGAGCGCACCTGCAACAACTTTTATTTGGATTTGGCCATATCGATATTGCACAGCCTTTCCTTGCGCGGTCGCCGAGATTACTGCGTTGGGCCCACTCCAACGCACGGTGATGCTCTTTGCTGAAATATTTCCTGCAGCGAGAGCATTTCCTTGAGCGCTGACTTGTAACTTCTCACGTACTCCATACGATGCAACCGGCAGAACATCCTGCGAAGGAGCGATATCGCCAGAATACATTGCCATCACAGAGCCTGGTGTCACTGCTTGAAGAGAGATGGCAGTTAGTTGGTGGCCGATATTGACTCGTATGGTTTGGGTATCTACAACCGGGATAACCGAAACATCTTTGTAGTAATAATTTAGTATGGCAGTTGCACTTTCACCGGCCAGGGCATGTGCCTTTGCGCCAATCTGGCTCATGCCAACCCCATGTCCATAACCTGAACCTGCGAATGAGAATGTTGCTGGAGCATCGGCTTGTGCAAGAGGGTTGAGCGAGAGGATAAAGATGAGGGCTACCAGAAAAAATCTATACATCCTCATCTGATGATGCGCTCTTTCTAGCATCTACAAATTCGCGGTAGGCAGCAATTACCTCTGCTGGCTTGCCGCGTGCCATTAATTTTCCGCGGTCGAGCCACACAACTTCGTTACAAATATCTTCAATAGTGGCAAGCGCATGGCTTACGAGGATTAAGGCGCGATCTGCAGTGCGCAACTCTTTAATTCTATTGAGGCTCTTCTCTTTAAATTTAGCATCGCCTGTGCTGAGCGCTTCATCAATAATTAGAATATCTGGCTCAACTACCGCGGCCACTGAGAAAGCTAGGCGGGCGAACATGCCTGATGAATATGTACGCATTGGGGTATCGATGGCATCGCCAAGTTCAGAGAAAGCGGCAATTGCATCAAAGTTCTTATCTATCTCGTCGCGGGTCATTCCTGCAGCAAGTCCACCTAGATAGACATTGTCACGTCCTGTCATTGCCGGATTAAAGCCAACACCGAGGGCAAGAAGAGTGCTGACTGATCCATAGACTTCTACGCGACCTTGAGTTGGCGGCACAATTCCAGAGATAACTCGCATCAGTGAAGATTTACCTGCGCCATTAGAGCCGATGATTCCAAGCACTGTGCCGTAGCGAACATCGATACTTACATCATTGAGCGCACGAACAACTCTGGTGTGCTTCTTACCGCGCCCCAGAGTTTTTAAGCGAGCTTTGAGCGTAGGTCGCTTATCAATCGATGTTGTATATGTAAGTCCTAAATTCTTTACAGAGACAGCAAGACCGTGCTCTGCATGATCGTGGTTATAGTCTGACAGCGAAATCACGCTCCCTCGACAGGAAGAAATAAGTTCCGACTACAAAGATTCCGAGAGCCCAGAGCGACGAGTAGATAAGTCCATGTGAAGTAGGTGCTTGTCCATGCACCATGACGCGTGACCAGGAATCGAGCAGATAGAAGATTGGGTTGGCGACTTCAAACTTCTTGATGCGGTGAGACATATGGGCTGCTTCATAGAGAATTGGTGAAAGATAGAGCAGGCTGCGCGTGAGATAGGGCAACATACTTGAGATATCGCGGAAGTAGACATTGATACACGAAATCAAAATTGCCATACCGAGCGACATCACAATTGCGATCAACATTACCGGGATAGCCCAGAACATCTGCCAGCTAAAAGGCAGGCCTAACAAGGCATGGATCCCAAGAAATACGACGAGCGTTGGCAAAAATCTAAAGATTGCCACTACAGCTGCAGATATCGGCAACATGATTCGAGGAAAAGAGGTATTGAGAATGAGGCGCTGCCCTGAAGTAATTGCCTTTACGCCACCGCTCAAACTATTTGCTATCAGATAGAAGAGGAAGAGGCTGGCAGTCAGATGAGCAAATCGAGATGAGTCGCTCTTTCCACCAATCACATTAATAAGTAAGAAGTAGACACCAGAAAGAAGAAGTGGGTTGAGAACTAGCCACAACTGACCAAAGATGGAATCAAAATTCTGTTCTCGTAACTCGGAGCGCGAAAATGCTGCGATAAAGGTGCGGCGAGCCCAGAGCGAACGAAGGTACTCGCGCAGCGGCGGCAGACCGGCGCGAAATGGCTCATAGATAACAACTGGCTTTCCCACGTGCGAAAGGCTACCGCAGAGCGCAGCAAGTTAATTAGCTGAAGGTACGAGAGTCTTGGGAGAAGTGATGAAACCTGCTCCCCACGAGAAGTGCATGGTGGGAATAACTACTAAAAGAGTGAGAAATTCAAATACCGAGGATGCAATCTTGATGGATGCAAGTAAGAGAAAAGCAAGATAGATCGCAGATGGAAGATAGAAAATAGGCGCCACTGTTATTCCGCATATAAGCGACAGGGTAATTCCAACGAGCGCTGTTGGTGGAGCTAGGTAGCGAAAGTTAATTGTTCCAACATGTCTGCGCGATACAACTCTGCGCCAGCGACCATATTCAAAGTATTGCTTGGCAAGTGCCTTGACAGTCGAACGTGGTCGATAGGTCACATGCAGGCGCGGATCAAAGTAGACCAACCCGCCATTTTCACGTAAGCGAAAATTAAGTTCCCAATCTTGAGCTCTCGTAAAACGTTCGTCGAATCCACCAATTGCTATGAGAGCCTCACGTCTGAAAGCACCCAGATAAACAGTATCGACAGCGCCAGCTTTACCTCCTGTGTGAAAACGTGAAGCACCAACACCAAGTGGACTTCGCATAGCTGCAGCAACTGCCTTTTCAAACCGGGTTGTTCCAATAGCAGCCATTACACCGCCTACATTGACTGCTCCTGTCGAATTGAGAATTTCTACGACGAGTGCCAGATAATCATCAGGAATTTGTGCATGCCCATCAACGCGAACTACGACTGGGTTGTGTGATGCGCGTAGCGCCAGATTCAGCCCCGCTGCAGTTCGGCCAGTTGGGTTTTCGACAAGAATGACTCTTGGCTCCTGTTGCGAAATTGTGCGCGCGATTTCATTGGTGCGATCACGTGATGGACCGAGTGCAAGAATAATTTCAATGGAGCCGAGATATTTCTGAGAAAGTATGGAACGTATAGCGCCTTCTAGATGTGACTCTTCATTGAGAACTGGAAGAATCACGCTAATCGATGGATGCGGTGAGCCAATTAACTCTGGTGTCGGTGTCGCCATAACCCCTCCACGCTATCGTCCAAGTACCCTACGGGTGTGAAATCTTCTCGTGCAATCCGGATAATTACATCACTCTCTGTGGGTGTTGTCCTTGTTGCATCGCTTGCGTGGGTCGGATTAGGCCAAGTAAGTGGTCAGATTTCGCGTATCGATGTATTCGGTGCGCTGAAGAATCGTCCTCAAAAAACTTCAACTGCGCTTAATTATCTCGTTGTCGGTTCTGATAGCCGCGAAGGTTTGAGTAAAGCCCAGCTGAAGTTGCTTCGAGTCGGAAGTACTAAATCTGCTGCCGGTGGTCGATCCGACACCATGTTGCTCGTTCACATTAGCAAGAGTCGAGATGCGGCCTATGTTGTATCTATCCCCCGTGACACATTGGTAACGATTCCGGCACATAAAAGTATGGATGGAAAATTTGATGTTCCGGCTGCGCCCGGAAAGATAAATGCCGCCTTCTCATTTGGAGGCGCCCCATTGCTCATTCAAACAATTGAGGCAAAGACAAATCTGAAAATTGATCACTATGTAGAAGTAAGTTTTGCCGGCTTTACCGGCATCGTCGATGCCCTTGGTGGAATTCAAGTCTGTTCTAAGGTTGCTATTAATGACCCTAAGAGCCACTTAGTCATGAGCGCCGGATCTCATATCCTCGATGGCATTGAAGCGCTCAAATATGTTCGTACGCGAGATTTCGATGGTCGCGGAGATATTGGACGCATGGAACGGCAACAACAATTTGTGAGCGCTGTTGTTCGCAAAGCCACTAGTAGTGGAATCTTGCTCAATCCAATTAAATTAACTAACTTCTTCAACGCGACAATTTCAACAGTAAAGATGGATACATCAGTAAATAAGAGCGATCTCTTAACGCTGGCTAAGCAGATGCGTAATCTCTCTGCTGGAAATCTGCGCACTCTCACAGTTCCATTGTCAGATCCAAATGCCAGTTATCCAGGTGTGGGTTCGGTTGTGATCTGGGATCCAACTTTGGCTACTGATCTCTGGACTCGTATTCGCAACGATGACGCCCTCATTGAGACTATCAAGCCAACTGCAAAGGCCACCGCAAAAGCTGTAACGGTCGACAAATTCAAGACAAAGACTGGCGCGGAAAATCCCTGCGCTGCGGCAAAATAAGAGCCACAACTTAAAAACTCTTACGAATTAAGACTTTCAATTAGCTCTGCAATAGACTCACCGCTATGGCTCTGAAGTTATCTGTCATTGGTTGTGGCTATTTGGGAGCAACTCACGCCGCATGTATGTCCTCATTGGGATTTGAAGTCATCGGTGTCGACACCGATCAGAGCAAAGTCGATCTCCTTTCTCGAGGTGAGCTTCCTTTCTACGAGCCAGGTCTTGATACCTTGCTTGCAGCTGAGATCAAAACAGGTCGCCTCACATTCACAACTGATTTCGCAGCAGTAGCCGATGCAGATGTGCACTTTATCTGCGTTGGAACGCCACAGAGTAAAGATGGACTTGCGGCGGACCTTACCTATGTCATGGCATCAGTTGCAGCCATTGCAAGGCATCTAAAAGAAGGTTCTCTTGTTGTCGGAAAATCAACGGTGCCAGTAGGCACGGCGCAGATTCTGCGCGATCAACTCGCGGCTTCCGCTCCGCAAGCAGATCTAGCCTGGAATCCCGAATTTCTCCGTGAAGGTTTTGCGGTCGAAGATACGTTGCGACCAAATCGCCTTGTCGTCGGCGTTGTAAACGATCGTGCAGAAGAAATTCTGAAAGAGGTTTATAAGCCAATCATCGATCTAGAAACTCCTTGGATACGTGCAGACCTTCCAACAGCTGAACTTGTGAAGGTCGCTGCAAACTCATTCCTGGCAACAAAAATTTCTTTTATCAATGCTATGGCTGAAGTATGTGAAGCTGCCGGTGGCGATGTCACCATCCTGGCGAAGGCGATCGGTTATGACCCACGTATTGGAAACCGATTCCTGCAAGCTGGCATCGGTTTTGGTGGAGGTTGCCTACCAAAAGATATTCGAGCATTTATGGCGCGGGCCCAAGAGCTTGGTGCAGATCAGGCCCTTGAATTCTTGCGTGAAGTCGATGCTATTAATCTTCGTGCTCGCCAACGTGTGATAGATATCGTTCGAGCAGATTTATCGGAAGATCTCACTCAATACAAGATCGCAGTTTTAGGTGCCACCTTCAAACCAGATAGCGATGACGTACGTGACTCTCCAGCTCTCGATATCGCAGCGCAACTTCAAGCAGCAGGTGCACAAGTAGTTGTCCATGATCCAAAGGGCATTGAGCCTGCACGCAAGCGCTTTCCAAACCTTGATTATCAAGCGAAGGTTGTCGATGCAGTCAAAGGCGCTGATGCCATCTTGCACTTAACCGAGTGGAAGGAATATCGCGAACTCGATCCTTCCGTTATCGGGCAATTGGTCAAGACAAAGTTGCTGATCGACGGACGTAATATGTTAGATCGTAATAAATGGCGCGCAGCTGGCTGGCGTTTTCATGCCTTGGGCAGAACTGATTAGAAACCAGTCTTAGTATTGCGACGGGCGCTCAATTGGGCGCCCTTTGCCTTTGCCTCTTCTGTTAATTCAGATAATTGAACTTCAATCTTCTTTGCCACGTCTTTATCTGCCGAACCAATGATGCGCGCTGCCAGAATCCCTGCATTCTTGGCGTTATCAATTCCAACTGTTGCAACCGGAATTCCACCCGGCATCTGCACAATCGAGAGAAGTGAATCCATGCCTTCGAGATTCTTGAGCGAGACGGGAACGCCGATTACTGGAAGTGTTGTCAGAGAGGCAACCATGCCGGGAAGATGTGCGGCTCCGCCAGCGCCAGCGATAATTACTTTGTAACCCTTAGCAGCAGCTGACTTGGCAAAATCGACCATCTCTTCAGGCATGCGATGTGCTGAGACAACATCTGCTGAATAGCTAATACCAAATGAATCAAGCGCCTTGGCAGCTTCCTCCATGACCGGCCAATCAGAGTCAGAGCCCATGATGATTGCTACATCTTTACGATCACTCATCAATTGCTCCGCTCATGTAGTCACGTGCATGCTGCACATCAGTGGTTAATTGTAGAAGGTCGGAACCAACTGCGGTGACATGGCCAATCTTGCGCCCAGCGCGGACCTCCTTCTTATAGTGATGGAATTTAAGGTCAGGGTTACGCGCCATGAGATGAAGATATGGACGATACATATCTGTCTTTTCACCGCCCAAGATATTTCCCATTACCGCAATCTCTGCTGTCATTGAAGGATCGCCTAACGGAAGATCGAGAATGGCCCGAAGATGTTGTTCAAATTGGCTGGTGCGTGCACCGTCAATTGTCCAGTGGCCGGAATTGTGTGGTCGCATGGCGAGTTCGTTGATGAAGAGGTGATCGCCCTTTACAAACATTTCAACGGCCATCACACCTACTACGCCAACTTCTTGCGCAATCTCGAGAGCAAGCTGCTGTGCTCTCTCGGCAAGTTCTGGAGAGATGCTCTGTGCGGGAGAGATTGTGAGCGTGCAAATTCCTTCTTCTTGCACAGTCTCGGTCGGTGTCCATGATGTTGCCTGTCCATGTGGTGATCGTGCGACCATGACTGCAATTTCTGAATCAAATGAAATAAGTTCCTCAATCAAGAGGCGAGGCGTCTGCTTCAATACCTCAGTCAATTCATCTTGAGAATTAATCTTCCACACACCGCGGCCGTCATACCCGCCAGAAATTGCCTTTGCTATCAGTGGATACCGCTCAATATCGGCAGTTGATGTCGCAACTTTCCAGGATGGGGCTGGAAAGGAACTCAACTTTTGACGCATCTCGGCTTTATCTTGCGAATAAATAAAAGCTGATGATGGCGGATAAACCTTCACGCCCGTTGCTTCCAAACCTTTGATTACCGATAGCGGTACGAGTTCATGTTCAAAGGTAATAACGTCGCAGTTAGCCGCAAATTTTTTGAGAGCTTCGAGGTCGGTGTAATCTCCAACGACATGGTGAGTAATTTGTGCGCCAGAATCTTCTGAACTCTGTGCAAAGAGCACGAGATCAATTCCGAGAGCAGTGGCCGGCGCGACCATCATGCGCGCCAACTGTCCTGCGCCAATGACGCCAACTCGGGGGAAACGATTGCTCACAGGAGCTATCGTAGATGAACGATGTCCCCCACTGATACTCGTGAACCATCTTCAAGAATGAGTTCTCCGGCAGGCGTAATGTCTACCGCTTTTCCTGTTCTACTTGTTGCATCGGGATGTTCAATGCGGACCGCGCGGCCAATCGTTGCCGATCGTTCACGATAGAGATGTCGCAGATCTTCCCCGTTCTGCCATCTTTCCAGTAAATCTTCAAAGGTGTTGAGAAAAGTTGCCAAGATTAGGTTGCGATCGAGAATTGCAAATTCGTTGATTGATAGCGATGTTGCCTGCGGAACAGGTAATTCACTTTGATTCATACCAACGTTGATTCCGACGCCAATTACCACTCCATCACCACAGGCTTGTGCAATGATTCCGCCAACTTTCCCATCGTTGATGACAAGATCATTGGGCCACTTAAGAGTTGGTGAAGATTTTGGATCTAATGTGAGTAAGGTAAAGATTGCGCTAAGACCCGTGAGCAAGGTAAGAAATGACCACTCAGCTTTGTCGCGATGTGGCTCGATATAGAGAGAGAACATCAGCGCTGATGATTGTGGTGCCTCAAATTTCCTATCTAATCTGCCACGACCTGCAGATTGAAATTCAGTGACAATGACATCTCCTGTACGTGCATTTTTATCTGCCACTAATTGCGCAAGATCATCTTGTGTTGAGCCCGTGACTTCAACCACGCTTACTCGCCAGTACCGCGAGATTTTTTCCGAGATCGCTGAAACTTCGAGCGGAGGTCTTGGCGTAACAGTGCTCACGACTAGTACCTTATGGTCATGAGTCCAGATCTGCATACAACCGCGGGAAAAATTGAAGACCTTCGCGAGAGAATTGATGAAGCTGTCCATGCAGGTTCTGCTCGCGCCGAAGAGAAGCAACATGCTAAAGGTAAAGGCACTGCGCGCGAACGTATCGAGATGTTGGTAGATCCAGACTCCTTTACCGAGATTGATGAATTTGCCCGCCACCGGGCACAGAACTTTGGCATGGAGAAGAACCGCCCATACGGTGATGGCGTCATCATCGGTACAGCGACAGTTGATGGCCGACCAATCGCTCTCTACTCTCAAGACTTCACAGTCTTTGGCGGATCACTCGGTGAAGTGCATGCAGAGAAAATTGTAAAGATTGCAGAATTTGCGCTGAAGTCAGGAATTCCACTGATCGGAATTAATGATTCAGGTGGAGCACGCATTCAAGAAGGCGTTGCTTCTCTCAACGGTTACGGCCGAATCTTTCGACTCAATACCCGCTCTTCAGGCGTTATTCCTCAGATTTCTTTGATTCTCGGTCCATGTGCCGGAGGATCTGCATATTCACCAGCTCTTACCGACTTCACGGTTATGGTGAAGGAGACTTCAAATATGTTTATTACAGGTCCAGATGTCATTAAGACAGTGACCGGTGAAGATGTCGGAATGGAAGAACTTGGCGGAGCATTTACACACAACACCAAGTCGGGAAATGCGCACTACATGGCAGATTCTGAAGCCGATGCGATTGATTATGTAAAGGCGCTCTTGTCATACCTTCCGTCAAACAATATGGATGGCTCGCCTGTTCTCCCTCCTACTGAAACACTTGATAAGAGCGCATCTGATACCGCTCTCAATACTCTGATTCCAGATAGTCCAAATCAGCCTTACGATATGAAGAATCTCATTCAAGCTCTGGTTGATGAAGCTGAATTTCTAGAAGTGCATGCTCTCTATGCACCGAATATCGTTGTGGGCTTTGCGCGTATTGAAGGACAATCAGTTGGAATCATTGCTAATCAGCCTTCACAATTGGCTGGCACCCTCGATATCAATTCATCTGAAAAAGCGGCTCGTTTCTTGCGCTTCTGCGATGCCTTTAATATCCCAATTCTTACCCTCGTCGATGTACCAGGATTTATGCCAGGTACTGAGCAAGAGTGGAATGGCATTATTCGTCGCGGTGCAAAACTTCTCTACGCCTATGCAGAAGCCTCTGTTCCACTCGTAACCCTCATTACACGTAAGGCATATGGTGGAGCATTTATCGTGATGGGTTCAAAGTACCTCGGTAGCGATATTAACTTTGCCTGGCCTAGCGCTGAAATTGCTGTCATGGGTGCACAAGGAGCTGTAAATATTCTCTATCGTAAGGATCTAGCGGAAGCTAAAGATCAAGATGCAAAGCGTGCAGAGCTCATTACTGAGTACACCGAGAAGTTTTCTAATCCCTATCTTGCAGCAGAACGTGGAACTATCGATAGCGTGATTGAACCTGAAGATTCTCGCCAATACATCACTAAGGCTTTTCGTACCTTGAAGACAAAGCGCGATACCTTGCCGGCGCGTAAGCATGGAAATATTCCTCTCTAACAATGAAATTTACGGTCACCGCAGGCAACCCCACGCCTGAAGAACTTCTTGCGCTGCAAGCGGTCTTGGCCAACCATAAATCTGTAGATATTAAGCCTGTAATTAAACGGAGCATCTTTGCGCTGCCGCAACTTCGCCAACCCATGCCTCGACAAATCACTTTCGGCGCACGAAAGCATAAATAGATGCCCAGAATTGTCTTAGCTTCACAATCACAATCACGTCGCCGTTTATTGGAAGATGCTGGCTTGAAACCAACAATTATTGTCAGCCATGTTGATGAGGAGACTGATTTCTTCAACGCTATGAGTCCTGAAGATATGGTGATCGCGTTAGCAATTTCAAAGGCTCATACAGTGCGCGAGCTCATTGATTACCCAGCAATTATTATCGGATGTGACTCAACTTTTGATGTCGATGGGGTCTCCTTCGGAAAGCCGGGCACACCTGAGATCGCAATTGAGCGAGCCAAGAAAATCAGCGGGCGTACAGGGCTGCTTCATACAGGTCATTGTGTGATTGATACCGAAAAAGGTGTGGAAATTTCAGATCGCATTACGACGAAGGTAACTTTCACAGAGATGACTGATGACGAAATCGCAGACTATGTCGCTTCCGAAGAGCCACTACACGTTGCAGGAGGTTTTACCTTAGATGGCTTCGGTAGCCCCTTCATTCCAGTCATTGAGGGCGATTACACCAATGTTGTCGGTATATCGATGCCCTTTCTTCGTAGCGCTATGAAGCAACTTGGATACTCTTGGCCACAAGTGAAGGAGATGTCATGAAGCGCGTGATGATTGCAAACCGCGGGGAGATTGCTCTTCGCGTGATTCGTGCGTGCAAAGATCATGGACTTGAATCCGTAGCGATTTACTCAGAAGAAGATCGCGATGCGCTTCACACACAGAGCGCCGATTTTGCATATTCACTCAATGGAACAGTCGCAAAAGATACCTATCTCAATATTCCCAAGATTATTGCCTTGGCCAAAGAATCAGGTGCGGATGCAGTACACCCCGGCTACGGTTTTCTCTCTGAGAACGCGCACTTTGCACAGGCAGTTCTCGATGCCGGACTTATTTGGATTGGTCCCCCACCTTCTGCAATTAGCGCATTGGGAGATAAAGTTTCAGCGCGCCGTATTGCAGCTGCAGCAGGTGCGCCCTTAGTTGCTGGCACAAAAGATCCAGTTACCGGACATGAAGAAGTTCTCGCCTTTGCACAAGAACATGGTTTGCCAGTGGCAATTAAGGCAGCATTCGGTGGCGGTGGACGCGGTCTCAAAGTTGCGCGCACCATGGAGGAAATTCCCGAACTCTATGCATCAGCGGTGCGTGAAGCTATTGCAGGATTTGGCCGTGGCGAATGTTTCGTCGAACGATATCTCGATAAACCGCGCCACGTAGAGACTCAAGTCCTGGTCGATAAGCATGGCCATGCTGTCGTTATTTCAACGCGTGATTGTTCACTGCAACGTCGCCACCAGAAACTTGTCGAAGAAGCACCTGCACCTTTCCTAACTGATGCGCAGAATGAAGAGCTATACCGGTCAAGTAAAGCAATCATGAAGGAAGCTGGATATATCGGCGCAGGTACCTGCGAATTTCTGGTCGGCGTTGATGGAACAATTTCATTCCTGGAAGTCAATACTCGCTTGCAGGTAGAACACCCTGTCTCGGAAGAAGTAACAGGAATTGACCTAGTGCGTGAGCAATTTAGAATCGCAATGGGTGAGAGCTTAGGCTTCGATGATCCGGTAGTGCGGGGACATTCATTAGAATTTCGTATCAACGGTGAAGATCCAGGACGTTCATTCTTACCAGCACCAGGACGTATTACTGCATGGAATATTCCAACCGGACCTGGTGTGCGTGTAGATGCTGGCTTCCGCAATGGCGATGTCATTGGTGGAAATTTTGATTCACTGCTCGCCAAACTGATTGTCACCGGCGCAACACGTAAAGAGGCGATCCAACGTGCACGACGGGCACTCGCTGAGTTTGAAGTTGGCGGACTTGCAACCGCTCTTACCTTCCACCGCGCCATCCTGGAAGATCCAGCCTTTACAGAAGAATTTAAGGTTTATACAAGTTACATTGAGAATGAATTTAAGAACGAAATTCCTGCCTTTACTTCATCTGCAGCCGAGATTCAAACACGAGTTGCGGCAGAAAAGCTCGTTGCTGAAGTCAATGGAAAGCGTTTTGAAATCCTCGTACATGCACCAGAACCTGTCGTAAAACGCCACCGCGCAAAGCAGGCTTCTGTCGGAGGTGCAGCGGGTACTGGTCTAACTAGTCCGATGCAAGGAACTGTCGTCAAGATTGCAGTAGAAGAAGGACAGAGCGTTGAAGCTGGCGATCTCATCATTGTGCTGGAAGCGATGAAGATGGAACAACCACTCAACGCCCATCGCAGTGGTGTGATTAAGAACTTAAAAGCTGTAATTGGCGAGACTGTGGCCAGCGGAACAGTTCTCTGTGACATTATTGAGGCATGACCTCATCTGATCTTCTCTACACCGATCCACTTGCAGCAGCGACTAAGGCTGCTTCAGAAATTGCTGAGCGAACCGGAGTAGCTACTCACGATGTGGCTCTCGTTATGGGTTCCGGGTGGGTCACAGCAGCAGATGCGCTTGGCGCCCCAGCATACGAATGCGATGCTCACGAATTAACTGGATTCTTTGCGCCGGCAGTAGAAGGCCACTCCGGAAAAGTTCGATCATATGAAATCATCGAAAACGGTAAGACGATTCGTGCACTGGTATTCCTTGGACGCACTCATCTCTACGAAGGTAAAGGCATGGAGCCAGTTGTCCATGGTGTGCGCACTGCAGTAAAGGCCGGGTGCAAGGTAGTCATCCTCACCAATGCATGCGGTGGTATCAATACTTCTTACACGGTTGGTCAACCAGTCATCATTCGAGATCATATCTCTCTCACTGCAGCATCACCACTGTCTGGTGCAACATTTATCGATCTCACCGATTTATATAGCAAGCGCATTCGCGAAATTGTGAAGAAGGAAGATTCTTCTCTGGCTGAAGGTGTCTATGTGCATTGGCGTGGACCTACCTATGAAACTCCTGCAGAAATCATGATGATGCGCACTATGGGAGCCGATCTGGTTGGAATGTCTACTGTTCCAGAAGCGATTGCTGCACATGCACTTGGTGCCGAAGTTCTCGGAATTTCATTGGTGACTAATGCTGCTGCTGGCGTAACCGGCGAGAAGTTAAATCATGAAGAAGTTATTGCTGCTGGTAAGGCTGCCGCAAACCGTATGGGAACACTTCTCAAAAATACTATTCCCAAGCTCGTCTAGTGAGAGAAAGAATCTATCCATGGATCACGCGCTTCATGCTGAAGTAGATGCCTGGATAGCTGACGACCCAGATCCGCAGACTGCAGCGCAGCTTCAATCGCTCCTTGATTCTGGCGATGAAGAAACTCTCAAGAAGTATTTCAATGGATTTCTTCAATTTGGTACTGCAGGTCTTCGTGGCCCCGTAGGTCCAGGACCATCATCTATGAACCGCGCTGTCGTAGGACGCACCGCTGCTGGAATTGCTACGTATATGAAGAAGCGAGGTATGACGAAGGTTGTTGTCGGGCGCGATGCACGTTATGGCTCCGAAGATTTCACTCAAGAGACTGCCGAAATAATGAGTGGCGCTGGAATAGATGTCTACATACTTCCACGTCCACTGCCGACTCCCGTTCTTGCCTTTGCAACGATGTATCTGCAATGCGATATCGGCATCATGGTGACTGCAAGCCATAATCCACCGCAAGATAACGGTTACAAAGTCTATGTAGGGCCAACCGCCGACGGAATCAATTACGCATCCTCACAAATAATTAGTCCAACGGATGGATTTATCGCAGCAGATATAGCTGCCGTGACATCACTCAAGGCACTTCCGCGTGGAAAGAAGTGGACAGTGCTCGGGGAGGAAGTTATTTCGGAATATGTGAAACGCACTAGCGCTCTTGCTCCTCGCCCAGGTGATATCAAGATCGTTTACACCGCGATGCATGGCGTTGGTACAGAGACAGTGCAACGCGTCTTCAACCATGCAGGGTTTGCCACGCTCATTCTGGTCGACGAACAATGCACGCCAGATCCTGACTTTCCGACAGTTGCCTTTCCCAACCCAGAAGAACCTGGTGCAATTGATTTAGCGGTTGCCAAAGCTCGCGATTTTGGTGCAGATCTTGTCATTGCCAACGATCCCGATGCCGATCGGTGCGCAGTCGCTATCAATGATCCTGCAGTTGGTTGGCGTATGTTGCGTGGAGACGAACTCGGCATCGTTCTCGGCGAATGGATTGCACGTTCTCAACCAAAAGGCACCTTCGGAAACTCCATCGTCTCATCTTCTGCCTTAAGCAAGATTTGTGCGCATTACGGAATCAGATTTGAAGAAGTGCTCACTGGATTTAAATGGCTAGCTAAGATCGAAGATCTAGCTTTCGGGTACGAAGAGGCAATCGGTTACGCAGTTGATTCAGAAACCGTCAATGACAAGGATGGAATTTCCGCAGCGCTCTTCATTGCGCAGATTGCTATGGATTTAAAGCGTGATGGGCTGACGATTTCAGATCTACTCAATGAGGTATGGACGCGCCATGGTTTCCACGGAACCGAGCAGATCTCTATCCGCGTTTCAGATATGTCAGCAATTACTCGACTTCTTACCGTTCTGCGGACCAACCCACCCACTGAGATTGCTGGTCGCGTAGTTGAATCCATTGATGATTTAGCCGCACCTACTAACGGATTGCCACCAACTGATGGCCTACGTATCTGGCTCGCCGGGGGTATCCGCGTCATTGTGCGACCTTCAGGAACTGAAGCAAAGCTGAAGTGCTATATCGAAGTTATTACGACTACATCTGAAGAATCACAGAAATTGCTCGACCAGATTCGCCAACCTCTGAAAGAATTACTTTCGTGAGTTTCTATGGCTTGGTCGATGGATCAGAGAAGTCGCTGGTTTCCTTTCTCAACCAGTTATCTGGAGTCGACCAAGTAGGAGCTGAATCGCGAGCTGCGATGTTGGCAACTCGAAGCATCAAGACAACCAGTAAGAAATGGGCGATTGAAACTGCAATTTCAATGGTTGATCTCACAACTCTAGAAGGTGCTGATACGCCAGGGAAGGTGCGCGCCTTATGTTCCAAGGCAGTCAGACCTGATCCCACAGATTCCACAGTTCCAAGTGTCGGTGCAATCTGCGTCTACAACGATATGGTTGCAATCGCTCGCTCACATTTAGATTCCATCGGTGGCAAACATGTCCCGGTTGCTGCGGTATCGACTGCATTTCCTTCTGGCCGCGCATCCATGGAGGTCAAGATCCAAGATACCCAGGATGCAATCGACGCCGGCGCTGCTGAAATAGATATGGTGATTGATCGCGGGGCATTCTTATCAGGACAGTACGGTCTCGTATTTGATGAGATTGTAAAGATCAAAGAAATTTGCGGCGATAAAGCCCATCTCAAAGTTATATTTGAAACGGGCGAACTTGTTACATATGACAACGTGCGAAAAGCCTCTTACCTTGCAATGTTGGCAGGAGCTGATTTCATTAAGACTTCGACCGGAAAGGTTGCACCCGCTGCAACTCCCCCGGTTGTCCTTGTCATGCTCGAAGCGGTGCGAGACTTTTACGCACTTACCCAACGCAGAATTGGAGTGAAACCTGCTGGGGGAATTCGAACAACCAAGGATGCGATAAAGCAGCTCGTCCTCGTCAATGAGACTGCTGGGCCAGAATGGTTAACTCCGCAGCTATTTCGCATTGGTGCCAGCGCACTTCTCAATGATTTGCTGATGCAGCGCATGAAAATGTCAGATGGCTACTACGCTAGCCCTAACTACGTGACGATTGACTAGGGATGAGCAGACGATGACTTTCGAGTATGCACCAGCGCCAGAATCTAGGGCGATCGTCTCAATCAAGCCTAAATATGGCCACTTTATCAACGGATCATTCGTTGCCGGAAAGAAGCATTTTCCTACTATCAACCCTGCAACAGAAGAGATACTCAGTCACATCTCACTCGGCGGTCTTTCCGATGTTGATAAGGCAGTTGCGGCAGCGCAGCAGGCATATACCAAGACCTGGTCAAAGTTATCGGGTAAAGAACGTGGAAAATATCTATATCGAATTGCACGCATTCTTCAAGAACGAGCACGTGAGTTTGCAGTCCTTGAGACTCTCGATAATGGAAAGCCGATTCGCGAAACTCGCGATATCGATATCCCGCTCGTTGCAGCACATTTCTTCTATCACGCAGGGTGGGCAGATAAATTAGATTACGCAGGTCTGGGCCACTCACCTAAGCCGTACGGCGTTGCAGGACAGATTATTCCGTGGAACTTCCCACTGCTCATGTTGGCCTGGAAAGTTGCACCAGCTCTTGCCACCGGTAACACCGTAGTTCTTAAACCTGCAGAGACAACATCTCTGACTGCTCTGCTCTTTGCTGAAGTCTGTCAGCAAGCTGAACTTCCAGATGGCGTAGTCAATATTGTGACCGGTGATGGATCAACAGGAGCTGCCATCGTGAACCATCCTGGAATTCATAAGATTGCATTTACCGGATCGACTGACGTTGGCAAGAAAATTGCACGCGCAATTGCAGCAACCGATAAGAAGGCAACGCTCGAGCTCGGTGGCAAGGGTGCCAATATCGTCTTTGATGATGCGCCAGTAGATGAAGCTGTCGAAGGTATTGTCAACGGAATCTTCTTCAACCAAGGTCATGTCTGCTGTGCGGGTTCACGATTGATTCTGCAAGAGAGTATCGCCGATGAAGTCATTGAGAAACTCAAAGTCAGAATGTCCAAAATCAGAGTCGGAGATCCTCTCGATAAAAATACCGACCTCGGAGCTATCAACTCGAAGGAACAATTGGTAAAGATTAAGGAGCTATCTGCCATCGGCGACGCTGAAGGAGCTGAACGCTGGAGCCCGCAGTGCAATCTCTCCGATAAAGGTTTCTGGTTTGCTCCCACAATCTTTACAGGTGTAACTCAGGCGCATCGAATTGCACAAGAAGAGATCTTTGGACCAGTTCTCTCGATCTTAACTTTTAGAACTCCACAGGAAGCCATGGATAAGGCGAATAACACTCCCTTTGGATTATCTGCAGGTATCTGGAGCGAGAAAGGCTCACGAATCTTCTGGGCTAGCCAACATCTCAAAGCTGGAGTTATCTGGGCAAATACCTTCAATAAATTTGATCCAACATCTCCATTCGGAGGCTATAAAGAATCTGGTTGGGGTCGTGAAGGTGGAAAGCACGGTTTAGCTGCCTATTTAAAGGTCGGGAAAGAGACGGGGGCAAAGTAAATGGCTACTCAGAAGCAAGCTCGCGTTGATGTAAAGAAGACTTACAAACTCTTTATCAATGGTGCATTTCCTCGCAGTGAATCTGGTCGTGTCTTTGAGGTAACTGCTAAGAATGGCGACTTTATTGCAAACCCTGCACTTGCCTCACGTAAAGATTTACGAGATGCAGTTACTGCTGCCCGCGCCGCGCACTCTGGCTGGGCTAAGGCCACTGCCTACAATCGCGGTCAGATTCTCTACCGCATCGCTGAGATGCTCGAAGGTAGAGCCGAACAATTTGCATCTGAGATTGCACAAACAACACAGATAACTTCGCTCAAAGCAAAGGCACAGGTATTAGATGCTATTGATCGTTGGGTTTGGTATGCCGGATGGAGCGACAAGATCCAGGCTGTAAGTGGTGCGACCAATCCAGTGGCAGGTCCATTCTTTAACTTCTCAATCGCTGAACCGCAAGGTGTGGTTGCTATTGCATCACCTGCGAGCTTTATCGAGTTCATCGATGCCCTTGCTGCAGCAGTTGTTTCCGGTAACGCATCTGTCGTCATGGTTCCGGGCACACTTGCCGTTCCAGCCATGTCATTTGCTGAAGTGCTAGCAACAAGTGATTTGCCTGCGGGAGTAATCAATATTCTTACTGGATCTCTTGATGAGCTTGCTCCATGGGCAGCTTCTCACATGGATATCGATGGTTTCGATATCTCAGGAATTGAGAAGAAGAAACGCGGTGCGCTGAAAGAGGCAGGCGCTGAGAACTTGAAGCGAATTCATGCCTTTGACGACGGACAGACACCGACAAGAATTCTGGCCTTTATGGAATCTAAAACCGTGTGGCACTCAGTAGGGGTGTAAAGCCAGTTACTCTCCGGAAATTTTGGCAAAGCTTGGCTTGATCACTTCTTCAATAATTGCCAGGCGTTCTTCAAATGGAATGAATGCACTCTTGAGCGCATTGATAGTTACGCGCTGCAGATCTTGAAAGTTCCAGTCACATTGATTGACCATCTCAGTCATTTCGCGCGACATCGAGGTAGCCGACATGAGGCGGTTATCTGTGTTGATGGTGACGCGGAAGCGAAGTTTGGCTAGGCGCGCAAGCGGGTGATGAGCAAATGAATCAGCAACGCCGGTTTGAATATTTGAGGATGGGCACATCTCTAGTGGAACGCGACGATCGCGCACGTATGAGGCAAGTCGACCTAGACGTGGTGGGGTGTGATTAAAGTCGATATCGTCAGTAATACGAACTCCATGTCCTAAACGTTCTGCGCCACATAGTTGAATCGCCTCCCAGATAGATGGCAATCCATACGCTTCACCGGCGTGAATCGTAAAGTGTGCATTCTCCCGTCGTAGATATTCAAAGGTGTCAAGCTGATCACTCGGTGGGAAACCATCTTCAGGTCCGGCAATATCGAATCCAACTACGCCTTGATCACGATATTTAACGGCAAGTTCTGCAACCTCTTGGGAAAGCTCATTCTGGCGCATGCCGCAGAGAAGTGATAAAACACGAATGGTATTTCCTTCAGTCTTAGCTTCTGCTTCACCCGCACGGAAACCTTCGAGGATTGCCTCAATCACCTGAGAAAGAGTTAAACCTTTTTCAGTAACGAGTTCTGGCGCCATGCGCACTTCTGCATAGACAACGCCATCTCGAGCAAGATCTACTGCGCACTCGCGCGCTACTCGCACAATATCTTCCTTGCGCTGCATCACAGCTACTGTATGAGCAAAGGTTTCTAGGTATAGAACAAGTGAACCTGAGTCGCAAGAACTTCTAAACCATTCTGCTAGTTCGGTCGCATCATAGGTTGGTAGTTCATGGCCAATTTCCTTGGCGATATCAATAATTGTTTGTGGGCGAAGTCCGCCATCGAGGTGATCGTGCAGCAACGCTTTGGGAAGGCGCTTAACCTGATCTGCAGTTGGCTTCTTCGTTAAGTTGCTCATCCTTCAATTCTCTCTAACACTAGAGGTAGACGATTCACCGTTCCACCTTCAACTATTGTGACAGCACCATCTAGAATCTCAAGCGCACGTTCAAATCGAGCAGCTTCATCGGTATGAAGGGTCATAAGAGGTGAACCTGCTGCGATGTATTCGCCAGGTTTGGCATGGAGCTCAATACCTGCACCTGCCTGGACTTTCTCGCCCTGCTTAGAACGACCTGCGCCAAGTCGCCAAGCACTTACGCCAACTTTCATCGCATCCATAGTTGTGATGATGCCGCTATTGGCAGCCTTCACGACATGGCGTTCGCGCGCAACAGGGAGTGCCGCATCTGGGTCTCCCCCTTGCGCGCTAATCATGCGCCGCCAGTGATCCATCGCGCTTCCATCTTTGAGTGCATCAGCTGGATCTTTTCCAACAATTCCTGCTGCATCAATCATCTCGCGCGCCAATAAAATCGTTAACTCAACAACGTCCGATGGTCCTCCACCTGCAAGCACTTCGACAGATTCGCGGACTTCGAGGGCATTTCCTGCAGTAAGTCCGAGTGGAACATCCATCGCAGTTACTAGCGCGCGAGTTTTAACTCCTGCATCAACACCAAGTTGCACCATGGTTCGCGCCAGTTCCGCCGCTTTCTTGGGGTCTGACATAAATGCACCACTGCCGGTCTTTACATCCAGAACCAGTGCAGAAGTTCCTTCAGCAATCTTCTTGCTCATAATCGAAGATGCAATCAACGGAATCGCTTCAACGGTTGCGGTTACATCGCGCAAGGCATAGAGCTTCTTATCAGCCGGTGCCAATCCCGCACCTGCAGCACATATAACTGCACCCGTATCTTGTAAGACTTTGAGCATCTCATCATTGGTAAGAGATGCGCGCCAGCCAGGAATGGATTCAAGTTTGTCGAGAGTTCCACCTGTGTGTCCAAGTCCGCGTCCTGATAGTTGCGGCACTGCCCCGCCACATGCAGCAACGAGCGGTGCAAGGGGCAGGGTGATCTTGTCACCGACTCCCCCAGTTGAATGCTTATCAGCGGTCTTGCGATCAAGTTTCGACCAATCCATCCGCTCGCCACTATTGATCATCGCATTGGTCCATCGGGAAATCTCGCGAGAGTTCATACCATTTAAGAGAATCGCCATTAATAGCGCTGACATTTGCTCATCGGCAACAACGCCGCGTGTGTAAGCGTCGATAATCCAATCAATCTGTGAATCTGTTAATTCATTGCGGTCTCGCTTTGCGGCAATGATCTCAACGGCTGCAAATGGTTCGATCATGACAAGCGATCGGTAATCTCTTCAGGGCCAAATGCCCATGGCAGAAGGTCTCCTAGAGTCTTGATTCCATCATCAGTTGCCAGCTGCAATTGTGATCCACCATGTTCTTGCAGCAACTGTCGGCATCGACCACAAGGCATGAGGGCGTTTCCGGAAATATCTACGCAGGCAAATGCGATTAACCGTCCGCCACCAGTTGCGATGAGCGATGAAACCAATCCACATTCAGCGCACAACGTCAGCCCATAGCTAGCGTTCTCAACATTGCATCCAGAAATGATGCGGCCATCATCGACTAGCGCTGCTACGCCAACAGGGAATTTTGAATAAGGCACATAGGCCTGCTTCATCGCAGTGAGCGCTTCATTGCGCAGAAGCTCCCAATCAATCTTCATTAATGCGATCCTCCACGGCTGTAGTGAATTCCATCAGCTTTCGGAGCCCGAACTCTTCCGACCAGACCTGAGACAGCGATGATGGTTGCGATGTATGGCACCATCAACATAAATTCTGATGGAATTGAGACGCCAATAATCGAGAGCGTTCCCTGCAGATTATCGGCAAATCCAAAGAGTAGCGCTGCACTTAAAGCTCCCATCGGAGTCCACTTACCGAAGATCAAGGCAGCAAGTGCGATAAAACCAGCACCTGCTGTCATCTCTTTTCCAAAAGTTCCAACTGAACCAACGGTGAAATAAGCGCCACCAAGGCCCGAAACTAATCCGGCAATCACTACATTGCGGAAGCGAAGTTTATTAACATCGATTCCAACGCTATCGGCTGCCGATGGGTGCTCGCCGATCGCTCTTGTGCGAAGCCCCCACTTAGTGCGAAAGAGCGAAAAGGTAATTGCCGCGACAATGACGTACATGAGATAGACAATCACTGTTTGATTGAAAAATATCGGTCCGATAATCGGAATTTTTCCAAGCAGCGGAATCTCGATGTGAGAAAAAGATGGACCTGAGTTCCATGTGCTCTGGTATGGAATCAGGAGTTTCTTATAGAGGAAGTTAGTTAAACCGATTACGAGAACGTTGAGTACGAAGCCTAGAATCACTTGATCTACTGAGAATTTGATGGCGAATGTCGCCAAGAGAATAGATATCAAAGCACCTGCCATGGGGGCAACTAAGAGGCCCCAGGTGGTTTTATGGGTAAGGCTTGCTACAACTCCGGATGCAAAAGCTCCCGCAAGCAGCTGGCCTTCAATAGCGATATTGATAACACCTGAACGCTCGCAGAGAAGTCCGGACATCGAACCAAAGACAAGAGGAACTGCAAGGAGCAAACTTCCTTGCAGCATTCCGGTAAATGGAATGAACTTGCCAGCAGCAGCCCAGCAGAGGAATCCCATCATCAGTGCGAAGCTAGCGATTCCTGTTCCGAGCCCGGGCCCCTTCTTGACGCGTACTCGCGCTAGACCCATGAGTGAACCCACAATGGCAAGAGCTGAAAAAATAAAGCAACCGGTGCGGGAATCAATCATCCACTTTTCAATAATGACCCACTCTTTACCCAATGTGAATCCAAATGTGGTCTTAGCATCAGCATGGTTACCAAACCCAAATGCTTTCAGTTCAATAAGCGAGAGAATAAAGAGCACAATTAATAGACGTGCTTGACGTCGTTGGGTTGCAGTCAGAGTCTTCATAGAGAACTTCGCCAGAGTTGATTTCATTAGCCGTTCCAACCCTTTGAAGTCATGGCATCCTGCGTCTTGAGATTCTTAATTCTAAATACAAATCGCACCAAGGTAGGAGCTGCGATAAAGAGAACAATCAGCGCCTGAATTACCAAAACGATATCGAGCGGCGTAGTTGTATTCGACTGCATTGTCCGACCGCCAGTACGGAGCGCACCAAAGAGCAGGGCAGCAAAGACGGTGCCAAGTGGTTTAGCGCGACCTAAGAGCGCCACAGTGATGGCATCGAAACCGAAACTTCCGGCGATATCTGCGGTGAGCGCGTACTCGCTTCCAAGTACGTGGACTGCGCCTCCAAGGCCAGCAAGTGCACCACAGAGCGCCATAGTTGAGATAGTTACAGCGCCAACTGATATTCCTGCAGTCTTGGCGGCAGCGGCATTGGCGCCGACAGCACGGAAGCGGAAACCGATAGTTGTGCGATTTAACAACCACCAGACAAAGTAGGCGGCGAGCAACGAGATCAGAATTCCAGCGTGCAATCTAAAGTTTGCACCAGCCAGATGTGGCAGACGGGCGCTGAGATTAACTTCGGGTGCAATCGGATCGATACGTCGCGGGCGAAGGAATGCAGTAGTTTTCAAAATCCAGAGAATGAAGAATCCCGCGATGTAATTCATCATGATGGTGACAATGACTTCGTGTGCACCTGTTCGCGCCTTCAAAAGGCCAACAAAGCCTCCCCACAGTGCAGCAGCGGCAACTCCTGCAAAGAGCGCAGAAAGTACATGGAGGACTGGATTCATGGTGAAGTGGAAACCGACATAGGAAGCGGAGATTGCACCAAATATAAATTGGCCTTGTGCGCCGATATTAAATAGACCTGATTGGAATGCCAGTGCCACTGCCAGGCCTGTCAGAATCAATGGAGTCGCAGTAACGATTGTCTCGGACAATGGGTAGAGCCCTTGGAGGAATCCTTTTCCATGAGCAAGATTGGGATCATAGATTGAACCTTGAAAGAGGGCTAGGTATGCATTGCCAACAGTGGAGAGCGCTGTCGTGATGAATTTTCCTGGTGAGTGCAACAGCTTAAGAACTTTAGAATCCGAGAGCGCGATAACAAATCCCGAGATAAAGAAGGCCATCACGAATGAGAGCGCCGGTAGAAGTGCCGTCCCTAAGACTCGATCTACAAACTTTTTCATTGGGTAATACCTGCCATCAGTAGACCGAGTTTCTCGCGAGATATCTGAGCATCGACTATCTCAAGAATTTTGCCGGCATACATCACGGCGATGCGATCTGCTAAGGCCAGAACTTCATCGAGCTCTGTACTGAAGAGGAGAACAGCTCGTCCTGCATCTCGCTCAGCGAGTATCCGTTCGTGAACAAACTCAATCGAGCCTACATCTAATCCGCGGGTTGGTTGGCAAGCAACTAAGAGCTTGAGCGGTCGGGAGAGCTCACGCGCCAGAACTACCTTCTGCTTATTGCCACCGGAAAGTGAGGATGCTGGATCAGTGATCGAGAGTGCGCGGATATCAAATTCTTTCAACTTTACTTCAGCTTCCGACGCTACGGCGTTCTCTGAAATCAAGATTCCACGAGAGTAAGGACTCTCTCGATGAGTATCGAGAATCAAATTATCGGCGATAGAGAATGAGGAGATGAGTCCATCGAGTTCGCGGGATTCAGGGACGTATGCAATTCCAGCATCGAGTGTGTGGCGAATCGAGAGCCCCACAATCTCTTTATCCCCGAGCATGATGGAGCCGTGAACGTGATCTTCGAGATTGAGAAGTGCTTGCGCTAACTCCGATTGGCCATTGCCCTGCACTCCGGCAACAGCGAGAACTTCGCCCGCACGAACATCGAATGAAATATTGCTCACCAGCGCTCGACCGGTTTGATCAGTGACAGTCAGACCAGAGACTTCCAGAACTTTTTCACCAATCTGGTGTGGGGTCTTATCCGGCACCAAGTTAACGGGGCGCCCAACCATGAGTGAAGCTAACTCTTCTTGAGAAGCAGATGGTTCAGCTGTTGCAACGACCTTACCGCGCCGAATAACAGTGATGCGATCGGCTAGCGCCTTAACTTCACGGAGTTTGTGGGAGATGAAGATTACGGAAGTTCCTTGGTCACGAAGCCGCTTAATGACCTCAATGAGTTCATCTGTCTCTTGTGGTGTTAATACTGCCGTTGGTTCATCCAAAATCAGGACTTTGGCATCGTACATAAGGGCCTTAAGGATTTCGACACGTTGCTGAACTCCTACAGGGAGGTCTTCAATCATCGCATCTGGGTCAATTT
>Ga0194037_1000125_pt1 | contig 55133 bp, 47 predicted proteins | sample JunL306m_MetaG_FD_148653 | JGI IMG/M metagenome (GOLD analysis project Ga0194037, IMG submission 148653) | Anoxic zone freshwater microbial communities from boreal shield lake in IISD Experimental Lakes Area, Ontario, Canada - Jun2016-L304-6m | ecosystem: Environmental > Aquatic > Freshwater >... | reverse complement strand
TTAATATAATTATATTGAGTGTATTTAAATTCGTTGTGAATGGAAAAAACATCACTCCATTGATACTGTAAATTGGCTTCTAATTCAATAGTATGTGCATTGGGTTCCCAAATGGTTATATACTCTAAACCTCTATAAACACGATTACTATAAAAAGTGGTACTAGGGGGATAAATATAATCATAAACAACATTGGGAGTTTTATTAAATAAAGCGAGATTAACATATTTATTCAGAGAAATGCCAAAACCATATTGTACATTTTTGGAAGCATTGACTACCAATTTTATGTATTGTTTTTCCTGGGTACTAATAGCTAATTGAGCAGGACTTATAATCCATGGATTTTCAGTAATTAACTGTGAATAATTACTGTTTTTAGTTTGCGATATCCATCCTGCTTGGAAATCCCAGGTGGTATCTGTAAGCTTATGTTGTAATTGAATATTTGGATATAATTTAAACCCATCTGTTTTAACAACAGGAGACAACCCTACTTTCATTTTCAAATTCCACTTATTAAAAGATAAGGAAGGATCCCATCTCAACAAAGAATTTTGAATACTAGTAATATTATTATAACTGCTATAACTATAGTGCAAATCAAAATTAAAAAGCATTCCTGACTTTAATTGCTTTGATAATGGACTGGAAATGGCGAAATAAGTATTGTTTTTTGAATGGATATCACTTGTATTTTCTAGTTCTAAAACGGGTTGGAAATAAATACCTTTATTAAAAGTATTATTATTTAACAGCGCCATTTGCAAGCCAATATGTGTGCTTTTTTGAGTGTAATTATCTGTCGGTAACGCAATAGTATCAGGTACCAAACCGTATCTATACAGCTGGGTTTGTTGTGCGTAAAAGTGTGTTGTTAAATGAAGTTGGTTGGCTAAAGCATAGTTCCCCAAATAGTTCAATTTAGAATCTCGAAACTTTTGCAAATGATGTGCCCCTTCTGAGGATTCCGTAAAGGCGTTAAAATCATGTATATTATTGTTAGAAACCTTATTATAGCTAGCCTCTAAGAATTGATATAAATAGTTTCCAAATCCTACTTTAATCCGAGTATTCCCTTCCAAAATAGGTGTTTCAGGGATTACAGCAGCTAATGGATTTAAGGCAATGGGTCGGTATGAAAATGATAAATTTTGACTCGGAATTTGATAAGAATAACTCACTGATTGTGTGTCAGATATGGGCGAAGCATTTGTAAAATCAATTTTAACCACATTTTTTAGTTGTGGTTTAAAAGCGGACATAATGGTAACCACTTTAGAAGGAGTTGAATCTTGTAATACAGGAATATTAATAGGAACTTTTTTAACTAAATCCTGTAATGCAACTTTTTCTAATTTTTCAAGATTACTTTTTCTATTTGATAATTTTTGTTTTTTAGTTTTTACAGAATTTAAATTACGTGTTGTTTTCTTGCTTTTGTTCTTCGTTTTGGAATTGTTTTTTTTGAGAACGGTACTTTGACCCGATTTTTTAGTGGTCTTCTTTTGTCCTAAAACATTTGGAGCTTGCAAAGCAAAGCCAGCAAAAAATGTAATGAATAATATATATTGAAGAAGTGTACGCATGTTTTTATTCGTTTTCAACTTTGTTAGTTAATTTTTCAGCAGCTTTAGTCAGATTGTATTTTTCCTGAGCTTCCTCTTTAAGTGATAAAATAGTAGCGTTATCTGCCACACTTTTAAAGGTGGCCAAAGCATTAAACCAGTCCTTTTGAGCTACATAAATATCTCCCAATAATAGATAGGCACTGGTTACCCAATATTCATAGGAAGCTTGTTTTTTGACCATTTCAAAAGCTGTCTTTTCGGCTAATGTTAGTTTTTTCTGTAAGAAATAAGTATGCGCTAATTGATAATGCGCTTCTGCAGTATATACCGAAGGATTATTAGCAATTATCTTATTTAATATAACAATAGCATTGGTGGTATCATTTTTAATAAATAAATCATGATACAGAACCATATTGGCCATTACAATATCATCATTAGCAAAACTTTTGTCATCGATAATTTGTTGTGCAATAGGTGCTGCTTCTGCCCATTTGCTACTTTTATATTGACATCGTAAAATACCTCTTAAAGCTTCTAACACATTTTCCTTTTGAACTGCTACTTCCTTTAATTTTAAGTAATATTTTTCGGCTAATTCAAAATTTTTGATATTAAAATAATATAATCTTGCAGCTAATAAATTGCATCTTTCTGCAAATTGATTAGGGGATAAATCTGCAACTCTTGCAAAATAAATCGCAGCTGTATCATAGGTTTGATTTGCGTAATTCATTTCAGCCAATAAATAATTAGCTTCAATTTGTCTGCTACCTACAGGAAATAATTGAAGATATTTGATCAACCCTGTTTTCGCATCTGAATAGTTTTTCTCATCATAACGCATCATGGCTGAACGATAAGTCAATGAATCCTGTTCATTAATGGCTAATGGATGTCCATTGTCATTCATAAATGAAACATACATTTCTGGCTTTTGTTCTTCTAGGAAAATATTTCTAACAAATTCTAAAGAATTTTCAGTTTCAGTAGTATTAGGGTATGACTTTATTAAACTTTGAAAGTTTTCCAAAGCAGCTTCGTTCTTATTCATATTAAAATAAGTAACCCCTAATTTATATAAAGAGATCGGATACAATGAAGTTGCTTTTTTATCTAATAAAATAGCACTTAAAGGGGAAATAGCTTGTTGAAAATCTTCTTTAAAAATATACGTTTCAGCTAATTCCATTCTGGCATCATTCAAATAATTCGATTGCGGATAGGTTTTTTCGAATTGTCTTAATATCTCCACCTTTTCATTCGTCTTTCCTAGACCCCCTATTAAAATTGATTTTTGTAAAGTCGCATAGTCTTCATAATTCCAATGTAAATCAATGATGGTTTGATAGGCTTGAATGGCGGGCTTTAATTGCTTTAACATCATCAAACAATCTGCAGAACGAACAAAAGCATCTTTTTGAAATTGTTGATGTGCATTAATCGCATTAACACTGGAGGCTCCAATAAATTGATTATAGGCATTTTGATACGCACTATTTTTTAAATACGCAAACCCTAAAGTGTACTTAGCGTGTGGTATTGAAATATCACCTTCATTCACTGGAGCTACCAAATAAGCATTGAATGATTTTATGCAATCTTCTACCCTACCTAATTTGTAAGCTGTTTCCCCTTGCCAAAAATAAGTTTGACTAGCAATAGCTTCGTGATAAGGTACTTGTGTTATTTTATTTAATAATTGATACGCTTTATCCCATTGACCATCATTTATATACACCACTGATCTACCATATAATATATTAGGATACAATTTTTGCAATTCTTCGTTAGGTGATTCAATGGATTCATAAGCATCCAAGGCTTGCACATAATTATTACTTAATGCTAATGATTTAATCCATAACTCTTTAGCTTCTCTTGCATAAGTGGAATTAGGATACCCTTCCATAAATTGATCCAAGGTATTCACTGCTTGCGCATATTCTTTTAATTCAACGGACAATTTTCCATAATTAAAAAGAGAAACTTCTTTTTGTACTAAATTTTGGCTTTTAGTGGCGCAAAATAAAAATGCATTTTTAGCACCCGCTTTATCATTCACTTTCAAATAAGAGGTAGCTAACAAATACATGCTATTTTGAGCTAAGGAATCACTACCACTATTTAATTGCTTAAAACCTGCAATGGCCTTCTCCCATTGCTTGGTTTGGAAATAACAAAATGACAATTGATATAAATCCTGAGATTGAACTTTTTCCTGTTTAGCTACGTAAGTTTCTAAAAAAGGAAGTGCTTTTTCATATTCATTTTTATCAAACCATAAATGACCTAATAGTTGTCTTAACTGCGAATCATAATACTGGGATTGACTTTGAAGCGCCTTACTAGCATATTCAATTGATTTATTCACCTCCCCTGTGAAGTAAAATAACTGTGCAATATAAAAAGGAACCACTGTTTTGTAATCAGGGTTTTCTGCAGCAATTTCAAAACTAGTTAACGCAGCAGCATAATCCTTAGACTGCAATGCTAAAAAACCCGCATAATAATTAGCATCCGTATAATAAATACTTTCTTTGATTTGTCTTAAATTATTAAATAACACAGAAGCCAATTCCCAATTACCTAATTTAAAATTTAAATACCCTTGATGGTATTTCATGGTGAGGATTTCATTGTTATTTAAATCCTCAATAGGAACTTGAGCATACATATTTAAGGCTTTTTCTGCCTCTTGTTTTTTATAATAATATCCGCCCAAAAAATATTTCAACCTATTTTGATATATAACATGATTGGTTTGCGTCATCCATTCAATCGCTTTTGCTTCACTAAACCCTTTATCTAAATGCAAAGAAAGCATCAAATAATAATATGAAATTTTATCATCCTTATAGGAATTGGAATACGCCTGCTCTAGTTCTTGATATGCTTTTAGAGAATCGCCCAAAGTAAGGGATCGTAATCCATTGTTAAAATATTGTTGGGCAATATCAGAGCTGGGTGAAGATTGAGCTATTGAATGAAAATTCAGTACAAAAACGGAACCAACTAAAATAATTAATTTTTTCATAGTACACATGTCTCTATAATTAGGAGTCGCCTAGTAAAATTAAGCTACCCCTATAAAACGATGTGTTAAATAAGGTTATTGTGGAAAAACAGATTTCATTCGTAAATTTGTCAACAATTCATGAAATATGTACGAATTTAAAACACAAGTAAGAGTTAGGTATGCCGAAGCAGATCCTATGAATGTGGTGTATTATGGTAACTACGCCCAATATTTTGAAGTAGGTAGAGTGGAATCCCTAAGATCTTTAGGCCTTAGCTATAAAGAATTAGAAGAAATGGGAATCATGTTACCCGTAGTAGAACTAAATATCAAATACCTGAGATCGGCTAAATATGATGATTTATTAACAATAACCACCCAAATTAAGCAGTTGCCCACCGACCATAGAATCATCTTTGATCAAGAAATTCACAATGAACAAGGCAAACTTTTAACTATTGGAATGGTGAAGCTGTATTTTATGGATGGGAATTTAGGCAAAAGGGCTAGCATGCCCACTTTAATGCTGGAAAAACTAAGTTTCTATTTTAGATAAACCGCTCTTTTTTGATTTACTTTGCAACCTATAATTATCATTCAAACTAACTGTTCCCTATGGCTCAAATAAATGCTTCTATTATCACTATTGGGGACGAACTTTTAATAGGTCAAGTGATTGACACCAATAGTGCATTTATAGCGCAATCCTTAAATCATATAGGAATTGTAGTAAAAAGTAGAGTCGCTGTGGGGGATGATAAAGAAGCTATTGAAAATGCATTAACCAAAGCCATTAGCGTAAACCAAATTGTTATTTTAACGGGAGGCTTAGGCCCTACTGCCGATGATATTACCAAGCCATTATTAAACGCTTTTTTTAATGGGAAAATGGTGATACATGAACCCACGCTAAAACATATTGAATACATTTTTGAGAAGGTGCACCAACGCCCAATGATAGATCGCAATCGTAAACAAGCAGAAGTGCCAGATACTTGTGAAGTTTTATTCAATGAAACAGGAACAGCTCCAGGTATGTTATTTAAAAAAGACGGATGTCTCATCTTTTCTTTACCGGGTGTACCTCATGAAATGAAATGGTTGACAGAAAATAAAGTCATCCCTTTATTGATAACCTCTTTTGTAAGCCATTTTGTACAACATAGAACCTTACTGACTGCAGGTATTGGAGAATCCTTCTTAGCAGAATTAATTTTAGATTTTGAAAATTCAATACCGTCTTTTATTAAACTAGCCTACTTACCTAATTATGGAATGGTGCGTTTAAGATTAACTGGAACAGGAAGTGATGGAGTTGCTTTGGATAAAATTTTAGACGAACAATTTGAATTATTAAAAATCAAAGTTGCTGATTATTTAGTCACTGACCAAGATGATACCATGGAAGTGGTGGTGGGTAAATTACTAAAAGCAAAACATCAAACTGTAGCCACCGCAGAAAGTTGCACTGGAGGATATATTGGACATTTATTATCTAAACATGCAGGATCTTCAACCTTTTATACGGGTGGAATCATTAGTTACGATAATCGAATTAAAACTGAATTTTTAGACGTTCCAACTAATATCTTACAAACGGTGGGTGCTGTGAGCAAGGAGGCGGTAGAACAAATGGCAATTGCAGTCCGTGAAAAAATGAATACCGACTATGCTATTTCGGTAAGTGGTATCATGGGGCCCACTGGGAATACCGATGAAAAACCATTAGGAATGTTTTGGGTGGGCGTTGCAAACAAGGAAAAAGTGGTTTCAAAGGTATTTTACTTAAGATTCGACCGCCAAAGGAATATAGAAATAACTGCTACTCAAGCGATAAATTTACTTAGGTTGTTAATTATCAATAAGATTTAGTCTTATTTTTGTTTAAAATTACCCATATGCCGATTGTTGAGTTGGTTTTGCCAAAATTGGGAGAAAGTATCATGGAAGCGACCATTTTAAAATGGCACAAAAAAGTGGGTGATACGATCCAATTAGATGAAACATTATTAGATATAGCGACGGATAAGGTGGACAGTGAAATTCCATCCACGGCAGAGGGTACTATTATCGAAATTTTATTTGAGATCAATGCCGTAGTTCCTATAGGCACTGTAATTGCCAAAATTCAAACCTCAGGATCAGCTATTTCAGATTCTAAAATAGAAGTTAAAGGAATAACGAAAGAAGAACCAGTGCAAAATTCTTCAGAATCCCTACCCTCCAAAAGTTTGAATAGTCAAGATGAACAAATATCTATAGAAGTTCCATACACTCCTTCCGAAACTGTTTCTAGCCCAACAACTTCCACTGATGCTAAATTCTTTTCACCTTTAGTAATGAACATTGCACAGAACGAAGGAATTTCAATGCAAGAGTTACAGCAAATTGCTGGAACAGGGAATCAAGGCAGAGTGTCTAAAAAAGATATATTAGCTTATTTAACTACTAGAAAAAGTTCAAATGACAGTGCCCAAAATATTCATATAGAATCAGTTACTAAAAATCAATCAGCTACAGTTGAATCCATCTCAAGAGAATCGATGACACCCGCCTACACTGTGCAAAGTAAAAGTGATGAAGCTTCCTTATTGAGCAACATAGAATCTCCATTTGCCTCTTCTAGTTCCAATGGTAAACTTGCTAACCCCGAAGATGTCGTATTATCGGGAGCCACTGAAATTGTTGAAATGGATAGAATGCGCAAATTGATTGCTAAGCACATGATAGACAGCATTCAAACAAGCGCACATGTAACTTCTTTTGTAGAAGCTGATGTTACTAATATGGTAGTTTGGAGAGAAAAAGTGAAGCAATTATTTGAAAAAAAAGAAGGCGTGAAATTAACATTCACCCCCATGTTCCTAGAATGTATTGCTCAAGTATTGGAAAAATTCCCTACTATCAATTGTAGTTTACAAGGAGATCAAATTATTTTCAAAAAAGATATTAATATTGGTATGGCTACTGCCCTACCTTCTGGAAATTTAATAGTTCCAGTTATTAAAGGAGCGAATCAATTAAGTATTGTGGGGTTAAGTAAAGCTGTAAATGCTTTAGCCAATGCTGCAAGAAATAATCAATTAAAAGCAACAGATACACAAGGAGGCACTTTCACCGTCACTAATGTGGGTACTTTTGGAAGTATCATGGGCACTCCAGTGATCAATCAACCACAAGTTGCGATTTTAGCTTTAGGTGCTATCAAAAAACGTCCTGTGGTCATTGAAACACCCTCTGGTGATGCCATATTAGTTAGACACATGATGTATCTGTCTATGAGTTATGATCACAGAATTGTGGATGGCGCAATGGGTTCTATTTTCTTAAGCGCTGTTGCCAAAGCTTTTGAAGCATGGGATCCCAATCGTCAATGGTTTCAGTATCTATAATTAATATTCCAATCCCATTGTTCTTCCTTTCATATAAGCAGGTACCCCTGTTTTCAACCAAGTAGGTTGTGGGGCTCCTTTTAAATAACTATCAAAGAATTGTTGTTCTCTAATTTGAATGTCTTTGCGATTACGACGTTCTACTAAATTGTGAGCTTCATTATTATATACAAGCAACCAAACTTTTTTATGTAAACGACGCATGGCTGTGAACATTTCTATTCCTTGATACCAAGGCACAGCATCATCTGCATCATTACTCATAATCACCAAAGGTGTGGTTACTTTAGGTAATGAAAATAAAGCTGAATTTTTGATATACAAATCGGGGCGCTCCCATAAACTTGCTCCAATTCTGCTTTGTGTTTTTTCGTATTGAAACTGTCTATTCATTCCAGTTCCCCATCTAATACCACCATATGCACTTGTCATATTTACCACCGGCGCACCAGCCCAAGCAGCTGCATATAAATTAGTTTTAGTGATTAAATAAGCAATTTGATAACCTCCCCAACTTTGTCCTTGCAACCCTATTTTAGTGCTATCTATAAATCCTTTTTGAACCATAGCTCTAGTACCACTCAATATATAATCATAAGCACCCTGTCCAGGATATCCTTTTTGATACCAGATATCTGGCACAAATACCACATATCCCCTACTTACAAAAAATGGAATATTTAAACGTGATGGTGTGGGCGCAGGTGCTAAATAATTATGTAACGTTTGATTGTTGCGTTCATAAAAGTATACAATCATTGGGTACTTTTCTTTAGCATTAAAATTTTCAGGTAAATACAAAATGCCTTCGGCTATTTTTCCAGTATAGGCTTTCCATTTGACTAATTGGCTAGTCATCCAATTGTATTGGCTCTGTTGTGGATTGATAGCTGAAATGGGTTTAGGTGATTGAAGTTTATTTTCAAATTGATATAAATACACATTAGGAGATTGAATTTCATCTTCCTGAAGTAAAGCAATATCATTGGATTTCTTGGCAGCAACCACTGTTGTCAAATGCATACCTAAGTGTTGTATTACAAATAATTTTTTCGACTCTAATTCAAAACGAGCTAAGGATTCAGATTTATCTGTTTCGTAAAATCCTTTTAAAAATAATATAGCGTTATTTTTAAAAGCGGTTCTATCAGGATCGGTTTCTGTGAAGCGATAAACAATTTTATCTTTGCGGCCATTCGTTAAAGCAACCGAAGGCTTTACCCCTTTCGCATCCACTAACCATAAATCATATTTGTCGTAAATTATGAATTGTTCATTATTGTCCATCCACTTCACAAAGCCATAAGCATTTGGATCATCTGGCATATCATTTTCTTCGTCATATAATAGGGTATGAATATCCTTACCTACAGGGGTCTTTTTTTGATCTATCGTTGAATAGGAATGATACTTTTTTTGAATTTCATCATAGTATACTAAATATTGTCCATTGGGTGAGGCAGTCACCAAATTTCCTTTAAATGACTTTTGAATCAATGACTTCTCAGCTGTTAACGTATTGATTCCATAAATATCTTTTAAAGAATAACCTTGCCATTGATAAGCCACTTGATCACTTGAATCAATTAATGCAAAGGCCATTATTCCATCTCCTTCTTGAGTAGTAATTATTTCTCTATCTTTTATTTTACCCAAATAAGTAACACTTTTGTTTTCAGGACGATATAAAATAGCTTCAGTGCTTTTTAAAGTATTGTCTACGTTTTTTTGTTGCATAGATTGTAAAGACGGTTCATCATAATGCCAAATATCAACACTTACTCTTTCAAATTCAGGCAAACTCGTATCCTTAATAGGGATGATGGGTTGAATGCCTAATTGAATTACTTTTCCTGATTTACTAAATGTAATTTTACGATCACCCCCAATGGTATATTTTGCAGGAATCACTGGGTTTGTTCTATCCACGACCCAATGTGCCGAATCCATGCTGGGCGTATAATAAGCCAAAGAGTAATTTTTTTGTAATGCTTTATCAGCACTATCTTTTTCAATAAAATATGCTAATTGATTTCCTTCCTCATCCCAACTAAACCCGGTCATGGAATAAAATTTTTGATTGATCGTTTTAGCACTCGTATCAGATGTAGGATACCATAAAATTTGAGCAGTACTAGTTTTAGTTTTTAATTGAGACATTGTAACATAAGAACCTTTAGGGTGAATACTAAAAGAACCAATATTTGAAAACATTTTTTCTTTACCACTTTCTAAATTGCGAACTAATAAATCAGTTCCTTCTTTAGTGGCGTCTCCTTTTTTATCTTTTGTGTAAGCAATATATTGGCTCCCTTTTTCTGGAACTTGAAAAGTTTTGACAGCAGGTATTTTTTGGATAGAACCATTTAATAAAGTGACAATGACTAAACTATCTTTAGGCATTTCATCAGGCTTCTTTTTATCCATTTTTGCTTGACGGGTATCTGCAAAACGTGGTTTTATCTTTGCAATTAAATATTGACCATTTTCGGTAAATACAGGTTGCGTTCCTCGATCAATGATCCATTGTTTTCCACTATTAATTTGTCTTATAACTAATTGACCATCTCCTTCTTGAGGATTTATGGAATAGCATACAAATTCCCCTTGAGGTTGAAATAAAGTTTCTTTGATAGATTGCCATCCATCATATACTGAATGATCTAATTCTTTTTTTTGAGCTTGACCACTTATAGAAAGTACTAACGCAGTTAACAAAAGCCATTTTTTCATATGAATTCATTTAAATTTCTAAGTTACATCAACATTTTGAAAAAAATATTGTTATACATTGCAGAATAATATCATATTATGAAGTATCGAATCCTATTTTTTCTGACTTTGTTGATAAGTCAATGGTCTTTAGGGCAATCTAAAGGAAATTTATCTGGATGGATCCTGGATAAAAATACCCAAAAACCCATTCAAGGGGCTTCTGTACAGTTAGTCAATACAAAGTATGCGACGGTTTCAGATAGTATGGGGTATTATAGCTTTAAAAGCATTCCAACTGGTCAATATCAAGTAAATGTGAAATCTATAGGGAGTTTGTCTGTTACCTTATTTAATGTCATAGTCACTACCGGAAACCAAACCAATAACACCATTGAATTAATACCCAGTGATAATCTATTAAAAGAAGTGGTGGTAGGAACTAATAAAAAAACGGTTAGAACCGCTACTTTAGAAACCCCTTTGAGTGTTCAACGGTTAACAGCAGAAGAAATTAAATCTAACCCAGGTGGCAATTTTGACATTTCAAAAGTAGTCCAAGCTTTACCAGGTGTGACTGGTTCGGCAAGTACCGGTGCAGGATTTAGAAATGATATTATAGTTCGTGGGGGTGCTCCTAATGAAAATGTTTTTTATATTGATGGAATTGAAATTCCTGTTATCAATCATTTTAGCACACAAGGAAGTGCAGGTGGCCCTCAAGGAATATTGAATGTATCTTTTATTGATGAAGTAAAGCTCTCCTCTTCGGCATTTGATGCCAAATTTGACAATGCCTTATCGAGTGTATTTGAATTCAAACAAAAAAGAGGAAATGCTGAAAAATTACAAGGAAATTTAAGATTGAGTGCTACCGAATTTGCTGCCACATTTGAAGGCCCCTTATCCAAAAATGGTAAAACTACCTTTTTAGCTTCTGCACGACGTAGTTATTTGCAATTTCTATTTAAAGCAATTGATTTACCTATTCGACCTAACTTTTGGGATTTTCAATATAAAATAACGCATATCATAGATCCTAAAACCACACTAAGTTTCATTGGTGTGGGTGCGATTGATGAATTTTCTTTTGCAGCCCCAAAAAATGCTACTCCTCAAAAAATATATGCATTAAATTTTAGTCCTTCTATTAATCAGTGGAGTTATACAGTGGGCGCCTCGTTGAAAAAATTAATCAATAAGGGATATTGGAATTTAGCAATAAGCAGAAACCATTTAAATAATATCAACGAAAAATACGAGGATAATTTAAACCCCATTAAAGGAGAAAAAACTTTTGATTACAGTTCCAATGAATTAGAAAATAAATTGAGATGGGATATCACCAAAAGCGTTTTAGGTTTTAAATGGACTGCAGGCGTGAATTTTCAAAATGTAGGATATGATAATAGCACCAATCAATTGGTAAAATACATTCTAACGAATAATATTCCTGTATCTAATTATGTTTCTTATGCCTCCAATTTTAATTATAATAAATATGGAAGCTTTATACAAATTGGTAAAAAAGCATTGAATAATAGATTAGGTATTAGCGCTGGTGCTAGAGTGGATGGAAATTCATTTACAACACATGGTAGCGACATTTTTAAGCAATTTTCCCCCCGTTTGGGACTTAGTTGGGTCTTATCTAATGAACTTACTTGGAATGCTTCTATTGGCAACTATTTTAAAGTAGCTCCCAATACAGCATTAGGATTTAAAAATGCCGCAGGCAATTATGTGAACCAAGACGCGGATTATATTCAAAGCACACATTATGTTACTGGCTTGGAATACATCCCTTCGGAATCCACTCGCTTTACTGCTGAAGTATTTTACAAGCAATATAAAAATGTACCTATAAGTGTAAGTAAAGGAATTAGCTTATCCAATTTAGGAGCTGATTTTTCAATTTTAGGAAATGAAGATATTACCACCAATGGATTAGGGAAAAGCTATGGATTTGAATTATTTGCACAACAAAAATTAACAGATCGTTTTTTTGGCGTCATGAGCTATAGTTTTTTTAGAAGTTCTTACACTAATAGCAATGGAAACTATATTGCAAGTGCTTGGGAAAATATTCATTTGTTGAGCATGACTGGAGGGTATAAATTTAATAGAAACTGGGAATTAGGTATTAAGTTTAGATACCAAGGAGGTACTCCCTATACCCCCTATGATATGACTTTAAGTAAAATCAACTTTGGAACTCTGGGCTCTGGAGTATTAGATTATACACGTTTAAATTCGGAGCGAAATAAGGCCTACCATTCAAGTGATTTAAGATTAGATAAAAAATATAATTACAAAAAAACAACATTGGATTTTTATATAGATATCACCAATTGGTATGGAGCTAAATCCGTGGCACCTCCTTTTTATGTATTTAGTGCGGATGACAATGGAACCTTCAAAACCACCGATGGCAAACCCTTACAGAAAAATGGATCCAATGCTATTCCAGAATTATTTGATAACAATTCTGTATTCGTGACGCCTACGATTGGATTTATTTGGGAATTCTAATGAGTAGCTAAAGTGTTAGGCTTTCTTTGTTGTTGAGTGATACGATACATTTGAATAAGAACAGATAATGCAATTAATGAAAATCCTATATAAAAGGAAATACCTAATTGTTTTTGTTCTTTAAAAAATACAAATGCCAGCAATATACCATAGACTGGCTCCATATTTAATGTAACATTCAAGGTAAAGGCACTAATATGTTTTAAAGCTGAAAGCATTAAATGATTAGATCCTACAGTACACACTAGGGCCAATATAGTTAACCAAAACCAATCCATTTTTTGAGGCCATATAAAGGAAGTGTGACTATATAAATTATAGATTAGAATAATCGTAGATAAAATAATTACACCTCCTAACATTTCATAAAACTGTATCGTGAAAGTGTCAATATTTTGAGTGACATTTTTATTAATAATTGAAAAGATAGCAGCTAAAAATGCGGACAGTAATCCTACCAGAATGCCCGTCCTAAATTGGATATCAAAATGGAATATTAATAATATTCCTAATAAACTTAGTGCCCCCAGTAACAAATTTTTCCATTCCATTTTTTTAGATGAAATAACAGGTTCCAATAAAGAGGTAAATAAACTGGTACAAGAAAAACACACTAGGGCGATAGAGACATTGGCTAATTTAATACTAGCATAAAAACAGACCCAATGAAGTGCTATGATGGAACCAATGCCGAGTAAAGTAATTTTTGTAGAGAAGGAAACTTGTTGAGAGGGTTTTGCAAATAAACCAATGACCAATAGAGCTAATACCGTGATAGACATTCTATAAAAAACCAACACAAGTCCATTTAATTGAATCATGTAACCAATAGGTCCAGTTAAACCAGCTAAGAAAACAAAAAGATGTAATTGTAAAAGGGCTTTTTTAAAAGTTGACACGCATTCGTTTGATTAATTTAACAAAACGTCCAGTACTTGATTGCCATTGCATATTAATAACCCCTAAAATAGCCTCTTTAATGATCCCTTTGGACATTTTACTCACCCCTATTTTACGATCTACAAATGTAATAGGTACTTCTTTTATTTTAAAACCTAATTTCCAAGCTGCAAATTTCATTTCAATTTGAAAAGCATACCCAATAAACTTGATCTTATCGAAATTGATTTCATCAAGTACTTTACGTTTATAACAAACAAAACCTGCTGTAGGATCTTTCACAGGCATACCTGTTATAAGTCTCGTATAAGCGGAACCTCCTAAGGAATATATTTTACGATCTAAAGGCCAGTTTTCTGTTTTACCGCCTGGCACATATCTACTCCCTACTGAAACATCTGCCCCATTTTCACAAGCTGCTAATAATCTTTCTAAATCATTGGGGTTATGAGAGAAATCAGCATCCATTTCTATGATATAATCATACTCATTTTTGGTAGCCCATTTAAATCCGTGAATATAAGCAGTCCCTAATCCTAATTTTCCAGCTCTTTTCTCAATATGAATACGTTGTGAATGTTTGTTCATTAAACCTTCAACAATTTGAGCAGTACCGTCTGGAGAACCATCATCTACTACTAATACATGAAAAGCAGAAGGCAAGCTCATCACTTTTTCAATGATAGAAGCTATATTTTCCTTTTCATTATAGGTCGGTATGATCACTAAATTTTTCAATCAGGGGGTTTATTTAAAATGGAATTATTATTTCTTCAGAATACTCTTATTTAAGATTTCGGTCAATTTTTGTTTTGTATGCAATGGAAAATCACCTTTCATCATCCAATCATAATATTGTGGCTCTTCCTTAAGTACTTGCACCACTGGTTTTCCTTTATGCTTTCCGAAATTAAAGGTTTCCACCCCATTTTCCATAATAAACCTACCTGCGAAATCCACAATTTGATCCTCCCCTGTGAATTTAACAATAGAATCCACTGTATTACCAATATTTGGATATTTAACCACCTGCGCTTCAAGCACTTCCCATGTAGCAGTAGCATCCGCTTCTGCGGTATGGGCGTCCTCTAAATTCTTATTGCAATAAAATAGATAGGCAGCCGAAAGTGTTCGTTGCTCCATTTTATGATACACTTTTTGAACATCTAACAACTTTTTGGATTCTATCTCTGCTGCAATACCTGCTCTTAAAAATTCCTCGTTCAACATGGGGATGTCAAATCGGTTACTATTATAACCAGCTAAATCGGCTCCATCAATAAATTGCTTTACCTCATTCGCTATTTGCTTGAATGTAGGTGCATCCTTTACCATTTCGTTAGAAATGCCATGAATATCAGAAGCCTCTTTGGGTATGGAAATTTCGGGGTTGACTAACCTTCTTTTAACTTGCTTAGTTCCATCTTCCAAAATTTTAACCAAAGCAATTTCTACAATTTTATCATGACTGACATTGATTCCAGTAGTTTCTAAATCGAGAAAAACAAGGGGTCTTGATAATTGTAAATTCATAAAGTGTGTTATTCTTACGAAGATAATCAATCTAAAGGTCTTATGATTCGGAATCTGTTAATTATTCATCAAATAAATTGATTATTTTTGTAGTATTAATTTTATACTATGAATTGGATATCATTGACTCATTTGGAACAATTAGATAATATTCAAGAAGCTTCGAAACATAAGCCACAATTGATTTTCAAACATAGTACTACTTGCAGTATTAGCAAAATGGCATTGGCTAGAATGGAAAGATCTGAGGCTCCAGACTCCATCGATTTTCATTTACTTGATTTATTGAACTATAGAAGTATTTCAAATGCCATTGCAGAAAAATTTCATGTATTTCATGAATCTCCTCAAGCATTACTTATTAAAAACGGAGAATGTACTTATGACGAAAGTCACGGGGGTATTCAAATGGAAGAGATTATAGAACAAGCAAACCAATAATTTTAGGATAGACTTTAATTTGAGTATATCGCTTGATCATTCGTTTTTAATCCCATTTATTTAAATTGAATCCTTTTATGTTTTAGATTCTTACAATAATTTTGTTAATAGAAATTAATGAAGCGTACCATTTCTTACAACCATTGCACTTGCACCTCCTCCTCCATTGCAAATAGCAGCAGCTCCTATTTTCGCATTATTTTGTAGTAAAACATGGATCAGTGTAACTAATATACGAGCTCCACTGCATCCCAAAGGATGACCTAAGGAAACAGCTCCTCCATGTATATTCACTTTATTAGCATCTAAATTTAATAATTGTGTATTGGCAATTCCCACCACCGAAAAAGCTTCATTGAATTCAAAATAATCCACTTCATTCAAAGCAATCCCAGCTTGAAGTAAAGCTTTAGGTAAAGCTAAGGAGGGTGTAGTGGTGAACCATTTAGGATCTTGTTCGGCGTCTGCAAATCCACCAATAATGGCAATAGGCTTAAGTCCTAAGGAGTCAGCCTTCTCTTTACTCATGAGTACTAAAGCAGCAGCACCGTCATTCATCGTACTAGCGTTTGCTGCGGTTACAGTGCCCGTTTTACTAAATGCGGGAGACAATTGTGCTATTTTATCAAAATTAACTTTAAAGGGTTCTTCATCTTTATCTATCACAATTGGATTCCCTTTTTTAGGCGTAATCGTAATTGGAATCATTTCTTCTTGAAATTTACCTTGCTCTGTGGCGGCTTGAGATTTTTGATAACTACCCATTGCGAAAGCATCTTGATCTTCTCTACTGATATTATATTTTTCAGCACATACATCTGCAAAATTACCCATGGCCACTTGATCATACACATCCACCAAACCATCTTTGGCGAGTCCATCTAACAACTGAATATCACCATATTTTTGACCCCATCTTTGATGCATATTATAAAATGGGACATTGCTCATGCTCTCCATTCCTCCAGCAATAATAACATCAGCCGTGCCTAACATAATATTTTGTGCAGCTATTGCCACTGACTTCATACCACTGGCACATACCTTGTTAATGGTCGTGCAAATTACTTTGGAGGGCAAACCGGCACCTATTGCGGCTTGACGAGCAGGAGCTTGGCCTAAACCCGCTTGAATGACTGATCCCATAATCACTTCATCCACTAAGTCTGCTGAAATTTTTGCTTTATCTAATGCTGCTTTAATAGCAATAGAACCTAAGCCTGTTGCCGAAAATGAACTCAAACAACCACCAAAAGATCCAATAGGAGTTCTCACGGCAGAAACGATGTATACTTCATTTGACATAACCAATTATTTATAGATTAAGAAGCTACTTCCTCCGGAACCAATCGAATTCCGGTTTCTTCAATCGTAATTTTTTTAGCTTTAAACAACATGCCCACATTCATTTTAAACGCTTTTTTACTCATTCCAAAGAATGCGTAAATCTCATCAGGATTAGATTTATCATGATAAGGTAAAAAATTAGCATGACTTTTAAGCAGTTTTATGATGGTAGATTTATCATCATCCATTTTTTCTACCCCTTGTTTTCCAATACCAATATCTAACTTATTATCTTCTCTAATTTTTTTAACATAGGCTTCCTCTAAAAATTGCCCAATATGCAAATGCGTGAACACTTCATTTTTATAGACTAAACCTTGATGCAATTGATTCACGATAACAACATATCCTATTTCTGATTCACGATACACTTGTACTTTTACTTTTTCACCTTCTTTAATGGTGAGTACCTCATTGCTAAGTTGATTATCAATTTTTTCAGTAGCAGCTACCCTTCCAGTTTGTTTGTCAATATAAAGTTTCACTAAATATTTGCCGCCCAAACGCATACTAGATAATTGCTGAGAAACGGGAACAAATAAATCTTTCATTAGGCCCCAATCCATAAAAGCACCTTGGCGAGTTACGTCAACTACTTTTAATGCAGCTATTTCACCCACCACAGCAAAAGGTTCCTGTGTGGTGGCTACTAAACGATTATCAGAATCATGATATATAAATACACTAATAGTATCTCCCACTTGTAATCCGGCAGGCACAAAACGCTTAGGTAATAATATACCTTCTTCGCCATCGTCCATATAAAAGCCAAAGTCAACTTTTCTGTCTACTCTTAATAAATTAAACTGACCCACATTAACCGTTGACATATGCTCTTAATTTAAAATAATTCTGGTTGTTGATCCTCTGGTTTTGCACTCACTTTCTTTTCCCATTCCATCTCCACAGATTTGCTAAAATCAACCAATTTAGTGCCTATGGCTTTCCATCCCATAATATCGACCATCTTACTGACTTTGAATTTAGCCTTTCTTACTTGAGCGCCTCTTCCAGTTTGAACCACTAAGATAGGCTCTTCGGCTGTAGAAATGGTTTCTAAATAATTACCCTCCCCTTCTTTAATGAATAAAAATGGTGTACGTAAAGTAGAAGTTTCAATTTTGAAACGCTTGATATTGTATTGCAACTTTTCTTTATCTAGATAGACCGCCGTGATAATCTTATCTGGATTGAATTTTTCAATAAAAATAACCTTCTCTGGATCAAATCTTTGCGTAGGTTCGGTATCGGTTACTTCATAATTACCATCATTGGTAATCACCAATACTTTTTCGTCTTCAAATGTGCCTAAATAAATTCCTTTTTCTTCGGTATTAAATCTTCCAAACTTATCATCAAACCAAAGCTTGCGTCCTAATAAAGTACTTTTTCCTGCTTCTTTTAACTTCACCGTTTTAATAGGATACTTAGTGACTTGATTTCCTACACTACTTCTTCCTTTAACTTCCAATTCTTCAAAATAAAATTCAAGTTCTTTAATACGTGCCGAGCAATTAGGACTTAATATAATTTTAACCGACTCTGCTTCCCCATTGGGATTGACCGTAAAATAATGCACTTTAGATTTTTCTAATGATTTCGCTAAAGGATACTCTTTGTCTCTAGTAACCCCTGTAACATTGAAACGCTTTGCATAGCTAATACTAGAAGCACCATCTACATAAATCATATTGTAGGTAGTACGCTCATCATTTTTTTGAAACACCGCTGCATGAATGATATCCTTTCCAATAAATGTCTTATCAGAAACTTTAATCACTTTCATGATTCCTGATTTGGTAAAAGCTATGATATCATCATAATCGGTACAATCACATAAAAATTCATCTTTTTTCAAACTAGTGCCAATAAATCCCTCTGCATAGTTGACATACAACTTCGTATTGGCTATAGCCACTTGTCTCACTTGGATGGTGTCAAACTCTTTGATTTCGGTTTTACGCTCTTTACCCTTACCATACTTTTTCAAAAGAATTTCGTAATAATTCACCGCATAGTCTGTCAAATTAGCCAAATCATGTTTTACCTGCTTCATATCATCTTCGATAGATTTTATTTGAGCATTTAATTCATCTATATCTAATTTGTAAATACGTCGAACTGGCTTATCTGTTAATTTTTGTAAATCAGTTCTTTCAATAGGCTTTTTAAACTTCTTTTTAAAAGGAACAAATGCATCATCAATAGCGTCAATTACTTTTTCCCAAGTTGCATGCTTTTTCTCTAATTCTTTATATATTTTTTCTTCAAAGAATATTTTTTCCAAGCTTGTGAAATGCCATTTATCTTCTAATTCTTTTAATAAAATTTGAAGTTCAAATTGCAACAACCCCTTTGTATGATCTACTGAATGTCTTAATAAATCAGAAGCTCCAATAAATTGTGGACGATCAGCAACAATCACACAGACATTGGGTGAAATACTTATTTCGCAATCCGTGAAGGCATACAAAGCATCAATAGTAATATCTGGAGAAATACCTGCAGCTAAATCAATTTGTATTTCTACTTCTGCCGCAGTAACATCGGTTACTTTTTTTATCTTAATCTTTCCTTGATCATTTGCTTTGGTAATACTCTCCATTAACTGAGTCGTGGTAACACTATAAGGAACATCCTTAATCAACAAAGTCTTTTTATCAAACTCTTCAATTGTAGCACGCACTCTTACTTTTCCCCCTCTTCTACCATCATTATAATTGGATACATCAACACGACCCTTGGTTTGAAAATCGGGTAATAGCTCAAACTTCTTTCCTCTTAAATGCTTAATGGCTGCATCAATAATTTCGCAAAAATTATGCGGTAAAATTTTTGTAGATAACCCCACCGCAATTCCATCTGCCCCTTGTGCTAATAATAACGGGAACTTCATAGGTAAAGTGATGGGCTCTTGTTTACGACCATCGTAACTCAAAGTCCAATTAGTAGTCTTTGGATTAAACGCCACTTCCAGAGCAAACTTACTCAGTCTTGCTTCAATATAACGAGCTGCCGCAGCATCATCTCCAGTTCTTACATCTCCCCAGTTTCCTTGTGTTTCGATTAATAAATCCTTTTGTCCCAAGTTCACTAAAGCATCTCCAATACTAGCATCACCATGGGGATGATATTGCATACTTTGACCAATAATATTGGCTACTTTATTAAAACGGCCATCATCCATTTCCTTCATGGCATGCAATATTCTTCTTTGTACCGGTTTTAATCCGTCTTCAATTGCAGGTACCGCCCGTTCTAAAATTACATAGGAAGCATAGTCCAAAAACCAATTTTTATATTGGCCTTGTACACCTGATTCGTTTTCAGTAACCTTACTTAAATTTTTCTCTTTTGCCATATCTTTTATTTATCTAGACGATACGTATCTTCACTACCGTCTTTTAAACTATTTAATTCAATAAATACAATGTCCGTTTGCGCAGTTGTTTGATGCCAAATACCTGCTGGAATTAAAACTCTGGAAGGTGCTTTGACCAGTACCTCATCCTTTTCATCACTTTCAAGATCCTTCCATTTCAATATCATTTCTCCTTGCACTAAAATTAAATCCTCCGGATTTTTATAGGCCGAAGTTCCTTTGTGATAGTGCTGACCACTTACCGCACCTGCATTACGATACACCACTAAAAATTCACCAGTACGGTCAGTACTAAAATGATGCAAAGCTCCTCGCTCATCCACTGCTTTTAAATCCAAAGGAGTAATTTTTACTTTCATCATTTTTTCTTTACACTATTGCTAAAAATCAATTTATTAATCTTCCGCCACTGTAGCAGAACCACCTGGCATTTGTACCACAATATCCTTCCAGCCTTTCTCCCAATTTCCTGTCATAGTTAATTTCCCTAATTCAGCTAATGCTTTTAAACGATATACGATAAAAACATCTCCCGTTTTTATTTTCATTTTACTTAAAATATGCGCTATAGCACTAGGTAATTTTTGAGCATTCTTAGTTAACAAGGAAATGATTTCTTTATCATGAAAATTAATTTCTTTACTGATTAATTTTTTACCTCCTTCTAAAAAACGAACACCCTCATTTTCATCACATAATTTTTTCCATTCATCAGGATCTACTTCAAATTCACTTAATGTAATAGGTCGAGCTAATCTTTTAGCTTTTAAAAATTCGGCAGGTTGAATTTGACTTAAATGTGTAGGATAAAATAATTGTCCTTTTTCATTTAAAAAAGGAAGATTATTTAAATATAATACTTGTAATTTTCCTTGCAAATCCTTCAACTGACTCATTAACCAATAGTATCCACAAACATCATGAGAATTTTGTCCCATCCAAATCCACGCTTCTTCTTCCTCGTTATTTTGTAGTGTTTCAATTAAATGATGGACTGTTAATTTATCATCTACCATATCTAATTGCGCTTCCCATGGAGAGTGTTGTAATAGTTCTTTCCACCAATCACGTCTTACTTGATAGCCTTCAGATTCATAAATATTTAATAAGGGGCCTACTGCATAGTCATCTTTTATTTCAATCATAGTGCCCGCAAGAGATTCGTCTAAATCAATGGCTGCCTGTAAAACTGGCATGTCTGCTGTATTAAAAACAATATGTATCATATAATTGAATGAGTCTTTTTAGTGAGTTATGGGTGTGATTAAATAATAAACACAGGTTGTAAAATAATTTCTCAGCCAGGGAATTGCCTTTATAAAAGGAAATTGGATACGAGGCTTTACCTTAAACTTATATTCATAAATAGGATTGATTAAATAATGCGTGTGACCTATAATATTGTATTGATTCAACGCTACCATTTTTTCAAATTTTTCGATAGAAATTCGAGTGTCTCTAATTTCCATTAAATCGGCAACTGGCTCTTTGAACCATGTTAAAATAGCTTTATACAAAAAGGAAGGTAACAAATGATAATAAGGCAATTTGCTGAGCCATTTATTCCTACATAATTGTTGATGCCCTCCAAAAGGCATTTGCCATGGAGGAAATCCAAAATAGATCACACCTTGAGGTTTTAAAAAATGTTTCATCCAAGCAATAAGTTTGGGCTGATCATGTATATGTTCAATCACATCTTTTAATACAATGATGTCAAAAAGAGTTTGAAATTCTTTTTCAGGATCAGTTTCATATATGTCCTTTGAAATAAAACGAATCTTCCCGTTCATTATATCTTCTTGTAACCATTCGCGTGCGTTTACTAATCTGCTTTCATCTAGTTCCACCCCTACACCTTTACATCCATGATTTACAAATGCTTTTAAAACTCCCCCTTCCCCACAACCAATTTCTAATACTTGCATCCCAGGTATAATTGTTTTTTTATGTTCAATAAATGGAATAACATACTTGACCGCATTGTCTATTTGCATGTCAAAATATTGTCTTCTATTTTTATGAAATTCAAACATTCTTTCCGTTTATTTAGCTTCTATTAAATCTAAATCGGCTCTCAAATTATCAATGATAAACTCTTGTCTTTCTTGTGTATTTTTTCCCATGTAATATTCTAACAAATGTTGGATATGATCTCCTTGTTCTAATATTACAGGCGCTAATTTTATATCTGTACCAATAAATCTTCCAAACTCATCCGGACTAATTTCACCTAATCCCTTAAATCGAGTAATTTCTGGCTTAGATCCTAATTCAGCAATGGCTGCTTGCTTTTCATTTTCGTCGTAACAATAAATTGTCTTTTGTTTGTTACGCACACGAAATAAAGGTGTCTCTAAAACAAATACATGCCCTTTCTTCACCAAATCAGGGAAGAACTGTAAAAAGAAAGTCAACATTAATAAACGAATATGCATGCCATCTACATCGGCATCCGTAGCAATTACAATATTATTATAACGTAATCCTTCTAGCCCTTCCTCAATATTTAAAGCGTGTTGTAATAAATTAAATTCTTCATTTTCATACACCACTTTTTTAGTTAAGCCAAAAGCGTTTAAAGGTTTACCTCTTAAACTAAATACCGCTTGGGTATCTACATTACGTGACTTGGTAATACTACCACTGGCCGAATCTCCTTCGGTAATAAATAAAGTAGACCCTTTTTGTAATGAAATAAATATCTCTTTATTTTTTGCAGGTAAATCGTCATTAAAATGCACTCTACAATCTCTCAACTTTTTATTATGTAAATTTGCTTTTTTAGCACGTTCGTTGGCTAATTTTTTAATACCCGCTAATTCCTTTCTTTCACGTTCGTTTTGTTCAATTCTTTTTTTAAGCGCTTCAGCAGTGGCTGGATTACGATGTAAAAAATTGTCTAATTCTTTTGCCAAAAATTCAGTGACAAAGTTTTTCATACTTGGGCCATTCTCCGCCACATTTTGAGAACCTAACTTAGTTTTAGTTTGAGATTCAAAAACAGGCTCTTGCACTCTTACCGAAACAGCGGCTACTATACTTGTTCTTATATCAGAAGCTTCATAATCTTTTTTGTAATAATCTCTGATGACTTTTACATACGCTTCTCTAAATGCTTGTTGATGCGTACCTCCCTGCGTAGTATATTGCCCATTCACAAACGAAAATATATCTTCCCCATAATCGTTATTATGAGAAAGCGCTACTTCAATATCTTCTCCTTTTAAATGAATAATAGGATATCTTAATTCATCTGGATTCGTTTTACGTTCTAATAAATCCAACAATCCATTTTTACTAATGAATTTTTTATCATTAAAATGGATCGTCAACCCTGCATTTAAATAGCAATAATTCCATAATTGACTTTCAATGTATTCATAAATAAAATGATAGTTTTTGAACACGGTTGAATCAGGAGTAAATACCACTAAAGTTCCATTCCCTTCGGCGGTTTTAGTTTCCTTGGTTTCTTCTATTAATACTCCTTTCTTAAAACTTGCAGATTTTTGTTTGCCTTCTCTAAAAGCAGTCACCAAAAAATCTTCGCTCAATGCATTCACCGCTTTCGTACCTACTCCATTTAAACCCACTGATTTTTGGAAAGCTTTACTATCGTATTTAGCACCCGTATTTATTTTACTGACAACATCTACAATTTTACCTAAAGGAATTCCACGACCATAATCACGAATAGTTACTGTTTTTTGATCGATCGAAATTTCAACCTGCTTTCCATATCCCATGGTATGTTCATCAATACAGTTATCGATGACTTCCTTTATTAAAACATAAATACCATCATCAGGCGCAGAACCATCACCTAATTTACCGATATACATTCCAGGGCGCAATCGAATATGTTCCTTCCAATCTAATGACCGGATGGAATCCTCATTATATTCTACTGGGATTTTAGTTTCTGCCATAATTATCAATGCTTTATGGGCATAAAATGCCCTCGTCTATCTGCAAATCTAGTTAGCACGGTGGTTAGCCCAATTTTACTTTTACCCAATTACCCCTTTTATGTGGATAAAAGATTATTGAACTATATTTGATGCATCAAAAATCAGCCTACATACCCCATTGTTGACCTAGAATATATCCAAACTAAGGCCTTAGAACTGGATCAGGAAAACATTGCTTTTCAGGATCATCTGCGAAATTTGGACAGTTTAACGCTAGATAATGCCGTTTTAACCCTTTCGGATCAGATTAGCCCCCAAATTAATTGTACCGACTGCGGCAATTGCTGCAAAAGTTTGATGGTGAACATAGACGAAGCGGAAGCGGATCATCTTTCAGCTCATTTAGGCCAAAGCCGGGAAGAATTTGACGAAAAGTATCTCTCCAAAGGGGAATCTGGAAGAATGGTGATTAATTCCATCCCTTGTCATTTTTTAGTAGGAAATAGTTGTAGCGTCTATAGCCATCGTTTTGCAGGATGTAAAGAATTTCCTGCTTTTCATGTCCCTGATTTTAATAAAAGACTTTTTACAACTTATATGCATTACGATCGATGCCCTATTATTTTTAATGTCATGGAAACTTTGAAAAAAGATATCCAATTTGTGTATTCTAAATCTGAATAATGCCAATACAATTTGGAATAGATCATTTATTGCAGCAATCACCCGATTGGAAAAATAAATCTATTGGATTTTTAACCAATCAGGCTGCTACCACTTCAAATGGTATCCCTTCCAGAAAAGCGCTTATCGATAACGGATTTAATATCGTACAATTATTTTCACCAGAACATGGATTAGATGCCACAGGAACAGATGGCGCTAAAATGAATGATGGAATAGATACATTGACTGGGTTGAAAGTGATTAGTTTATATGGCGAAAAATTTAAGCCAAGTAAAAAAGATCTTTCGCATATTGATATCATGCTTTTTGATATACCCGATGCGGGTACCCGATTTTATACTTATTTATGGTCCATGACTTATTGGATAGAAGCTGCAGCAGAAAATCAAATTCCAGTGTATATTTTAGACCGACCTAATCCCTTAGGAGGTTTGATGACACAAGCGGAAGGCCCTCTTTTAGACGAAGCGTTATCTAGTTTTATTGGACGTTTTAATATCCCCATAAAACATCAATGTACCTTAGGAGAGTTAGCATTGTATTTTAATAAAACCCAACATTGGAATGCAACCCTACATGTCATTACATGTAACCGCTGGAAAAGAGAAAAATTATTTTACGAATGGAATTTGCCTTGGGTCAAGCCATCTCCTGCTTTACAAAATATAGAAGCTTGTATTTTATATCCTGGATTATGTTTTTTTGAAGCCACTAATATTTCAGTGGGCCGAGGTACAAAATATTCTTTTGAATGGCTAGGCGCTCATTGGTTGAACTTGCCTGCCATTGCAATGGTGGGGCAAAATTTATTGCGCTTAGAAATGAAAATTGAAACACTCACCTTAAAATTGCCTACTCCATTAGGCGAAGAGGAAACCAAAGGATTTAGAATTAAAATTATAGACCCCACATCCTACTCCGCTGTCATGAATGGACTATTGCTTTTAAAATTATTGAAGGATTTGCATCCGCATGATTTTAGATGGATGCCCTATCCCACACAGGCCAACCCAACAGGGGAAAATCACTTATCTCTTTTATTAGGTATTCCTAATGCAGAATTAATTTTTGACTTGCCTTTACAAGCTTGGCTGCAACAGATAACGAAGTGGTTGAAAATATCTCAATGGCCTCAAGAGATCCATGAATTTCTTCTATATTAAAAGATTGAAATAATTATATAGGAAATTTATATAGTAAATTAGAGTTCTAATTAAAAGTCAATATGAAAAAGAGTTTACTCCTATTTATTACCATATGCTTATTGATGGCCAATAATTCAGATGCCAGTTTGTTCCATTATCCTATTCCAAAATATTCACTTACTATTATTTACAAAACGAGTCAAGGTCAATTTGAAGTGGGCGACAAGGATTTAGGCACCATGAATTGGTTAGATGCTCGTAAGGCTTGTATGGAGTTAGGAAAAGGTTGGAGACTTCCTACTAAAGAAGAATTAAATCTTATTTATTTCAACAAAAATAAAATGGGCGTGTTTGTGAAAGATAATTATTGGACAGATGAGGAAGGCTATAGTTTTGATGTGGCATGGTGCCAAAATTTTGACACAGGTGAACAAAACTCATTCCCTAAAATCAACAAAAATCAAACCAGGCCTGTAAGAAGCATTAATCAATAGTAGATTATTCAGGAGCGACTGCTTTATCGGTACGTTTGGTACCAGAATACATTTGATATTCTAATAATCGGCAATCTATGGTGGCATTAAAAAATTCAATTCGTCTACTAGGTTTTAATCTTATTTTTTTAGCTAATTCTAAATTACCTGTAAAGATATATCCAATAGCACCTTGGCATTGTTGTTTTAAATAATCACCCATACGAGCATAGGTTTGCTCTAATTCAATTTCATCACCCAATCTTTCTCCATATTCAGGATTAAACATAATCACTGCACCTTCCATATTAGTAGGCAACTTCGTTTTTTCAAAATCACCTACTTGAAATTCAATCAAATGTTCTACCCCAGCTACTTGTGCATTGATCTTTGCTATTTCAATGGCCTTGGGACTTAAATCGGAAGCTATCATTTTTAAATTAGGAATTTCTTTCACCGCATCATCTAATTGCAATCGCTCTTTAAAATACATTTCGTCTTTATAACCTAATAAATGCATGAAGGCATAATTATTTCTTAATAAACCAGGGACTCTATTCGTAGCTATTAATGCAGCTTCAATGGCGAGTGTTCCTGATCCACACATAGGATTGATAAATGGCGTTTGACAATTCCATTGTGTAGATAATATAGTTGCTGAAGCTAAGGCTTCTAACATAGGCGCTTTCCCGGGCAATTTTCGATATCCATGTTTTGCTAAAGTTTCTCCCGAAGTATCTATAAATATTTCTGCTTCATCATTCTTCCAAAACAAATAAACCACTGCACCACTTAATTCAGAACCAGTGGAAGGACGTTGATTACTTGTTTCACGCATTCTATCCACAATGGCATCTTTCACTCTTAAATTCGCAAACAAATTAGTTTGAATCGTAGGATGAAAAACATTACTGGTAACGGAAAAATATCCGTCAGGTGCAATTATTTTTTCCCAAGTTACCGTGACTAATTGTCGGTGTAATTCATTAGGGTCATTACAAATAAATGATTTTAAAGAATACATCACTTGACTGGCACATCTTAAATGCAAATTCAACTTGATACAATCCTGAACGGTTCCTGTTAATTCAACCCCGGTTTGAAATACACGATCGGGTGTAAATCCCAATGCAACCACTTCCTTATTCAAGGCAACAGCCAGCCATTTATGACAGGTAATAATAATTTTACGAGGTGTGGTAAATACTTGCATGAGGGCAAACTTAACTGAAAAGGGACAAATAATAGAAAATGGAACTAAAACGGTAATTAAATGGAGCTTATAAGGAATAAAAAAAGGGTCTCAATTGCTTGAAACCCTTTTTTGTCTGTGGGGGCACACGGGTTCGAACCGCGGACCCTCTGCTTGTAAGGCAGATGCTCTAAACCAACTGAGCTATGCCCCCATTTGAGGAGTGCAAAAATAAGGGGCAAATGCTAAATCCCCAAAAAAATCTTAATTAATTTAATTGTACGGCAGGAAGCCTAGTAGATTGACTATCATATACAAATAGCTCTAAAATCTCATAATCCCAGTATTTGCTCAAAGGTGATTTATCCAATAGCTCTTTAACCTCCTTTTTATCCTTTGCGTTGATGGTGATCCAAGATTGTTGGGTTTCCATACTAACGGCATAACTATCAATAATACCTTTATTTAAAAGGTAATTAATGTAGGTACGATGAGGAGGTACTAAAGTCATAAATTCCTCATCCATGTCAAAGGATACAATTGCTTGATATTTTTTCATCTGATACTAAGGTAATCTTTATTTCAAAATGACAAATTCTTGTTTAAAAAATGATGCCTTTAATCTAAAATAAAATTTAAATAGTTAGGAATCACTCCTATTCTACCACCAGATCCGGCTAAAAATATTTTAGTGGTATTAGGTTGTTTTTTAAGTACATGGAAACTTTCAGTTGAAATTAAAAGCCACCCATTTCCTAAGTCAGATGAAAAATCTACCCCCGATGTGCCACAAGCAATGGCGTTATAGGCATCCAGATATTGAACACAAGAACGATAGCCTTTTGGATCACTCCTGGTGGGTTTGACCTTCCAAGTAGTATTCATTTTTTGAAGGTGGACTAAATTTTTATTGGAGGATTTATCTTTTGAAAAATCACCCCCAGCGATTAATAAATTATTTCCATCTGGCGATATTGCGATACTATTAGCACCGGTAGAATTTCCTCCTTGCAATATGGGTATATCCATGGGTTGGCCATCCATCCATAATCGACTTACTTTCCCACCAGAGACTAAATATTGATGTTTTTTAAAATGAGTGAGGTTGGTGGCACTGGAAGCAAAAAATGCTTCCCCCTCTTTGGGAGATTCTTTGAAATAATCATTGTCTACTAATTTCCAAGTTTTCCCTTTATCTTTTGTTTGTAATAAATAAAAATGCCCATTGATGGGATCGCCTATTACGTATCCTTTTTTTGAATTGACAAAATCAATAGCATCTAAAAACATACTGGTGTCGGTGTTTTCATACACTTTCACCCAATTTGCTCCGCCATCTTTTGTTTTTAAAATGACGGCAGGTGCGGCTACTGCTACAATCATTGCTTCATTTTTATTCCAAGCGTGAATGGATCTAAAATCACGTTTCTCATATCCTTTCACTTGCGACCACACAAAAGTATTTCCTCCATCCTCTGATTTTGCAATATTACCTGCACTTCCACTAGCCCAAATAGTTTGTTCATCAGGAATGGATAAACCTCTTATACTCACTCCTTTTTTTTGGGCGACTATTTCAATGGGATTGTACCCTAAGTTTTGTGCTAATAATTGAAAATGCCCTAAAACAATACAGGAAATTAAAAAGATATATTTTCGCATAAGTGAATTCATTTTGAATTTTAAAGATACATATTAAAGATAGTTTATGATCCCATATTGGATGAGCCGAACGCAATTAATGTTAGGCGATGAAAAGATAGAAAATGTAAGGAATAAAAATATCCTAGTAATTGGACTAGGTGGCGTAGGTGGTATTTGTGCGGAAATGATTGCTAGAGCGGGTGTTGGCAAAATGACCATTGTAGATAACGACAAAGTAGATGCCAGTAATATAAACCGTCAAATTCCAGCATTACATTCGACTGTGGATCAACAGAAAGCACAAGTATTAGGACAAAGATTGAAAGACATAAATCCTGAATTGGAATTAACCATACTAGAAGTATTTATTAAAGAACAAATCACAAGCGATTTATTAGATAGCACTCCTTGGGATTATGTAGTGGATTGTATTGACACCCTATCCGCTAAAGTGTTTCTCATTAAAGGTTGTTTAGACCGAAAATTACCCATTATAAGTTCCTTAGGTGCAGGAGGAAAAGTAGATCCTAGTCAGATAAGTATTGTTGATATTTCCCAGACCCATGAATGTAATTTGGCAAAGTATGTTAGAAAGAGATTACAAAGTTTAGGTATACGTAAGGGTTTACAGGTAGTTTTTAGCCCTGAAAAAGTTGATCAAAGCAGAATCATAGAAACCGAAAAAGCCTTCCCTAAGAAGTCTATCATTGGCACATTAAGCTATATGCCGGCCATATTTGGCTGCACGGTAGCCAGTGTAGTGATTAGAGACTTGATGGCAAAGCCTTGATTTATAGACCTATTTTCTTTGAAATCAGCCTAATTTTACCTTATTTTGCACCTCCTAGAATCTAGGATGCTGGTTCGGTAGCTCAGCTGGATAGAGCGTCATCCTTCTAAGATGAGGGCCATTGGTTCGAATCCAATCCGAATCACAAAGCCTGTTCCGAGAAATCGGGACAGGCTTTTTTGATTAGAGAGGGAACTTAAAGCTAGCTTTCAAGTGACCTCTCTCCCCTTACTACCATTTATCCCAGCTATTTGCAAATGTTTCAAAAATTAAGTAGATTTATTTTAATAAAAAACGAATACTTATGAAAAAAATGTTTGGTTTAATGATTTTAGCCTTGGGCTTATCAATCACTTCAGTGCAAGCACAAGGTGGTGGCGGTGGTGGTCAACAAATGGATCCAGCACAAAGATTAGCCATGATGAAAGAACGTTTTAAAACTTTAGGTTGTAATGACGTTCAAACAGATTCTGTAATTGCAATAAGTAATGATTTTCGTCCTAAAATGATGGCATTACGTGATTTAGAGCCTGAAGCAAGACAAGAGAAAATGAAAGAAATTAATGACGAAAGAAATAAGCGTATCGAAAAAGCCTTGCCTGCAGATTTAGCTAAAAAAGTAATTGAAGCATTATCAATGCAACGTGGTGGAGGTCGAGGCCCCAATGAATAATTTGTAAAATTATTATGAAATACGACTAGCCTCTCTTGTTCAATCAAGAGAGGTTTTTTTATATCTACAACAAATAGTACCCTCATAGATCAACCTACTAATATCAATCATACCTCATTATGACAATCGTCAGAAAAGTAAATATCTACATGGAATAGATTCGTATAAGATTTATTAAAAATACTTACTATGAAAAAGAAAATATTAATTGCCATTGACCTTGATGACGACTATTTGTATGTGATAAAAAAAGGAATCGAATTGGCACAAGCCATGGACGCTAAAGTGATACTCACTTCCATTGTAAATATATACGTCAACTATATTCAACCCGATGTGTCTACCTCGCCTATTCAATGGGATGAAGTGTATAACGCACAAGTAGAATTCACCACTCAGGAATTAAATAAAATCAAAACTCAAAACAGGGAATTAGAAATTGAAATTTACATTGAAAAAGGAAATTCTAAAACTGCCATTATAGACAAGGCCAATGATGAAAATGTAAATTATATCGTGATGGGCACTCATGGTCGCACTGGAATCTCTCACATTTTTATGGGAAGTACCGCAGAATATATTATTAGACATTCCACTAAACCTATTTTAGTGATCCCTATGAATACCTTAAAACATTAAGGTTGATTTAAGTAATAATTCTCCAACCATACACTTAGGTTGTAGGGATAACAATAATACCTGTACCTAAAGAATTTTGTTTTAGTGACCCATCTTTTAAATGGATTAGGCAATAATGCAGCCAGGTTAGCAATGAATAAAGAATAATCATTTTGTTGTAGCATAACGGGATTATCTGCTAATAAATAAACCCCTTTTTCTCCTAAATTTAATAATGCATTTTGTAGCAATAACTTTTCAAGTGGGAAATGGGCATTTGATAATAACAATTTAGCTTCATTCACTAATTGAACCTGTATTTGTTTAAAGGGAGCAAAATGTGAGTTTTTACATAATCTGGCTAAATGATATAATATGGTAGCGGATTTTTCATAATGCGGAGAAACATATGCAGGATCATTCAGATGCTTCCCTTCTTTTACCAATTGAATGAGTAAATTATAAGTGTTTGAATCAATTTGATTCAGTGGCAACTGATATACTTCACTTAATAATAGAGTGTTACATAGCACTGACATATCAATATCTACAGGCATTTTATTTCCTAACCAAGTGCTATACACTTTTTGATTTTTATATTTTGAATAAAACCCTTTAGTGGTTTTATTCTTCGTATTTACAAAATGTGTGAATTGATTTTTTGTAGCTATTGCAAGGCTATCATTAGAATTATTTTTTAATGCCAATTGAATCATTGATCCATCATCAATATCATCTGGCAATGCTCCGGATTCATTGAAATAGTTGAGCCATCCCCCATTCGGAAAAATGACAGGCGGATATTTAGGCCAAAAATTATACGAGGGCTTGTTTTTGTTTTTAAATAAATTAAAATACGGAATCGCCTTTTCATTGATCCGTTTTAGCATATTCTGATCTTCATTAGACATTCGATCCCCATATTGATTCAAATTGTATAAAATGAGAGCAGTATAAAAGGAATTGTCATCTTTCTTTAGTTGTCTACTCCAGTTACTTTTTCGATAAGTAACATATCCGCCATTAGGAAAAGAAGAATCATTATAAGATTGCGCCTCACCAATCAAGTTTAAAATTTCAGAGGGCACTATTTTAACATCCGTCTTTTGACCAAAAATATTGGTAGCTATTGACAGCCAACCCAAAATAAACAAAGCCCTATAATGCATGCGGCAAAGATTCAAATATAATAGTAGGATGCACTTTATTCAAAGGTCTTTTTATATAATCCCCTGCATCAATATTCTTTAAATGCTTAAAACCTCCGGAATACATATAAAACCAATGTCCTTCCACTCCTGCTCCATAATCATATCGTTGGTGTTTTAAAGGATTGGCTGTTGTGGTAAATTTGGCTTCATTTAATTCTATCCAATTTCCTGAAGGAGTTACTACCCATTGATTTCCATAATAAGCTTTAAAATAGTCATCACCATTGCCGCCAAAATTTTCCACAAAGGCATATAAATTTTTAAAGCCAGTTTTGGTGTCAGTTTTATGTTGTGTCCATTCGGACATCAAATGCCATTGATATTGATCTTCAGGTACTGCATAATAAGCTATGTAAGTAGCACTATCTCCTTTCAAGGATTTAATGCCTGATAAAAAGCGATAAGTTTGATCTACTTTCCAGGGATACACTAAATGACTATGACCTCCTGATCCTTCGTTTCCAAAATCCCCCGTAAATACATTTGCCCCTTTTGAATTTAATCGAACTAAATAATCATTCGGAATTTTAGTAGGGTCATCTGTTTTAAAAAGACTCCAAATAGAAAAAATAAATCTTCTTTCGGTTAAGGAGTTTAACTGGATACCACCATAACCACTATGAAAACCGTTTGTTTCATAATAAGCATGCTCAGATTTTTCTACCTCCTTAGGCACTTTCACTTCAGTATAAAACCACTTTACGGAACTATCACCAGGCACCGTATAACGTAAATGAGTAGAAGCTGCTCCTTGATATACACTTTTGTTGTATTTAATTTCATTACCAGATTTCGATTTCATTACCAATCCCTCTATTACAGGATATTGATTTTGATCTGTCTCTATATCATAAATTTTAATAAAATGATACCCAGGTTGGTCTATAAAAATTTGCCCAATAGCAATTTCTTTATCTTGAAATCCTGCAGGTAGAGCTATTGTAAATGGATTACCAATATCGTCTAATTGAATTTTTAAATTCGAAAAATTAGAATTGGATGTAACTTTTAATCCTAATTGTATATTCCCTTTTTCTTGCGGGTAAAAATAGACATTCAAATAATCTTCTTTACTTCTAAACTTACTAACTGGGATTTCATCTCCATCGCTATCTAGCTCTTTTTTTAATTTAGATTTATAATACCCATTCCCTTTAACGGGTATTACTATTTGTTCATTACCCAATTTATTATCTAGTAATTGCGCATTCACACGATTACTTCCAAAAAATAAAAAAAATACAAGTACCCCAATAATTAGCTTTAAGTTTTTCATTATGATAAATTAACTATTTAAGATTAGAAAGTTACTAAAAATAAGATTCAGAATGGGTAAATAAGGAGGATTTAAGCAACTACCTTAAACTAATAAAAACGAGAACTACTATCGACAATTATTAATTTACGTTTTACTTTACGTATTATTGCATGCCACAAAAGAGCTATTATGGAAGTAAAAATGGAAACTACTTGGAAAAATGCATTGTCGAATTTATTTGACAAGCCTTATTTTGTCCAAATTGCAGCCCATTTAAAAACTGAAAAAGCTTTAAAACGAATCATTTACCCTAAAGGATCCCTCATTTTTAATGCTTTTGAACAAACCCCCTATGAAAAAGTAAAAGTGGTGATTTTAGGGCAGGATCCCTATCATAATGCTGGGCAAGCTATGGGTCTTAGCTTTTCGGTTCCTAAAGGTGTTAAGCCTCCTCCTTCCCTCATGAATATCTATAAAGAATTACACAAGGATATTGGCATGTCCATCCCAACTACTGGCGATTTAACCCCCTGGGCGAATCAAGGAGTATTATTATTAAACGCAGTCATGACGGTCAGGGAAAATGAACCAGCAAGTCATGGTAAAATTGGCTGGATGGAATTTACAGACAATGTGATTAAACATTTATCTGACCAAAAAGAGGGACTTGTGTTTTTATTATGGGGGAATTTTGCCATTCAAAAGCAAGTGCTCATTGATGCTACCAAACATAAAATATTAAAAGCGCCCCATCCCTCTCCGTTAAGCGCTCATAATGGCTTTTTTGGTTGCAAACATTTTAGTCAGACCAACGAATATTTAGTACAGGAAAAATTACAACCAATTGATTGGAAGTTATAAATTCGCAATATGAAGTTGACTCATTTAATAATAGGAAGAATTTTAGCCACTTGGGCTTTAGTTGTATTCGCGTCTTTCATGCTTTTATTGTTTCCATTATACATGGTTTGTTTTTTATTGAAAGATCCAGCTCAAATTACTTACCACCGCTTTTTGTCCAGAATTTGGATGTCTTGTTTTTTATATTTATCTGGATGCCGTTTTAAAGTTACAGGAAAAGAAAATTTCGATGGTTTAGGTAATGCAGTCATTGTATGTAATCATAATAGCTTAATTGATATCCCCATAACAACGCCATTCTTACCAAGACCTAACAGAACCATCGCAAAAAAAAGTTTTGTGTATGTTCCTTTATTTGGCTGGATTTACCAATTCGCATCCGTTATTGTAGATCGAAAAGACAGCTCTAGTCGTCGCAAGAGTTACGATAATATGAAACGAGTTTTAAACAATGGAGTTGACATGTTAATATACCCAGAAGGTACCAGAAATAAAACTTCAGACCCACTGAAAAGTTTTTATGATGGCGCATTTACATTATCTATTGAAACACAAAAACCCATTGTACCTGTTGTTATTTTGAATACTAAAAAAATACTTCCAGCAAAACCTTCCATGTGTTTAACTCCCGGAAAAATAATTTTGAATATTTTGCCTCCCATCTTCCCTGAAGGCCATACTGCTCTAACGCTGAAAAAAGAGGTGTTTAAAATCATGTCTGATTATTACTCAGAAAATCAGAAATAGTATTAGTAAGTAGTAGAAGAAAAAGTACGGCTACGATTAATTTTCAAATCCCTCAAAATCCCCGATTTAGGATTCACAGTAATACTGAAAGACTTATACAATCCAATAGGCGTCACATTAATAGCCAACTGCCAGCAATGCATTTCACGAGTAATAAACATACTCAATTGTTGAATATTTCCTTTGGCAACATCTATATATCCAGTGCCGCCCAATTTCCATTTAGGAGTGATACTAAAATCTCCATTAAAATTTAAACTAGAATAAGTATTAATTTGAAAACCAGTATAATCGGGCTTAATAGTTCTATTAAATTGGAAAGAATAAGAAATGGTCAAAGTCCAAGGAATATTAAAATCAGTAAATTCAGCTGGATTTGATTTTGCATATTGCAATTGTCTTTGTTGTTCATCTGGAGTCATGAAAGGATCAATAGGAATTTCCTTAGTTTTTGTTTCCTTAGAATCTTTGCTTTTAAATGAAGTTGAAAAAGATAATCCACCACTGGTTATACTTCCAAATTTCATTTTGGTAGGATCGAAATTGAATTTATTCACTCGGAAGCCTTTGTTATCTGTTTGATAAGGATCTAATGTTAAGTTAGATGTGATGTTTAATTTATCAAATAAAGTGGTTCTCACGTAGATATTGAAATTACTTAAAGCAAAACTATCAGCTAAAAAATTGTAACTAGAATTAAACCCAAAGCCTTCAATTAACTTTACTTTTTTGAATGCTTCTGCACTGGTATCGCCCTTGTCCTTCACTTTCATTTCTAATAAGTTATCTATACCAAATCCCATCCCGCCAAAAGTGCCTTCGGAATAAGCGCCTCCTAAACCACCCCCATCATATTTTGAAAAACGATATTTACGTCCTGAGGTATCTATTTGAGTGGTATAATGATATGAAGCTGCTAAATCGGGCGTGTAATTAATAGACATCGTGGGCCTTATTTCATGCCTAATAGCTTTGATGTTACTATTTTTAAATTTATAGGTTCCAAAAATACGAGTCGAAGTTCCTAAACTAAAACTCATGTGCGGAGTTCGATAAAATCCACGATTGATAGTCGTATCTACACGCTTAGTAGTATTATTCCAAGTTCGAGTATTTTGTTGTCCAAACCATTTTTCCTCAAATGAAATTCCGGGTGTCACTGTTACAGGTCCTAAGGAAGGCAAGGATAAACTAATAGGAATACTATGTTGAGCACCCCATTGCATAGTATCTAATAAACGATTAATGTTAAATGCTGAATCATAAAAAGAAAACTGATTTTGAAAACTACCATTGTACCCAATTCCTAGTTTTTCATACCATTTTCCTGAGCCAATTTGATCTTTAGATTGAAAAGGATAAATAGTGATAGCATTAAAATTAATATTAGGCAAACTCATGTTCACCAAGCCTAAATTATTATTTTGACTATGGTTTAAATTGACAGATAAGTTGTATTTACTATTCCATGTTTTATTATAACTTATTGAGGAACTTATTTGGTTTTGATAATTCTGAAAAGGATTGTTCAATAATAATTTGTTGTACTTAGTACTCCCAAAATTCACATTCGCAGTGAAAGAAGTTCCTGGACGAGCACGTTGGTCCATGCTATGTGACCAATTAATCATAAAGGTTCGACCACCCGTATATTCGGCATCAATGGCTGTGTTTCTATTGAGCATTCTGGTGTTTTGCATGCTCAAATTGAAATTACCCATGAACTTATATCTTAAAATATATTTACTATTTAAATTCAAATTCCAACCACCATAAGAATATATATTAGAACGAACCGTAGCATCAAAATTATCACTCAATACTTTATAATATCCAAGTCCTTCAAATCCTAAACCAAAATCCTCACTCGTTGAAAAAGCAGGTGCCATAAAGCCCGAATGCCTCCCTTTAGATAACGGGAAAATGCCAAAAGGAATACCTATTGGAAAAGGAACACCTTCAAATTCAGGGAAAGTAGGCCCTGATACACCAATTTTATCGGTGATTATTTTAAGTTTATTAGTTCTAAAAGCGAAGTGAGGTTCATCTAAATTACAAGTAGTAAATCGAGCTCGATAAGCAAAGGCTTCATCCTTATTTACCTTTTTCATAGTAACCGCATTCACAAAAATTTCACCCTGTTGGAAATAGGTATTTTTGGTTAATCCCTTCCCCGATTTCATATTAAAATATATCGAATCATTCACGGAAGTTACATCCCCTTCTTCAAATTTGGGATTGCTTAAGGGGCTTCCCGTGGTATCCTTCGCTCCGTATGCTTTAATATTTTGACTTAATTGATCATATACTATATTGGCAGCTTCTAACTTAGATGTTTTATATCTGGTCAAGGCATTCCCGTATAAAAAGAACTCTTTGGTAGCCATAATCATGACCCCGGAATCCTCTGCATTATAATCTACCGGAGCATCAATACTATCCTTAGAAATTTTAATGGTTTGTTTTAAATTAGAGGAATCCTTTAAGGATGTGGAATCTGCTTTTTGCGATAGGGCAAATTTAGCAGCAGGGGTGGATATTTTAGCCGGTTTTTTGACCTGGCTCCATACAGAAACAGAGGGAATTAAAACTAAAGTTAATATTAGGAAAATGCCAATATTAACAATAGAGCGGGAGTAATTTTCGTTATTTTTGTATCCTGTAGTTTTCACTGGTGCAAAAATAAAGTAAAACCTCATTAAGGCACTGATTATGAAGCAAAATAGATCGATTTTAGCATTTCGTTTGCTACTTATAGCTCTTATATCCACTATGAGCGTAACTGTATATGCCCAAAAGACAGCTAAAACCCTCAAACGTATCGTAATTGACCCCGGTCATGGAGGAACCGATCCAGGTGCTTATGGCAAATTCTCCTCTGAAGCAGCTGTTTCTTTAGCCATTTCTCAAAAATTGGAAGAATATTTTCATGATGCCATGCCCGATGTAGAAGTGGTTTTAACCAGAAGAACCGAAATATATAATTCGGTAGTGGAAAAAGCACAAATTGCCAATCAAGCCAAAGGTGATTTATTCATTTGTATTCACACCAATTCTGCAGATCCCAAAAAAAATAGAGAGATCATAGGATATACTAATAAAACTTATACCGTAAAAAAAGGCGGTAAAAAAAGAAAAGTTACCAGAAGAGTTCCTCAATATAAAGTCTCTTATACGCCAAGTACAGCAAGAGGTACTGAAACTTTCATTTACGGAATAGGAAAGTCAAATGAAAGGAAAGATGTAGCAGACAATATGGTAGACGAAATGGTGGAGAAACTGGATTCGGTTTCAGAAAGACAGATCAAAGAATTAAACAATAACGCCGACCCAACGCGTAGTATGATGGCTAGTTTGTTGACACAACAGTATTTTCAAAGAGCAGCTAGTTTAGCTTTAACAATAGAAGAAGAATTCAAAAATGCAGGTAGAATTAGCAGAGAAGCCAAACAAAGACCTAAAGGTATTTGGGTATTACAAGCTGTTGCAATGCCAGCTGTATTAGTAGAAACTGGATTTATCTCTAACCCTGAAGATGAAGAATATTTAAATAGTGACGAAGGACAGGATCAAATTTGCGAAGTGATTACCAAAGCGGTTTTACGTTATAAGAAATCACTGGAAGCTCAAAAAAAGGAAAATGGCAATCAGCCATAAATGAATAATTTAGCTACTCTTTAGTTTTATATTGAACTAAATTTGTAGAAACCATAAATGTAGGTTGGAATGCGTGTATCAAATGAAACAAAAGTAGGTGCCTTAACCGTCATCGCGGTCACCATGATTATCCTTGGATTTAATTATTTGAGAGGAAAAACTATATTCAAGTCCGGGAATTTCATTTATGCTAAATACGCAGATACAAAAGGGGTCATTGTTTCTAATCCTGTATTTATCAATGGGTATCAAGTGGGTACGGTATTTGAAATTGAAAATATGCATCAAAATTTATCTGAGATATTAGTAACGATCAGATTCAACGAAGCTTATAAAATCCCCACCAATTCTATTGCCGCAATTCAAGAAAATCCATTAGGAACAAACAGCATCAGTATTGTTTTAGGTAATGCTACTAGCTATTTCAAAAGCGAAGACACCATTAAAACAGCTCCTGCTGCAAGTTTGTTGGGTGATATTATGAATACCCTTTCACCATTAGGGGAACAAACTAAAAATACCATTACTTCTTTGGAGAAAGTTTTAAATAATTTAAATAAAGTATTAGACGATCAAAACAAAGAAAATTTCAAAACAATTTTAGATAATTTAAGCGCCACTACTAAAAACTTAAATAGTTCCATGGCTTCTATCGAAGCTATGTTGCAAAAACAGAATGGATCTATTTCTCAATCCTTTGATAATATTAATAAGTTTAGTAAAAACTTGAATGATAATAACAACAAGATTAATTCCATTATCACCAATTTAGACAGCACTTCTCAAAATATCAAACAAGCCGACTTAAGTAAAACCATTTCATCCATCCAAACTGCCGTTACTGAACTAAATATTACTTTAAAGAAATTAAACGAAGGAAATGGAACTGCTGCTAAGTTGATGAATGATCCCGCAGTTTATAAAGAATTAAAAAATACGATTACTAGCTTGAATACTTTAGTAGATGATGTTAAAATACATCCTAAACGTTATATTAATATTTCAGTTTTTGGAAAAAAAGATAAGTCTACCCCTTTAAGCAAGCCAATTGCGGATACGACACATGAGTAAAATTGGCTATTCCATATTATTTTTATTGCTAGTCAGTTTTACTACGCAAGCTCAAAATCCACCTATCGTGGACAGTAACAGTAAACTAATTGAGTTTTTGTCTGCGGAGAGTTATAATGTTAAAAAAATAGATAGTATTGATTATTTAATATTAGTGGGGAATGTTAAAATTAGACAAGGTAAAACCTTACTTTACGGTGACAGTTTAATTTTAAATACCAGTCAAAATACTTTAGAAGGCTTTGGCAATGTACATATCAATGACGCTGATAGTGTGCATACTTATGCTCAATATTTAAAATACATTGGGAATACTAAAAAAGCATACTTAAGAAAGAAAGTAAAATTGACCGATGGTCGTGGTGTGTTAACCACGGATTCCTTAGACTATGATTTGTCTGTTAAAATTGGTACATTTAAAAAAGGCGGAACACTCACTCGTAATAAAACAAAATTAAAAAGTATAGAAGGATATTATTATGGCGTTACTAGAGATGTCATATTTAGAAGAAAAGTGGAAGCTACAGATCCTGATACTAATATTTATACCGATACTTTAGAATACAATACTTATTCTCAATTAGCTAATTTCACTAGCCCTACTAAAATTATTTCTAGTTCTAGAATTATACGAACTCATAATGGCAATTATAATTTAGGAACTAAAAAAGGGTATTTATACGAACGATCAAGTATAGACGATAGTACTTATACTTTTATAGCAGACGATATGGCCATCAATGATTCTTTAGGATTAGGGGAATTTAGAGGGAACGCCATTTATGCATCTAAAGATTCTTTAGGATTTGATTTATTAGCCAACAACATAAAAACAAATAGAAATAAAAGTGCTTTACTAGCTACTGAAATGCCTTTGCTTTTAATTAAGCAAGCTAAAGATACTATGTACATAAGTGCTGATACTTTATATTCAGGTAAAATCACCGATTTAACACGCCCGTTTCCTAAAGCTAGAGACAGCGTTGGAAAAATGACAGACACTACTTTAAACAAATATTTTGAAGCATTCCATAATGTAAAAATATATTCCGACTCCTTACAAGCAAAATGCGATAGTTTATTTTATTCTTTATCCGACTCTACCATCAGATTGATACGCAACCCCATTGTTTGGGCGAGTAATAATCAAATTACTGGCGATACTATTTATATGTATGTGAAAGATAAAAAACCAGAACAATTAAATGTATTTGAAAACGCTTTTGCTATCAATAAATTGGATTCCGCCGATTTATACAATCAAATAAAAGGAACTCGTCTGAATGCTTGGATTAACAATGGAGAATTGTCTAAGATAAAATGTAGAGGGAATGCCGAAAATGTTTATTTCGCTTTAGACAATGATAAAAGTTTTATTGGAGTCAATCATTCCAATGCACAGATCATTGAAATTACTTTTGAAAATAATGAACCTGCTAAAGTGGTATTTAGAAATAGATTAGTGGGCAAAATGACTCCTATGGGACAAACCACATCCACTGATTTAAAACTCAATGGATTCAAATGGTTAGAATCTTTGAGACCTAAAAATAAGTTTGATATTTTAGCTCCCAACAATTAGTACTCTAACAGTATCTTAATTACTTATCTGATTGATCGGACTTTTCTTGCATTAAAAATGCTTTGATAAATCCATCAATTTCTCCATCCATCACAGGCCCCACATTTCCCACTTCATAATCAGTGCGATGATCTTTGATCATTTTATAAGGATGAAATACATAACTTCTTATTTGACTTCCCCACTCTATTTTTTTCTTAGTAGCATTGGTTGCATTCAAAGCTTCTTGTTTTTTACGCATTTCTTCTTCATACAACCTACTCTTCAGCATTTTCATTGCTAACTCTCGATTCTCTCCTTGTGTTCTAGATTGTTGACACTCCACAATGATGCCTGATGCATGTCTTAATCGAACCGCTGTTTCTACTTTATTTACGTTCTGTCCTCCCTTACCACCACTTCGATAAAATTCCCATTCAATATCTGCAGGATTTACCACAATTTCAATGGTATCATCAATTAAAGGATATACATAAACAGAAGCAAAGGAAGTATGTCTTCTTGCATTACTATCAAAAGGCGAAATTCGTACTAAACGATGCACCCCTGATTCTGCTTTTAAAAAGCCATAAGCAAAGGCGCCATCAAATTGAATGGTAGCCGATTTAATGCCAGCTCCATCTCCTTCCTGATAATCTAATGAAGTGACTGACCAACCTTGTTTTTCTCCATACATGGAATACATACGTAATAACATTTCAGCCCAGTCCTGGCTTTCTGTACCACCCGCACCCGGATTTATTTGCATGACTGCAGGCAATTCATCTTCAGGCTTATTCAGCGTACTCTTAAATTCGGCTTCTTCAATAGATGTCATTGCTTTTTGGTAAGCATCTTGTGTTTCAGATTCGGTGGCATCCCCCGATTTCCAAAATTCAAATAAAACAATAAAATCTTCTAAATTATTAGCTACGGCTTGAAATAAATGAATCCAATATTCATTCACTTTAATTTCCTTCATAATACCCGTAGCACGAGTATTGTCGTCCCAGAAACCTGGTGACAAGGATAATTGCTTATCGGTATCTACTTTATATAATCGATTCTCGACGTCAAAGAAACCTCCTCAGGACACTTAATTGGTCCTTCATACGCTTAATTTGCTCTATCGTCATGTATGATCCATTTTATGTTTCATTCTTTTACAAAAAATGAAAACTGATTTTAAAAAATACTACAAGCCTCATAAGCCGGATTCTGTTTCTAAACTATCATTTATCTAGCTTTATCATTACTGACAAAGTCTTGCTGCCTACCCTGGAACTTGAACGAGTCGTTCTCAAGCGTTCCTTTACATGGCATTACAGCACCCAAGGTTTACCCGAAATAATAATTACTTACTATTTCTGTGCGCTTTTACCGCACATTTTCACCTTTTCCCCTTGCGAGGTAGTTATTTTCTGTGGCACTTTCTCTGTCCCAATAAATTGAGACGCCGGCTATTGACCGGTGGGTTACCCTATGCTGTCCGGACTTTCCTTGGTAATTGCTTACCACGATAGTTCGGGTTTGTAGTAATGCAAAGGTAGTAAATAATTATGGGATGGAATATTAGTCAAAAAACACCTCTGTGGCGCCATATCCATAAAAATCAGAGTATTGATTAATGAAACGTTTGACCCCTTTTTTTACTTTGAGTAACTCATGAATTTCAGCCTTCAATTTGCCTGACCCTACGCCATGAATAATCACTAAACTAGGTAAATGATGTAATTGAGCTAAATCAAACCATTTTTCAAATTCAGTCAATTGTATATGCATGATTTCGGCATTGGTAAGATGGCTATGCTTGTCCACTAATTTTTCAATATGCAAATCCACTACCGATCTTGCCGCAGGTAAATGTTGCTTAATCTTAGAAGCATCATACACTTTATACCCCGCATTTCGTAACATATCTAAGGCTACATAATTGTCTTCCGCTTTGTCAGGATAAGTATCAAACAGAGCATACGGAATGACTAATTTATTTTCTTCTTTAATGGCTTCAATACGTTGAAACAATTGCTTAGGTTTAATTTTAATATTAGTTTCAAAATGATCTGCCTTTTTTTTATGCGGCTCTTGCAAAGAAAAATCAATTGTAAAACTTAAAGCATCATTTACCGAAGCGAATGGGATATCATGCACATAAAAATCGGTATGAGGAGGGATAGAAGAAACTAAAGCGAAGTCGGTATGTTGACCAAATAATTGTGCGTAATCAAATTTATAAGCTACCCGAGTACGATTAGAAAGATACATTTTTAAACTTTCTACTATTTCATCATTAAAGTCATCTAAATTAAATTTAGGAATGATATTTAACCAAACTCCTTCATCCTCTTTACTGTCATTTTTTTGAATTTTTTCCTTAGGTATTTGATCTACATAAATTTTAGGAACAGACTCCTTTGTAGGGAAAAGTTTTTTTTGAGTAAACCTTTTAAAATAAGGAAAATCAATTTGGTCCATGTAAGCAGGAAACTTGACACCTCTAACTTCAATCATAACCATTTCATCATTCATAATTTCAATGATGTGCCCTTCCTCATTACTGTGTAATACTAAAATCTCGTCTCCTACCTGATATTTCATGGGTTAAATGGGATTGTCTGATTTGGACAATAAACTATTTTTTCGACCATAAAATGTATAAAATATTAACCCGATTGTCATCCAAGCAAAAAACCACAACCAACTTACTGGAGGAATCTCAATCATTAAATACAAACAACACATGGCACCAATAACAGGTATGATGGAGTAATTACGAATGAAACTAAGGATAGCTACTATGATTAAAATAAAGACAAATACTAAGTATAAAATTTCTTGATACCCTTCATGTCCCATACTTGTAAATGCTTCCTTGATTCTATTTTGTCCAAAATATATGAAGACTGCCGCAATGAATGGAATAATAAATTTACCGTTCATATAAGGCAATCTAAACCCCTTATTTTTGACAGTTGGCGATAAACGTGGCAATACTAATACGCCAAAGCAAACCAAAACAAAAGCAAATAAAGTACCAATACTCGTTAAATCTGTCATACGACTAATGGACATAAATAAGGAAGGAACCCCAACAAAAACTCCTGTTACAATAGTTGCAAAAGAAGGTGTTCCAAATTTAGGATGCACTGTAGAAAACTTCTTAGGTAATAATCCATCACGACTCATGCTCATCCATATACGCGGTTGTCCTAATTGAAACACCAATAACACACTTGTGGTAGCCACCACAGCACTAATGGAAATAATATATCCAACTTTATGCATGCCAATTTTTTCAAAAACAAAAGCTAAAGGGTCATCCACTTTTAATTGATTATAATTCACCATACCTGTAAGTACTAATGCAATTAAAATATAAAGTACTGTACAAATGATTAAACTATAAATCATGCCCTTAGGTAAATCACGTTGAGGATCTTTACATTCCTCTGCCGTGGTAGAAATCGCATCGAACCCAATAAAAGCAAAAAATACAGCTGATACACCCGCTAAAACTCCTTTGAATCCATTGGGCATAAAAGGAACCCAATTAGAAGTGTCTACATAAAAGAATCCTAATATAATAACAAAAACAATCACCACGATTTTGAATATCACCATGGCATTGGTGGTCTTTTTACTTTCTTTAATGCCACGATACACTAACATTGTAATTAACACTACTATAATTAAAGCAGGTACATTTAAAATGACTCTCCAACCTCCTATTAATGGGCCGTTTGTCATGGCATCATAGCCAATACGCGCTAACTTACTAAATGTTTCGGGGGTGCCACCTGCTGCTAAATGCTGCATAGCTTCGTCATATCCTTGTTGTGCTTGTTCATAGTTGGTAGATAACCAGCCCGGTAAATGAATATGAAAACCTTCTAATAAGTTTACGAAATATCCACTCCAGCTAATGGCAACTACAATATTACCAATCGCATATTCTAAAATTAAGGCCCAGCCAATAATCCAAGCTACTACTTCACCAAATGTAACATAAGCATAGGTATAAGCACTTCCTGCGATGGGAACTCGGCTTGCAAACTCGGCATAACATAATGCGCTAAATCCACAAGTGATTGCTGTGATAACAAATAATAATGAAATCCCTGGTCCGCCATGAAAAGCTGCAGTACCAATTGTTGAAAAAATGCCTGCACCTACTACAGCCGCAATACCCATAAAAGTTAAATCTCGAACTCCCAATATTTTCTTCATTCCACTTTCACTGTGTCCATCACTAAATCCAGCAGCTGCATCCTGAACAATTTTATCAATCGATTTTTTTCGGAAAATAGACATGTTATGGTTAATTTAAATTAAAAAATTTACAAATATTACTTAGTTCGATTCATTAAATAATTCGCTAATTCTATCAAAGGCTTTTTACGCTTATCCATGACGGCTATATTTTCTAGATGCTCAAAAGCTTCATTCATATATTTCACCTTTAAACTTTCGGCCCATTCATCCACTTTACATTCTTTAAAAATAGAAAGCACTTTTTCAACTTTATCAGGGCTTTCCTTTTGCATCAACTCGTCCAATTCCTTCTTTTGTTGTGCTGTAGCCACTTCCAAAGCATGTATAAGTAAGAATGTTTTTTTATTTTGTTTGATGTCACCCCCTGGCTCTTTTCCAAAAATGGCTGCATCTCCAAAGGCATCTAAATAATCATCCTGCACTTGAAAAGCTATGCCAATTTTTTTACCAAATTCATATAATTGCTTGCAATTGTTTTCACTCGCCCCTCCAATAATAGCACCCATTTCCAAACTAGCGGCTAATAACACCGAAGTTTTTAAAGTAATCATATGAATGTATTGGTCTAAACTTACTTTTTCCATTTTCTCAAAATCCATATCCAATTGCTGCCCTTCACAAACTTCTTTTGCCGTTTGATTAAATAATTGCAAAATTTTAGAAAGATGATTGGATTTAATTTTTTGAATATACTCATACGCACGAATCATCATGACATCACCTACTAATAAGGCTGTATTATCTCCATACTTAATATGTACTGTCGTTTTACCTCTTCTTAATGAAGCTGCATCCATCATGTCGTCATGTACTAATGTGAAGTTGTGGAATAATTCCACCGCATTGGCTAATTGATATGCATCAGGATGAATATCACTAAACAACTCATTGCCTAATAAACACATTACAGGTCGGATACGTTTACCACCTATATTTAAAAAATAATTCCCTGGTTCATACAGGGTACTAGGGGTTTCGGGAAAATGAGGATGTTCAAATTCCTGATTAAATTTTTCGGATAATTCTTGAAAACTAAACATGTTACAAACCTAACCAAATTTTAGCATTTATTAAACATCCGTTTGATAGGAATAACCCTTAAATTTGTCTCATCCCCAACCCTGAATGCTATGAAGAAAATATTCATATTTGCCCTTTGTTTTAGTGTTATTGGCAAAATTCAAGTACACAGCCAAACCAGCAACCCAGAATTTAATGCAAGCTATCAAAAGGCCCTAGGCGTCAAATTATTCCCAGGCGCTATTAGCTATAAACAATTTATAAGAGCTAATAAAGCAGTTGAAGCCATCGGCTATATCTCACTTGACGGATTCCAATTAACCATATTAAATGAAAAGTACACTTCATTTGCTAATACCGAAAACTTGGCTTGGTATGTTGGATATGGAGGTCATTTTAATGTTTGGAGCGAAGATTATAAATTAAAAAACCCAACTAGAAGTGCTGGAGTTTCTGTAGGAGTAGACGGAATTCTTGGATTGGATTATAAAATTAAAGATGCCCCCCTAAATTTTAGCATCGATTGGCAACCTTCATTCAATTTTGTAGGTGGGAGTTATTTTGAAAGTGGATGGGGCGGAATTGGAGTGCGCTATACTATTAAATAAGGGGCTCCTCTTTCATTGAATTTCTTTTTTTTGATTTCTCTTTATTTAACATCTCTTTGTTCAATTCACCTTCTATTTGGAAAGACTAAATAAAGAATCTACAAATTCATCTTTATCAAAGATTAATAAATCTTCGATTCGTTCTCCTACTCCAATATATTTCACAGGAATTTTACATTGATGTGCAATCGCTAATACTACTCCGCCTTTTGCAGTTCCATCTAATTTTGTAATGGCTAAAGCAGTTACATTCGTGACTGCCATAAATTGCTTGGCTTGTTCTAATGCATTTTGTCCAGTAGATCCATCCAATACCAACAACACTTCGTGCGGCGCTTCTGGTATTTGTTTTTGAATCACTCTTTTAATTTTATTCAACTCTTCCATCAAATGTGTTTTGTTATGCAGACGACCAGCCGTATCAATTAATACGATATCTGCATTTTTTGCAACAGCAGACTGAACGGTATCAAAAGCAACAGCACTGGGATCAGAACCCATATTTTGTTTCACAATAGATACACCTACACGTTCACTCCAAATTGTTAATTGATCTACGGCAGCAGCTCTAAAAGTATCCGCAGCGCCTAGTATCACTTGATTACCTGCTTGTTTATATTGATGGGCTAATTTTCCAATGGTCGTTGTTTTACCTACTCCATTGACTCCTACAACTAATGTAATATAGGGCTTGGTATTCAGTGGTGCCGTAAACCCCAATTTTGCAGAAGGCGCTTCAATTAATAAAGCAGCAATTTCATCATGTAAAATTTGATTCAATTCGGAAGTAGAAACGTATTTGTCTTTTTTAACACGTTCTTGAATTTTTTCAATCAAAGCCAAGGTAGTATCTACCCCAACATCTGCTCCAATTAAGGCTTCTTCCAATTGATCCAATACTTCTTCATCCACCGAGGACTTGCCAATGATTACTTTAGAAATACGTTCAAAAAAACCTTGTTTGGTCTTTTCCAAACCTTGGTCTAAGGTTTCCTTTTCTTTCTTCCCAAATATTTTTCCTAAAAAACTCATATTACGAATGTACTTATTTTTTCAAAGGAACTTTGTCCTTTCAACAACCTTCTCCTATTCATTATCCTAATCATTATCTTATTCATTAAAAAAGCCTCCATCAGGAAGCTTTTAATAATTTATGCGTAAAGCAAAATAAATTTAAGGGGCTATTATTTAGCGCTTAAATAGTCTTTTACTTTATCCTTGTGGATAATCGCTTCTTTAAATGTATACGCACCAGTTTTAGGGCTACGTATAGCTTTAATTACTTTAGTCCAATTTTTGGCCTCAGCAGAAGCCTTAAGATCCTTTACTTTCGCGTTTTTTGAAGCTGATTTTGCCATGATTATTTAATTTCTTTGTGAACAGTTACTTTTTTCAAAATTGGGTTATACTTTTTGAACTCCAAACGATCTGGAGTATTCTTTTTGTTCTTAGTAGTAATATAACGACTTGTACCAGGTAAACCGGTAGTCTTGTGCTCTGTGCACTCTAATATTACTTGAACTCTATTTCCTTTCCTTGCCATGATGGTATATTATAAATTATACTTAATTATTTGAGGTTAGATCTTTTCGCCGTCAGCTCTAAGACCTTTTACTACTGCTGCTAAGCCATTTTTATTGATGGTTCTTAACGCATCGGTAGATACTTTTAAAGTGATCCAACGATCTTCTTCTACAAAGTAGAAACGTTTCTTTTGCAAATTAGGAAGGAAACGACGCTTCGTTTTGATGTTGGAGTGCGAAACACTGTTTCCAGTCATCGGTTTCTTTCCTGTTATCTGACATACTCTAGCCATGAGAAATTAATTTTTACGGACGGCAAAGGTAAGTAAATAACCTTTACACTCCCATTTATTTTAGTGTTTTTTTAAAGAAACCACCCATTTTAGGGGTAGAAAGGCTAAAATATTGGTTTTCATGCCAATATAAAGCCCCTTTGAGTTCCTAAGCGTAATATTCTTCCCTTAATTCTTGTACTCTTTTATCCTCCATATACTCATCAAAAGTCATCAATCTGTCAATGATGCCCTTGGGGGTTAATTCAATCACCCTGTTCGCTACGGTTTGCATAAAAGTATGATCATGTGAGGTCATCAATACAATTCCAGGAAAATTTTGACATCCCTCATTGAAACTTTGGATACTTTCCAAGTCCAAATGGTTTGTTGGCTGATCCAACACCACCACATTCGGATTTTGAAGCATCATCTTACTCACCATACATCTTACTTTTTCTCCTCCACTTAATACATTGCTTTTTTTCATGACATCGTCCCCGCTAAATAACATTTTTCCTAAAAATCCTCTAATAAAAGGTTCATCGGCATCTGTTACATGGGTTGGTACGTATTGTCTCAACCAATCCATTAATGTCATTGGATTTAAAAACTCATCATTATGCTCCATTGGAAGATACGCTTTGGTAATAGTCGTTCCCCATTCAAAACTTCCTCCATCTGCTACACCCGATTGATTTATAATTTCAAAAAAATAAGTTATTGCTAAAGGATCCTTACTTAAAAATGCAATTTTATCGCCCTTGCTTACAGTGAATGTAACGTCTTTAAATAAAGTACGATCATCCACTTTTTTAGTCAATTTTCCGACATTCAAAATTTGATTACCCACTTCGCGTAATGGCTGAAAGATAATGCCAGGGTACTTTCTATTAGAAGGTTCAATTTGTTCAATGGTTAATTTTTCCAATGCTTTCTTACGAGAAGTAGCTTGCTTACTTTTACTTGCATTCGCTGAGAAACGTGCAATGAAATCTAATAAGGCAGCACGCTTGTCTTCATTCTTTTTATTTTTATCACTCAATTGACGTGCCATTAACTGAGATGATTCATACCAGAAAGTATAGTTACCCGAAAAGGTTTTTATTTTAGAACGATCCACATCGGATACATGTGTACATACCGTATCTAAAAAGTGACGATCGTGACTCACTACCAAAACGATGTTTTCGTAATCTGCTAAAAAGTTTTCTAACCAGCCAATGGTTTCAATATCTAAACCATTGGTAGGCTCATCCAATAATAAGATATCAGGATTTCCAAATAAGGATTGCGCTAACAATACTCTTAATTTAAAATTACTTGGAATATCCTTCATCAATATTTGATGCATATCTTCCTTCACTCCTAAATCACTTAATAAACTTGCTGCATTACTTTCTGCTTCATATCCACCCATTTCCCCAAACTCTGCTTCTAACTCCCCTGCTTTTAAGCCATCCTCTTCGGTAAAATCTTCTTTAGCGTATAAAGCATCTTTTGCATGCATCACATCCCACATTCGCTTATGCCCCTGCATGACTGTATTCAACACCGTTTGCTCATCAAATTCAAATTGATTTTGTTTCAACACCGCCATACGTTCACCGGGTGTGATTTCTACCGTCCCTTTATTGGGTTCAATTTCTCCACTCAATATTTTTAAGAAGGTGGATTTACCAGCACCATTGGCTCCAATAATACCATAACAGTTTCCCTTGGTGAAGCTAATATTCACTTCATCAAATAAAACTCTTTTTCCAAAAGCCAATGTGACGTTTCTAGCACTAATCATGTGTAACCTGTTTTTAAGGCTGCAAAGTTAAATTGAAAATTTTAAAATGACTTTATTAAGTTTAAGCCCAGGTAGAACGGGCCGATGCCGTCACCGAAAGAGTGTCAAAACTACCCGCTAAATACTTGAAATGAGCGGCTATGGCAATCATAGCGGCATTGTCGGTACAATATTCAAAACGAGGCAGATATACCGAGGAATGAGTCTTTTCACCCAGCTCCTGAATCCCTTTTCTAAGGCCACTATTGGCACTCACCCCACCCGCAATACATATTTGATGAATGCCTGTTTCCTGAATGGCTTTTTTCATCTTTTTTAATAATATCTCCACAATCGTATATTGAACCGAGGCACAGAGATCATTTAAGTTTTCGGCAATAAATTCGGGGGATTGTTTGGCTAAAAAATAAAGTACGCTCGTTTTTAAACCACTAAAAGAAAAATTTAAATCAGGTACTTGCGGTTTTGCAAATTCAAAAGCTTTAGGATTGCCTAAGTTGGCTAATTTGTCTAATACAGGCCCTCCAGGATAAGGGAGTCCTACTATTTTAGAAATTTTATCAAACGCTTCTCCTGCAGCATCATCAATGGTTTCGCCTAAAATAATTAATTGGGCAGCACTATTGCATTGTACAATTTGAGTATGCCCACCACTTACAGTTAAACATAAAAATGGAAAACTTGGAGCAGGCGTATCAATCAAATTGGCTAATACATGCGCTTGCATGTGATTGACGGCTATTAAAGGAATATCTAAAGCCAATGACAATGATTTTGCAAATTGGGCGCCCACTAATAAACTTCCAATCAAACCAGGCGCTTGCGTAAATGCGATAGCATTTAGTTTCGCTAATTGTTCATCTAACGATAATTCAGGAAATGCTTTCTTCAAAGACTCATGCACCACTGGAACTATATTTTCCATGTGAGCACGACTTGCTAATTCAGGAACCACTCCACCATATTTTTCATGCACTGTTTGATTGGCAATAAAATTGGATACTATTTTTCCATCAACTACTACAGAAGCAGCAGTTTCATCACAAGAAGATTCAATGGCTAATATAATGACAGACATAATAATTACTTAGTACGAATAGCTTCTACTGGATTCATTTTAGCTGCAATGGATGCTGGAATAATTCCACTAATAACTCCCAAAACAATACATAATGATAATGCTAAAAAAATAATACTTGGAGCTATAATAATGGGGAAAGGTAGCACTGCGCTTAACGCGAGCGTTAACATCCATACTAAAAATAAACCTACTAATCCACCAATGATACATAAAAAAGCACTTTCTAATAAAAACTCATATAAGATGGTCGAACTTTTCGCGCCAATAGCTTTCTTTAAACCAATTTGACTGGTTCTTTCTCTCACCGTGACAAACATAATATTAGCCACACCAAAAGCACCTACTATTAATGACAAGCCAGCAATGGCCCACCCCCCTTGATTGATAGAACCAAATACTTTTTCAATTTGATCTTTAAATTGAGCCACATCATTACAAGTAAAATTATCTTCTTGCGTAGGACTTAATTTTCTTAATTGTCTCATTACTCCATTCAATTCGTCTTGCAAAGCTTTGGAAGGAACACCAGGCTTGGCTTGTACCATGATATAAGGATTGGAATTATCAGGATTAAATATGCTAGCAAAATATTGATAAGGCACCATGCAAGCCACATCATATGAAAATCCGCCAATCATCGAACTTCCTTGTTTTTCGACCACCCCAATCACTAATAATCGACGACCACCATAAGAAATAGTTTTACCAATCGCTGTTTCAGGTTTGCCATATAATTCCTGAGCCACTCTATATCCAATGACTCCAAAAGGCACCCCTCTATTAAAATCGGTTTCACTAAAATATCTGCCGTAAGCAATATTGAATGATTGAATTTTATTAAAATCGGGTGTTACACCATACACACTCACCCCTTTTAAAATATTTTCTTCATAATTGAAATTCTCAGTACGAGAAATGAAAAACGCGGCATTTGCAGTCAATTCACTCTTTTTTTGAATGAATTCCATTTCCTGGATTTTCATGTTGGGACGCTTCATATATTTCCACCAAGGAAAATCACTTCCACCACCTCCTTCTCCGCCATAGCTCCATTTGTCAACATAAATGGTATTACTTCCTAAGCTTGAAAGGTCATTTTTGATCTTAGACTTTAAACTATCTATCGTGGCTAACACACCAATAATGCAAAAAATACCAATGGTGATACCAAATAAGGAAAGAAAAGTGCGCAATTTATTCACTTTTAATTCCTGCAAAGCCATTTTAAAGCTGTTCCAGAGTATGCCTAAAACTTTAATCATGACCTAAAATTAGGCCTTCTGCATGATTTAGGGTGCTTTTTTATGCAAGCGGTTATAAAAAATCTTAAGAGGGGTTATTTAAAGATTGGGGTTAAAACACGCAAACGTTATCGTGAACTTTGCACAGTTTGTTAAGGTTAGAAGGGTTGATTTTCAAAAATTTACAACGAAATAGCTACACACCAAAATTCATTACTATTTTTGCAAAGATTTTTAAAATTCAATTTACTATGACCTTTAAGCAAATGTTTACCTCTTCCGTGGGCAAAAAATTGATCATGGGATTTACAGGTATTTTTCTCGTATTATTTTTAGTAGTTCATGCAGGATTAAATGCTTGCATTTGGGCGATGGACGGCGGTATTATGTTTAACAAAGCTGGACATTTTATGGGAAGCAATGTAATACCTCGTGTATTAGAAATTGGTTTATTCTTAGGCATCTTTTTACACATCACACAAGGCTATTTATTAACTTTAGAAAACAGAAGTAAAAGATCTGTAGGATATGCAGTGAGTTACAAAGATGGAAGTAAATGGTATAGTCGTAGTATGGCAATCTTAGGAACTATTTTATTAATGTTCTTCATTATTCATTGGAAACATTTTTGGATTCCCTCTCGAATCACTGGAGTAGAAGAAATTGATTTAGGAAATGGTTTAGTAGTGCATAATTTATATGCAGTGATGCAAGAAACTTTTCAATCACTTTGGGTGGTTGTGTTTTATGTGATCTCTTGCATATCATTAGCATATCACTTAGCACATGGTTTTCAAAGTGCCTTTAAAACAATAGGAGTGCACAATAAAAGATACCATGTTTTAATAAGTAGCATTGGATATGGTTTCGCAATTATAATCCCTCTCGCTTTTGCTTTAATGCCTATTAGTTTTTATTTACATTGGGTAAATTAAAAATTCAAAATAAAATATATTCTAAACGATAGATAAAAGATTACATATGTTAGAC
>Ga0194037_1000124_pt1 | contig 55189 bp, 47 predicted proteins | sample JunL306m_MetaG_FD_148653 | JGI IMG/M metagenome (GOLD analysis project Ga0194037, IMG submission 148653) | Anoxic zone freshwater microbial communities from boreal shield lake in IISD Experimental Lakes Area, Ontario, Canada - Jun2016-L304-6m | ecosystem: Environmental > Aquatic > Freshwater >... | reverse complement strand
ATCCAGCGAGAGCGCTCCGGTGAGAAACGAAGAACGACATTGAATTTCTCCGGATTGCGGAAAATACCAAATGTGTTCTGCAGAAATGGCTCCCACTCATCTTTCTCACGGATTTTGAAGGCAGTATTCTCGACACTGCAGAGTGTTATCCTCCCCAAGACAAAATCCCGCCAGTCGTTGCGCAGGTGACAGAAAGAGATCAAGTGCCAGTTGCCCATGTAATTTACCATGTGGTGCGGCTCAACTGTGCGCATGGTGCAGTTGCTGTCAGTGGGGGAGTAGTAGCTGAAGGTAAGTAGTTTTCCCTGAAGCAAGGCAGAGGTAACAACTTTGAATGTCATCGGGTCGGTAGGACTGATGTTCTTCCAGCGAAAGGAGAAGGCATCTTCCGGTCTTGCACGTCCCGGCAGGTTGGCGGAAAGCAGCGAACCAAGTCTTTGAGAAACACTTCCCAGCTCATCGGCCAGAGATCCGGCTGATGCTTCGGTAATCAACTTACGGGAAATAAGCAGAGCCAACAGCTCTTCTTCAGATATTTTTATAACAGGAAGCTGAAAGGTGGGGTCGGTGTAGTAATAACCTTTATGTGAATTGTCATATTCCAGAGGAGCTAACAGGCGGTCACGGAAATGATCGATAGAGCGCTGCGCAGTCTTGACCGATATCTCGAAGTGATCCCCCAGCTTGAATGCGTTGGGATAACGCTCTTTGCGCGCCTCATGGTCGAACCAGACAAAACGCTCAAGGTAAAGCTGGTCTCCCATGATCCCTCCAAAGAGCATACTCATTAAAATTAAAAAGTTGAAAGAGTATACACAATATACTATCAGGCGTCAAACGGGGAATAATCAAAAACGATTTCCACGAACAAATATCTAAAAATAAATTTTACCAGGACGCTAGATGGGGGAGGTCGTCCTTTATGATTGAGCCATAACAATCAAAAGGAGGTTTGTATGGACACAATTTTGCGAAAACACCTGGCAGATAGAATGAAATCCGGCGAGATGGTTATTCATAAGGAACTGGCGGTGGTGCCGCTTTTCAGCACAGAAGCCGGAGGTCCGGACTATATCACTCTCAAGGAGGCACTGGCCGGTGGCGGACTCACCATCAGCGAGGTCAGCCAGGGAGGCAGTGTTCCGGAGCTGAAGGTGATCAACTCCGGTAACAGCAACGTTTTGATGATTGATGGCGAGGAACTGGCAGGAGCCAAGCAGAACCGGGTACTGAACACCACCATACTGGTGGCAGCAGGCAACAGCGCTCTGATACCGGTCTCCTGCACAGAACAGGGACGCTGGTCATACCGTTCAGCCCATTTTGAGGATTCCAACGTCAGCATGTCTCCGTCACTTCGGAGTCGCAAGAACGCTTCGGTATCGACCTCACTGTCGGAATCACGAAGCTATCGATCCAACCAGGGAGAGGTTTGGGAAAGTATTGAGGAATTACATTCCAGTCACCGGACATCTTCAGGCACGGGAGCAATGAAAGATGCTTATGAGGCACGTCGCGAAGATATAAACATCTATCAGGAGGCTTTTCCCTGGCAGGATGGTCAGTGCGGCATGGCGGTGCTGATAAAAGGGAGAGTGGCTGGTGTGGAAATGGTTTCGCGTCCGGCAGCGTATCGTTAACTGCACGAAAAGCTGTTGAACAGTTATGCCATGGATATCCCTCAGGCACAACCAGGCCAGAGTCCACCTGTCATCGCCAAGCTCCACAAAATACTGGAACGGATGATGGCATCTGAAGAGCAGCGCTTCCCATCCGTTGGTATTGGCGAAGACTGCCGCTACACTGCACATGGTCTGCTCGGCTCTGCCCTGTGCTGGTCGAAGGATGGCTCGTGCACCTGGCCTTCTTCCGTTCTGCCGGGCGTCAGCGTGGAAACAGGCCTGAAGAGCGGATGGCACCTCTCAGTCGGCGACGGGCGTCAAGGACCATCTGACCAAAAGGAGCATGGTTGGCTGATTGTTGTTTAATCTGCCAATCATGCCCTCTATGATATCTTATAAAATGTGGAGATGCAGCAGTATGAACCGAAACAAACAGGAATATTTTACCGGATGTCTTCTGGGTGGCGCTGTCGGTGATGCGCTGGGCTGGCCGATCGAATTGCATCTCTGCCCTGCGTGTAGGTGTATTTTCAGAGAACGGTATCGTTGACAAAAACAGCAAGGGGTGTGGAGGAGTCATGCGAGCTGCTCCTGCCGGACACCTTGCCGCGCGGATCAACAGTGGCGACAGCTCAAACACGGCAAGACTGGCGTTCGAGATAGGCTGTGCTACAGCGACCATCACCCATGGTCACCCATCAGGTTATTATCCGGCTGGTGTGCTGGCAGCGGTTATTGCAACCATTGTAAACGGTGGAACCATAGAAGTGGCTCATTGAGAATCCAGCGGCTCCGATCGGAGTATAAACCGGCATACGAAAACGTTCTTATTTTCAAACCCGGCATACAACCGGCACGCAATCGGTAAAAAAGATAAAAAAAGGGGCTAGCTTTATCGGCTAACCCCTCGTTTTTATTGGTGGAGCTGAACAGGATCGAACTGTCGACCTCTTGACTGCCAGTCAAGCGCTCTCCCAGCTGAGCTACAGCCCCATACTATAACATACTTAAGCAGGAGGAGTTTATACTGCAAATTCAGGCTATCGTCAAGGGAAAAAGGCTGTAAAGCAGACTTGTCAGATTTTTGAGGGAATGTCCATCTCCTTGACCCAGTAAATCTTCAGGGCAAGACAGAAATTGAATGTGAGAATAAGTTGAATCGGATATGCGAGATTAATTCAACGATTTTTTCATTTCCAGCACATTTCCGTCGTTCGTTCTTTTGTATACCACTGAATCCATCAAAGATCTGATAATGAATAAGCCGCGCCCTTTCTCGTTCGGGGCATCCGAGTCAAAACAGGGACAGGGCACCATGTTCAGGTCAAAGCCGTTCCCAGTGTCGAAAACCCGAATAGCCAGTTCTTTGTCAGAGATGTTGATACGAACCAGAATATCCTTGGTCGGATCACTGTCGTTGGCATGTTTGATGGCGTTGACCAGAGCTTCAGTCAGCACAGTATTGATCTGGCTTGCAAGATCTTCACGATCCCCCTCATAACTGTCGAGTCCCTTTGCCATATGCTCGCCGATCGTGCCAATCAGGCTCAGATAGCGGGTCTGGTTCGGTATGGTAATTTCAAGGACTATGTCATTTCTCATGGTTTTATGTACTCTCCAATGCATCGTTTACTGTCGTAAAGATATCAAAAACACGATGCAGGCGCGTCAGTTCGAACATTGACTTAACCTGTGTCTGCAAACCGGAGAGTTTGATGCTGCCCTGCCGGGCAGAAGAATTTTTAAATCCAGATACCAGAACTCCCAGCCCGGAACTGTCTATGAAGCGCACCTCTTTGAGATCTATGATCAGATTGCAGCTACCTGCCTCAAAAAGACGATTCATTTCGGATTTAAGGTCGCCTGAGTTATGTGCGTCGAGTCGTTCTTCTTTGACAAATACTACCGTAATACTGCCGTTACTTTCTGTTTTAAGATTCATGCCATCCCCCCCAAACTCATAATATTTTCAATGCAACAATCGAGACATCATCCTGAAGCGTTCCTGATCCGGTAAATTCAAAAATTTCGTTGTAAAAGGAATCAATTATTTCCCGGGCAGACAGACTGGTAACATTATCAAGATGTCTGCAGATTCTCTCGGTGCCGAACGGGTCGCCGTCCTGATTGTGCGCTTCAGTGAGACCGTCCGTGAAGAACAGTAACACATCGCCGCTCACAAGTTCAATACTGCGTTCCTCAAATACAACTGACGGCTTGACTCCAATTATGAGTCCCTCAGTGTCGAGTTCGATGCAGGATATCTCACCTTTGCGATGGATCAGAGGATGATTATGGCCGGCATTCGAATAGGTAAGCCTTCCGGTAGCGGAGTTGTACTTGGCGTAGAACATGGTGATAAAGAGTTCGGCACGTGTCAGGTCATCATAAAGCATGGTGTTCAGAGTATTCAAGATGGCACTGGCACTGTGGATTACATTGATCTGTGCTCGCAAAAGCGTGCGAACTTCAGCCATTATGAGAGCCGCTCCGACACTATGACCGGAGACATCAGCTATCAGCAGATCCAGAATCTGTTCGTCACGGCGAAAAAAGTCATAATAATCTCCACCGACATGAGCTGCAGAGATGCAACGTCCCGCTATTTCCAGGCCAAAAAATTCCGGAACGTTTTCAGGTAATAGCGAAATCTGTATTTGACGGGCAATTTCCATGTCACGCATTACACGGGCATTTTCCAAAAGGGCTTGTTCCTTCTGATCACGCTCACGCATTTTTGCCTCGACCTCAAGAACTATTGTAATTGCTTGTGCAAGCTGACCGGCAAGGCTTGTCAGCAGGCTGATGAACTCCTGGGTAAACAAGCCGGCTATGGATTTTGAAAACAGAGACATGATGCCGATGACCGGCTGACCTTCTCTTATAATTGGGATGTAGGCGCAGGAGACGATGCCTTCGGCCAAAGTTCGTGCCAATACAAGCCCATCACCACCGAGTCGGACATCGTTTGCAATGTGAGGTTTTCTGTCGTAACAGACTATGTCACAGTACGGAACACTTTCCGTGAACCAGTGATTCTTGTCGATCGGGCGACGATTATTACCCTGGAAGCTGGTAACTGAAAATGTTCCATCTTCGTTTTTTAGTTGGATAATCGCTATGTCAAGTTTGAACTCCTTCAGGAGCAGATTGAGTAGATCGTCCATGATGATTTGCAGGTCAAGGGTGCGATTTATGATTTCGGAAGCTTTCAAACGAACAAACAGCGACTCCCTGCTCTGGTCCAGAGATGTGCGGACAGTGCTGAAGATGTCATAGACTGATTCCATACGGGATCCCATGTCGGATAGAAAACTGTCAACGATTGCGCCTGCAGCTGCAGCGCCCACAGAGGCCGCCAAAGTTTTTTCGGTATAGCGTTTCAGATTCGGCAGTTCGAATTCCGGTACGGAACCTTCGGCGTTTATTTCCCGATTTCCCACATAGCGGCTGATAGCAAGCTGAGCTTCAGGCTCACCTATGAATTTGGACATCAACGCAACAAACTGTGTCATCGATACCGGTTTGGACAAACGCTTAATTTCATCATGTCGGAAGTGTCGTCGCTCTGACTCGAACGTTCCTATGAATTTACGTACCTGATCATGTTCCAATTCGGTTTGCTTTAACAATATGGAGCAGGCAATGTAGGCGCTGACATTGAACAGCATGCTCCAGAACAGGGAGTGACTCCAGAGGTCCATGCCGGTAAGACCAAACAGGGCGGTCGGCTTGAACAGCACAATATCGAACGGGCCTCCACTCAGTAAATCTGCCGGGAGCCAGCCGGATTTGCTGAATGAGGGGAGCAGCAGGGTGTAGAACCAAATGACAAAGCCAAGCAGAATACCGCTGATTGCACCGGTCTTGTTGCCGCGCCTCCAGTAGAGCCCGCCTATCATGGCCGGCAAGAACTGAAAAGCTGCTGAAAACGAGATCAACCCCATATTAACCAGAGTGTAGGAATCTCCTACAATCCGGAAATAGAAATACCCCAACATGACAACCAGAAAAATCCCCAAGCGTTTAAGGTTGATCAGCAGTATTGGAAACCACGGGCGGGGATTAAATCGCACTATGGCAGGCATAAAGATATGGTTCAGCACCATGGTTGAAATTGCCACCGATTCGACCATGACCATACCGGCTGCAGCGGACAGCCCCCCAAGAAAGGCCAATAATGCAATCCCTTTGTGGCCTGTTACAAGTGGGATGTTGAGTACAAAAAAATCAGCGCCGCTGCTACCGCCGGTTATCAGGATCCCCCCTAGGGCGATCGGCATTACAAAAAGATTTATAAGGAAAAGATAGGCAGGAAAGAGCCACATTGAGGTAGCTATATGACGCTCGTCGGAATTTTCAATGACCATGACGTGGAATTGTCTGGGTAGGAGCATGATAGCTCCCATTGACAGAAACAGCATGGTGAACGTCGGGATGTATTCCGGGTTGCTGGGGTTGTTAAACGTAACCAGCCTGGCAAATGCAGCTGGGTCAAACGCCTTGAAACGTTCAAAAATGTCACTGAAGCCATCAAATAGCCCGTATGTTACAAAAATGCCGACCCCAAGCAGGCTGACAAGCTTAACCAGTGATTCGAACGCTACGGCAGCCATAAGTCCCTCGTGGCGCTCGGAAGAGACCAGTCGGCGGGCGCCGAAAACAATGCTGAAAAGAGCAAGAATCAAGGCAAGAATCAGGCCTGCAGGAACAGTTGACTCCGGACCCGTGCCACCATATGTAATGTTACTGTCGCGTAGTCCGCTGACAAGATAAAAACTGGTGGAGGCAGCTTTGATTTGCAGGGCGATATAGGGCATTATGCCGAGAATGGCAATCAGGGTGACAAGGCACCCGAGCCAGGGTGACTTGCCATAACGCAGGCTTAAAAAGTCGGCAATCGAGGTGATGTTGTTATCTTTGCTTATTTTAACGATGCGTCGCAGCAGAAACAACCATGAAAAAGCAGTCAACGACGGTCCAAGGTAGATCATGAGGAAATCAAGACCGGATGTGGCTGCTTTACCTACACTGCCGTAGAATGTCCAGGATGAGCAATAAACCGCGATTGTCAACGAATAGACTATCGGATTGCTGATGATACTGCGACCGGTAATTTTACGATGGTGGGCGTACCAGGCGATCAGAAAAATGAGAGTCGTATAGATTGCGGATACTGATGCCGCGTAGGCAACTCCGGCGCTCATGGCCCTTTTTTCTCGCCGGAAGGCGGATTGTGGGATGTGAAGGCTCGCATGAAGAGATAAATGACTGAGATCGAAAACGACCAGCCTGCCATGAGATAGATAAACATCAGCGGGAATCCGAATAGAGTGACAGGTTTGTTAAAGATGTGAAGAAACGGGAATGTCAGCATTATGATTCCCATGACGAAAAAAATGAACCACGATTCCTGCAGTTGCAGGCGATGCATGATTCTGCTGAGTAAACGCCTCATCATCGGCGAAGTTCCTTGTAAATCGTACCGATAAGGAGCTCAGGCGTCTGTATCGAACTAACCTCTATAACCCTGCCTTCCATTTCGGAAGGATACTCAAAACCAGCTTTCTGCTGTTCCAGAAGATCGATTCTTCCATCGGAAACAGAATGACCACCCGCTGTACGCCCAAGCAGCCTTTTTTTCTGCTCTTCGTAACCACAGGAAACCATCAGTATGATAAATCCGGTCTTCCAACGTGCGGCCAATCCAGCAAATCGGACTCTCACCGCGCTACTTCGGAAGCTGGCATCAATAATCACGGAATGCCCTGCGATGAGCTCATATTCCGCCAGTCGCTCCAACTCGGTGTAGGTCTCTTCCGAGACCGAGTCTGCGTAAAGACCTTGCCCATACTCCTCACCTACTGTCGTAACGGGTGGAAAGCCTGCAATTTTTTTTCTGATAATATCCGAGTTATAGGCTTTAATGCCCAGTTCAAAGGCCAGCTGCTCTGCAAGAGTGCTTTTACCGCACCCCATCGTCCCACAGGTGATAAACAGGGTGGGGTGCAACGTGAGCCTTTCAATGTAGCCTCTGGCGAGTCGGAAGTAACGGATGGCACGCCTTTGCGCAGACTCCCGCTCATTAGCAGGTATGCCGCTGTCATTCAAACGAAAACTTTCCACCTTTCCACGAACAACGGCCCGATAGATCTTGTAAAAATCGATCAGCTCCGATAGATCTGAATCCCCGGATGCTGCACTGTACGCTTTGATTACAGCTTCAGACAAATCGCTGCGGTTATGGAAGTCCAGATCCATGAGCAGAAAAGCGAGATCGGCAGTTGTGTCACAGAAACGGAAACGCTCGTTAAATTCAATGCAGTCAAATATATAGACCCTGTCTTCAACCAGGCAGATGTTTTCAAGGTGCAAGTCACCGTCGCATTCACGGATAAAGCCCTGCTCCTTGCGACGGTTGAACAGGTCACGGTTGGTTTCTATGAAGGTCATCACCCATGATCGGATGATTTCCTGTTCGGTAGCAGGGAGTGTGGTTGTAAACGTTATCAGCTGTTCAAAGTTCTCGCGCCAGTTAAACTGAATTTTTTCAAGCGATCCAAAATTCGAAATATAAGGTGAACTCAGGGCCTTGGCGTGGAACGTGCTGATAACATCAGCCACATTTTTCATATCCGCCGTGGTTGCTTTGCCGCTCTCAACTAATATATCCAGCATATTGTCGGCAGGCAGCCGTTTCATCATGACGGCATAATCTATAATCGGGCCACTTCCGTAAAAGGCGACTCCTGTGCGCGTTGATTCACGTAATTCGACGACCGCTTCGTAGATATCGGGGCAGAGACGGCGGTTGAGGCGCAGCTCTTCATTACAGTAAAATCGACGGCGATCAATGCTGGAAAAATCAAGAAAACCGAAATTAACCGGCTTTTTTATCTTGAAAGCATGTGTTTCAGTCAAAAATATCCATGAGACATGCGTCTGTACCAGTTCGACCGTACTGGTCTGAACCGGGTAGGCAGTAGGTTTCATAAGGGATTTCAAAATGGTAGGTTTCATGGCACTGGCTCACGTTCTGCTAAAGATTACCACCAAACATGGCCATTCGCAAGTGCGGCAAGAATAGCGACTAGTCGCCACTGATCTAAAAAGCAGCAATACTTCTACTCTGAATGTGCTGATAATCAGGAAGAAGAGAATTAAAAGCAGAGAAACCAGATGAGAAAATACCGGTTTGGAATATACCCATCCATTCCAGAAATGCGAACAAGCACTGCTAAAACGAAAGGGGCGAGAATGGGCATGCAAAGCCTGATGATTCGGTCGGTATATCTGCTTCCTACTCCGGAGATTAAAATGTATTTATGTATTTATTACTTGACGCCAGATTTAATAAAAACCTTGCTGTCGTCGGTCACTATGCCGGCAGTTTCGGCTTCCTTTCTCGACATGTTAATGCTGATCAGGCATTTATCCTCAGGCTGCAGAAGGTAATTATTATTTTTTAAAGGTATATCAATGGTCATCCTCTTTGTTTTTGAATCAATTACCGGAGATATCCTCTTTATCCTGCCTTTTGTCTTAAACGGAGGTGTTGTCAAGCAGCTGATATCCAGAGGCATATCGATTTTCAGATAGCGGTAAATGCCAGGTGAAAAATTGCCTTTGAGGTTCAGATTGTCAATATCAATGATTTTTCCAACCAGATCGCCCTGCCCAACCGATTGGCCTGGGAGCATTTTCAGATCGGTTACGTATCCGGAAATACCTGCTACTAATTGTCCGTGAGCAAGGTTATACCGTGCTCTTTCGACATCAAGCCGTGTTTTTTCGACATCTTTCAATGCCTCGCTCCTTGCTTTCGCGTTTTGGTACTCCTCTTTCTTATAGGCGTTGATGGCATTATATTCCGTATTGAGGATATTCAGATACGCGTCCTCAGCGCTTTTTAATTCAGAGAGTGATGCATTGTCTGTCTTGTAAAGTTCATAAGTCTTTAAAACTCTCTCTTTTGCATTGGCAAGATGCTCTTTGTTTTCAACGCGATTGATTCTGTAAAAGCGAGAAGAGATATATGTTTTTTCATGATCTACCAAAGCCTTGCGATACGCGAACTTAAGCTCCTGAACATCATACTCCGCAAGCACATCGCCCTTCGCCACTTTTGCACCGTTTTTGACATATACTGACTTCAGTTTTTCCGATGTCGGCGCAATTATCTGGGCTTCCTGCACAGGCTCAATAATGCCTTCCAGAACAATTTCAATAACATCCCGCGACAGCTTCAGCTGTTTTTCTTCAGGGGATTTCGCACATCCATTAATAAAAATCGATGTAATCAGAATTGTTGTTGAACACAGGTTCAGTAGTCTCATGTATGTATCCACCTTTTTAGAAATATGCTGCAAATAGCGGGAAGCCTTCTCCCCGAATCGACAAAATCAAGCACAAACTCCTGATGATTGCTTCTCAGACGGCCGGAAACCGCACCATTAAGCCAGCTATAACTTAGCCAGCTCTTCGAAAATAGTGTCTTTATTCTCAATAAATGCTTCAAAAACCTTACTGTCCAGTTTGTTGGGTACCAGGGTTTCTATCTCTTGCACTGCTGCTTCTTTTGATTTGCCCTGTCGGTGCGGTCTGTCACTTACAGCTCCTATGAGAACTTCACTGAAAGCAAGTATCCTTGCATCCTCAGATATTGATTCAGCTGGAAGGCCATCAGGGTATCCAGTAGAATCAAGGAATTCATGATGTTGAAGAATTATAGACGATATGGGGTAAGCCGAATCCAAAGGCTTCGTCATCGTATAGCCGATAACCGGGTGGTATTTTATGCGCGAGCGCTCCTTTTCGGTTATGGCAATATTTTGTGATGCGATATCGTACAAATGCCCCATCATTCCTATATCATGGAACTTACACGCATACATCAGCGTTTGAAGTCGCTTGTTGTCATAATTTAGAGCCTTGCCTATCGAAAGGGCCACAACTCGCAGCTTTTCAGAATGGTGCAGGTCAAACTTGTCACTGTTTTCGAATGCATCAATCGCCGCCTCCAGGAAGGCAATATAGTTGGTGATATGCGTTTCACTCGAATACATTGCAAGAGTGGCAGAAATCAAATCAAGAAACCTGCCAATGTTGACTACATCTTCTTGTAATATACCAGTTTTTCTGTGAATGTGAACTTTGATATCGGTATTTCTGACATAGAACAATTTGCCGTCATCCGGTTGAAAATCCATGCTACCAAGCACCGTTTCCCTGTCAGGGAAAATGATGCGCATGGTATCGATACGGTAGGCGGTAATTATGATTGTTGCTACAAGACGAAAATAATCCTCCCTGTTGGACAAAAAAGAGGTGAAAACGGCGCTCGAGCTTTCTACCAGCTTCGCCTTTATAAGTTCTTTGCTTGCTTCCTCCCCTTTCATGAGATTTTCAAAAAAAGCAGTCAGATAATAAAGTTCTGCCTGCATGGCCGCAATCGATATAGAATTGTACGCAACAATCCGTACGGCGCTTTTTCCCTGTTCTGGGATAAAGGTATATATGTGGAATCTGCCCCTTTTCATGTATTTATTTGAAGAGAAGATCTGTTTTTCCAAAGAAGAGCCGTCTTCAGCCGGTTTTTTGCTGGGTCCGGAGACATCCTCGTTAGCAAGTTTGTAGCCTTTTTTGTCCTTCAGATAAACTCCGACAGTCATGATGTCCGGTTCAATCTTTCTGAAGTAAGCATTTAAAGCCTGAAACATTTCCTGCATTGAGGTCATTCCAGAAATTTCTTTGAAATAGCTATTCTTGATTGTTTCACTTCGCATGATTCGTAGCTGGCGCATCAGGGCCCAGGCGGTGAATGCGCAGAGCACTAAAATTATAACGATAAAGGTGCTTGCGGGTATCCTGTCGATATAGTAAACAAGAACGTAATAAGCATCTATTATTATTCCGGGCAACTGTTTCTGAAAAAAATACTGTATGCTTTCAAGGTTCATATAAGAATATCCTTCCCAACGGGTATGTCGCTCCTGACTGGTAATTCTGAGGTTTCATTGTAATATGCACCCTGCCGTTTTCCGCTTTTATTCTGGATGAATTGTACATATCCAGAATAGTTGTAACTCCGGCCGGTACATTTATGTCAAAGCTCTTTTCCTTATCAGTTGCAACAACAAAGCCTGAAGTAAAGTACCTCAACGCTGTTGATTCATCAGGCTGAAGAACGTCGCTTGACGCACTGCCTATGCTTGTGAAGTACACCTCGTCCTTGACGTGTTTCAGGCTGACATCAGGCCCGTTTGTGAACCCGGATGCATTGCCGAGATAACTCATGGCCAGAGAATAATATATGGCCTGCCGGTCAGAGGCTTTTTCATACACTGTCTTCTGTCTGTCTATCAGTCTGAGATATGGGAACGCATAATTCAAAAACAGGAACCTGATATCCCGATTGGCCGAAACCGCTTTTTGGGGAAGCCGCACAGCCAGTTCGAGCGACCTGTCTAATGTATTGTACGAGGTTTCACAAACCTTTTGAAGACCTTCATTCTGGACATGGATAGTGCCGGAAGACTCGCACTGTTCGGTTGTAAACATGCTCTCCACTATATCCACATCAGCATACCTGTCAAGCTCCGCATTTTCTGAACGAAAACCACCGTTCACAATGATAAAAAGCCCCTTTTCCTTGAGTTTTCTTAGAAGCAGGTTGACTCCGTCATTGTATCTCTTTTCAGGATGCCTCCGTGTGAACTCTTCAGTCAGAAAAGTGTAGCCGTGTTCCTGCAGTGAGTGCCAGCCGGAGCCCCAATCGAAAAATATTCCGTCATAGCCGTGCGACTTTGCCTGACGAACCAAATAGTTAACCCTATGCTCAATCAGATCCTCGTCTCCCATGTCATAGAAAAAATCCTTGCAGTGAAGTTTGTCTCCCATAGGATTCGGGTCTGATTCCCTGGGGTCAAGCGTCCATTTTTCCCTGTTCTTATAAGCCAATCGCTCCCATACACCTGGTTTGTCCACATAATAAAATGCAGAAAGCCATTCGTAGAAAAATATCTTCCCCCCCCCCACTTTGAGGCGCTTTGCAACGCTCTCTTTCTCGATATTATGGGTAACAATAATATCAAATCGGGAAAGATAATGTATGTCATCGTCAGTCAGGGGATGATAGTCAAAGGCTATTTTCGTCCCAAGTCTCGCTCCCTTATTCGGTGCTGCGGCGTTGAAACAGGCGGTAGAAAAAAGACAACAGAATAATATAATAACATATGACAGGTGCTTCATTTTTAGTTATCCAAATGCAATTTCAATTTTTCCTCGGTGCGCCACTCAAAACTTCCCACCATGGTGTTGCCAACGGAAGGAAAACAGTATTGACTAATGGTTTAACGACCAGTGTCCTTGGTTTTCAAGCTGTTTTTGTACAAGAAGTCCTGATAGGCTCTATTATCAATCAAGTAAACTGAGACATTAGAGTTCTGGTACCAGAGTTTAATGTTATCGTGTCGTCCAGAATACTCAAAAACCCAGTCCTTGATTTTATCTATAAGATCGGGTCTCCATCGGTTCCATATATCAAAGTCTTCGTAAAGCATGGCTTGTGAGTTAAAAGGAATTTTCTCCACAAAGACAAAAACAAACTCTGTAGGAACCCGCAGAGAGGTCTCAAGGGGGTTATACTCCTTAAGAAAATCCTGTATGTTCATATGCCATCCCTTCGACAATTGATGAAATTGTATTGTATGACAGACAACTGTATAGGTGAAGGGCTGAAATGTATCCTCTATTTTGTACAACAAATAGGGTGATTCCGTGTATTCAAACGCGGTCTTGTTATTCCTATACATCTCGTTATCAATCCAACGGGGAGTAAGAAAGATAGCGGCAACCGAGAGGAGAAGCATAAGAAATGCGGACAATCCAAAATATGACTTTTTGAACAGCGTTTTTAGGAACCACTTCTCAATAACTATATAATAAATGACAGAAAAGCCAATAATATATCCATAAGCCAGATAAACTTGTGATCGTTGAGGACTTACGATTGTGGGAAGCCCCAAGTTTGCAGCAAAGCAAATGAAGAGGATTGATATGATTATGAGGCCTGTCGACACGAGATGAAAGCGCAGCTTTTTTGTGAATATACTCACTAAGAAGAGAAAGATAGGGATCGATCCCAAAACAAACAATAGGTTAGTTGGAGCAATCAACATAATGTCATAAATGCCCCTCTTTGCTATATCTATAGTGGTTCTATTGGTTTTAAAGATTTTGTCGAGAAATGGCGCTGCCAGACCGATATCCTGGGGAATTCCAAATATGAAGAATTGCAGCATCCAGAGGTTACCGAAAAGCGTAGCAAGTGCAACTGTAATGAATCCTTTAATTATATTTTCCCTGTCCAATGCGCCAATAATCAAGGAATAAAGGCCAATTAATACCAACGCTAATGCAGCCGGTATTGCACCACCACCGTGGATTGAAAAGACTATTGCCAGCGTCTCCCCGTAAAGAAGCATGTATATGTAGTTTTTAGTTTTTATAAATTTGAGGAGAAAAGCTAAATTAGCTAAGAAAAAACTCGCCGCTAACTCATACGGTAACGTCGTTGTTGATCTCCAATAATAGATAAAGGGTGAAAAATCGTCGATCTGGTTTGGCAGGAGGTTTGAGCTGAAATAATATGTAAACGGCCCAATGTGGTGAATCTCAGGGCTTGAGGATTTGTAAAAGTAGCCAAAAAACTCCGAGCAGATCGGACTGGGCAAAATAACTGCAAAAAGCAGAATCCCTAGCAACATCGCTCCAGTCTTCTCTTCTTCCAGATCAGCTAAGCTCCTGATAAAATATAAGATGGAAAAAAATATAAATGATAGAAACAGGATAGGGAATAGATTGTAAAGTAGTACGGTATTTAAGGACATTAATAAATTAACCGTATAAACCAGTACAGATCCGCCCCACATGTAGGGAGCCCCTGCTGCCTTTGAAAAAAGGACGTTATCCCTGAGTATGTTATTCCACAGATAAAATTGGTACATATCCACTAAAGGGGCGATGAGTGAAGTGAAACTTCTGTACATCCTCAAGTAGAGACCGTAGAAGAAAATTGTCAAGAAAGTGCCGAAAAAGAGAATATTTGCGGTGTGAAAACCTGCACGTATTTGGGCGAAGCGTGAGGTTAGGTCGTCTTTGAGTGATTTTATGTAGATCCCAGGCTGCTCTATAAACCTCATCGTCCCAATTATCGTCTTATGATACATGCTGCGAAAATATTGAATTACCGGTTTCTTATAATAGAATTTGACGAATAACAGTTTAGTGCCTACGAAGAATATACTCAAAAACAAAAAGTCAAAAACTTTTGCGTAGATAAATAGAGGGAATACAAGTGTAATGATCGCTACCATATGGATGATATTGAAGATTACCTGATCCAGACGGCTGTTGATGTATTCCTGTGGAAACACCCTTTTGGGGATCCAAAAGAAGAAAAGATAGGCTGATAATAGTAACTTAAGTGTACCAAGTATCTGCAGTTTTGCTATTTCATTTTCTATCATTCTCGCGAGTCCTATTGTCCCTGAGCGTACGGAAGAATTCGTGGAAATCTTCCGTACGCTCACCGCGGAATTAAGCCGTCGCAGGCCCGTGTCTGCAGAATCATTTATTGTTATTTAATGCCCATGAGAGAAGAGTTAGCCGGAATAATTCTCCGTCGTGGGAGGTTTTTACGAAATCAAAGGGAGGCAAGGTGATGACTTTCCCTTTTCCGGATTCCACGTAACTTGCATACACCTTATCCCCATTCTTGATGATAGGCGTTGCAGCAACTGAGAGATATATCCCTATATAATCACTTTGTTCAAGCAGGAGGGTCCGGATCTTTTCATTGATCTCCCTGATATCACCAAAGGTGCCGGACGCACTTGCGACTATTTCCTGAGAAATACCTTCCACATGGATATCGTCCGTTTTCTTCGCCCGTAACATATGCACATTAAGTTTACGGTCGTACAGCGACATGCCATTCAGCTTCGTAAGAAAACTTTCCAGCTCTTTGTCACTGAATTTGTTGAATTTATAATCGTATAGTGAAATATAGATGGCGGACTCGATCCACAAAATCCCACCGTTTTGTACCCAGTTGTCAAGGATGATAAGCTGATCCGCAGAAATATTGTATGTATATGCAATATTTTCCAGGAGATTCTTGCCTTTCACTTTAAATTCCCCGAGCAACATCGGTTTTATATAGATCACATCATAGAGGTTCGGGTTCTTTTTCAAACTCCAGAAGTCTACTTGTTGCAGGGATTCAGATCGGAATTCCTTTAGTGCCAACGTATAGAATTCGGGAGGAAACTTTCCTTTGTTATTAGTAACAGGCTGCGTGGAAATAAACGGGAATCCCCGTATGATAGGAGGTCGGCTGTCGATAACCTCACGGGCAAGGCTGTTGGCCGGAACGGTAAAAATGTGAACTTCCTCCGGTTTTTCCAGGTAATCAGACATTATTTTGTCTTTTCCCTGCGTGCAGGATACAAGCGTGCTACAAAAAATCAACATAAACAGGAACCGTGGGACATTTTTCATGGCTCATCCTCTCAAAGGTTATTAGTATCGCCCAAACGAACAAAATTTACGTCTTTACTGATCCAGAACGAAATAAGATTATCCAGTAGTGATTCCGTGTTGTTGCCGTTTTTGAGATAGAATAGTTTTCTTTTGATGTCTAGATTAATTCTGTTTTTGTCCCGTATGACATCAAACGGATGGAGATAAAACATCATGAAATCCTTGTGCAAAAAAGAAAACAAACGTTTGTAGGCAGTCAAAGTAACGATATTTATCCAGAGTAAACCATGAGGTACTTTTAAAATCGGCAGGGAATCAATGGCGAACTCCTTCATGTCCGACTGCAGTATCAATGCAAGTAACTCTTCATCAATATGTACTTTTCTAAGGAGACGGGCAGCGCTGATACCTTTAGGATCCGGAAGGGAAGAGTCGTAGAGGAAACCGCATTCCCAGATAGCTCGAAAGTATTTTGCACTCATTTGAAACTGTGGGGCTCTGTATCCGACGATCTCTTTTTGAAGCACATCTTCCAACGCACGTTTCGATTGCTTTACTTCACTAACGATTTTACAGTATTCCCATTGGCGATAATCGGTGTGACGCTGCCCGTGAGATCCTATTTCATGTCCGGCAGCTTCAATGTCTTTCAAAAAACCCTGTTTTTGAAGATACGGCAGCGAATCTCCTGAAACAAAGAAAGTACCCTTGACTCCGTATTTTTCGAGAATGCGCACTATGGCTGGCAAACCTTCATCTATGCCTGTATGAGTGTCAAGAAAACCGAGATCGTTTTCGACGTCAACAGTGACAGCGATTTTCATAGCGTATCCCGATCAAAGAAATAGCATAAATGATGAACAGCGACACATATGGAATGATAATAAAGCCAAGAGCGCTTAAAGCCACAGCTTTTTCAGGAGCAATTGCCACGAGACTCATCAAAAATATAAACAGGAAATCTCTTGTTCCGATGCCGGCAACTGATATTGGAACCACGGTAATCAGACTCCCCATCATGTAGCTGAGAAGTATGTAACTCTTCGGCATGCCTAGGTGCAAGGCCATTGCGTCACATACCGCCGAAAGGCAATAAAAGAAATAAATGAACCCGCTGTATAAAAATACCACGGTGAGTGTCTCTTTTACAACCTGCCGTAAATCCATCCAGACAAGGAGAAACCTGCTCCGAAAGAAAAGAGCACACGGGAGTATGATCATCAGAATGCACGAAAAGAGAATCACCGGTTTATAGTTGACATCAAGGTAGTTTTTCAAGAGTTTGATGTTCATTGCAAGAAAAATGACAAAAAGCAGGATAACGGAAAGTAGATCCGCGATTCTGTTAAAAACAAAGATATTTGATATCCTCATTTTTTTTTCGTTCTGCATCATCAGTACCCCGGCATTAACTATATCAGATACGAAAACATTGCTGATCTGCCCCAGAAAATTGGATGTTGCGTATGTCTTTGACAGACAAAAAAAACCAACCGATATAGAACTCTTTTTCAGCATAAAATAGAGCCTGTGTATCTTTCCGTACAGGAGTAACGTGTTGAAAAGACAGGAAGCGAGAAGAAATGAAAGTGACGCATTTTTGAATATTTTTACAACTTCACTTATATTTATGTATCTTGTAAAGATATAGGCAAGAAGTATTGGGCCGATTACGGTCGGCAGCCTTTTTAATAGACCCATTTTCTTATCAGCGGGCCGATATTGTCAGTAATAACAGGTGGAAGTTTTGCCCAGATCTGCGCTAGAGATCGCAATTTTTCCTTTGCGGTTCTTTCCTCTACACATCTATAACCATCTGATGTCAACTCAAATTTATAACGATGGAGCGGATAGGGCTTTCCGCCCAAACTGACCTTATAGTCGTAATTGCTCCCCTTGTCTTCAGACCTTCCCCTGTTCAGCGATGTGTATCCGTTTGATACGGCATACGCCATGACATGGTATTCAATAAAATAACCTGCCAGATTATGAAGATGTGATGCAGGAACAACTAATGTCAGACAGTTGAACATGTGAGAATAACCTACGCATAACATGGCGCCGATCACCTCTCCTGTAGGATCTTTGACGGCAATGATTGTACAGGTGTCACCGAAAGCATCCCTGATTGCACTGAAAAACCTGAAAGAGTGAGGCGGAGTTCCAAAATCACGCATCTTGTCAAGATACAGCGAGTAAAAGGTAGAAAATAGCGCACTGTCGTTGCCGGTAACCAGTTCATACGGATGTCTGAGTGATCCTCTCATGTAATTTCTTTTTCTTTTCGTTGGCACAGAATCAATAATTTCATCGGTTGTCGGTGGAAGATCTTTAATAATAATGACTTCGTTTGAATTGGCTGACAGATCTCCCAGCGATTCCATGAACTGCATTATCCTTACAGAGTTTGCCTTGACATGATCGTGTAGATAATCCAGGTACATCTTGAATGATCCGGTATTGATCAGGCCGCCAGCTTCAATATGGGGAATACTTACGATTTCTTTACCACCGAACGGTTTATTTACACAGAAAAGCGGCAATACCGAAACTATAGCATCGTCTTCCTCACCGTAAAGATACAACGGCTCGAAGGAGAATACCGAATGCAGGATCTTAGCCCAGCGGGAATCATAGTACAGGTGTCCATGGCTTCTTACAAAGTCATCCCATTTCCGCATTTCGCTCTTATCTGACAAATTAAGTGATTTAATGATCATTATGCAGGAGACTCCTGAACTGCTCTCAAGATTGGATGCACAAGCGTTTTAACAAGACCGAAACATTATACTTGATGAAGTCAATAAGGTCTCAGATTCCTTAGCGGATTATCATCCATAAACAAGATGATAAAACTGGTAGCAGTTGTTTATCAGTATATCCATTTTCGTATCAAGGGGCCGAAATGATCTGCAATAAATGGAGGAAGCTTCGACCATATCTGCGAATAGAACTTGAATTTCTCCTTTGCTGTTCTCTCCTCCGTGCATCTGTAACCGTCTGATATCGCCTCAAATCTATACCGATAAAGCGGAAAAGGTTTACCCCCCAGACCAATTTTGTAGTCGTAATTCCCTCCACGATTTTCAGATCTTCCTAGAATAAAAGTCGAATATCCGTTTGTTATGGCATACTCCATTACACGGTATTCAATAAAATAACCCGCCAGATTTTTGAGGTGTTCTGCTGGAATAACGTAGTACAGACTGTTGATCATGCGAGAAAAGCCAACGCATAGCATGGTGCCGACAACCACTCCTGCAGAGTCTTTTACGGCAAAGATCATGCAGGCATCTCCAAAAGCCTCCTTGATAGCCCTGAAAAACCTGAAGGAATGCGGGGGAGTGCCGAAAGCACGCATCTTGTCAAGATACAGTGAGTAAAAGTCGGAGAATAACTTGTTGTCATTGCCCGAGTCCAATTCAAATGGCTTCTTCAGAGCATTTCTCATGGCATTTCTTTTTGTTGCCACAGTTACTGAATCTACAATTTCAGCGGTCGACTTCGGCAGATCTTTGATGATAACAACTTCACTTGTATTGGTTGGAAGATCATCCAATGACTCCTTGAACTGCATAATTATTATGTTGTCCCTGCAGATGTGATCATATAGATAATCAAGATACATCCTGTATGATCCGGTATTGATCAGACCACCAGCTTCAACGTGGGGAATACTCACGATTTCCTTGCTGCCAAATGGTTTTCGTACATGGAAAAGTGGTAGTGCCGAAACTATGGTACCGTTTTCTTCGCCGTAGAGATACACAGGTTCGAAGGAGTACACCGAATGCAGAATTTCGGCCCAGCGGGAATCGTGATACAACTGTCCGCAATATTTTACAAAATCATCCCATCGTCTCACTTCGTCCTTATCAGATAAATTCAGACGCTTAACGATCATGTCTAAGGGATATAATTTCTTTTCGCATATTTGCTACTTGTTCCGATAACAGCCCCAAAATAAAGGCAAGCGAGCCGAACAGAAAGAAGAAGATGTAGTTTTTGCCGATATTATCGTTTGTCAGCACACTGAGTGAAATGGATAATATCCCTAAAAAGAAGGAATAACCGCACAACGGCACAAAAAATCTCAGGGGATCAAAAAGTACGATGAGCCGAAAAACAAGTACCAAAGTATCAAACGCATGCCGGACGCGTACCTGACTCACGCCTTGCGTCCTTTGCCTCATGGTGATCGGCAACCAGGTGGTTTTGAAGTCCTCCATGTAGGAAAGTACGGTAGATGTTGTAGAATATGAGAAACCGTTGGGCAATTGAAACAGAAACGGTATGATTTTATTCCGCCTGAAGGCGCGCAATCCGCAATTGCAGTCTCTGATATGTTCGCGAGTCAATTTATTGACTACATAATTTATCAATATTTTGCCAATACTTCTCACATGGCCTGATGAGTAAATGTTCTCTCGATTGGTCAATACCGAATCTATGTCAGGATTCTCCCTGATGTAGTTGATGATATCGCGGATTCCTTCAATCGGATGCTGACCATCACCATCTACAAGGATGACAAAATCTCCTGTGGCTTTCATGATGCCCGTCTTAATCGAGGCACCTTGACCACGATTTGTGTTGTGGCGCATGGTGGTTCTTGGCAGGTATTGCGAAGCGGTCTCATACGTATTATCGCTTGAACCATCGTCAACAACAATTATTTCGCAGTCTGGAAACGCCGCCATAAGTTCATTCAGTACCTGGGCTATATTATCACCCTCGTTGAAGGCAGGCACTATAATGCTGTTAGTCATCGTTTTTGAACCTCCCTGCCATCAGTACGAAGAGTAGTAGTAAAAATCATACCTTCTGAAAAACCTGAGCGCATACATTGTACTGAATACTGCAAAAACAATTGATCCAATCAATAACCCGACAACGGAATAATAGTAATCAAGCGATCTGCTGAAGACATATCCTATAAGAAAATCAACTAATAATCCAAGTCCCAGGGATTTGAGGGCAAATTCGGGACGGGAGTATGAAAAGAATGTTATGCAATTAAGAAGTGACCAACTCAGAAGTACATAAGCAATCGACCCGCAGAAAAACACGAACATATGGATCGGGGCAAAAAAAACCTCCACATACTTGCCGTATCCAGTCATCAGTATGAAATACGGGAACAGGAAGGCAAGGAGAATTGAAACAACTCCGAAAAGCGCAAAGGTAATACCGGCGATGCCGTAAACCCTAAGAAAATAATTGTTGAAATTTTTTACATCAATTGACGGAATCAGGCGAATCTTGTTGAATGCAAGAAAGCCGAGCTCGTAGATATAAACTTCTACGAGCGCAAGAGTAAAGATTAATGGGATCAATGCCCAGTCTACGCCTACTTCATAGGGATAGTTGAACCAGAAAAAATATGGCAGAAATTTCTTCCCGCCGGTCCAAGCAAGAACCCTGTCCATGACAATAAACAGAAAATATGCTGTACCGAATATAAAGTAGGGGTAAAGACTGAAGAAAAGTGAAGACACTGAAGGTAGCAAATGCCCTTCCGACATGCTTTTTGTCGCAATTTTGCGCAATTTGAAAAGGATTATCAGAATCGACATAATGAAGATTATTGCGAGGCTTATATACTGTGAATAGACTATTCCGACTTTAAATACTTCAAAACCAAAATAAGTGCATATGATGCCAAAAAGCACTAACAGGGCTATGGTGCCGAAGCTTTCGAACATGTAAAAAACAGCAAAAGATAGAAATACAAGACTCAGGAGGATAAAATAGGCAATGTACAGTTGAAACATGTCTGGTGGAAAGAGTTTAAAATATACATTCAGCAGTACGGAAATTACGGCGGCAACAAAGATCAACACAGTTCCAACAAGGAACAGTCGTTTTGTCACTATGGATGCAAGAATCATTTCATCCATTTTCAGATAATAGAGCCCTTTTCTGCCAATTACCTGTGATATTCCTCCCGTTATGCAAAGCGCCATCAAAGTTCCCAGAGAGATTGCGGTCGCCTGACGCAGGGAAAAATTAATATACGACCAGATACCAAAGCCGACTATGACCATTGAAACGATTTGCAGGAGCATAGGCAGGGCAAATACAGCACCCTTGGCGTAGTTTGATATCACACGGACAACCAGTTTCTTGGTGTCTGTCTTGAAAACCTGTTCTTCATACGTCAGTTTGTCTGCATGAACAAAGAGCCTCTTTGCAAGGCTGAAGATATCAGGTTGTTTCCAATCATTTCTTGCATCAACATCTCTAAGACCATTAGTTTCAAGAAGGGCGCTCAACTCAAAATAGTCACGTGGTTTGCCCTTGCCAATGGTGACTTTGCGTAATAACTGCAATTCCTCCTCTTCTCCCGGAGGCTCGTTCATGGCGGCAATACTGACTTCCGGGTGCGCCAACCCCATTGGTTTTGTAGCGAGATTATCTGGGGCATCATGTAACTGCAAACCATGATGGGTCATATCAGAAGTATTTTCAATCATAAAGAAAAACCGGCCAGATTGTAGTAGGTGTTTCGATAATTCTCCACCATATCCTCAGTCCTGAAACCGTTCTGGACCTTCTGGCGAGCATCTATGCCTATTTCTGCACATATTCTCGGATTTTCCAGTGCATAAATGACTTTTTCCGCAAATTCCATATAATTTTTGGGCTGGACTATAAAACCGTATCCATCAAGAACTTCATGTGTTCCGCCAACATCAGATGAAATCACCAACTTTTCGCATGCCATGCCTTCTATGACAGAAAAAGGAAAAGCTTCGGAAATGCTCGTCAGCAAAACTATGTCCCCTTCATTGTTGGCGATTTCAGGAGTTGAAGTAGATCCGCAGAAAATAAAATTGCCTGCCAGCTGAAGTTCGTTAACAAGATCGACACATTTCTGGTAGTACTTTTCATCCACTTTCGGGCCGTAAAGTTTGAACAGTACGTTGTCAATTTTTTTTGAGACCTCGCCACAAGTAAGTATGTATGTTTCAATATCCTTTAGTTGATCGATGCGCGCAATCATAACTACCGTCGGCCTGACATCTCTGTCCACGACAAGACTGCGGAATCTTTCGGTGTCAATGCCATTATAGATGACATTGATTTTCTCCTCCTTTGCATCGAAAATGAGTTCCCATCGCTTGTTGTACTTGCAGACCGGCAGGATCTCATCAGCGAAATGATAATTCAACCTTGAAACCATACCGATCAGGCCCATTATAAATTGCTTAGTATTAATATCTATTTTTTCTCTGGAAGCATACAGATACTGCTCCCTCACATAAATGCCATGCTCAGTCAACATGAATTTGGAGCCATACTTGAGCTTTGCAACAATGCAGGGGAGGCCGCTGAAAGCCGCAGCACTCGAATGGTATACCTCTGCTTCAGGCAATGGGGCCAGAAGCGATGTGAAAAATCGATAAATCCACCTAAGACTTTCGACAAAATCATATACATTTGGTGTCTCGTCTGGTTTGTCCAGATACTTCGGACATTCGGCCTTAAAGGATTTTTCCAGTAGCATTCGATTTAAAAGATTAATTTTTTTTTGCTTAAGGAGCGGCAGGCGGGTGAATTTTGTTTCGTGTGGATCATTAATATCGGCAATCAGCTTTTCAATATCTCGTCCCAATTCAGATGTACCATGCCTTGTTGACCAGATCTCAAAAAAGTTGGTCAAATGGATAATCTGATTCAGGTGATCTATCTCTCCGTAGTACTTCAGATCTGCCAACTCGTGATAATTCTCAATTATGGCTGCAGACAAAACAGGAAGTGAAAATTTATGTTGGAACTCATCAAGCGTAAACAGCGGTGATTTATCATGAATCTGGAGCATCAGTTCATAAAAAAAATCCCAGACCCATAATGCTCGGAATATCTTTCTATAGTCATGCTCTCTGAAAAGCTCGTGCAACCTGTAAAGGTTGTTGCCTACAGTGTCTAAATCCGGGTTTTCGCTGTAAATTGCACAGACAATCTCCCCAAGAATATCTCTGAAGACATCCCGGATTAACTCATCAGGCTTAAGCTTATTGATAAAGATCTCTGAGAAAGTTTGTCCGCTAATATATTCAGTGGGCTCTTCCGTGCCCCAAAGCGGTACATTGATGAGCTGCACAACATTATCCGGCATCTCAAATTTTATCGCCTGAAAAGGGTTCATCATGATAGAAAGTATGTAAAACTCAATTTCTGAAAGTTCCTTGACAAGAATGTCAGCCCATGTGCTGACACCGCCAGTGCAATAGGGGTAGGTTCCTTCAGTGGTTAAAACAACCCTCAGTTTCCGCGTCATAAATCAAACAGCTTCTTTCCGGAAAGTACTGTCATGTCAACCAGAAGTTTCTGCAGAATCATGTTTTGTCTGATGGCTTCAATCTCTGCCAATATCGAATCGCTCCAGGCTTCCCGCACTGACCGGTATTCTTCCAGCCCTTTGTCGAATCTTTCCACTGCAACATTTGTGCGCTTCCTGTTCAGATCTACCAGCTCCCTGGTTATTTCCAGATCCTTTTCGAGTGTCCTGTAGTCGGCGTAAATATCATTGACACTCTTGATGACATCTTCTGTCGTTTTTTTGAGCACCAGTTTCTGCTTCAAGGCTTCAATCTCTTCAGAAAGGATATTCGACCTTCTAACTCCCCCATCAAAAATTGGAAGCGAAGCGTTTATGCCGACAATTGCAATCGGCTTGGTTCCGGATCCGAACGCAGAATTAGTGCCTATGTAGCCGTCAGAGCCAAATTGAGCGCCTAGACCGGATCTGGCCTTTATAGTAACACCTCTGTCAGCGTTCTTTTCATCAACTTTTTGTAATTGCAGATCTTTCTGCAGTCGTGCAACCTTGATAGAGCTGTTATCAAGAATCGCAGATTTCTCTATCTCGACAAGATTCACCGGAGCGGTTATTGTCAATGGTTTAAGGCGGATATGCCGATCAGTATGTATATTGGCAAACTGTCTGAAAGCGGTTTCAGCCTTCAGCAGTTCGGCTTTTTTCCGCAGCAATGTTTGTTCCAAGGAGAGGTTCAGGCTTTTGGAAGAGTAGTAATCAAACGAAGAAAAGCGTATCCCCTTCTGATAGGTATTCTCTATTCTGCGCCTAAGATCCTGATACTCGTTGAAGTTGAATTTAAGGAGGGATAATTCTTCCTGCAAATAATAGAACGTGGTGTAGAGGTTTACCGCTAGCAAAATCGTGTTGTTTGCACTATCAATGACGCGAGCATCCGAGAGGAGCCTCACAATTTCCAATTCCTTCTCAAGAATCTGTTTTTTTCCACCATCATAAAGCGTTTTTGTCACGTTTAGCGCAATGTCAGCCCCATAATTGAAGCGGTTGTCATAAAATGAGCTCGCATCAGAGTCTAACGAGATTCTGAAATTATATCCCTGCAGAATTGCAACAGTATTCGCATATTCACGTTTGAAATCAGCGCTGTTTATCTGATGTGAGACATTTGTTTCAAGAGATTTTGCTACGTATTCTTTTAAGTCCAAAACATGTTCGGCAGTAGCAGATATGTTGACACTATCCCTGATACCATGTTTGCTAGTTTCAGATATTCTGTCGGAGAAAGCTGCCTCCGGACTTCCCAGGATTAATTTTATGTTCTTTTTTTCATCCTTTGCCTCTTTTGAAGGCTCAGTCCTTTCAGATTGTTGCCTCGACATTTCGAGGCGGCCAAGTACAAAATCGTTCATTGCTGCAGGCGCAAGCTCTGATTGTGGATATTTTGTTATGAGTTGGAAAAACTGGTCCAGCGCCTCCTTATACCGTTTTTCTTTCAATAATGTATTGGCTGACTGAAACAGCTGATATTCATGGGTATTATCTGGAGATACTCTAGGTTTATCCTGACCGGCATTTGAACCGTTCGACCTTGGAGTTTGCTCCCCACGATCGGGATTGGATATGACTGGGCTGATGACCTTTGACTCATCCAGTATTGTGGATGGTTTGATCTCTTGAGTAACGATGGCGGGGAGTTCTTCCTGCTTCGGAGCCTCCATTGCGGATACAACAGACTCACCGGGTGGCGTGACGGCTGGCTTCTCCAGCTTCGGAATCACTATTTTGGATACGCCTGGCTCATTGGATGGTTTGACTTCTTTTGCAATGATGACGGTTGGCTCTTTCGCCTTTGGAAGCGCCATGTTTACAGGTTTGGAGTCTCCGCGCACATCAATTATCAAACGCGCCGGATTGGCAAGAGAGAACACCTTGAAGTCCTTGAGGTTCTCGCTATCAAGTACCACACGTACCACCTCCGGTTTAAACTGCCCGACCCGCACACCTTTCAGTAATTTATCGCCGATGGTTATGCCTTTGACAGCTGTACCTAGCCTGGTACGGTTCAGGTCGATATAGATCCGTCCCGGTTTGCCGGAACTGTCCTTGACCAATTTATGGGTCTCCCAGGTAACTTCCCGGTCGAGTTCAAGTGATAAACGGGTATAGCCCAAGTCTGTCGTGTGCTTCATCCCGTTCAGTACAGCAGGTGGAGGTAAGCCGATAGATGGTTGCGCATTGTTTTGCACGCTGATGCTATTAACAGCCAAGACTGGAAAAGGCAGCAGCAGACAAGCAATTTGGAGAGTGGTGACTATGATAACGCTTTGTTTCATGGGGTCACTTTATTTAAGCTGGTACTATTATTCTAACTATTTTTTTTCTAGCAGAAAACTTTATATACTTCAACATAATTGTGTATACTTTGAAAGATTATTTCATTTTTATTGATACGGCGCCGGATTTTTCCAATTTGTTAGCGGCAATGATCCTTATTGACGGTTCATGCACGGGGGGAAAACAAGATAATGTCGCAACTTCCATTGCCTATTGACTGCATCCTGGCGGATCTTATTGCATTAATCCGTACCTATCCGAATGTCCTTCTGCATGCCCCCCCTGGTGCCGGAAAAACCACCCGCGTTCCCTTGGCTCTGCTGGACATTATTCCTCCCGAAACAGGCCGTATCATTATGCTTGAACCACGACGACTGGCTGCTGTCTCGGCAGCACGCTGGATGGCACACATGTTGAGCGAAGAGGTAGGGCAGACTGTTGGCTACTCGATCCGTTTCGACAGCAAAGTTTCAAAAGCAACCCGTATCGAAGTGGTTACAGAAGCTATTCTGACCCACCGCATTCAAAATGATCCACTACTGGAAAACGTGGCTATGGTTATCTTTGACGAGTTTCATGAACGTAGCATCCATGCCGATCTAGGGCTGGCGCTCTGTCTGGATGTGCAGCGCCAGGTGCGCAGCGACTTGCGCATTCTGGTTATGTCGGCAACTCTGGAATGCGACACTCTTGCTGGACTTATGGGCGCTGCCCCGGTTATCAGCTCCGGTGGCCGCTTATTTCCTGTTGAGGAAGTCTACTTGGAGGATTTGCCTCACGGACCACTGCCGGTGCGCATGGTGGCTGCCATATTGCGTGGGCTGGCTGAAACAGAAGGTGACCTGCTCGTCTTTCTGCCCGGTGCCGGTGAGATCCGCTCGTGCGCCGCACGCCTGTGCGAGGCAGGTCTGGCCGAGAGGGGGATCTCCATCCACCCTCTCTACAGTGATCTTCCATTCGCAGAGCAGCAGATCGCCATCCTGCCATGCAGACAGCGCAAGGTCGTGCTCGCCACAAGCATTGCCGAGACCAGCCTGACCATTGAAGGGGTACGGACGGTGATAGACTGTGGCCTGTCGCGCAGGATGCGACACGACCCGGCCAGCGACATGAACCGCCTGGTGACGATTCGCGAGTCCAGGGCTTCGGCCGAGCAGCGCAAGGGGAGGGCGGGGCGACTTGCACCCGGTGTCTGTTACCGTCTGTTCAGCCGGCATACCTATAGTGCCATGACGGCATATACTCCACCGGAAATACTGGACAGCGACCTTTCGCCGCTTTTACTGGAGTTGGCTGCCTGGGGCGTCAGCGATCCTGCCAGCCTGTCTTGGCTTGATAAACCGCCTGCGGCTGCACTTTCGGTGGCCCGACACCTATTGGTCGAGCTTGCAGCTCTCAACGGTGCCGGTCGGATCACGCCCCTCGGGTTGGCTATGGCTCAACTTCCGTTGCATCCCCGTTTGGCTTGTCTAGTGCTGAAAGCTCGGGAACTTGGCTGCTCCTGTCTGGGTGCCGATCTTGCTTCACTCCTCTCGGAACGTGATATTATACGACGCAGTTCTCCCCACAATAGTGGTGGGCGGTCTATCAACAGTATTGAGCGTGTTGAGATGTTGCGGGAATGGTGCATCTCCGGTCGCAGTGATTCAGACGCAGACGCCTCCGCTCTTAAAAACGTTGAGCGAGTCTCGCATCAGCTGCTGCGTCTGGTAGATGGTGATGTCAGGCAATATCCGGACCGAGAAGTTGCAGATAGGGTCAGCCGTCTCCTGCTGGCAGCCTATCCGGACCGAGTGGCCAAAAGGCGCGAGACGGAAGCGGGGCGCTATCTTCTTGCCAATGGACGCGGGGCACGAATTGTGGCTGTCTCTATCACAGCTGAGCCGTTGATAGTGGCAGTCGTAGTGGAAGGAGGCGAACAGGGTGACGGCGTTATTCGTCAGTGGACTCCGATAACGGAGGAACAACTGCGGGATGAGCTGGGACGGCGGATTGAGCAGAGAGACCGTAGCAGCTGGGATTCTCGCGAGGGGAGAGTAAGTGCGGTCAGAGAGGAATATATCGGCTCTGTATGCCTGGCATTGAGGCCATATGTGCCGGACCCTGATGAACTGTTGCCGGTGGTCATTGAAGCAGTACGCAACTCCGGACTGGGATTGCTCTCCCGTAACGCAGCATTTTTGCAGTTCCAGGCGCGATTGATGCTGGTGCAACGGATTTTTCCTGGAGACGGATGGCCGGATTGTTCGGATGTTGCCTTGCTGGCATCCCTGGAAAAGTGGTTGGCTCCCGTCATTTCAGGTGTCCGTAATGCCCGCAGGCTCGCGGAGGTCAACGTTGCGGCGGCCCTGTTCACTTTGCTGGAGTATCGCCAGAGACAGGCACTGGAGGAACTGGTGCCTACACATCTGGTCGTGCCGAGTGGTTCGCGGATCAGGCTGGACTATTGTGCAGGGGAGTTGCCTGTGCTGGCTATCAAGCTGCAGGAACTGTTCGGACTGGCTGATACGCCGACAATTGCCGGGGGAAGGGTGCCTGTGCTGCTACACCTGCTGTCGCCGGCCGGAAGACCGTTACAGGTGACCAAGGATCTGAAGGGGTTCTGGGATGGCTCATACCACCTGGTGAAAAAGGAGATGAAGGGGCGCTATCCCAAGCATCCCTGGCCGGACGATCCATGGAATGCCACTCCGACGAGATGGGCAAAACCGAAAAAACAAGGTAACAATTAACAGGGTGCGCTCATGCTAAAAGGCCCGGTGCTGATGCACCGGGCCCTTACTGTTGCCGTTTACATTATATTCTTGTTAGACGCTTGCTGCCAGTGCCTTTTCAAATCCCATGCTGAAGGCTTTTCTGTTCAGTTCGATGAACGCCTCCGGAACACTGGAGAGAACGGCTTTTTCAGCGTTCTCTCTGGTCACCTGACCCGTCAGGGCCACCATTGCCCCAAGGGCAACAATGTTGGCAACGATTTCGCGACCGACATCGTTTTTGGCGGTATTGATGATCGGAAAGGCGACCGTCTTGAAATTGCCAGGTGGCACATCCTTGACCAAGTCGGAATCTATCAGCAGTACACCACCTTCTTTCAGGTCGTGGGAATACTTGTTGGCAGCTTCCTGCGTCATGGCCAGCAAAGCATCGCACGCTGTAACCTTAGGATAATCTATCGGACCATCGGAGATGATAACTTCCGATTTTGAGGCGCCGCCACGGGCCTCGGGTCCGTAGCTCTGCGACTGAACGGCCTGCTTTCCTTCATAAATCGAAGCAGCCTTGGCCATGATGATCCCGGCGGTAATCAGTCCCTGACCACCCGCACCGGAAAACCTGAGTTCATATCTTGACATGAATATATCGCTCCTTTTCCTGTAATTGTTACTTGGCAGCCTTGGCACGCTCTATTACCTTGGCGTACTCCGCGGTGTACTCGGGTTTGGTCTCCTCTTTATACAGAACGCCTGTTAAAACCTTGCCCTGCAGTTGCTCGGCAGTCATCTTTTCAGCTGCCTTGACCGGTACGGCAACTTCTTTAAGGCGGTTCATCATCTCAATGACCGATTTGTATTTGTTACGGCGACCATAGGTGGTCGGGCAGTCATCAAGAATTTCCACCACTGAGAATCCTTTGTGCTTGATGGCTTCAACAATCAGCTTATCAATCTGAGCTGCGTGATAGGCAGTTCCTCTGGCAACAAAGGTAGCACCGGCACCGATGGCCAATTTCGCTATATCGAAACAGGGGTCGGGGTTACCGTAAGGGGTGGTGGATGCTTTGTGACCGGTCGGGGTGGCAGGCGAGAACTGACCACCGGTCATGCCGTAAATGTAGTTGTTCATGATGATGTAGGTCATGTCGATGTTACGACGACAGGCGTGGATGAAATGGTTACCACCGATGGCTGTGCCATCGCCATCACCACCCACCAGGATGACATCCATTTCTGGTTTTGCCATTTTGACACCGGTGGCAAAAGCGGCGGCGCGACCGTGGGCAGTGTGCAAAGTGCAGCAGTCCATGTAACCGGGCAGGCGCGATGCGCACCCGATACCGGATACGATAGCGGTGTTTTCCTTTTTGAGCTGGAGCGCATCAATCGCCCGAATCAGCCCTTTCATGACGATGCCGTGGCCACAGCCGGGACACCAGATGTGAGGCAGTTTACCGGGGCGAATCCATTTATCATAATCGAATGACATGTTACTTGACCTCCTTCATCTTATCGACAATCTGCTCCGGATTGACCGGCTCACCATCCACCCGGAAAATGCCGAGAACCGGTGCATTTCCTTCGATGCATCCCTTGAGAACTCCGGCACACATACCGAGGTTCATTTCAGGAGAAATAAAAGCTTTGACCTTTTTTGAAATTTCGAGGAGACGCTCCTCGGGGAATGGCCAGAACGTGATGAGGCGAAACATACCTGCTTTGATACCTTGCTCACGAGCTACATTAACGGCATAACGGGCAGAACGGGAGGTTGAACCGAAGGCAACCACCACAATATCTGCATCATCGACCATGTATTCTTCCCACTTCATTATGTCGGCTTTGTTGGCTTCCACCTTGCGAACCTGACGCTCCTCCTCGGCCTGGACAATTTCGGCCTTTGTGGTCGGGAAACCGTCCTGCATCTTGTTGAGTCCAGTGACGTGGAATTTGTAGCCGGAGCCGAAAGCAGCCAGAGGCGGTACATCGCCGAAGCTGGTGTCATAGGGTTTATATTGTGCGGGAGCGACTGTTGGAGCCGTACGGTTAATAACTTCAATCTCGCCCGGTTCGGGAAAGACGATGCGCTCACGCATGTGAGCGACGATCTCGTCTGGCATTACCATGACGGGAGTGCGGTATTTTTCTGACAAATTGAATGCACGGATCACCTCTTCATAGGTTTCCTGCACGGAAGCCGGTACCAGACAGATAGCAGGATGATCCCCATGAGTGCCCCACTTGGCGCACATTACATCAGACTGGGAAGGGCCGGTCGGCATGCCAGTGGAAGGACCACCACGCATAACATTAAAAACAACACATGGAACCTCGGTAATGCAGGCATAGCCAATATTTTCCTGTTTGAGCGACAAACCGGGGCCTGAAGTGGAGGTCAGAGCCTTGACACCTGTCAGTGATGCACCGATGAGTGCAGCCATAGCACCGATCTCGTCTTCCATCTGTATGAATTTACCACCTATCTTGGGAAGTTCGACGGACATAACCTCGGCAACCTCAGTCGAGGGTGTGATCGGGTAGCCTGCAAAAAAGGTGCAACCCGCATAGAGAGCACCGAAAGCCGCAGCCTCGTTACCCTGCATAAACGCTACTTTTTTTGACACTGTTCAATTCCTCCCTTAGAGTTATTCTGTGATGACTTTGATTGCAAAGTCAGGGCAGCGCAGTTCACACTGCATGCACTTGATGCAGGCCTCCAGATTCTTGACGCCGACTACAAAGCCTCGCATCTCAAGAACCTGTTTTGGGCAAAACTCGACACAGATGTGGCACCCCTTGCAATACTTCTCGATAATTTCAATTTTAGGCAGATTTTTCTCCATCTGGAAATACTCCTTTATTCCGTAATAAAAGGTGTGAAATGCAGACCTCATAATGCGGCAAAAGAAGGGCGGAAAGCTCCGCCCTTCTTTCACTGATTCATTGCGGTCTGGTCAGATAAATGTAAAGATGGTTATTTCATGCTACCGACCAGTTCCTTAACTGCAGCAACTGATTTATCCATCATTGCTTGCTCTACGGCATCCAGCTTGAATTGGATGATATGCTCTACGCCTTTCTCGCCGAGTACGGCCGGAACGCCAACATAGTAGCCGTTGACGCCGAACTCGCCCTGCAGGAAGCAACAGGTCGGGAGAACACGCTTTTGATCTTTGAGGATCGACTCTGCCATGGCAATGGCAGAGGAAGCGGGTGAGTAGAAAGCAGAACCGGTTTTGAGAAGAGCAACAACTTCACCACCCGCTCCACGGGTGCGCTTGACCATTGCTTCCATGACTTCCTTTGCCTTGGCAGCGTCCTTGTATTTCTGTTCCAGCAGTTCCATTACGGGAATACCATTTACACTGGCATAACGAACCAGCGGAACCATATCGTCGCCGTGTCCGCCGAGCGTCATAGCGGTAACATCCTTGACCGACACACCTAGTTCCCAAGCAATGAAGGTGGCAAAACGGGCCGAATCCAGCACGCCGGCCTGACCGATTACTCGGTTGTACGGGAAACCGGTGATTCTCTGGCAGAGCGTTACCATTGCATCAAGAGGGTTGGAAATGACAATGACGATTGCATCAGGAGCATTAGCCTTGATGCCTTCGGCAACCGTAGTCATGATCTTGGAGTTGACCTCGATCAGGTCGTCGCGGCTCATACCCGGTTTACGAGGTAATCCGGCTGTTACAATGACGATGTCGGAACCCTTGATATCTTCATAATTATTGGTACCTTTCAGGTTTACATCGTAACGGTCAACCGGTCCTACTTCGGCAATGTCGAGCATTTTGCCCTGTGGCAGACCTTCCACGATGTCAAACAGGACAACGTCACCAAGTTCACGCAGTGCGCAAAGTTGCGCAAGAACGCCACCAATTTGTCCGCCGCCGATAAGTGAAATTTTTTTCCGAGCCATTTCTGTTTCCTCCCTAAAATAGTTTGATGTACAAATGAAGCAGGAGCTTTGAAATACACGCCTGCGTTTTGTCGGAATAATTACATATTTTCAATCAAAGCATCTGCGAAACCTGAGCAGGAAAGTAGGGTAGCACCCTGCATCATGCGCTCGAAATCGTAGGTAACCCGTTTCTGCCCAATGGTCTTATCGATTGACCTTACAATCATGTCGGCCGCTTCCGTCCAGTCTATGTATTCAAGCATCATAACGCCAGAAAGTATTACGGATCCAGGGTTAACCTTGTCCATGTTTGCATATTTCGGGGCAGTTCCGTGCGTAGCCTCAAATATGGCATGGCCGGTCATGTAGTTTATATTGGCGCCGGGGGCGATACCGATGCCACCAACCTGAGCTGCCAAAGCATCTGAGAGAAAATCGCCTTCCAGATTCATGGCGGCAACAACATCAAACTCCTTGGCTCGAGTCAGAATCTGTTGAAATGCAATATCGGCGATGGTATCCTTAATCATTAAAAGTTTCTTCCATTGCCCTTTGCCATGGGTCGGCATTAGTTTTAGAGCTTCTTCCACCTCATTGCAAATATCTTCTTTCTGCGCGGATGACATCATATCGTAGCCGGGGTCAATCATCCTGGCATTTTCTTCTATCGACAGTCTGGCATTGCGGTCCTGATTATCTATAATCCAGAACTCGCGTTCGGTCACAATCCGGGAGCGAAACTCGGTGGTGGCCAATTTGTAGCCCCAATCCTTGAAAGCCCCTTCAGTAAACTTCATGATATTGCCCTTGTGCACAAGAGTCACTGACTTACGTTTGTGATCAAGGGCATACTGAATTGCAGCACGTATAAGACGTTCTGAACCCTGTTTGGAGATGGGCTTGATGCCGATGGACGATGATTCAGGAAAACGGATCATGTTAACGCCCATCTCTCTGGTAAGAAAATCGACGACCTTGGAGCAGTCAACAGTGCCAGCCATCCACTCAATTCCGGCATATACGTCTTCACAGTTTTCTCGAAAAATTACCATATCAACATCTTCGGGCTTTTTTACCGGAGAAGGAACGCCTTGGAAGTAACGTACCGGTCGGAGACAAACATACAGGTCCAGTAATTGTCTCAACGCAACGTTCAATGATCGGATACCGCCACCGACGGGTGTTGTCAGAGGTCCTTTAATGCCGATCAGAAATTCTTTAAAAGCTTCAACGGTCTCATCCGGTAACCATGCTTTGTCGCCCATCTCGTTCCGAAACATGTTGAAAGGTTTCTCGCCGGCATAAACTTCCATCCAGCTGATTTTCTTCATTCCGCAGTACGCTCTATTAACAGCTGCTTCGAAAACGCGAACCGAGGCCTTCCATATATCGACCCCGGTACCGTCGCCTTCAATAAACGGAATAACCGGATTGTCAGGCACACGCAGCCTGCCATCAGCCATCATGGTAATCTTTTCCCCGCAGGGAACTGTCACATGCGTATAACCCATTTATTCGTTATAATTCAATTAAATTGCGTCTATTATTGCATTTAAGGTTACGCTTGGCCTCATTGCGCTGGAGGTCTTATCAAAATTCGGGTGATAGTAACCACCCATATCGACCGGGCTGCCTTGCGCTGCCAGCAATTCCTCGTTAATTTTCGCTTCGTTATCGCTTAAATGCTTGGCGATCCTATCAAAATGGGTTTTCATGTCTTGATCCTTCCCCTGTTCGGCCAGAGCCTGGGCCCAGTAAAGAGCAAGATAGAAATGGCTTCCGCGGTTATCAATCTGGCCGACCTTACGGGCGGGCGACTTATTGTTATCAAGGAACTTGGCTATGGCTTGGTCAAGCGTGTCAGCCAAAATCTGGGCTTTTTCATTCTTGTATGCTGCGGCAAGGTGCTCTAGTGAAGCGGAAAGGGCTGAAAATTCTCCCAGAGAATCCCACCGCAGATAGCCCTCTTTCTCGAACTGCTGTACATGTTTGGGGGCGGATCCGCCGGCACCGGTCTCAAAAAGTCCGCCACCAGCCAAAAGCGGAACGATTGACAGCATTTTTGCACTGGTGCCAACTTCGAGGATAGGGAACAGGTCCGTCAAATAATCACGCAGTACATTACCGGTTACCGAGATTGTGTCCAAGCCTTTACGAATCCGTTCAAGGGAGAATCGCATTGCCTGAACCGGCGCCATGATACGGATATCCAGTCCGGTAGTATCGTTGTCCTTTAGGTACCTGACAACTTTTGTTATAATGTTGACATCGTGAGCACGGTTACTGTCAAGCCAGAACACAGCTGGTGCACCCGTGGCCTTCGCCCTTCTCACCGCCAGTTTCACCCAGTCCTGAATAGGAATATCCTTCGCCCTGGACATCCTCCAGATGTCGCCCGCTTCAACGTCATGCTGCATAAGCACGTTGGCGTTTGCATCAACAACACGGACTTTTCCGTCAGCAGGAATTTCAAACGTTGTGGGATGTGAGCCGTATTCTTCCGCCTTCTGCGCCATCAATCCAACGTTGGGAACGGATCCCATGGTAGCAGGGTCCAAGGCCCCATATTTTTGGCAGTTCTGAATGATTTCCTTATATATGGTGGCATAGCAGCGGTCAGGGATCATTGCCTTGGTATCCTGCAGTTTGCCTGCCTTATTCCACATTTTGCCTGATTCACGCACAACAACCGGCATGGACGCATCGACGATGATATCGTTCGGGACATGCAGGTTGGTTATGCCCTTGTCCGAGTCGACCATTGCCAACGCCGGGCGCGTGGCGTACACTGCCAGGATGTCGGCCTCGATCTCGGCCTTCTTGGCTTCCGGAAGGCCCTGAATCTTGTTGCAGAGATCACCAAGTCCCATGTTGGGATTGACATCCAGCTCCTTGAAAACTGCGGCATGCTTGTCAAAGACATCCTTGTAGAAGACGGAAACGGCGTGACCGAACATGATCGGGTCAGACACCTTCATCATGGTGGCCTTAAGGTGCAGGGACAGCAGCTGACCGTTCTTTTTTGCGTCTTCGATCTGCTCTTCATAGAACTTTCTCAAGGCCTTCTTGCTCATGAATGTCCCATCGAGAATCTCGCCAACTGAAGAAGTCAATTTGTCCTTGAGCACAGAGGTATTCCCGTCTTTGCCAACAAGTTCAATCCTGAATCCAATTATTTCTTCCATAGCTACCGACTTTTCATTGCCGTAAAAATCACCGGCATTCATATGAGCGACTTCTGATATGGAATCAGAAGTCCAGGCGCCTAGTTTGTGAGGGTTCTTTTTGGAGAAGTTCTTTACGGAGAGTGGAGCACGACGGTCAGAGTTCCCTTCTCTCAACACAGGATTTACAGCGCTGCCAAGAACCTTGGCGTAACGCTCCTGAACAGCTTTCTCCGCGTCAGTCTTTGGCACTTCAGGATATTCGGGAACGTTATACCCCTGCTCCTGCAGCTCCTTGACAGCCTCTTTGAGCTGTGGAACCGACGCACTGATATTAGGAAGTTTTATTATATTGGCATCAGGCGTTAGTGAAAGCTCGCCTAGTTGGCTCAAATAGTCAGGAATTTTCTGGTCATCAGACAGGTTTTCGGGGAAGTTCGCAAGAATACGTCCAGCAAGAGAAATATCCCGAGTTTCAACTGAAACACCGGTGCCCTTGGTATAGGCCTGAACGATCGGAAGTAAAGAATACGTTGCCAGTGCCGGTGCTTCGTCAATTGCAGTCCAGATAATCTTTGATGTCTGTGTTGTCATGTTTTCTCCTTAGTGTTTATGGTTTTGTCGCCTCAGGTTTAACGAGAGTACACCAGTAACGCGGACGTTCATTTTTTAGCGAACATTTTAGCATAACTATAAGTTATTTCAATAAGTTAGAGCTACTCAAAAAATCTTGTATACAGTATACAAAACACTCAGAAGTGTCAAGAAAAAACATCGAATTCAATTACTTGTTCACTGAATATAGTCTGGCCCCGACTGCATCATCACGACTGAAATGACGTGGTATGACCAGCATCTGACCTGGCCAGAGACGTTTGGGATCACTGATTTGGTCACGATTGGCCCGATAAATGATCGGCCAGAGTGAAGAGTCGTTATAAATTTCTGATCGACCGGCAATCTGAGGCAAGGTTTCACCTCGTCTAACCGTGTAGGAAGCCAGAAATTGTTGCCTTGGTTCTTTGATCACAGGTTTTATATTTGACAGCGTAGATTTTCGCTCAGCTTCCAAAGACTGAATCCTCTCCTGTTCGAGGAGACGAAGTTCCGCTTCGGCTGCTTCACGCATCAGTCGATCTTCTTCAGCCTTCTGAATCTCTTCTATTGCCCGCTGGCGTTCTTCATCATCCAGTCGCTGTTTCACAAGGCGAAGCTCGGAACTGAGCAGATCCGCTTTTTGAAACGCCAGCTGATAATATATATCAGCCTCCAAGTCGTCCTCGCGGACATGAAAGATTGCCTCACCATGTTCGAATGTCTCCAGCAGGCTACGATACTCCTGCGGAAAAAACTTGATAGCATTCTGTCGGCCAAGCTCCTCGACCAGGGGAGCCACCTTGTTACGCCACGTCGGCTCAGGAGATGAACAACCTGTCAGCTGCAGGAGACCAAGCAGTAGTATACACGCGGCGAAGCGGGCCATAGCTATGGGTTTACACCTGCTTTTCGACCAGACGGATACCCAATTCCCGGAGTTGCTTGGTATCAACCGGTGAGGGGGCTTCAGACATCAAACAGGTACCTCTCTGGGTTTTGGGGAAAGCAATCACATCACGGATGGAATCGCTGCCGGTCAGCAACATGATCAGGCGGTCCATACCAAAGGCAATACCGCCATGTGGCGGTGTTCCGAACTCAAGGGCATCCAACAGGAAACCAAACTTGCTGCGGGCATCTTCAACCGACATCCCCAGCAGCTTGAACATCAGTGACTGAATCTGCTCCTGATGGATCCTGATCGATCCGCCGCCAATCTCATTACCATTAAGAACCAAGTCATAGGCCTTGGCGCGGCAACTTCCCGGATCCGATTCAACAAACTCAATGTCTTCGTCCATCGGTGCGGTGAACGGGTGATGTACTGCAGCCCATCGTTTTTCGTCATCGTCCCACTCCAGAAGCGGGAAGTCGGTCACCCAGACGAATCGATAAAAGTCTTTGACGGTTAGTTTGAGGATGTTCGCCAAATGGTTACGCAGCTTACCGAGTGAGTCATTGACAACCTTTGGCTTGTCGGCCACGAAGAATAGCAGATCTCCTTCTTCTGACCCAAAAACTTCATTCATGGCTGCAATCTCTTCATGTGTAAAAAATTTGGCGATCGGGGAATGCCATTCGCCATTTTCAAGCTTGACGTAAGCCAACCCCTTGGCACCGTAGATCTTCACAAAATCAGTCAGTTCATCAATCTCCTTGCGGGAGAATCCGGCACATCCCTTGGCGTTGAGCCCTTTGATGATGCCGCCTTTGGCTGCCACATCAGCAAACACCTTGAAACCGGATACTTTGACCTGATCCGTAAGCTCGCACAACTCCATGCCAAAACGCATGTCCGGGTTATCCACCCCGAAGCGGCGGATAGCCTCGGCGTAGGTTATGCGTTCCATCGGCAACTGTACGTCCAGCCCCTTTACCTTATTGAAGATGCGTGCGATCAGCCCTTCCATGACGGTTATGATGTCCTCCCGGTCGATGAAAGACATCTCGCAGTCTATCTGTGTGAACTCCGGCTGACGGTCGGCGCGTAGATCCTCATCACGGAAACAGCGCACAACCTGGAAATAGCGGTCGAAACCGGAAATCATCAGAATCTGTTTGAATATCTGTGGAGACTGCGGCAGCGCATAGAACTGCCCCTGATTGATCCGAGACGGCACCAGAAAGTCACGGGCTCCCTCGGGGGTGGACTTGGTCAGAAAAGGGGTTTCAAGCTCGATGAAACCGTTTTCGGTAAGGTACTGGCGCGTTACTTGGGCCACTTGGTGGCGCAATATCAGGTTGTACTGCAGCTGAGGACGGCGCAGGTCAAGATACCGGTATTTGAGACGAATGTTCTCGTTGATCTCGCTATGCTCATCCAGCATGAAGGGGAGTGGCCTGGAGCGGTTGAGGAGTTTGCATTCAAGCACCTGAATCTCAACATCGCCGGTCCTCATGTTTGGGTTGCGGGTACCCTCCGGGCGTGGGATAACCCTGCCTCTGACCGCCAGTACAAATTCGCTGCGCACCGCTTCAGCAACAGCGTGAGCGGAACCGTTGACTTCCGGGTCGAAGACAATCTGGGCAATTCCCTCACGATCGCGCAGATCAATGAAGATCAGTCCCCCATGGTCGCGTCGACGTAGAGCCCATCCCATGAGGATAACCTCACTGTCGATATCGGCAGCCCGCAGATTGCCGCAGTAATGTGTTCGTTTCCAGTTACCAAGTGTGTCCATAATGTCGCCTCCATTAGTCTATTATGACGTGAGTTTTTAGTCTATAAGTCTGCCGATGCTGCCCAAACGCGGCCGCAACTTCTCCCGGTCCCATGACCAGTATTTGATGAATGCCAGCCCTTTTATCTGGTCGCGCCGGACAAACTTCCAGAAACGGCTGTCGTAGGAGCGGTCCCGGTTATCACCCATCACAAAATAGGAGTTTTCCGGGACAGTGATTGGCCCGAAATTATCGCGCGGATTCATCTCTTTCGGGATAATTTCCTTTTCTTTATGGATCTCATGTGGATTCTGGTAAAGGTTGCCATTGACAAAAACCTTTTTGTCCCTGCCTTCCACGATGTCTCCCGATACACCAATCACCCGCTTGATAAAATCCTTGCTGGGGTCTTCCGGATACTCAAAGACTATCACATCGCCCCGTTGCGGATCGCGGAACGTCAGGACACGTTTGTTGTTGAAAGGGATTTTGGTGCCGTAGATGAACTTGCTGACAAGCAGGTGATCTCCAATGGCCAGAGTGTCTTCCATCGATCCGGACGGAATCTTGAATGCTTGTACCAGGAAGGTGCGGATGACGAGCGCCAGAATGATGGCAATAATAATCGACTCGGCATATTCGCGGATAATGCTCTTCTTTTTGATTGCCGGCTCAAGCTGCTCCATTGGTGTTTGTGGCGATGCCTTCTGTTCTTCCATTCTTTGTTCCTTCACAGCCTGAATTATCAATCAACCTTGAGGATCGCCAAAAACGCCTCCTGAGGCAGTTCAACGTTCCCCACGTTCTTCATGCGCTTTTTACCTTCTTTCTGTTTCTCAAGCAACTTTCGTTTACGGGTGATATCACCGCCGTAACACTTGGCCAGAACGTCCTTGCGCATAGCCTTGACCGTTTCACGGGCAATGATCTTGTTTCCGATGGCGGCCTGAATAGCCACTTCGAACATCTGGCGCGGAATCAACTCCTTCATCTTCGAAACCAGGTCCCTTCCGCGGAAGTAGGCCTTGTCTTTATGAATGATCAGCGAAAGGGCGTCAACCACCTCACCGTTGATCATGACATTCAGCCGGATCAATTCGCTTCGGCGGTAGTCGAGGTGTTCATAATCCAGCGAGGCGTATCCTCTGGTTATCGATTTGAGACGATCGAAGAAATCAAGAACAATCTCGTTCAATGGCAATTCGTATATGATCATGACTCTGGAAGGTGTCAGGTATTTGATCTCGCGCTGCACGCCGCGCTTGTCTTCGCAGAGAGCCAGCACACCGCCGACAAACTCGTTGGGAACATGGATGTGCGCCAAAATAAACGGTTCTTCAAGATAGGCAACATGCTGCTGTTCGGGAAGCTGATTGGCGCTTTCGATGGTGAATATATCGCCGGTAACGCCGTGTACGCGGTATACAACAGTTGGTGCGGTGGTGATAAGGTCAAGACCGAATTCGCGCTCCAGCCGTTCCTGAATGATTTCCATATGCAGCAGACCAAGAAATCCGCAACGGAAACCGAAGCCGAGCGCCACCGAAGTTTCCGGGTCGTAGGAGAAAGAGGAGTCATTCAGTTTCAGCTTGGCCAGTGCGTCGCGCAGTTGTTCATACTGGGCGGTATCGATCGGATACAGGCCGGAGAAAACCATCGGCTGGACTTCCTTGAATCCGGAGAGCGGTACTTCACACTGGCGATGCAGCAATGTCACCGTGTCGCCGATTTTTGCATCAGCCACATCCTTGATGCCGGCGATGACGAAACCGACCTCGCCGGCCGCCAGCTCGGGTACTTCAACCATCACCGGGGCGAAAACCCCTATTTTGAGTGCTTCGTAGGCACGGTTGGTTGAAACCAACTGTATTTTATCCCCTTTTTTCATAGTGCCGTCAAAAATGCGAACAAGGATGATAACCCCCTGATACTGGTCATACCAGGAATCGAACAGGAGTGCCTTGAGCGGCGCCACTGCATCACCCTTGGGAGCCGGAATCTTCTTGACGATCTGTTCCAGAATTTCGTGCGTGCCGATGCCTTCCTTGGCGCTGGCCAGCACGGCGTCATGGGCGTCAATGCCGATGATTTCCTCAATTTCGTGTTTAACCCGCTCGGGGTCTGCAGCCGGAAGATCAATCTTGTTCAGTACCGGAAATACTTCCAGATTGGTATCGAGAGCCAGATATACATTCGCCAGGGTCTGGGCCTCGACCCCCTGTGAAGCGTCCACTACCAGCAACCCGCCCTCGCAGGCGGCCAGCGAGCGGGAGACTTCGTATGTGAAATCAACATGGCCAGGGGTATCAATGAGATTAAGGACATAGTCGTTGCCATCATCGGAATGGTAATTGAGCCGAACCGTCTGGGCCTTGATGGTTATGCCCCGCTCACGTTCCAGATCCATCTTGTCCAGGAACTGATCCTGTCTCTCCCGGTCGGAGAGCGCACCGGTAGACTCCAGCAAACGGTCTGCCAGCGTTGATTTACCGTGATCGATGTGGGCGATGATGGAGAAGTTGCGAATTTTGCTGATATCCATGAAACCCTTCGTCTGCATAAAAATTCGGACTGTAGAGGATAAAGAAATATATCGGGAAAGTAAAGGAAAAAGGGAAGATTGGCAGGCGATATGTCGTGCCGCAGTCGGTCTATTTTTCCTGCAGCGTCACGTCAAAAGTGCGTCCCATGGACAGCCATTCATTTAGCGGCATAAAAAAAACGTCACGTCATGGATGATGGATGGGAGTTGCAATGGTCATAACCCCGGTTATGGTCATAACCACTGTTATATACATGTAAACTGATGATATAACACATCTGTTTTCATAATGACTCATCATACACGTTGTCAGGTTATACCCCTTCCCCACTGACGAGCATGAATAAAAACCCCAATTATCATTGTAATCCGGTTAGTTATGAAATAGTTGTGAGCATGGCACCCATATTGCTCTTGAATGATTTATGTATGCGGCTTCACACTAAACGATAGAGGAATTGCAATGGAATGGATAGATGTGCGGGAAAAGCTGCCTGATGAGTCTGAAAGGGTTCTGCTCTTCACCCCTTATCCGATATTTGGCGGCGATTATTCCTGTGTGGGCAACCGTGAAAGCATCAAGACCTGTACCACCAGGATCGGCAAGAAGGAGGCGCCGGTTTTTACTCACTGGATGCCGCTTCCCCCAAAACCGGATTCCGGCGCAATCACAAATAGCTAGTGGAATAACAATCCAGATTTAAAAGGAAAGAAAAGGAGCCACACCATGAACGGGAAAAAGTTTTACCAGCATCTGTACTTCCAGGTATTAACGGCCATCACCATCGGGATTTGCGTCGGACATTTCTATCCCGAGACCGGTGCTGCTATGAAGCCACTGGGTGACGGATTCATCAAGCTGATCAAGATGATTATCGCTCCGGTCATCTTCTGTACCGTAGTAACCGGCATCGCCGGCATGGAGGACATGAAAAAGGTCGGTCGTGTCGGAGCCAAAGCGCTGCTCTATTTTGAAGTTGTCTCAACTCTCGCTCTGGCAATCGGCCTGCTGATTGTCAGCATTGTCAAGCCGGGGGTCGGCGTGAATGCCGATGTATCCAAACTGGATACCAAGGCGCTTGCTACCTATACATCTAAAGCACAGTCGCACAGCACGGTTGATTTCCTGGTAAATATCATCCCCAACAGCGTTGTGGATGCCTTCGCCAAAGGCGATATTCTGCAGGTTCTGTTCTTTGCCATCCTGTTCGGCTTTGCGCTCTCCATGCTGGGTCAGCGCGGAAAGGTGGTGTTCAAGCTGATAGACGAGGTTGCACATGTGTTGTTCGGCATCGTGGGTGTCATCATGAAAGCGGCTCCTATAGGTGCTTTCGGCGCGATGGCTTTTACAATCGGGAAATTCGGACTTGGCACACTGACCAAGCTGGGAATGCTGATGGGGAGCTTCTACCTGACCTGTCTGTTGTTCATCTTCGTCGTGCTGGGTGCTATTTCCAAAATGTGCGGATTCAGTATTATCAAGTTTATCAAATACATAAAGGAAGAGTTGCTGATCGTTCTGGGAACTTCCTCCTCCGAATCAGTTTTGCCGCGCATGATGGCCAAACTTGAAAATCTGGGCTGCACCAAGTCGGTGGTAGGTCTCGTCATTCCTACCGGTTACTCTTTCAATCTGGACGGCACCTCCATTTATCTGACTATGGCGGCGGTCTTTGTCGCCCAGGCTACCAATACTCCGCTGACGTTTACCCAGACAATCACAATCCTGGGCGTACTCCTATTAACCTCGAAAGGCGCAGCCGGCGTTACCGGCAGCGGTTTCATTACACTGGCGGCAACCTTTGCGGCTATTCCAACCATTCCGGTGGCAGGTCTGGCGTTGATCCTGGGCATCGACCGCTTCATGTCCGAGGCACGCGCCCTTACCAACCTGATTGGTAATGGTGTTGCGACCGTGGTAGTGTCGCGCTGGGAAAAGGAACTCGATATGGACAAAATGGCCCGGATGCTCAATAATGAAACCGAACTTGAGGCTGAAGAGCCGGAGCTTGTACTGGATGCGGAGCTGACTGCCGCTGAATAAGTTGCTGAACGGGTACATACTGCCATGTGTGCTCCTTTCGCTGCCGGGAGAGCAGTCTCCCGGCATATTTTGAGGGACGGAGAAATAACCATGAAAAAGAACGTCGTTGTTTTATGTATTGCCGGTCTGATCGGATTATTAGTCACTGCAGGCGTGTCGTATGCTTCCGGTAAGGATGATGCAAAGTCGCTGGTAAAGCAGGCGGCTGCATATGTAAAATACCAGGGAAAAGGGAAGGCGCTGGCAGAGATCAGTAAACCCAAAGGGATGTTCGACAAGGGCGAAACGTACGTATTCGCATATGATCTTCAGGGAGTTATGGTTGCCCATCCGAAAAATCCGGCACTGATCGGGAAAAATCTGATTGACGTTCCGGACAACGATGGGAAGCTGTTCCGCAGAGATATCGTTGAAAAGGCAAAATCAAAGGGTTCCGGATGGGTCGATTATATTTATCTGAATCCGGAAACGAATGAACAGGAGCATAAGACGACGTATCTTCAAAAGGTAGGAGACATCATTTTGTGCTGCGGGGTGTACAAGGATTATAGTCACGAAGGAGATTAACAAGGGTTCTGGTGAGCCTGTACAATCGTTTGTCTAAATGCTGAAATTCGGTAAAACAACCCACAGGAGGGACCGAAGATGGCTACCACAGACGAACTGTTCGATGTATTGATGAAGAACTACAAGAAGCCCGAAGACTTGATTGGCAAAAACGGGCTTCTGAAACAACTGACCAAGCGGCTCTTAGAACGGGCAATGCAAGCCGAGTTGACCGAGCATCGCGGTTACGAGAAGCATGCTCCACAAGCAAGGCAAGAACTGCGGCAACTCCCGAAACGGCGGCTACAAGAAAACCTTTAGCGGAGATTTTGGCAACCTCGAAGTAACCACCCCCCCGTGATCGTAATTCAACATTTGAACCGGTCATCCTTCCCAAAGGTGAAACCCGCTTTACAGGCTTTGATGACAAGATCATCTCCAAGTATGCCCGTGGCATGACAACCCGTGACATTCAAGGGCACCTGCAAGAAATTTACGGGATAGATGTATCACTCTCCCTGATTTCCCAAGTTACGGATGCAATCAGCGAAGAAGTTTTGCTCTGGCAGAACCGACCACTTGATGAAGTCTACCCTATTGTTTACCTTGACGCTTTTACCAACAAGTGGGATTCCAGCCACCCGAGCATTGCAAAATCTTGGCGGAATAACTGGGAGCGGATCATTCCACAGTTCTCCTTCCCGGTAGACATTCGCAAGGCAATATATACGACTAACGCCATAGAATCTCTGAACATGTCACTCCGCAAAGTCACAAAGAACCGAGGACATTTTCCCAACGATGAAGCCATGTTCAAGTTACTTTATCTGGCATTTAAAAATTTAGAACGTTTATTTTATAAAAATCATGTAGTTCGACGGATATTTTTTTGTAAAACTGAGAATATAGGCTAAACTTACAGGAGTTCCGCACTCTTCCAGCAGTTGGATTAGCCTTTAACGAACAATTAATGCTCATAAGGAGAAACCATGACATCTAATGCCGTTAGAGCTTCTGTGAAAAAAAATGGGATTTATCTCGTCGCTGTCTGGACTATCATCATAGGACTGTTAGCATCGGTAACCATTTATGCCCATCATAATGACACCATCAAGGAAGCTGAGAGTGAGGCCAATACTTACTTCAAACTTAATTTGTCCTATCGTGAGTGGGTTTCAAAAATGGGCGGGGTCTATGTTTCTACTGACAAGGTTGCCCCAAACCCGCATTTACAAGTTCCCAACCGTGACGTAACTACCAGCGACAATCGCCGTCTCACTCTGGTTAATCCTGCATATATGACCAGAATGGTTTTTGATTCAATTCAGGCATCCTCGTCTGATCCGATTATCAACAAAATTACCAGTCTGAAGCCTCTCAATCCTGCCAATGCCCCTGACGAGTGGGAACGTCAGAGCCTTGTTGCCTTTGAGCGTCAGCAATACAAGGAACGCTCTGAAGTAACAACTATTGATGGTAAGCCTTATTTACGATTTATCTCGATGTTCCTAACGGAAGAATCCTGTCTAAAATGCCATGCTCACCAAGGATACCGTACGGGTGATGTTCGTGGAGCGATCACCATCTCGGTACCGCTCACAAAAAGTTTTGAGCTGCAGCAAAGAACGGACAATAAAATACTTGGCGGATATTTTGTTCTCTGGATGCTCGGTACCATTGGCATAGTCATAAGTTCACGCAGGCGTGAGCATGTTGAAAAAATAATGAGTGATAGCGAAAATAGATATCGCTCCTTATTTCATAAGGCTGGCGAAGGGATTTGTATTATGTCCCAGCAAGGTGATCTTATCAATGTCAACGAAGCATTTGCAAAGTGTCATGGGTACGAAGTGCAGGAAATGCTGGGTATGAATATTAGGGATCTTGATGTACATGGGGGTGTCGAAGAAAATCCAGACAGGGCACAATTACTAATGTCAGGGAAGACCATTGAATTTGAAGTGGAGCACTACCATAAAAATGGGCATATTTTCCCTCTTGATGTAAAGGTCAGCCTGATCTCTTTGGGTACGGAGACTTTTGCCCTCTGTTTTCATAGGGATATCACAGAGCGAAAGTGGATTGAACTTGAGCGGGAACAATATCACACGTTCTTCAACATATCATCAGATCTGATGTGCATAGCAAATATTACTGGTAATTTCGTAAAGATGAATTCTGTCTGGGAAAAGACTCTTGGCTACTCTGAAGAAGAACTGTCGAGCAAGCCTTTTATTGACTTTGTCCATCCTGATGACGTGGAGAATACCCTTGCAGTTGTGCAAAACAACTTGCTCCTCGGCATTCCGGTATTTAGTTTTGAAAACAGGTACCTATGTAAGGACGGAACATATAAATGGCTTTCGTGGACATCCAACCCCATTCCTGAAGAAGGTATTACCTACGCTATCGCTCGTGACATTACTGACCGCAAACAGTTAGAGCTGGAGCGGGAACAGTTTTATACATTCTTTAATAACTCATCCGACCTGATGTGTATTGCCGATCCAAACGGTGCATTTAAAAAGACGAATCCAGCCTTTACGGAGATACTCGGATACTCCACAGAGGAACTCATATCTAAGCCGTTTATTAATTTTGTTCATCCAGACGACAAACAGTCAACTCTCGATGAGATGGCTCGCGGCAACAGCAGATCGGTTCTTCTTTTGCATTTCAGAACCGCTACATGTGTAAGGATGGCTCCATTCGCTGGCTATCGTGGCGAGCTGATTACAATAAGGACGAAAATCTTACATATGCAACGGCTCGGGATATTACTGATAGAAAGAAGGCTGAGGAAGAAAAACATGAGCATGAACTGCAATTGCAGCAGACCCAGAAACTTGAAAGTCTCGGTGTGCTGTCTGGTGGTATAGCCCACGATTTTAACAATATTCTGGCGATCATCATGGGCAGTTGTTCCCTTGCAAAGTTGGATGCTGAAAATGCTGATAAATACATCCCTGAAATTGAAAAGGCTTCTGAACGTGCTGCTGAACTCTGCCGTCAGATGCTGGCATATGCTGGGAAATCCCAGTTTGTTCAGGTGAAAGTTAACGTTAGATCACTGGTGGCGGATACGGTAAGCATGTTGAAAAAAACCGTGCCGCAAAATGCAGAGATCAAATTTGATGGCTCGGTTGAAATCCCCTCTATTCAAGGCGATGCCAGCCAACTCAGCCAGATTGTCATGAACCTGATTATTAATGCTTCGGAGGCTATTGGTACTGAACAGGGTGAAGTCCGTGTGTCGTTGTCAGAAACGAAGATTCACAAAGGTCAAACAGACAAAGATTACAACGGCAAAGCTATAACGCCTGGTAGATATGTATGTCTGGAAGTTACCGACAACGGCTGCGGGATGGATGAAGAAACAAAATGGCGAATCTTCGAGCCGTTCTATACTACCAAATTCACGGGTCGGGGTTTGGGAATGTCAGCGGTACTTGGCATCGTTATGTCCCACAAGGGAGCATTGCAGCTATTTAGCGAACTTGGGGAAGGTACAACTTTCAAAGTATATTTGCCTATTTTGCCTATAAAAGATTTTGTCTCTTCCGGTAAAGAAAAGCAGAATCAGGCTGAAGTTTCGACTCCGTGGCAGGGTAGTGGTACGATCCTGCTGGCAGAGGATGAAGACCAGATCAGACCGCTTGCAAAAACAATGTTGAATGCACTGGGCTTCACTGTCATTGAAGCAGTGAATGGCAAGGAAGCACTTGAGTTATACAATAAGAATGTTGCAGATATTACTATCGTTCTAACTGATTTGGGAATGCCTGTTATGGACGGTTACGCACTGTTTAGTGAGCTGAAACGACTGGACCACGACCTGCCGATTATCATCTCCAGTGGCTTTGGTGAGGGAGAAGTAACTGCAAGAATCCCACGATTTGAGATAGCTGGACTGATAAACAAGCCTTATAACTTTAGCCAATTGCAAGAGGTACTAAAGTGTGTTATGGAGGAAGCGAAATGACCTTTATATTAGAGTTTTATCGGAGATTTACTGTTCGGACTCGAATTGTACTTCTTTGTACATGCTATAGTTTTTGCATTGTAGTTGCGGTCGGGGCAGGACGTTCACTGCCAACATACCTTGCCATTGCCTCAACAGCAATTTTTGTCCTACTTGGGATTATCTTCAGCGTACCTCACCGTTTTAACGCAGAATATATGTATAGCAAGGATCTTAATGAAAATTAAAACAATGATTATGTTGGGACTTGGTGTCTGCCTATCATTGATAATATTGCTCGGAGGCGCCGGAATATATGAACTCAACACCTCTATTGCCAAGGGCAAACAGATTGTCGATTCGGAATCAAGGGTGGTTGAATACTCGCAACAGTTGCGAGCCGATTTCAGCACCATGCGTCGCTTTGAGAAGGATGCCTTCTTAAACATTAGCGACCTTGCCAAAGTGGAAGAGTACCGTGTCAAATGGGACGGTGCCTGCGAGAGGACCAAAAAAAGTCTGGAAGTCCTAAAAAAACTGGAGGATGAACCCGAGCACTTTGAAATGTTGGTTACCATATCAAAAAAGGTTGCAGAGTACCAAAACAGATTTTACGAAGTCATCAGGCTGATTAAGAACGGAAACATAGCCTCTCCGGAGAATGCTAACAAGGCTCTCCAACCGGACAAGGAGTCAATACATCTGGCAGAGGCCACAATCGAATCCTTTGCCCTTGCCAATGACAAGAATATCGATAAAGCAAAAAAGGCCCTTGATGGTGATATCTTTCGGGCCATAATCCTGTTCATATCGCTTACAGTAGCCTGTTTGATGGTTGTCCTGGTTGGGGGAACCAAACTGATCCGCTTCATTGACCAGTCGCAAACCGAGCAACTCAAGTTATTGCGTGCCGTAGAGCAAAGTCCTGTTACCATCGTAATGACCGATATCAATGGTACGATTGAATATGTAAATCCGTATTTTACAACACTTACCGGCTACTCTGCCAAAGAGGCCATTGGCCAAAATCCCCGAATACTGAAATCAGATGAAACGCCACCAGAAACATATGAAGCATTATGGGCAACCATTCTGTCGGGTAATACGTGGAGGGGGGAATTTTTAAACAAGCGCAAGGATGGCACTTTTTTCTGGGAACAAGCCTCAATTTCACCGATTACCGATCAATACGGTAAAATGACTCATTTCCTGGCAGTCAAAGAGAATGTCACTGAAAAGAAAGAACTTTTGCAACAGCTAACCGTCAGCAAGGAGCTTGCTGAGGCAGCCAACTCTGCCAAGAGTCTTTTTCTGGCTAACATGAGCCATGAGATCAGAACACCGATGAACGGAGTAATCGGCATGACCAGCCTGCTCCTGGATACCGAGCTGAACAATGAGCAGCGGGAATGCACTGAAATTATAAGAAAGAGCGGCGAGAACCTTTTACACCTCATCAATGACATCCTCGATTTTTCCAAAATAGAAGCCCACATGTTGGATCTGGAGGCTATCAATTTTGACCTGCGGATAATGTTGGAAGACACTACCGATGTACTGGCAATAGTGGCTGCTGAAAAGAAGCTGGAACTGATCTGCATGATAGACCCGGCAATACCGTCCCAGCTTAAAGGTGACCCCGGCAGACTTCGTCAAGTTCTTACCAATCTGGTCGGCAATGCTATTAAGTTTACCGCTGTAGGTGAGGTGGCTATCAACGCCAGGCTTGAAACAACCGAAAACGGAGTCACTGCCATCAGGTTTTCAGTAAGAGATACTGGTATCGGCATACCTGCAGATCGGCTTGATGCCATCTTTAACCCCTTTACCCAGGTGGACGGGTCCATAACCCGCAAATACGGCGGCACCGGACTTGGTCTGTCCATCAGTAAAAAGCTTGCTGAAATGATGGGGGGAGAAGTCGGCATAGAAAGCGAGGTGGGCAAAGGCTCTACCTTCTGGTTTACCGCCCGCTTTGAACAGGCCGTTGATTATCAACCGCTCTTAGAACCCCGTGCTGAATTGACCGGCGCAAGGATGTTTGTGGTTGACGACAATGCCACTAACCTGACGCTCATGGTATCATTGCTGAAGAGTTGGGGGTGTCGGTACGAAACGGCTACCGATGGGGTAACCGCAATAGCAATTCTGCGCAAGGCCCTTGAACAGGGCGATCCTTTCAAGATAGCCCTGCTTGACCAGCAGATGCCGGGAATGGACGGTATGACACTTGGTCGGCTAATCAAGAGCGATCCGCTACTTGAAGCAACCGTTTTGGTGATGGTTACCTCAATGGGTCAGCGGGGAGATGCGGCAGTGCTGGAGCAGATCGGCTTTGCCGGTTATCTGAATAAACCGGTGCGGCAATCACAGCTCCATGATTGTCTGGCCATAGTCCTTGGGCGTGCGGCGGTCGGGGCCGACAAACCAGAAACCGGCATCGTCACGCGACATACCGTAGAAGAGGCCGCCACACACAGCGTACGTATTCTGGTAGCAGAAGACAACATAATCAACCAGAAGGTTGCCCAAAGATTGCTGAACAGCCTTGGCTACAAGGTTGATGTCGCGGCCAATGGCCTTGAAACGGTAAAAGCGCTGGAATTAATCAACTACGACCTGGTGCTGATGGATTGCCAAATGCCGGAAATGGACGGTTTTACCGCGACAGCTGTAATTCGCGGAGAGCAATCAAAAGTAACCAATCGCGCCGTACCTATTATTGCCATGACTGCCAACGCAATGAAAGGTGATGAGGAAGAGTGCCTTGCGGCAGGTATGAATGATTACATAGCCAAACCGGTAACAAAGGCAAAGCTGGCCGAGATCCTACCGAAGTGGCTGGATAACAACAATAAAAGTTTGCATGTTTAGGTTATTATTTAAAAAAATTCGATTTTGATAGTTTCCCGTTAAATGCTGCCGGGGGGCTTTTGCTATTTAGTCCCTTGTACCGAAATCTTCGACGTCACCAGAAACAGCTTCAGCGGAGACAAATAATCCAGTGCGCTCTGAAACGCTACTAAAGATGCAGCAATTTACCCACGTAGCCGGATACTGCTTTGTAGGACTGGCGGCATTTGTCTGCTTGATAAACGTATTCCTTTTTATCAGAGAACGATTGCATCCAGCCAGACCGGTTCCTTCCGGACTAACCGGACTCTCCATAATATTTTCCGGGATCGCATTGTTTCTGGGCGAATTGTCGAGGGGTAAGGTTCTTATTGTTTTTCTGCTTCTGCTGCTCGACCCGCAAAACTGGTTTATGCTGGGTGCTATCCGGAGCAATTTCTTCAATAAGAAGTAGCGCTTGGTAAGTGTCTTACCTGCCTCTACTGAACATCGATATTTTTGACTCCATCCGGTCGCCAGCTGGGCGGAATTACGTGCGACCCCGCTTTCTCTTTCCCCGGCAGCAGGCTCCCGAAGGTAACCGACATCCTGCCGAAACGGTCGTTGATACTGTCCATGGCCTGGGTGGCAAAGAGCTTTTTGCGCTCGTCCTCGAAAAGCGGCAGCTGCTCTGCCTGATGCTTGAGGTTACTCAGGCTGATACCCAATAGTCTGACCGGCTGCTCCAGTTCGACCGAGTTGAGGATTCCGAGTGCGGCGCGGTAAATCTCGTCGCTCAGGTTGATGTAATGCTTCAGCGAGGTCTGCTTTCCCCATGAGGAGAAGAAGTCAGCATAGCGCACGTACAGGTGGATTGTCCTGCCGCTGACGTTGTAGCGTCTGGCCCGGCTGCCTACCATCTCGGAGAGCTGCAGCAGAAAGCGCCGGATCTCCGCCGGATCGTCGATGTCCCGCTCCAGAGTACGCGAATGGCCGACGCTTTTGACATCATCCTCTTTCCCGAACTGAACCACAGGCGTGTTGTCGATCCCTTGCCCCATCTCCTTCAGGCGTTTGCCTATGATCCCGAACTTTCTGGTCAGTCTGCTCTCTTCACAGCGCCCCAACTCCCCACAGGTGTAGATCGACATCAGATTAAGATGTCGCTGCATCTTTTTGCCGATGCCGCAAAGTTCCTTGATCGGCATCTGTTCCAGAATACGGGAGACGTTTTCCGGAGTAATAACAGTCAAGCCGTCCGGTTTCTGCATGTCGGAGGCGAGCTTGGCCAGCAGCTTGTTGGGGGCGATACCGATTGAGCAGGTGATACCGAAGAGGTGTTTGATGCGTGCCTTGATGAGGTAGGCGATGTTCTCGGCACTGCCGAAGATAGTAAGGGAATGGGTGACATCCAGCCAGCTCTCATCGATGCTGAAGGCTTCTACTTCCGGAGTATAGTCTCTGAAGATCCCGTTTATCCGGGTGGAGGTATGAGTGTATTTTTTGTTGTCACCGACGACGATGAGCAGCTCCGGGCAGGCACGCTTGGCCTCCCAGATCGCCATGCCGGTCTTGACACCTCTGGCTCTGGCCTCGTAGGAGCTTGTCGTTATTACGGTTCTGCCATGGCCGCCAACCACGGCGATCGGCCTGCCGCACAACTCCGGGTTGTTTGCCTGCTCAACTGAGGCAAAAAAGGCGTTCATGTCGATGTGAAGAATAGTCCGGTGATTGCTCATGGATACAGGCTGGTCCAAGCGGAGTATCTCCACTATCAGTAACTTTCAATCTGGTTCAACTCCCAGGTCTGTTCAGCGGTATTGTACGTTAATTCGTACAAGGCCCCTTCATCGCGCACGGAGAAGTGTAGACGCTTAGCACTTCCTTTCAGATCAGTCCAGGTATATGTCGTCTCAAGTATGGCATGCTTCCGGTTTTGTAAATCGAACCAGACCGGCTTGATGACTCGTCCCGGTCCAAAGACGACGGCGACGCGTATGGAATTCGTTGTCATGGCGTCGTTTGATGCTGGCGCTTGACACTAACTATGGGACTTGGCAACACAGGCAGGAATTCTTCTCACACATACAGGCTTTTGAGCAGTCGATTGTGACATTATCACTTTATAAAACCTGCTTTTGCAGATCATTTTGACAACGGCCATTACTACCGGTTCAAACTCCACCCATAATCCAAAAATAACAATTACTAACCCGCACAGTGTAATTGGTTCCATCTTGAGATCTCCTGTTATTTACTGTGTTTCTGATTACATGCTACGGTACACACCTATAACCTTACCGATAATCGTCACTTCACCGTCTTCAGGGTAGATGAGGATCGGATTCATATTCGCATTCGCCGGTTGCAGACGAATATGGTCATGCTCCTTGAAAAACCATTTAACGGTTGCCTCACCGTCAACCATGGCAACCACGGTGTCCCTGTTTTCAGCGGTCGGCTGTGGACGCACGAGAGCCAGATCCCCGTCTAAAATACCGGCATTGATCATGGAGTCACCGCTTACCTTCAGGAAGAAGCAATCGGCTCCCTTTATTGCCATCTGATCGACGGAAAAGTACCCCTGAATATCTTCTATTGCGGTGGAGAGCTGACCGGCACGCACAGTGCCGACAATCGGCAGGGAGGTCGAACGGCTGTTCGGCGTTGTCAGAGAAATACCCCGGTTAACGTTTTCCCTCTTGAGATACCCCTTGCGCTCTAACGCATCGAGATGCTTCATAACCGGCAAGGTGCCTGATACTTTCAGGTGGGCAGCTATTTCCCGCTGACTTGGCGGGTAGCCATTACTGTCCCCGAAAGAAGTGATGAACTGCAGCACCTGTCGCTGACGCGGGGTAAGCTCTTTTTTGGATTTGATATTATAGGTAGTCATGTGACTACCATAAGAAATTTACTCACATCTGTCAAGAGATTTGAATAGAAGGTAAATTGAAGAAGACTGCAGAAGCTGCAAACTCTGATTGCTTGTCACTAGATGTATCGCAATTACAGGAATTGAGGGAAAAACATGGCAATCTTGAACAATGGCGGCACAAACGGTTCGGTCACTCCTTCGACAGCCTTACTCAATCAGAAGCTCTCGTAAGCGCCATAATTTCGTCGGTTGTCAACATCCGTCACTTCAATTCCGGGCCAGTTTCAGGCGCTTGCTGAGAGCCGGCTGGGAGATGCCCAGCAGGCGAGCCGCGATGGACTGGTTGCCGTTGGCGCGGGTCATGGCCTCTTCCACCAGCAGTTCAGCCGCTTCACCAAAGGTCGGCAGTCTTTCCAGCCCTGCAAACAGATTTTTTTCCGTTTGATTCTCTGCAGGCTGACTTTGCTTCATCTCCGGGCGAATGATGACCTTAAGAAAGGTGTCCATTGAAAGTACCCGGTCGCGGTGAACGCTGACCGCATTGTACACAAGGGCC